>OGLI01000082.1_pt1 | contig 96325 bp, 79 predicted proteins | sample 1572661 | NCBI WGS metagenome assembly OGLI01 (sample SAMEA2581901, study PRJEB24529) | metagenome | biome: Human gut stool | place: China | collected 2011 | reverse complement strand
ACATTGGGATTCAAATGCATGGGATAGACAAAATCTACTTCCGGATACTTTTCCGACAAAGTCTTGATGGCTTGACACATAGAAATAAAACCATCCCCGAAGTTCTCGCGACGATGTCCTGTTATCAGCACAAGTTTCTTTCCGTCTTGCAAACGAGTGACATCATATCCTACAGTTTTCAAGATTCCTTTCAATTCCTCATTCAAAGAACAATCTTGTTTAATCTTGTCCACTACCATATAAAGAGCGTCTATTACCGTATTTCCTGTCACAACGATGCTTTCTTCCTTCACGCCTTCCTGCAACAAGTGTTGTTTGCTCAACGCAGTCGGCGCAAAATGGTAAGTAGCAAGACGTCCTGTCATTTGACGGTTCATTTCCTCCGGCCAAGGACTGTAAATATTATAGGTACGAAGTCCGGCTTCTACGTGTCCCACCGGTATTTGTTGGTAAAAGGCAGCCAATGCCGCAGCGGTGGAAGTGGTAGTATCTCCGTGTACCAAAACAATATCAGGCTGTACAGTTTTCAATACATCACGCATTCCAACTAAAACACGGGCTGTCACATCGTATAAATCTTGCCCTTGCTTCATGATGGCCAAGTCATAATCCGGAATGATGTCAAATATCTGCAAGACTTGATCAAGCATTTCACGATGCTGACCTGTGTCACAAACTATCGTTTCAAAATCGGTGGTGTTTTTCTGAAACTCCTTGACCAAAGGAACCATTTTGATGGCTTCGGGACGTGTGCCAAAAACGAGCATTATTTTTTTCATTATAACTTATTTATCAATTGTTCATACAAATCCAAACGCTTTCCCCAAAAACTATCTAGAATAAAATCACGCAACTCTACATTACAAATAATATCCTCAGATATAATATTCAATAAATCGACAAACGAAAAAACTCTTTTCCCGGGAGTATAAGTTTTATAATCAAAAGCAAAATCTCTACATGCCTTTAAATATTCCTCTTCATCAAAAGGAAATAACAAAATCTCTTTTTCAGGCATCAATAGATAATCATAATAAATAGAAGAATAATCTGTTATAAGCATTGAAGTGAAAGGAAGAATTGGATATAAATCCAAGTTTTTATCCAAATTCTTTATATTCTTATAGACCGACAAAGAATCAACATCTAGATCAGTCAAAGGATGTAGTTTTAACAAGAATAGATATTTTTTTTTCTCTAACAATTCATTTAATTGTTCAAAATTAAATCCTGCATCTTTAATTAAATCACTACCTGAATCTCTCCATGTAGGCATATATAAAAACACTTTTTTATATTGCTTCATCTCATCAATAAGGGCAAGAGACCGATCATCATGTATTTTCTCCAAATGACGGCATATATACTCCTTGTCCTTTAACAAAAACTCACACCTCGGATACATTGCTTCAATGCACTTTTGGGTACTGATACCAAAACAAGCAGAGAAATGTTTATTCATCATTGGGGAAGTGGACAAAAGCCAATAAGGACGCATTGACAAATACCCCAAATTAAACCATTTTTTGAATGAACGAACTTTTAAAGCGACATCTTCATGTTCAAAATTATTTATTGCACCCATTTTTTTTATCCCTACACCATGCCACAAATTTACGTTTTTAGCACCACCCAAAGCTATAAAAGGTAATGGGCTTTTTATATTTGCTGTAGTGAAATAAAACAAAGAAGTCAATGAATGAAAAAATCCCTTCAATGAATTACAATACAAAACATTTGAATAACTTTTATTCAATCTTCTCACTTCATTCTTATCAGAAAGAAGTAGATAAGTCTTGATATCTATTTTCTTTTCTTGTAATTCAAAGAAAAAATATTTAGTATTTGCCCCATCACCTAACACCCACTTTTTCTTACATCTTGGAATCAAATATCCAATGTAAAAGAATGAAACTAAACTGTAATGATACAATGCAACCAACCATCTTACTTTTCTAAACTTTTGCTTTAAAACAGTCATCATATAGCCTATCTTTTTACATCCACTACCTCACCCGTCATTCTAGACAACAAAGTGTTAACCGATACTGTCGCAACCACCTTAGGATCCAACAATGTATTCTCCGGCTCATTTCCAAAATTTTGAATGCGCATAGGAGTTTTCGTACGTTCCGGATTTATACAATTCACCCGTATGCCATGTTCAAACCATTCTTCACTCAAAGCTTGTACAAAATTGACAATGGCAGCTTTAGAAGAGGAATACAAACTATACAATGCTCTTCCTCGCGTATAAGAACTGGAAGTATAAAGCAATAACGCACCTTTGCTCTCTTTCAAATAAGGGAAAGCTTCTTTAGCCACAATCACACTACCCAAATAATTGACATCAATACTTCTATGTACTGCTTCATAATCCATATTTGACAATGGTTGTTTATCCAAAATACCAGCGGTATTAACTATCCAATCTATATGTCCTTCTTTAGCATACACCTCAGACAATACCTTTTGTATACTCTGAGCATCAGAGACATCCACCCCATTAGAACGGCTATATGCATAAAGAATCACTCCATGCTTACGGCAAATCTCACAAACTTCCTTTCCAATGCCATACGTACCTCCTAAAACCACAGCAACCTTTCCCTGCATATTCTCAATATCAGACTTTGACAACAAAGCTGACTGATTTGTAATACTACGCAGTTGAAACAGCTTGTCAAGCAAAAATATATCTTCCTTATAAGTTAGTTTCATATTAAACTGCTCACCATCGACAACATAAATAGGCTCATCTGGTAAATACTTCAGCACCACTCCACAATCATCCGTAGTTTTAAAATGAGGATCCATCAATGCTTTTTCATAAGCCGATTTTATTACAGAACGTTTAAACGCTTGCGGAGTCTGCCCGTTACGCAACAAAAAACGTGAAGGTATCTTGACTATTTCATTGTCATCGTCCACCTGAATGATTGTATCTGTTGTAGGAATTGCCACATCGACAGCATTATAAGTCTGCAACGCACGAATACAATCATTGATGATACGTTCATTTACCAATGGACGAACAGAATCATGAAACAAAAAATTCACTTCTCCATCATACGCATTGATAGCCACCAGACTGGAATGATATCTTTCTTTCCCTCCCAATAAGATTTTCTTAAGTTTGTTGAAAGAATTGTTTAAGGAAATTTCTTCCACATCTCTTACATAATCAGGATGAACCACTACTACAATCTCATCTATCAATGGATGATTCTGAAATACATCAATAGTGTGCTCAATCACTTTTTTACCAGCTATTTTCAGAAACTGTTTCGGAATACTCTCACCTAACCGATGGCCTGAACCGCCGGCTAAAATTATTGCACACTTCATAATGTATTTCCTCTCAAATATATATAATTTATAAAAACGCATACTTTTTATCGTTTCTAATTATGCAACAAAATGCAAATATTTGCAAGTATTATTATAAAAACAACATATTTTCTTAATTTTTTTAGAAAAATATTTGTAATTTGCTTTATAGTATGTTATAATTCTATCGCATTATACTGTGAAGGCAAGAATTGTTATTTATTACGGCAATAAATTTTGGCCTTAAAAACGAGTATAAGAATATTAAAGCTATAAATAATTTTAGGAGGTAACTCAAATGGCAAACAAGTGGGTTTATATGTTTAGCGAAGGCGACATGACCATGCGTAATCTTCTTGGTGGTAAGGGTGCCAACCTTGCAGAGATGACAACAATTGGTCTTCCGGTACCACAGGGATTCACAATTACAACAGAAGCTTGTACACAGTACTATGAGGATGGTCGTAAGATTAATGATGAGATCATGGCTCAGGCTATGGAAGGTGTTAAGAAGATGGAGGAGATCAACGGCAAGAAGTTTGGCGATCTCAAGAATCCATTGCTTGTTTCTGTACGTTCAGGTGCCAGAGCTTCTATGCCTGGTATGATGGATACAATCTTGAACCTCGGTTTGAACGACGAGGTAGTTGCAGCTATGATCGCTGGTAACCCAGATCCAGCATTTGAGCGTTTCGTATATGATTCTTACAGACGTTTCATCCAGATGTTCTCAGACGTTGTTATGGAAGTTGGTAAGAAGTACTTCGAGCAGCTGATCGACAAGATGAAGGAAGAGAAGGGTGTTAAGTTCGACGTTGAGCTTACAGCAGCAGATCTTAAGACTCTTGCAGAGCAGTTCAAGGCTGAGTACAAGAATCAGCTTGGTACAGACTTCCCTTCAGATCCTGTAGAGCAGTTGAAGCTTGCTATCGAGGCAGTATTCCGTTCATGGGATAACCCTCGTGCAAACGTATACAGAAGAGATAACGATATCCCTTATTCATGGGGTACAGCCGTTAACGTAATGCCTATGGTATTCGGTAACCTGAACAACGAGTCTGGTACAGGTGTTGCATTTACTCGTGACCCTGCAACAGGTGAGAAGAAGCTTATGGGTGAGTTCCTGATCAACGCACAGGGCGAGGACGTAGTTGCCGGTGTTCGTACACCAATGCCAATCGCTCAGATGGAGCAGGAATTCCCAGAAGCATATGCAGAGTTCATTCAGGTATGTGAGACACTTGAGAATCACTACCATGATATGCAGGATATGGAGTTCACAGTTGAGAATAAGAAGCTTTACATGCTTCAGTGTAGAAATGGTAAGAGAACAGCTCAGGCAGCTCTTCAGATCGCTTGTGACCTTGTAGATGAGGGACATAAGACAGAGGAAGAAGCAGTTGCTATGATCGATCCTCGTAACCTTGATACACTTCTTCACCCACAGTTCGATGCAGCAGCTCTTAAGGCAGCTACACCTATGGGTAAGGGTCTTGGTGCTTCTCCTGGTGCTGCATGTGGTAAGGTTGTATTTACAGCTGACGATGCAGAGGCATGGGCAGCAAGAGGCGAGAAGGTAGTTCTTGTTCGTCTTGAGACATCTCCAGAAGATATCACAGGTATGAAGTCTGCTCAGGGTATCCTGACAGTTCGTGGTGGTATGACATCTCACGCAGCCGTAGTTGCTCGTGGTATGGGTACATGTTGTGTATCTGGTTGTGGCGACATCATCATGGATGAGGAAAACAAGCAGTTCACACTTGCAGGTAAGACATTTAAGGAAGGTGACTTCATTTCAATCGATGGTACAACAGGTAACATCTATGATGGAGTTATCAAGACAGTTGATGCTTCTATCGCTGGTACATTCGGTAGAGTTATGGCATGGGCTGATAAGTATAGAACATTGAAGGTTAGAACAAATGCTGATACACCGGCAGATGCTAAGAAGGCTCGTGAGCTTGGCGCAGAAGGTATCGGTCTTTGCCGTACAGAGCATATGTTCTTCGATCCAGAGAGAATCGCTGCATTCCGTGAGATGATCTGCTCTGATACAGTAGAAGAGAGAGAAGAAGCTCTGGACAAGATCCTTCCATATCAGCAGAATGACTTCAAGGCACTCTATGAGGCACTTGAAGGAAATCCTGTTACAATCAGATTCCTGGATCCACCTCTTCATGAGTTCGTTCCTACAGAGGATGCTGATATCGAGAAGCTTGCTAAGGCTAAGAATAAGACAGTTGATGAGATCAAGGCTCTTTGCAACTCACTTCATGAGTTCAACCCTATGATGGGTCACAGAGGATGCCGTCTTGCTGTTACTTATCCGGAAATCGCTAAGATGCAGACAAAGGCAGTTATCCGTGCAGCTATCGAAGTTCAGAAGGCACATCCGGATTGGAATGTTGAGCCAGAGATCATGATCCCACTTGTATGTGAGGTTAAGGAGCTTAAGTATGTTAAGAAGACAGTTGTTGAGACTGCTGATGCTGAGATCGCTGCTGCAGGCGTAGATCTGAAGTACGAAGTTGGTACAATGATCGAGATCCCTAGAGCTGCTCTTACAGCTGATGACATCGCTAAGGAAGCTGACTTCTTCTGCTTCGGTACAAACGATCTGACTCAGATGACATTTGGTTTCTCAAGAGATGATGCTGGTAAGTTCCTCAATGCTTACTATGATGCTAAGATCTTCGAGAACGATCCATTTGCTAAGCTTGACCAGACAGGTGTTGGTAAGCTCATGGATATGGCAGTTAAGCTTGGTAAGCCAGTAAATCCAAAGCTTCATATCGGTATCTGTGGTGAGCACGGTGGAGATCCTTCATCCGTTGAGTTCTGCCACAAAATTGGTCTTGATTATGTATCATGTTCACCATTCCGTGTACCTATCGCTAGACTTGCTGCTGCTCAGGCTGCAATCGCTAATAAGTAGGATACACACCAGTTGGTGAATCGAACTTAATTAGTTTTATAGAAGATAAGAAGCTTCTGTTACTGTTCCATAACAGTAGCAGGGGCTTCTTTATTTTTTATAAATTGTGTATAATATAAGAGAAAGAAATTCATATGTTAGGAGATGATTATTATGATGTACCCATTTATGACGTTAGAAGATGATACCGAGATTGTACATTCGGAGATACTGGAGAAGTTAAGGTATATATAGAAACTCCTGATGAAAAGGATGGCTTTCACCATATGACAGTTTACTTGCCATCCTATAGAATAGAAGATGAATTTGGCTATAGTGAAGAACGAAAAGAATACTTTTTAGATATTATTAAAACAACCGCGAATCTGATTACAGAATTTTCAAAGGATGATGGATTTGAGCATGCCTCAGGTTTTTAGGATTGGTTCTGGCAAACAACAATTCAAATATACCTAAAAATGTTTTACGAAATATAATGCGTATCATAGAAGCAAGAAGTATTGAGATAATTAATAAATGGATAAGTTTCTATAGATATTATTGTTTTGTTGTTGGATTAAAATAATTTTTATAATTATCATATTTTGCGGCTACAGGGATTATTTTTATATAAATGTAAAACTGCTATATTTTCAGGAAAACTATCATTATAAATTTAATAATATTTATAATCTTTCATATCAGGTAAATATTTTTGTTAAAGCAATTTATTTAAAAAAATTATAAAAAATTTAAAAAATATATAATTTTAAAGTTTTTTGGGATTTGCATATGTACAAATTTCTATTTTAAATATTAAGTTTTTGTGTAGGTGAAAAGTTGTGTAATAAAGTGTTGACAACAATAAAATGTGATTATAGTATAAATATATAATGTGGGGGTGGGGAGAAAAATGAAAAATAAGAAAAAAATAATAGAATTATTGCATTGAACATTTTGGGAATAGGGATATTTGCCCTTATTGTTTTAATACCGATTATGATAAGTGGGATTTCCTCTAAGATAGTATCTGAAATAACAGCCGATGGCATGCTTAATTATATTATTGGAGTTTTATCTGTTGTTTCTACGGTTTTCTTGTCTTTTGCTGCTGTTATGCAAACAATAATTGCCAATAAAATGGCAAAAGAGGCTAATACCATTTCTAAAAAATGCTATTAAACTAAAATTAGAAAGAAATAAACTTTCAAGAAGACCTTTTTTTACAATTATAGATTGGAAAATTAAAGTCTTATCATTTGAGGAAGTATGCCAATATCCTAAATTTGTTAATATTTAAATAGGGGAGTATAGTCAAAAACAAGCATCGGCGATTGTGTTTACAATAAAAAATACAACAGAAGCAGATATTATTGCACAATTTAAACGTGGATATTGTGAAGATGATGAAAAATTAGAATGGGATAACTGTATGATAAATCAACTGAGGGGAACTGTTTATTTGTCTGCTAATAGTTCACAAGATATGATATTTTATGCTGATTCAAATGTAATACAGGGATTTGAAAATAAATTTATGACATTAGAATTTTTTTAGACAATAAATTTGCAGAAAGGTATTTAGAAAAAATAATTATATATATCAATATGATTTCCAATGAATGCATTCATGAGAAAAATGAGTATTTTTTTGCAATGTCACCACAAAGGTATCAAATTGGTAAATTTAAGGGTGATATTGTTGAATGGGAAGATTAAAAATGGTGATACAGATATTTAGTTTTTTAAAATAAAATACAAATAAAAACTGAGGAGAATATAAATGCACAATAGTGAATTCGTGAAGAAAGTTGTTCCACTTTTGGAAGATTTTGAATATAGACAAGTTATCAGTAAATCAATTTCAAGGGGGTTTATAATACCGGGTTTTTCAAATAATAAAAGAAATGTAAAGGTCTCGATACCTATTTCATTGGTCGTTAGTACGGGGGTATTGAATAAAAAAGTAAATAAGGAAAAGTATAATTATCAAATATTGCTAGATGTTATGTGTGGCATTGCTCATGAAAAAAAAGAATCAAGCGACATATTAAAGTTTGTTGAAAAATGGGTGAGTAATGAAACAATTCATGATGAGCTTGAAGAACAGTTATTTGCATTGGAAGAGGCTGCAGCGGCTGAGAATGAAGAAAATTTTGCTACTAGCAATAAAGAGAAAAAAGAAAATATTGATTATACAAAGGAAATAAAGCAACTTAGAGAAGAAATAGTCAGACTTAGGGAAAAGAATAAAAAAAATAAAGAGGATATTCAAAGTTTTAAAATTGAAATTGATATTTTAAAACAGAAGAATTTCAAGATAGAAAAGGAAAAGGAACGTGTAACAAAAGAATATGAATTAATGAAAAGGAGATATGAAGATAAGGTAGAGGGCTTAAATTCTAGATTAAATAAATATGATGAAAATGAAAAAAATGCCCAAATTATGATTAGGGAGTTAAAAAATCAAGTAGAAGTGTTAAATCAATATAAAAAAACAGCACCTAAAATATTATGTATAACCCATAACAAGCTTCAATATGATTATCCGGGATATGATATTACGTTACTTGGTAATATGAATGAATTTGAAACAGTATATAATTCGTGTGATTTTAATAATGTTTGGTATGTAAGAAAAGGGTTCACACATGTAGATTTGATTTATATAAAAAGTATGATACCACAGGAAGTTCTAATTTTGGTGAGGGATGAGAAAGAACTAGCAGAAAGAATTAATGGAGGACGTATATGAAAGCAGAAGAAAGACAGATGATTGGTATAATTGCATCAGAAGATGATTTGGGAGGAAAAAGAAGTGTTTTTATTAATTCAAATTCAGCGATTCAATATTCTGTTAAATCGTTAATGGCAAATTCTAATTCGCATGATGTTTATACTGGATATATGAGTTCGTTTGAAGAGGATGTTGATTTTGATGATGACTATTTACCAAATGATGAAAGAGAAATGAAATTTCTAGAAAATGTGGAGAATAAGCTATTTGTTTTTTCTTATCGTCAGTCTGAAAATGATTTTTATAAAATGAACAAGGTTAACGTTGTTGATAAGCCGATAGGATTTAATTCAGAAGACTGTAGATTCTATTCTGTACCTGTTTTTAGTTCTTCGGATGACGAGATGGTAACAGATTGGGAGTCATATAAACATTGGAACTTATTTCGCGACTATAAAAGTTTAGATAAATTTTATGAAACTGTACGAGATAAGCGTCCAGTTGGAAGTATTTATGGATTTAATGCAGAAATAGAATCACCGTCGTTTATAATTTGGAAAGATAACAATGAGAGATTATTTGCAATCGGAAAAATTAATGAAATGCATTATAATTCATTAAGAGGCTTAATATTAGAAGGAAATAATCTTTATAAAATAGATATAAGCGATTATGTAAAATTTATGGTCTATGATATAGATATAAATCCAACATTAGCTTATGTGCCAGAAACAATATTTAAAGAGATAGAAGACTGCATTATAAAAAATGATGTGGCAAGAGGAAAAGAGGAAAGCGAAATTAAAACGGATGCTCTGGAAGAGAAAGAAAACAAATATGAAGATAATGTTGAAGAAAAACATAATCAAGAAAATAATATAACAAAAGAAATACAGGAAATTAGTACACCTAGTGAAGAAACATTGATGGAAATTGATGTTTCTCAAAAAAATGACGAAACAATAATTAAACTTATGGATTATCACAGTCAAAGACGTAATATGTACTATAGCATGAGTGATTTCGTAAATGTACATACATCAATAAAATGCAATAATTTAGTTATCTTATCAGGATTAAGTGGCACGGGTAAGTCGGCAATGGTAGATATATATGCAAAAGCTTTGAATTTGGATGATCGTTTATTAGTGATTCCTGTTCGACCATCATGGAATGATGATGCAGATTTATTGGGATATGTTGATTTAGTGCATAACGTATATAGACCATCTGATACAGGGTTTGTTGATTTTTTGGTGAATTCTCAAAAAGAAGAAAATTTGGGTAAAATGTATATTGTTTGTTTTGATGAAATGAATCTCGCTCGAGTTGAACATTATTTTAGTCAATTTTTATCGTTATTAGAGAGACAAAAAGGAGATAGAATACTTCAATTATATGATAATCAATATATAGGACGATTATATAATTCTAAAGATTATCCAAGTAGTATAGTAATAGGTGATAATATAAGATTTATAGGGACCGTCAATATTGATGAATCTACATACCATTTTTCTGATAAGGTTTTAGATCGTGCAAACGTAATAGAATTAGATGTGCTGAATTATTCGTTTGATTGGATTCCGAAGCAATATGCAAGTGTTCCTGTTGTAACATGGAGTAAGGATGATTATGACAAGTTGATAAAGAAAAGTTCGGATAATAAAATTGATAGAATTAATTCTTTATTGTGGGATATGCATTGTATTATGCAATTAGCAAGTTCTAAATATGGAGTAGGTCCACGTATTGTAAAATCAATAAAAATGTACTTAAATAATTTGCCGGAAAATGAAATTGATGGATTTGATAAGAAAAAAGGTTTGGATTATCAGATTATGCAAAGGGTACTTACCAAGGTAAGGGGACCAGAGATTCAAATTGGCTCTTTGTTAGATCGTGATAATGAAAATAGTTTCGAAGTGATATTTGATAAGTATGCTGAATTGTCAGATTTTGCAAAATGCAGAAAGGTAATTGAACAGAAAAAGAAGGAGTTAGAAGCTTATGGATATTGTATCTAGTTTGCCATTTACTTTGAAACTTATTCAAGAATATCCTATGTATAGAGAAACGAGTGCACTAAATTTTTCTTTGGATGAGAAAGAAATATGGGTGAACGGGTTTGTAACGTTAGAAGCAGAAGAAAATGATGAAATTGATTTATTATTTGATTCAGATGATTCAAACGCGAGATTATATTTAGACGCACTGGATATTGTTCCCATTGATGATACAAATGTGCAAGAAGATGAATATGGAAAACTTTATCGTAAAGTTTCGGCAGAAAAATTTACGTTGTATAAATCAAATTCAGATTATGATGCTCTGCGTGTTGATTCTTTTAAAATATCTGTTTTATGTAATGGAATATGGTATTTTGGAGTGTTTGATATTGTGCCTAAACCTATGTCAAAAGATGAATGGCGTATGATGCGAGATGATTTGGAGAAAGAGATAAAAGGATTATCGCAGGATATTGTTAGGCGAAATACTGGTGTAGGAAACCAACGAAATGAAGATATTCCATTGGAAATAGTATATGATTTTTTAATAATTAAAAAGTATTCTGATAGAATGTTGATGGCATTAATGGATATAGCAGAAAATCCTCGTTATGAAATAAGCACAGATTATGTCACTGTTTCTTCTGCGAAAAGTGATAAATACAAGTTTGATACGAAAACAATGCGGCGATATGCAAATAGATCAGCGTCAGAGCCTACGCTTAAAGTTCCGATAAAAACTATAAATTATAATATTCAGGACAATAGACTATTAAAAAGCATGCTTGATGAGTATGACCATAAGTTGAATCAATTCTTAGAGTTGATTAGAGAATCTGAATTGTATGCTGAAGAGAATAAAATAGAGAAATCAAAGCAATACATTATATCTTGGAATGATAGTCTGAGAGAATTTAAAACAAAGGCAGAAAAGTTAAAAAAATTATCGGCAATACTCAAATCGCAGGATTGGTTTTCTTGTGTAGGGAAGATAACAGAACCATTTGTTCCTCATTCATTTATAATGGACACAAGATATAATCTAATTTATCAAATGCATTTAGAGTTTAATAATAAAATGATGAATGTACAATTAGACTCGGAATTTTCATACACTTGGAAACAAAGTAGCTATTTGTATGAAATGTGGAGTTATTTAAAAATATGTCATTTTTGTTTTGAAGAATTTGAAATGTTTTCTGATGAATGGAAATTTGTTCCTGTTAAGAAATTGATTTTCCCTTTTGTTACTGAAGGCACAACGGTTCAATTTAAAAATAATAAAACAAAAATCGAAGTTATATATGATAAATGTCTCCCATTAGATAAAAAACTAACAACGCATGATGAGCCGTTGTATATAGCAAAACATCATAGTGAATATCGGAATCATAATAGACCTGATATATTAATAAATGTTTATGATAGTGAGTTTGATATGTATTTAGGTTCTATAATTGTCGAATGTAAATATAGAAAATTATATTCTTTCTGGAATGAAAATTCAAAAAGATCAAGCAGAGGACAACTAGAAGCATATTATAATAATGCAAGATCTGCTGAATTATTCGATGGGTTAGGAGATAAATTAAATATTAGACCAGTAAATAAGGTTATTGTGCTTTCTCCAGATGAATTGGCTGGGGGAAAAGAACAAAAGGATTTTAATATTGAAACAAAAACATTTAAAGCATCAAAAGATTCTGTATTTGATAAAAATTTAAAAAAGGCTATTGTTTCAGAAATAAATAATATATCTGAGAGAATGGAAATTTTAAAGAAAATTTTTAATTAATATATAAGTTATGAGTCATGACATATCTTATAGATATAATATGTTCCGTCAAGAGACTAAAGAAAGTAAGTAGTATGACGCATATGGTAGATATTTTGAATGAGTAATCATATAACGAAATTCCCCTATATTTCATCATAATGGAGTGATATATACCCAGAGAGATTGAGAGAAATTTATAATAATTACAAATCATTCTATGGTGCATATTCAAAAGAAGAACACGGTCCGGATGCAGCATATGAGGATAAAGTAATGAATTACAACGAGCGTGCAGTGGCAAATGGGGATGAACTGTTTTTCTTTCATAAAACTGAGAATGCAATCTGCAAGGTAGATAAAGAAGGCAAAATGTCGACGATCATTACGTTCGATGAGATCAAGAAGGCTTGGGAGATGGATGACATCGAGGAAACCGGCTGGCTCATCCGGTTAGATTATTATGATGGATATGTATATTTTACATATTATTTACAGGATGCTTATTTCTTAAGCCGGATAAATGTGGAAAATGGAAATGTAGATGAACCATATACAGATTCAGCTTTTTATTGCGCAATAAAAGATGGATATCTCTATTATGAGACTCCTGTAGACGATGATTATGAGTATTTTGATGTATATAGGGTAAAAATAGAGAGTCAGATAAATATAGATAAGAAGGAATTATATCTGGGAAAATTTATTGGCCAAGCTTATAGTCGTGCAAAGGATTTTTATGCTGAGATTATCTATGATGATGATAGTTATTATCTGGAAGCTGTCTATAATGAATATGGTGAAAAAAGTATCAGGAAAAATGGAAACAGATATCTGTTATGTACAGATGAGAATGGGATGTATACGTTAAAAAAGTGTGAGAAAACAGACCAGAAACAAGAGTCCGATGAAACACAGTATACGACAATATCGGAACATGTTCTGGAGTATAATTCCTATGGTGATAAACTGTTTTATCTGAAACAGGAAAATGGAAATACAGAATTGATACAGACGGATTTGAATGGCAATAATGAAAAAGTTCTAAAGCGATATGCGGATTGCTATGAATCGGTTGCATATACTGATCCGACCTACATCTTTTCAATTATGGTATGTGAGGACAAGCTTGTTGTCATGTATGAGGATCAGGAGAGCAATTCGAAGTATGATGTGGTTAGGTATTGAGAATTAAATATATATGATTATTTACGGCATAGCTGTGAAACTGGCTGATGGCCTTATGAAAGGCGTGTGGTATGCAAGGGTGAAAAGCCGGAAAACCAGATGGTTTACATGTACACATTTGCTGTCACAAACATGGATTCATTACCAGAGTATCTCATCAAATTTTACTACAAAAGAGGACTGATGGAAAACTTCATAGGAGTCCTTTGCCATTTTATGTTGCAGTGACAGGGGCTCCGTTTCATTTTGAAGAGTTAAGAGAAACGCCGACTATTAAGAGGAGGAAAAAGGATGTTGTATATAGGATCCAGAATACAGGAATATCGTAAGAAAGCCGAACTGAGTCAGGAAGAATTTGCTGATAAGATAGGTGTAAGCAGACAGGCAGTGTCCAAATGGGAGAGAGATAAGGCATATCCGGATCTTGACAGACTTGTGTGTATATGTGAGATACTTGATGTTCAGATGGATGAGCTTATATATGGAGAAGAAAGAAAAAAACAGGGTGAACTGACTCAGGAGAATCTAGCATCAAACAATATAGTGCACATGAAAAATCTTCGAGGCAGGAACCGGTTCATGAGGCTTAAAGTAATATTTGGTATTATGACAGTTATATGTATATTTTCCATTGTTATGATGGCAGTGTTGTTTGTCAGGAATGAGTGGAGCAACCATAAAGATAAAAACGATAATGTACGTGTTGAGAAGGTGTACCAGCAGTATACAAAGGCTGATCTGTGTTATTTTGATGATGATGGAAGAAAGATAATGAATACTGTATGGCTTGATGTGCCTGGAATACGGGATGGAGATTATATACAGTGTTACACAGGAAATGATAATTCAGGATTGTTTTTGAACTACAGCCTGTCGACGCTGATTTTTGTTGCGGTTTTTGTGATTGTAATGATTATCCTTCTGATACTTACAGGATCCGAGATGCAAAGAATAAAGAAAGAGGAAATACTTCAGATAATACTTGAGGATGAAAAAGCGGATGAAGAAATTTAAAAAGGTATTATATGTGATTATATCTGTCGTTATATTTGCAGGTGCAATAGCTGCTGCTTTGGATTTTATGGGCGTAATCAATCTGAAAAACCATGATCAGACAGAAGATGAGACGTTGTACTCTGAACTGTGGCATATCGTATTTAAGGGATATGCTTTTTCCGTAAAACCAGCAGGAATAGCTATTATACATGAAAGTGGCTGCCTCAACATAAGAAGTACCGACGAGTATCTGGTACAGATAGATGTTGAGGATGATTCTGCTGATGATTTCTGGAATGACAGAGACGGACGTGTACAACATATGAAGGAATCCGGCTATACGATGGAACAGTATCCCGAGAAGATTCGTGTGGATGACAGGGAGTATATAAGATATATAGTGAGCATGAAGGAGGAACGTGGCGCTGAATATGACAGTTCATATTTCTGTGTGCTCATTTCAGATGCAGGAGATGATAAACGGTTTCTCACAGTGGTAAGATTTGATGGAACAGATATAGCTGCCATGGATACTGCATCGAGAAATGATATGTATGAAAAGGCCATTGATGAGGCAGCTTGTGTTACTTCCAGTGCAGTTCCTACGGATGAGACAAATGATATGACAGGCTCATACTGGCAGGCAGATGGGTATTCAGGCACATTCAGTTCAGATGTCGTGAAAGAAGAATATACTGATGCAGAGCTTGTGGACAGCATTGCAAATGAAGATATATATGTATCCTATGAAATTCCAGAGAATTTCATACTTCTAAGAGATGATCAGACTGGGAAATCTTATTATTCTGAGGCTGATAAATCACAGGTGATAGTGTCTGTTATTCCGTATACATGGAAGAGTGCAGCTGATATGGCAGAAGACAGCAACTCTGCCGGGATTTCCAAGGTTACAGCCGAAGGACAGTATGAGGAAAAGGGAAAAATTTACTATTATTATGCCTATTCCATATTGCGTATACGGAACGGCACAAGGAAGACTTCGTATTACTTTAATGCGTATACAGATCTTGAAGATGGCAATATATACAGCATAAATGGATTTGCTGATGATTCTCCGGAGATAATGAACCCTAAGACATATACAAGGTTTATGAGCATTACTGAGGAGTGAGAAAATTAAAAAATATATATTGATTGATAAAAAGTGATAAAAATTGCAAAAATCAATCATTGCTACCACTGGTTGCATGGATGCTACTGATTTAACCTCGACAGATTTCGGGTGATAAGTGATAATAAATCCGAAAACATATTTTTATCAAGGAGGAACATACTATATGAAAAACAGAAGGATGCTGCAGCTGGGACTTGTCACAGTAGTACTTGGAATGTCTCTTGTTGGCTGTGGGACAGACGAGTCGGACAACAAAACAGAGAAGACAGAGGCAACAGAACAGGTAACTGTAACGGAGGAAAATACTACAGGAGAAGATGCTGCTGATATATCGGCAGATGATACGGAGGATATTGCTGATACATATGATGAATCAACGGAGTTTACGCTTCCGGTATATGATGATTTCACATTGGAGCAGGGACTCAGCGAGAAATATGCAGATATGGACAACAGATCATTTGTGTACAATGGTACGAAGCTCATATTAGGAGAATCAACACTCAAGGATCTTATAGATGCAGGTATTCCATTTGATGAGAGTGACCTTAACAACAGTGGCAACAATGTAAATGTAAATTATGAAACTGAGAGGTATCAGGCATCTATCAACGATTATGTAACAATGCAGTTTAAATTTGGTAATTTCACTGACAGCGAGCAGAAGGCTGAGGACTGTGTGCTTTCATATGTGAGATATTCGCACCTCTATGTACCACAGCCGGATTATGATGCTTCCATGAATGCTGAAATCAGTGAATATATGATAGATGGAGCAAAAAAGGTACATTTTTCATTCCCTACTACCCTTACAAAGGATGAGCTGCTGGAAAATAGCAGTGAAAATGCTGAAGAGGATGGGAAAAATGTAAAGTATATGATAGAATCAGAAGTGTATATGGGTGACAGTGGATATGAGTTCGAGTTTAATGATGTAACCGGACAGCTGAAAGAGGTTCGTATAAGCTGGCTTCCATAAGTAATGATTTACTTGTGTATGTTATAAAAAAAATAAAGCAATCCCGTTTGGTATATTTTCCAAACGGGATTTTTATGTTATAGTAAAAGGCGAGAATGGGAAGAGGAAAATATATATGAAGAAAGATAAGTTGAAGATAGAGAAGAAGATATTACGATTATCTTTTCTGGGAAGCCTTTTATTTATTATAGCGGAAGGAGTTATGGCGTGGATCACGCATTCGCATTCGCTGCTTACGGACTGTTTGTTTGATGCGGCAGATCTTGTTATGATCGGACCGTTTCTTGTGCTGGTTCCGCTTCTGTATAAGCCGGTTACGGAGAAACACCCATATGGATATTCACAGGTAGAATCGTTATTCCTGCTTGTAAAGTACAGCGTTCTTCTGGCACTGACATGTAATCTGCTTGTGGAGAATATAAAGCTGCTCGTGCATGGTGGACATGAGGTAAATGCAGGAAAGATTGCAGTGTTTGAGTTCCTTGTCTGCATAGGATGTGCGGTAATATATCTCATACTGAATCATTATAGTAAGAAATATGAGTCGGAGACGATCAAAGCAGAGCTCTATATGTGGAAGCTGGATGTTGTGAGCAGTCTGGGTGTGGCGGTTGCATTTGTGGTACAGGTGCTGTTGCTTCATACGAAGCTTCATTTCCTGACACCATATATCGATCCGGCGGTTGCGGCAGTAATGGCAATTCTACTTATAAAGGAGCCGGTCGTTGTGATCTTCCAGAGCATCAAGAATCTGGTTTTGTTTGCACCGGAGGAAGAGGTGTTGAACCAGATCCGTTCGATTGTAGATAAGCATATGAAGGATTATCCATACGAAGTGACATTCCTTGATGTAATCCAGACGGGACGGAAGATCTGGGTGGAAGTCTATATTGGCAACCAGACAGATGTGATACATATCAGCATCCTGCATCAGGTACGGGATGAGATCAAGCAGGAATTAAAGCACAAATATGATCAGGTATATATCGAGATTATTCCAGATTAAAAAATATAATTCGGAGATATCCCTGTGGTTTCGTAAGAAATCATAAGGATATCTTTTTTGTTGTAAAAATTACGACAAGATTATATAATGCTGTATAATTAGAGTATATAAACAGCAACTCAAAAGAAAGGAATTAAAAAATGGCAGATATGACGGTAACGGACAGTGTATGGTTTCGGAAGAAGAAGTTTCAGGAGAAGATGAAAGATCTTGAGGAGGTGATGAGTGGAAGAAATGCATCCATTCTTCCTTTTGTGACAGATAATGCGGGCAAATTTTATGCCAAGAAGACACAACAGCTGATTCATGAACTTATAAAGGACATGAATATATATGCAAACCGGAAACTTCTCTGGATCGGAAATATCCAGAACTCAGATATCCCGGAACAGCGGGCATTCTGTAAATATGTGGAGATGTTTTTATATCTTGTAATCCGGGTGTCTCTTGTGGATATGGGATGGATGTACGAGATTATGGATACTATGCCGCAGAGCAATTTCCAGCAAATTCTGGATTGTGCAGAAGATTTTAAGAATCGTGACAGCATATATGACTGGGCATTTGACCGCAGATATGCAGGAAATATTGTGTTTGAGAATGTGCTTGACTATAGCTGCGTGATCTATGAGGATCTGCTGGGTAAGAATTTCAGCAAATTGATTCCCGCGGAAATGTGGAAAGAATTCGAGGAGGAAGATGCTGCATTACTATCCGTACCTGATGGGGAGGATCCGGATGAAATGGAAGATTTTCTATCGGATGAGGAGATTCAGGCAATCATGGATGACTATGAGGAAATACCAGAATCAGAGACAGAACGGCAGTTACGGGAAGCAAATGAACGGGCATATAAAAGGGAAAAAGAGAAATTTGTGGATGTCGATCATTTCTGTCAGGTATTTGAGAAATTTGCATCGATGTTATTTGCCGGCGAATTTCCATATTCCTACATGTCGAAGATGAAACAGGCTGTGGAAGGCATGTTGGATATCTTCCTGTGTGAGCATAAATTGTCGTTATATAATGATACAGATCAGTATCTGAAGGCTTACACATATTTGAAAAAGACCGAGGAAAAGATCGATATTCTGCGAAAAGAGGTATAACAGATGGCTGGAATGAAAGAAGATTTCTACCGGCGGATAGGTACGGATTACCATAACCGGCGGACGGAATCCTTTATTTATCGATATGTCAGACAGGAGAAAGAAGCGAATCTCCGGATCCGGCTCGTGCAGGAATATCAGGCGTGGAGAAGCAATCCGGAAGATGGAGCACGGTTCGAGAAGTTCCTGCTTACAGATGTATGTGGGGATAAGAATCTTGCGAAAACGAAGGATGGAATCAGACAGGAGATTGGGCAGATTGCAGCGATGCTTACACAGACGGAACTGGCAGGCATAGATTTCCAGGCGGTTGATGCATGCATGACTGCGTTATATACGAAGTATGAATGGGAAGGCGAAAAGAGAAATGCGTATGTACAGCTTGCATCGAAATATCAATGCTATAAGATTGGGGAACATAGCGATGAGATGGAAGCGTCAGAGTTTATCCGTACGATCAGGTTGACAAAGGCAGAGTATGTAGTATCTGTTTTTTCGTTCCTGTTAGAGAATATCCGTGTACATCTGAACGCAGAAGATCGAAAGAAGCTCCTTATGCTTGGACGAAGCCTGAGTGGGGATGAGGTATTTGCAGGCATGCGGAAGGAATGCGATAAGATGAAGCTTATGATTGCCTTTGCTTCGAAATCGCCAGAGCGGTTTTCAGAAGCGGTGGAGCAGATCTACACGGAACAGAGTCTCTCAGATTTGACAGATGAACTGCTGGATGGATTGATTGCCAACGATGTAAATACATTGCTGTACGATGGGGGATTTCGGCCCGGGCAGAAGGAGGAAGGAAAGTCACGTAAGAAGGACCGAGGACTGGATATGCTGGAAGCCTATATGAAGGAGATTGGGATAGAGCCATTTGCTGTTAGCAATCGAGGCAATGTGGTATCGTTGCAGGATGGAAAAAACAAATCCTATGGGGAATATTATACTGCCTGCAATCAGCTCCGGGATGTTTTGAATCAGGAAAAGAGGGATACGGTATTTATCCCGCTTGTCATAGATGCGCAATTCGGGGGAGGCATCTTTCTGATTGGCAGAAAACATTACCTGTTCTATCCAGAGGTTGCAGCACAGATGAAACACAGTTGTGGGTTTTGCTTTGTGAGTTTTATAAATGTGGTGGAGGGATCCGCCTATGAGCTTGATACGGAGGATTTCGATTTTCCGACGATGGAAGAGGCAGTGAGCTGGTTTTATATGAAATTCGATGCGCCGGAAGATCAATTAGATGAATTCCGGAAATATAACCGTATGGTTCCAAAGAATTGTCCGGATGTTTTCACAAAGTTCTTTGATCAGCCGGTAAGGGTCGATGCACCAGAGGAAGCCGATGATGTAGCAAAGCATGAAATTGAGGAAAGCCGCATGGAACTTGAAGCTGCTTTCCGGCAGGAAAAAGTGTGGGAGAGAAAACAAAAACAAAGAAGAGTACAATAAGGAGGAACAATTCTATGAAGCTGGATAATACAAAGGATATTTTCGCGGAGCTTCTGCGTGCTGCAAGCAGGGGATATGGTGACCGGAACATTGAGAATCCGTCGGTTAGTTTTATCCGGGATGTAAATGCGGGTGACTATGATCATATCTCCGATGAGGAATACAAGAAGATCCTCGATTCTGTTGAGCGGTTAAGTGCACCCTGGCAGACAATGCAGACGAAGACCGTGAAGGATCTTCTAATCAATGCACTCGAGGATGTGGATCTCTCTGATGAGGATGTAGAGGACATCTCGGCTGCCTTGATGAGTGCTTACATCAAAACTGACCATGACCGGATTCCGCAGGCAGCATCCGATCGCAGCGATAAGACTGTCGATATGGAGCATTTGCGGATGATTACCGGTCATTCTGCCGCAGTGGCATCACAGAAAGAACCATGGGATGACATGCCTTATGATTATGAGGATGATTATGAGGCAGAGGATGAGGCAGATACGTCGGATATCCTTCGGACACCGGCGTCTATTTACCAGTATCTCGACGAGCGTGTCTACGGACAGAAGGACGCGAAGCGTGCCGCTGCGATGCTTCTGTGGAACCATGTAAATGGCAGAAGACAGAACGTTGTGTTTGCAGGTCCGACTGGCTGTGGAAAGACGGAGATCTTCCGCCAGCTTGCGCAGATCTATCCCAATATTAAAATCCATAATGCACCATCGATCACAGGTACGAGCTGGAAAGGAAATATGAAGGTTCGGAATCTGTTTGATGGAGTATCCGCAAGGGAACAGAAGCATCTGATCATCGTTCTTGATGAGGCAGATAAACTGTTTGAAGGAGGAAGCGAAAGGGGATGCGGACAGGTCGTACAGAATGAACTGCTCAAGGTGCTCGAAGGAGATATGGTTCATTTTGAAGGTGATAACATGCTTCAGGGGGAACAGTCACTCGATCTGGACACATCAAATATCAGCTTTGTATTCCTCGGTTCCTTTGAAATGATGGTGAATGCGAAAAGGCAGAAACCACATGCATTTGGGTTTGGAGCTGCCATATCCGGGGAAACGTTCGATGGGTACAACAGTGTCTTTACGCAGGAAGACCTGGTGGAATATGCCAATGTCCGAACCGAGATTGCCGGACGTATCAATAACATTGTGCAGCTCCACGAAATGACAGAAGAAGATTATCTTAGAATTCTGTCTGACAAGAGAATCAGCCCACTTAAGCGTCTGTCGAAGGATTATCGTGTGGATATCAACATGCCGACAGATGCAAAAAAGAAGCTTGCAAAAGAAGCTTTTGAAACCGGAATGGGTGTCCGGTATCTGAAGTCTAGGATTCAGAAATCACTCGATGATATGCTGTTTGAGGACTGCGGCAGAACGGCCTACACAATCTCAGCATAAACGGGCGTGTATGAAGGATAGGAGAAATACCAAAGAACTGGTATTTCTCCTTGTTTTATAGGTGAGAATGCGTGTATAATCAGAGATAGTTGACAGAACAGAATAGAAGGAGTAGAAAAATGGAAGCATGGTATTATGAAGTGGTAAGTATTGATGGAGATTATGCAAATCTCAAGCGGACGGATATCGAATCGGATGATCTGAAACTGGTTGCAAGAGCATTGTTGCCGGAAAATATCAGCGAGGGTTCGAAATTAAAGTATGAATTTTTGCAGTATGAGTTGATCGGATAACATGATGTGCATAGAAGTATGTGTTGGTAATCAGTTAATATGTTTGATGATGAATACTAGAATGAATTTATGATTTACAGGAAAGGAATGACAGCATGGAAGGACAAATGAAAGAAAAACGGGTTGCGGATTCTCTGACCGAGCAGTTTCACGAGATTCGTCCGGAACATTTAAATGGCGCAGATGTGATGTTTGGTGGAATACTGATGGGCTGGATTGACGAGGTGGCAGGTCTTACGGCTATGCGGCATTCTGAGGGACATGTGCTCACAGCATCGGTAGATAATCTGACTTTTCTGCGTAGCCTTCGTCAGCATGATATTGTCGTATTGATCGGACGCGTAACCTATGTCGGAAATTCGTCGATGGAAATCCGCGTGGATTCCTATTTAGAGAAGATAGATGGGATGCGTTATCCGGTGAACCGTGCATATCTGACACTGGTTGCCTTGGATGAGGATAATAAGCCGCGGCGGGTACCAAGATTGAAATTAGAGACAGTTGTGGAAGAGGCGGAATGGGAGGCCGGAAAGAAACGCAGCGAGCTTCGGAAACAACGAAAGAAGGAAGGCTTTTAGAATAGGAGTTTAACAAATGTTAGAAAAAATAGATGCAGTCAATAGCGTAATCAATAATTTTATCTGGGGCGTCCCGGCGATGACCTGTATTATCGGTGTTGGGTTATATTTGAGCTTTCGTACCCGGTTTTTACAGATACGGAAGTTCCCGTATGCCATGAAGGTGACATTTGGACGAATGTTCAAGAAGAAGGAAGCGGGCGACGGTGCGCTCACACCGTTTCAGGCAGTCTGTACGGCACTTGCGGCAACGGTTGGAACCGGAAATGTAGCCGGTGTAGCCGGAGCCATCGCCATCGGAGGACCGGGTGCAATCTTCTGGATGTGGATATCTGCGCTGCTCGGTATGTGTACGAAGTTTGCAGAGGTTACACTCGCGGTGCATTTTCGCGAGAAAAATAAGGATGGTGATTATGTCGGAGGACCGATGTATTATATTAAGAACGGATTGAAGAAGCATTGGCAATGGCTGGCATATCTGTTCTCTGCATTTGGCGTATTGACGGTATTTGGTACGGGAAATGCAACGCAGGTCAATACGATCACAACGGCGATTGACTCAGCATTGTTTAATTATAATGTAATTTCCGAGAATCAGGTTTCTACCCTGAATCTCATTATCGGAATTGTGCTTGCAATCCTGATTGCGCTCATTCTGCTCGGCGGAATTAAGCGGATCGGACAGGTAACAGAGAAGCTGGTACCATTTATGGCAGTAATGTATATCGTGCTTGCAATCGGAGTTGTGCTGCTGAATGTCAAGAACGTGCCATCGGTATTTGCATCGATCTTTGAAGGCGCATTTAACCCGGCTTCTGTGACCGGTGGCGTCGTTGGAAGCTTCTTCATGAGTATGAAGAAGGGTGTTTCCCGTGGTATTTTCTCGAACGAGGCTGGTCTTGGTACCGGTTCGATCGCACATGCATGTGCAGATACAAGAAAACCGGTAAAGCAGGGATTCTTCGGAATCTTTGAAGTATTTGTTGATACGATTGTGATCTGTACATTGACCGCGCTTGTAATCTTATGCAGCAAAGTTCCGATTGGATATGGAGAGGCGGCAGGCGCAGAGCTTACAATCAGTGGATTCACGGCGACTTATGGTGGCTGGGTATCCATCTTCACAGCGATTGCAATGTGTTGTTTTGCATTTTCAACAATCATCGGCTGGGGACTTTACGGCGTCCGATGTATTGAATTTCTGTTTGGTACACGGGTAAATAAACCGTTCATGCTTGTGTATTCCCTGGTTGCAATCGTTGGTGCAACGATGAATCTCGGACTCCTCTGGAGTATCGCGGAGACATTTAACGGTTTGATGGTAATCCCGAATCTGATTGCGGTATTCCTGTTGTCGGGTGTCGTGGTGAAGATGGTAAAGGATTATTTTAATGGTATTGAAACATATTAATGAAAGATGAGGTGGCAAAGCAGATGCAGGATACGTTGAATTGGGCAGTGCTTGGTACCGGTGTGATCGCAAATGAGATGGCGCAGGCATTGCAGAAGATGGGAAAATCGTTATATGCAGTTGGAAACCGGACACATGAGAAAGCGGTTGCATTTGCTGAAAAATACGGTGTTTCCAAAGTATATGATACGATTGATGATATGTTTTTGGATGAGGATGTAGATATCATCTATATTACGAGTCCGCATAATACACATTATGCATTTATGAAGCAGGCGCTGATGCATGGAAAGCATCTGCTTGTTGAAAAATCAATTACGCTTAACAGCAAAGAATTGGATGATATGATCGCGCTTGCGAAAGAAAAAAAGCTTGTGCTTGCAGAAGCAATGACAATCTGGCATATGCCAATCTACAAGAAGCTGTGGGATATCGTGCAAAGTGGTGAGCTTGGAAAGGTGCAGATCATCACGATGAATTTCGGAAGCTTCAAGGAATATGATATGTCAAACCGGTTCTTCAATATGAATCTTGCCGGTGGCGCGATGCTTGATATCGGTGTGTATGCGCTGTCAATCGTCCGGAGTTTTCTGGACGAACAGCCGGATGAGATCGTGAGCCAGTGGAAGCCTTCTCCGACCGGTTCGGATGAGCAGGCAACAATTCTGCTCAAGAATGCACAGGGGCAGATGGCGACGGTTGCACTTTCGATGCATTCGAAACAGCCAAAGCGTGCGATGATCAGTCTGGAAAAAGGCTATATCGAGATTATGGAGTATCCGCGTGCGAATAAGGCAGTCATTGTCGATGCGGAAAGTGGTGTCCAGACAGAGATTACAGCCGGAGATACTGCGGATGCGCTTTACTATGAGATGCAGGATATGGAGCAGGCGGTAAAAAGTGGGGATGCATCCGCGATGCAGCTTGCGTATTCCAGGGATGTAATGGAAATCATGACGAAGCTTCGGAAAGACTGGGGCATGAAATATCCGGGTGAAGCGTGGTAGCGTGATTAAAAGGAAGCAGCAAAGGGTAACATAAATCAAAAGATAAGGAGTGAATGAAAATGGCAGAAGTAATTTTAAATAACGATAATTTTAAGGCAGAAGTACTCGATGCAAAGGGACTCGTGCTCGTAGATTTCTGGGCAACATGGTGTGGCCCGTGTAAGATGCTGGCACCAACGGTTTCTGAGATCGCAGACGAATATGAAGGAAAGGTCAAGGTCTGCAAGCTCGATGTGGATCAGGCGATGGATATTGCAATGTCTTATGGCGTGGCAAGCATCCCGACTTTGATTTTGTTCAAAGATGGCGAGATCGTGAAGAAGAGTATCGGTGTGGTATCCAAGGCTGAGATCGAGGCAATGTGGAGCTAGAACAATCCAAATACAGATTTTAAATCTTATTTCCTGTCCTTTGATGATGGTACAAAATAGACAATATATGATCTGTTTTGTACCATTTTTGCTTAAATTGATAATATTTTATCTATAGAAAATCTCATTTTGCACATACTATCGGAAACAAAATCAGATAGGAGATGTGGAAGATGGAACGGATAGCAACACAGTGTATTACCTATGGATTATACATGTTATCGACGGTGTGGGAGAAAAAAGCAAATGGCTGTATCATTGATACATGTATGCAGATCAGCCACGAGCCGGTACAGATTGCAATTGCGGTTTCCAATCAGAGTTATACATGTGAGTTACTCAAAAAGAGTGGGATATTTGCAGTCAGTATCTTAGATGAGACATGCACCTTCGAGACAATCAAGCATTTTGGATATCAGTCTGGAAGAGATGTTGACAAAATGAAAACACTGGAGCTTCCGGTCAATGAACAGGGAATCCCGTATCTCGGATGGCAGAGTGCGGCGATGCTTGGAGCGACGGTGACAGAGAAGATATCTTGTGGTTCCCATACGTTATTTATCGGAACTGTGATTAAATCAAAGATACTGAGTGAGAAAGCACCGCTCACGTATGCAGAGTATCAGAGAAGAGTGAAGATGTACACATAACAAAGGGGAGTGGCTTTACAGCCATTCCCCTTTTGTCAGGTATTGATTTCGTTCCGCACCGACTGAGATAAATTGTATCTCGTGATCAAGCAGTTTTTCAATCGTTTCTATATATCGTTTTGCATTGTCCGGCAGTTCATCATAAGAACGGCAATGCGAGATATCCTGCTGCCAGCCAGGAACGATATCGATGACGGGCAGGAGATTATCCATATTATCTGTTGGGTCAAAATCCTTAATATGTTTCGTGTGCTGCAGGTATTCTGTGATAATCGGAATTTCCTTCATGGAGCTTAATACATCCAGTTTTGTCAGGGCAATCCGGTCTGCGTTCTGACATTGGAGTCCGTAACGGCTGGCAACGGCATCAAAAGGACCGACACGTCTTGGACGTCCGGTTGCAGCTCCGTATTCATTGCCGGCACGGCGAAGATCATCTTTCCATGATTCGGACATTGCTTTCTCTGCGGTAAATGGACCAGCACCGACACAGGTCGAGTATGCTTTCAGAACACCGACGACATGGGAGAGCGGAGCACCGGGGATTCCGGCACCGATCGGACCATAGGCGGAGATCGTGGATGAGCTGGATGTATATGGGAATATGCCATAGTCAATATCACGCATGGCACCAAGCTGTGCCTCCAAAAGCACCTTTTTATGGTCTGCAAGGGCATTTCTTAAGAATGCGCCGGTATCGCAGATGTATGCGGAGAATGTTGCCGCCTGGTTCTCACACCAGGAGAGCAGTGCCGGATAGGACATTGGCTCCTGATGATAACAGCCGGAAAGCTCCATGTTTTTGGCATCCAGCATCATGTGCAGCCGGTTGTGTATATAGCCATCGTTCAGATGAAGCAGATCACCAAGCCGGAGCGTTTTCTTTCTATATTTGTCGCTGTAAGCATAGGCGATACCGCGACGTGTGGAACCGAAGGCGGAACCATCTTTTTCCAGTCGGGCTTCCTCTAGTTCATCCTGTACCCGGTGCCAAGGCATAGAGATCGTGGCACGCTTGGAAAGCTTTAGATTTTCTGGTGTGATAGGAATACCTTTTCCTCGCAGAGCCTCGATTTCCTTCGTGAGATGCTCTAAGTCAATGACCATTCCATCCCCTAAAACACATGTGACATCCGGATGCAGAATCCCGGATGGAAGCAGATTTAATACATATTTATCACGACCAACAACGACGGTGTGACCGGCGTTATTTCCGCCTTGATAGCGGACAACGATATCCGCCTGCTCTGCTAATAGATCGATGACACGACCTTTTCCTTCGTCACCCCAGTTGATACCTGTTACGGCTGTAAGCATTTGTTTGTCCTCCTTTGTTTGGTAAGGTAATTTGTGTTATGTGCAGTACCGGAATGTACGGTCAGTCAGAATTCTTGCAAAGATCAGACCGAGTGGAAGTGCAATGATGATCATGATTGCAGATGTAAACCACGAGACCGCTTCGGTAAGAGACATAATGCCAAAGTTATAAATTGCACGATATAAGTAAAGTCCCGGAACCATAATAACGATGGAAGGAACTGTAAGTGAAATTCTTGGATATCCATGATTCTGTTTTATAAAGGATGCAAGAAGTCCTGCTGTCAGTGCCCCAAGAAATGCAGCTACAGCGGCAGGAATTCCACAATGGTCTACGAGCTCCAGACGGAGTGTATTTGCGACAGCGCCAATCATTGCAGCCGTACATGCCATTGAAACAGAACTGTTGAACATCAGGGAAAATCCGAATACACCACAGAAGCTTGTAATTATCCGGAGTATAAAATGTACCCATACATTGATATGCATGTCTGCGAAAGACAGTGGTTGTAAATGTAACAACAAAGCCATGATCCATGCAGACATGGTTGCAACCAAAACGATAATAATGGAATAAGTCAGTCGTTCCAGTCCGGAACGGAGATCCAGCTTTGCAAGGTCAATGCCGCTTGTAATAAATGGAAATCCTGGGATGATAAACAGGATAGAGCATATATAACCCGCTTCGTTCACCGCGGCTACATGGAACAGCATTTCGGCAAGCTTCAGACAGATCGTGTAGATCAGACAGGCAGCCGAGATAGAAGCAGCAATGTTTAGAAATAAGGTAAAATGATGCTTGATCAGTTTTGTTCGTATGATATTGCCAACACCTGCAGCAATAAATGCAAGAATCATTTCCACGGGACCGCCGCCGAGCAGAAATGTAAATGCACAGCAGGCGAGTGCTGCCGCCAGTCCTAATTTGACAGGAGAGTAAAGCGCATGGATTCTCTCGATTTCATCGAGCCTTTTATGGATTTCTTCACCGGTCAGATGGGCTTCGATATTCGGAAAGCTGTCGACGAAACGCTCCATTCGGTAAAGCTTGGATGTGTTTACGCCTGTATTTGCAATACTTAAGGATTGGGACACACAATCATTTCCATCAAAACAGTTAAACTCAATGGACATCAGACCGACATCGACCGTGCATGTTACACCGAGTTCTTTGGAAAGCTTATTCATGGATGTACGGACACGCCATGCTCCGGTTCCACAGGAAAGCAGGATCAGACCGACACGACCGATAACGGAAGCTTTTTCAATCAATCCCGCATCGGAGATAAGCACGTTGCTGTCATCACCGGTATAATCATGCCAGGGGATTTCCATGTGATTTTTTTCCATAATATCAACATAGGAAGTTGAGATCGGATCAGTGTTCTTCTTCATATAATATCGCCTCTGCTTTTGTAATATGCCGTTTTAGATTATTCAAAAAAACGGAATTTGGCAGGAAGATTCCAAGCTCGTCAAAATGCTCATTGTGTTCGAGCAGAGTATCCTGTCCGTAAAATACAAATGCCATCGGGAGTTCCTTCTCCAGCTTTACCATCAGATCCCAGACTGCGGAATAGGCTTCTGCTTCGGTTTCTTTTTGCTTGATCGTGTCTGGAAGCTCGCGGATCAGGAGAACGCCGGTGCAGGATTCCAGAATTTTTTGCCGGACATCCATAGAATCAGGTGCATATGCGTGGCTGTACTGGTAAGCCTGCGCCAGAAACATGTTTTGGGTTGACCCGATTTCTTTGCATACGTTCTGAAAATGATGATATTCTTTCTCATGAACTGTTTTTTTATATTCGGATAACAGATTTCCTTCTGTATCTGTCATGATAATCGGGTTTTGCTTCCCATCTGCATTGAACCGGTATGGAATCAGATAAGAATTCCGCAGCAGATCAAACAGTGTATTCTGACAGATTACCATCAGAAATGCAGACAAATCCCGGTTGTGGTATGCATCAAACAGGACATTGGCAAATGTGGATGCAGAAGGGGAATTATCTGTATCGTCATTCAGCGCGAGAGAATTACAAAAGGTCTCCTGCAGTTTTTCACATGCCCATGGATCATTTAATATTTTCTGGAACAAAACATCTGCATGTTCTTCTCTTGGAAACATCGTTGTATTTTTCATAATATGCACATCCCTTCTTGCTTTTTCTTTTCGGACAGATTATACTATGCATACAGAAATAAGTAAAAAGTATAATTGATATATCAAAAATATTACTTTGATATATCAGGATGAGGAGAGGCATGAACGTAAATTTTGAATATTACAAAATCTTTTATTATGTGGCAAAATATGAGAATTTTACAAAAGCGGCCCGTGTATTGGGAAACAGCCAGCCGAATATTACACGTGCGATGAATAGCTTAGAACAGCAGATTCATAGTACACTGTTTGTGAGAACGAACCGTGGTGTGCAGTTGACGCCGGAGGGACAGCGTCTGTATACGCATGTATCTGCGGCAATGCTGCAGTTATGGGCGGCAGAGGAGGAGCTGACCGACAGTACGGGACTGACACATGGAAGTATTGCAATCGGCGCGAGTGAAACCGCCTTGAATATCTATCTGCTGGATAAGCTGAAAGAGTTTCATATGAAATATCCGGGTATACGTCTGAAAATCTATAATCACTCAACTCCACAGGCAATCGAGGCAGTGAAAAGTGGAATGATTGATTTTGCGGTCGTGTCAACCCCGGCGGCGGTGGAAGCCCCGCTCAAGGAAATTGTATTGGAGTCTTTTCAGGAGGTATTAGTCGGAGGAAGAACGTTCATGGCGCTTGGAAGTCAGGAGATATCGCTGTGGGAATTAAAAAATTATCCGCTGATATGTCTTGGGCGTGAGACGATGACATTTCAATTTTATAATCAGTTGTTTTTATCATATGGACTGGAACTGTCCCCGGATACGGAGGTTGCAACGACCGATCAGATCCTGCCGCTGGTACGGCATGAACTTGGACTTGCATTTGTTCCAAAAGCGATGGCAAGAGAATCTATAATGGAAAGAGAAATCGTGCAGATTCCGTTAAAAGAAGAAATTCCGAAACGTGAGATCTGTATGGTATTGGATAACCAACATCCACTCAGCGCTGCCGCAAGACAGCTTAAGAACATGATATTGCATGCAGTGGAGGAAGAGAAAGGGGAGTAAACGATGACACTACAACAGTTAAGAAAATGCCGGGATGTCTGTCCCGGCATTTCGTGTTACTTTGTTTAGTTTTTACTGCTGGTATCTGCGTTGCCTGCAGCAGATGTTTCATCTGTTAGATCCTTATCCTTTCTGTGATCTACCCAGAAGCCCCAGACTCCGGCAAGAATTGCAATTGCAGCCATAATACCAACAAGAATATTCATAAACATAGATTAAGTCCTCCATTTTTCAATTTTTAAGTACGCAAAGAAAACTATGTGCATCCATAGTCCCACGTTTAGTCTTGATTAAACTGAAAAATGGTTGGATTTTTTTCCGTCCTGTGCATGGATATAGCATAGGATCTTCTGTTGACTAATAATTGTTTTCGACAGAATCGGTTCTGAAAAGATAGAATAGCGGAAGGAAGAAAGCTCCCGTGTATCTGGCAGTGCTGCGATAAACCGGACAGATGTTTCTGCCTGTGCAGGTCCCTGTTTTACTTCTTTTATATAAGAGGTTCTCGAAGCAAGGAGAAGCTCTGTTGTATTGATCTGTGTATTTGCTGAGATTGGAAGTTCAACACCGCTGACCGTCGACTGGGCGGTAGGTTTTGCCGCATCAAAAAAAGCATCTGCTTCCGTCTGGTTAAAGTACAGACCAGAAAACAGAATTACGATGGAAATAATGAAATTAAGCAATCTGCGATATGATTTTTGACAGTTCATATAAGTTCCATCCTATCTTACAAATACATCCAATAATTCTGTAGTTCATCATAGCAGATATGTGATAAAATGTGAAGTAGGTAATTGTAGTTGACAGAGGGGAAAATAAATATGGTAAATCATTTTAACAAAAGTAAAAGTCAGAAAAAAATCGTTGTTGCAATGGATTCGTTCAAGGGAAGTCTTACTTCGCTGGAAGCAGGGAATGCAGTCAGAGACGGAATCTTAGAGAAGTACCCGGACTTTGATGTGCAGATCTTTCCGGTTGCCGATGGCGGCGAAGGCACGGTGGAAGCACTTACCTTCGGAAAGAAACATGTGCAGACGCGGACAATCTCTGTGACCGGACCAATTGGAACAGAAGTTTCGGCGAGATACACAATCTATGGACAGGCAGGAGAAAAGACGGCAGTATTGGAGATGGCGCAGGCAGCCGGGTTACCGCTTGTACCGGAAGAAAGAAGAAATCCGATGCATACAACGACCTATGGGGTTGGAGAGATGATACGCGATGCCATTACATGTGGCTGTCGGAAATTCATCCTTGGAATTGGTGGAAGTGCAACAAATGATGCAGGGATTGGAATGCTGCAGGCACTTGGATATCATTTCTTGGATGCGACAGGAAGAGAAGTTGACTATGGCGCGGAGGGGCTGGCACAGGTTCGGTCGATTACGACAGAGGATGTAATGCCGGAGCTTGCTTCGTGTACATTTCAGATTGCGTGCGATGTGACGAATCCGCTGGTCGGTGCGCAGGGGTGCAGTGCTGTCTTTGCGCCACAAAAGGGGGCGGATGCGAAGATGGTACAGGCGATGGATGTGGCGATGAACCGGTATGCCGATATTGTGGAAGATATGTACCGGAAAGATCCTTCTTTGATGGAAAATCAGCTGACCGGTTATGATGAAGCAGGCAAGAACGTTGAAAAAACCGACAGGCAGAGGCACGACAAAAACCGCATGACACCCGGTGCCGGTGCGGCTGGCGGATTAGGGTATGCGTGTCTGATGTTCTTACATGCAGCCTTAAAGCCGGGCATTGACATCGTATTAGATGAGATACAGATCGAGCAGGCAATCAAAACATCAGACGCAGTTATCACCGGAGAGGGAAGATTCGATGCGCAGACATTGATGGGGAAGACACCGATCGGCGTAGCACGGATCGCAAAGGCGTATTCCGTTCCTGTCTATGCATTTGCAGGATGCTTTGGTGCGGATGTACAGACCTGTATCGACAGTGGTGTATTTGCCGGATGCTATGCGGCAAGTACTGCCAGCACGGAGGAAGAAACGCGGCTTGCAATGGAGAAAAAACAGGCATATGTGAACTTGAAAGCATGTGTAAAGGCACATTTTTTTGAAGAAAATAATTAAGCAATAATTAACAAAATCTACACACTTTCTTTCTTGACATTTCAGATTTCTTATATATAATTAAACCGATTGAAATAGTAGGAAATGAAACGAGGAGCTGTAAAACCTCGTTTTATTTGTTATGGCGACAAGGAAAATGCACGCATTTATGCGGTGCATTTGACGACCGCTAATCAGAGCAAGATGCGCAGAGCGCAACTTGTCTCTGTTTGAATTTAAGAATTTGAAAGGCATTATAGGATGAAACAGGACTTCATAGAAATCACTGGGATGACCTGCATCAACTGTCAGAACCGAATTCAGGCAGGAATTGCAGCTTTGGATGGTGTACGGCGTGTATCGGTAGATTATAAGACGGGACAGGCAGATGTTGAATATGACGAGAATGTCTGCCGTATCGATCAGATTGGGACTTGCGTGACTTCACTTGGATATCAGGTAGTGACACGGGAAACAAAGAAGAAAAAGCTGGCGTGGAAGACCGCAATTGTTCTTCTTATCACGTTTGTTTTATATGTGCTGCTGGAGCGATTCGGAATATTAAATCTGCTTGTACCATCGAAGCTTGCAGATCAGCATATGGGCTACGGAATGTTGTTTGTAGTTGGTGTGCTTACGTCTTTTCATTGCATTGCGATGTGTGGAGGAATACAGCTTTCACAATGTATTGGAACTGCGGACGAAACGCACAAAAAACATGCGGCGGTTCGGGCGAGTCTTGCATATAATCTGGGACGGATCTTAGGATATACGTTCGTAGGTGCAGTGCTTGGTGGATTGTCTTCGGTGATTGGACATACCGTGAACCAGAATACGCTATGGCAGGGCGTATTTAAGGCAGTGGTAGGTATCTGCATGATCGTCAGTGCTGGAAATCTGATTGGTATATTTCCGGCACTTCGGAGACTTCGGATTCCATTGCCGAGAGGGATATATCGTTTATTTGCAAAAGGAAATCGTGCGCCATTTTTCGTGGGTATGGTAAACAGTCTGATGCCGTGTGGACCTTTGCAGGCCATGTGGATGGTTGCACTTGCAACAGGAAATGTGCTCGTGGGAGCACTGTCCATGTTCTTTTTCGCGGTCGGCACAGTGCCGATGATGCTGGGAGTTGGAACGTTGCTTGCGGGTATCGGGCGGAAATATGCAAAGCAGCTTACAGACGCAGGTGCCGTGGTTGTTGCGGTTATGGGATTTGCCATGCTGTCACAGGGCGCCGCTTTATCGGGTTATATCTCCGACGTCTGGATGATCGGAATTATAGGAGCGGTATGCTTGTTTGGAATCTGGTGGAATCTGCCAATGCAAAGGAAAGCACATGGCTGGGTTGGCGTGTGCATGAGTGTGCTGTTTTTACTTACCTGTTACATAGGAAATACATCGTTACGGACAAAGCAGGTAGAGAATCAGGCATATATAAAGGATGGTGTGCAATATGTACACAGCGAGCTATCTTCCGGCAAATATCCGGATATTACGGTGCAGGCAGGTATGCCGGTAGAGTGGATGATTGATGCACCGGAGGGCAGCATCAATGGCTGTAATTATAAGATCATCAGTCGTTCGTTACCGGTTGAACATGAATTTACCGAGGGAGAAAATGTCATTACATTTGAACCGGAGGAACGAGGTGTTTATGAATATACATGCTGGATGGGCATGATCAAAGCAAATATAATTGTGGAATAGGAGATGTGAGACAATGAAAAAAAGATTTTTAATTTGGATGACAGTTATGAGCATGGTGGTACTGGCAGGCTGTGGAAGTACAGAGCAAAATGCGGATAACACAGGTGATACACAGGAGGCTTTTGTAGAAACGACACAACAGACGGAAGATACACAGAGTGCGAATACAGAGTCGCAGGAAGAAGCTTTTGTTTCGGATATGCTTGTGATTCCAACGGCGGATCTGTCTGAGTCGGTGCAGTTTTATCCGGTGGAATTAGATGGAGTATCTATGGAAGTGATGGCAGCGAAGGATGTAAATGGAACGATCCGGCTGGCATATAATACCTGTCAGGTATGCTATTCTTCCGGCAGAGGCTATTACAAGCAGGAAGGCGATAAACTTGTCTGCCAGAACTGTGGAAACCAGTTTACGATTGATCAGATCGGCGAAAGCGGTGGTGGTTGCAATCCGATTCCGATTTCTTCCTCTGATTATACACAGACGGATGACGAGGTTCAGATTCCGTATACATATCTGAGCAATTATGAGAGTGCGTTTTCCAATTGGAAATAAGTAAATACAAATAATTCCCCGTAAAAATCTGTAATAATACAAAAAGATTGTATTTCGACAATTCATTGGGTATAATTAACATAATTTCTTGAATGAATAAACGTATGGGGAGGCAGATAAAATGGCAGATAAAAACACTGCGGATATTGGATTTGAAAAGCAGATTTGGAATGCGGCATGTGTATTAAGGGGAAATCTGGACGCATCTGAATATAAAAGTGTAGTATTAGGTCTTATTTTCTTAAAATATATTTCCGATCGATTTGATGAAAAATATAAAGCATTGCTTGCAGAAGGTGATGGATTTGAAGAGGATATTGATGAGTATACATCTGAAGGTATCTTCTTCGTTCCTGCTGATGCAAGATGGAGTGAAATTGCGCGACAGGCACATACACCAGAAATTGGAGCAGTGATTGATAATGCTATGCGTGCAATAGAAAAAGAAAATAAACGTCTGAAAGATATATTACCTAAGAATTTTGCACGTCCAGAGCTGGATAAACGTAGATTAGGGGATGTTGTAGACCTCTTCACAAATATCCAGATGATTGAGCATGGAGATGAAAAGGATATCCTTGGACGTACATATGAATATTGTCTTTCTATGTTTGCAGAGCAGGAAGGTAAACGTGGTGGAGAATTCTTCACTCCATCCTGTGTTGTAAGGACGCTGGTTGAGGTACTGAAACCTTTCAAAGGACGTGTCTATGATCCTGCATGTGGATCAGGCGGTATGTTTGTTCAATCCGCACGATTTGTGGAAAAACACAGTGGAAATATTAGCAATATTTCAATCTATGGACAGGATTCGAATCCAACGACATGGAAGATGGCACAAATGAATCTGGCGATTCGAGGGATAGAGCCAGATTTGGGCGGATATGCAGCAGATACATTCTTGGATGATCGCCATCCAACTTTACGTGCAGATTATATTATGGCGAATCCTCCATTTAATCTTTCTGATTGGGGAGCAGATAAGCTGAAGGAAGATGTACGGTGGAAATATGGAATGCCGCCGGCTGGAAATGCAAACTTTGCATGGTTGCAGCATATGATCTATCATCTCGCTCCGGTAGGACGGATTGGTATGGTGCTCGCAAATGGTTCTCTCTCTTCACAGTCTGGTGGAGAAGGAGAAATCCGTAAGAATATCGTTAAAGATGATCTGGTCGAATGTATTGTCGCAATGCCAACACAGCTTTTCTATACAACACAGATCCCAGTATCTTTGTGGTTCTTGAATAAACAAAAGAAACAGACGGGTAAGACGTTGTTTATTGATGCTCGTAAGATGGGAACTATGGTTAGTCGTAAACTGCGTGAGCTTACAGATGATGACATTGCAAAGATTGCAGATACATATACGGCATTTGTAGATGGAACGTTGGAAGATGTAAAAGGTTTTTGTGCAGTTGCAGATTTAGATGAGATTGAAAAGCAGGATTATATCTTAACTCCGGGACGTTATGTGGGGATTGAAGAGCAGGAAGATGATGGAGAGCCTTTCGATGAGAAAATGAAGCGCCTGACATCAGAACTTTCGGAACTTTTTGAGCAGAGCCATGAGTTGGAAGATGAGATACGGAAGAAGCTGGGGGCGATTGGGTATAATATATGATTAGTGTGTTCGTAGATACAAATATTTTATATTGTAAGAATGAAGTATTTGATGAAGTTTGGTTTGTTAAAAAATTACAGGATATCATAGGAGATATTGAGGTAAATGATATATATTCTGAAGTGAAAATTTTATTGCCCAAAATGGTGATTAATGAATTATATCAACAACAACTGGAGGCGTATGAATCTATAAGGAGGCAATTTGCAAAAATCAGAATGCCTAATTTGCAATTTAATGCTGAATTTGATTATGGAAATTATTTGATGGAGATATATAAGAGAGAAATAAAAGATATTCAGCAAGGAATTGTTAAAGTTGAGATAATAGATTTTCCTGATAATAGTAAATTGGAACAGATTATTGACAGAGCAATCAAAAAAATACCTCCTTTTGAAGGAAAGGATAAGCAAAGCGATAAAGGATTTAAAGATGTAATAATTTGGGAAACCATAAAGGAGTATAAGCACAAACATGTAAATGACATTGTAATATTTTATTGTAATGATAATTTAGTGGCAAGCAACGAATTAGAAGAAGAATTTTATAATGAATTTCGTGATAAAATTTATATACAGAAGAAGGATACACTATTAAAAAAACTTATTGAATTGTGTGATAAATCAGAAATTATTATGTCGTTTTCGAATAAAATAGTATCTCGAGTTCGTAATTGTATTATTGATGATAATGAAAAATTAATTGAATTATTGTCAAATGATATGGTTTGGTGTGATGGAGATGAAATATCAGATTTTGACATTTTGAATGTGGATATTATAGATTGCCAAGATGAAATCATATATAATAAAATATATTATAATGTTGAGATAAAAATAAAAATGTATTACGCTATTCATAGGGACAGGGAAATGTATAAAATAATTGGGAAAAGACAGATAGACATTTATTATGATTTTGATGAAGATGTTTTGATGACTAATAGTTATGATGTGCTAACAATGAGGCGGGCTGAATTAAATAATTTTTTTATTTTGGAAAATAAATAACGAAAAAGCTTCCGTACAGTTTTTGACTTTTATGAGGTGATGATTATATGGAAAAGTGGAGTAAAGTAAAATTAGGCGAAATTGCTTTTATAACATCAAGTAAAAGAATATTTGCAAGAGAATATCAAAAAGAGGGTATCCCTTTTTATAGAGGAAAAGAAATTATTGAAAAGCATAATGGAAATAGCGTTTCTACAGAATTATACATATCAAAAAAACGATATGATGAAATAAAGTCTAAGTATGGAGTTCCTGTTCCGGGGGATATTTTACTATCATCAGTTGGAACATTAGGAGTACCTTGGTTAGTTGATGAAGAAAAATTCTATTTTAAGGACGGTAATCTTACATGGTTACGATGCAATGAAAAATGTATTCCAAAGTTCCTTTATTTATGGTTTAATTCAGCAGAGGCAAAGAATCAAATTGAAGTAATGTGTATTGGATCAACGCAGAAAGCCCTAACAATTGATGCGTTAAATAAATTTAATGTTTCATTGCCACCGTTAGAGGTACAAAAAAAGATTTGTAACGTGATTTATTCAATAATGGATAAAATACGTACAAATGATGAGATAAATAGGAATTTAGGACTTGTGGCATAAATAGGAATTTGTCGGAGCAGGCAAAAATTCTTTACAAAGAATGGTTTATAGATTTTGGACCGTTTGAAGGAGAGATGCCAGGTGCTTGGCATTTAGGCACTGTTGAAGAAATTATAGAGCTTCATGATTCAAAGCGTAAGCCACTGTCTGGCAGGCAGAGAGATGATATGGAGAAGATATATCCTTACTACGGAGCTACATCAATCATGGATTATGTAGATAATTATATCTTCGATGGAATCTATCTACTTCTTGGAGAAGATGGTTCTGTAATTGATACAGAAGGGTATCCAATTCTTCAGTATGTATTTGGAAAATTCTGGCCTAATAATCATGCACACGTAATAACTGGAAAAAATGGATTTTCGGTTGAGATGTTGTATTTGTTATTTAGTCTGACAAATGTTCAAAATATTGTTACAGGGGCTGTTCAGTTAAAAATTAGCCAGCAAAATCTTAAAACTGTAGAAGTGGTAGTACCATCTTATGAAGCAATTACTGAATTTGATGAAATGATTCAACCTATCTTTAGAGAGATTCGTAGATTGAGGACGGAAAACGAAAAGTTGACAACATTAAGAGACAACTTACTTCCAAAACTTATGTCAGGCGAGCTTGATGTATCGAATTTGGATATTTAGTTACTCCGACAAATGGTAATTGATCTGCATAATTAGAACAGAATATACGTTTGACATAAAAGCGGTTGAATGCTAATATAATATCAGAAGGTGCTACCGATAGACGGTTAGCCCTGATGTTTAAGTGTAAAATAACCGCTCGGTCAGGTCAGGACAAGGGCGGTTATTTTTGTGTCTTATTATTGCTCTTAGAACCAACGGTATAACCAAGAGCAAAGCAAGTAATACATAAGCTGATTATGGCTATAAAAAGCTCCGTTGTAAGCATAAGCACAAACCTCCTTAAAAGATTTCCAGAATGGATTTCTATGTAAACACAAGCTATAACTCTTGTGGAGAAGGTTAACCGCCTACCGAATAGGGTAGCACCATACTTATTATATCAAACATATGTTCGAAAATCAACTTATATTGAAAAGATAAATTTTTATTTGTATAAGAACAGAAAGGATAGTCTGAATGAGTAAAGAACTACAAATTAGAAATAGTACAGTAGATTTTCTTGTATTTACCTGTGATGCAGGGGAAGATGGAATAGAAGTCAGAGTACAGGATCATGATGTGTGGTTGACTCAGAAGGCTATTTCAAAGTTGTTTGATGTAGATCGGAGTGTTGTTTCCAAGCATTTGAGTAATATATTCAAAGATGGTGAATTGGAAGAAAATTCAACTTGTGCAAATTTTGCACAAGTTGCTGATAATGGAAAAACTTATAAGTATAAATTCTATTCATTAGCGGCAATAATTGCGGTTGGATATCGTATAAATTCGGAAAGAGCGACGCAATTTCGTGTGTGGGCGACAAAGGTTTTAGACACATTTACAAGACAGGGATATGTTTTAGATAAGAACCGTTTAATCAATGGTCAGATTTTTGATGAGGATTATTTTGAGCATTTGATTGCTGAAATTCAAGAAATCCGAGCAAGTGTACGACGTTTTTATCAGAAAATTACGGACATATATGCAACGGCTGTTGATTATGATAAGAATTCGGCATTAACAAAAGAATTTTATGCTACTGTACAAAACAAAATGCATTATGCTGTGCATGGAAATACCACTGCGGAATTGATAGTTGCAAGAGCAGATCATAAAAAAGAACATATGGGACTAACATCGTGGAAGAATGCACCAGATGGAAAAATTGTGAAAACAGATGTATCTATTGCGAAGAACTACTTGATTAAAGAAGAACTAACCGAGCTGAATGAGATTGTTACAATGTACTTAGATTATGCAACCAGACAAGCCCGTAGACATATTCCAATGACAATGGAAGATTGGAAGTCAAAACTGGATGCTTTTTTACGGTTTAATGATGCAGAAGTATTGCAGGATAAAGGCAAAGTGACAGTAGCGATAGCAAAAGAATTTGCTGAGAGTGAATTCGAAAAATACAGGGTAATTCAAGATACTTTATACCAAAGTGATTTTGATAGACTGGTTCAGGGGTTGGAGAATAAAGAAGATTAAAAGTTGATTGAGTTTATATGAATTTGTCTTCATAATATTGAAAAATATACAATGGAGGAAATTCAGCATGAATCAGGAAGTAATTAACGAGGTATTATGCCAGATGATACCACATTTATCGAATGATCAAGTGGTATTATTGAAAAATGTGTTAGAGGGTGTAATGCTAAAGAATGGTATCGCATCTGAACAAACCGATGAAATGTTGGTGGATAGTTTTATTGCTGCCAAACGATTAGAAGGATGTTCGGAAAGAACATTAACATTTTATAAAAATACGATTGAAAAGATGCTTGTTGCAGTTGAAAAAAATATTAAAGCAATCACGACAGAGGATTTAAGAGGGTATTTGTCTGGTTATCAAAACGGAAATGCGGTCAGTAAAGTGACAATTGATAATATCCGAAGAAATCTGTCAAGTTTCTTTTCATGGTTAGAAGATGAAAATTATATATTAAAAAGTCCGGTAAGGCGTATTCATCGAGTAAAAGCTATGACTTCAGTGAAGGAAACATATACAGATGAAGATTTGGAACGGCTAAGGGATGGTTGCACTGAGTTGCGGGACTTGGCGATGATTGATATTCTTGCATCAACAGGGATGCGAGTTGGAGAATTGGTACGATTAAATCGTATGGATATAAATTTTAATGAAAGAGAATGTGTAGTCTTTGGAAAGGGAGATAAGGAACGGATAGTATATTTTGACGCAAGAACAAAGATACATCTTCAAAATTATTTACAGGAAAGAGTAGACGATAATCCGGCATTGTTTGTAGGGTTGAAGTCTCCATATAATCGATTGGAAATTGGGGGAGTGGAATCGAGGTTAAAAAAACTTGGTGAGACAATTCAGGTGGAGAAAGTGCATCCGCACAAGTTTCGAAGAACAATGGCTACAACTGCAATAGATAAAGGAATGCCGATTGAACAAGTGCAGAAGTTGTTAGGACATGAGAAGATAGATACAACGTTGCATTATGCTATGGTGAAGCAAAGTAATGTGAAAAATGCGCATAGAAAATATATTGGGTAGGAAGGTGTATAGATGGAATTTGTTGATTTTAAGATAAAAGAAATTGCAAAAGTTACAGCAGGAGGAGACAAGCCGAAGATAGTCAGTAACAGTTATAGTGATGAAACGCCAATACCGATATATTCAAATGGCATGGAGAACGATGGGTTGTATGGATATACTAATATTCCAAAAGTTGATGCAGATACGGTGACTATATCAGCCCGCGGTGTTAATGTGGGAAAAGTATGCTATAGAGAAACCGCTTTTTTACCAATAGTAAGATTACTTTCTTTAATACCTAATAGAAGTGTTATTAACGCAAAATATATGTATTATAATTTAAAAATGATGAATATTAGTGGTACGGGGTCAGCTCAACCGCAAATAACTGTTCCTATGATTTCTGAATTAAAGATGCATATTCATAAAGATTTGATTGAACAGGAAAAAATAGCTTCCTTTCTATCTGTTTTGGATGAGAAAATAAAAAACAATAATCGAATAAATAGGAATTTGTATGAGCAAATAGGAACACTTTGCGAAGCATGGTTGACTGATTATGAGCCATTTGGAGGAGTATGTCCAGAGGATTGGATTGTTACACCTTTAAGTGATATTGCTGAATTTATTAGCGGTTATTCCTATAAAGGCAAGGAACTTGTCGAGGAGTCTAAAGTAGCTATGGCTACGATAAAGAATTTTGAACGAAAAGGTGGTTTTAAACTTGATGGATATAAAACTATTGAACCATCGGATAAATTAAAAGAAGTACAGCATGTTGAGTTATTTGATACATTAGTAGCACATACTGATTTAACTCAAAATGCTGATGTCATCGGAAATGCGGAACTTGTATTGAGTAAGTTTGGATATGACGATATAGTTTTTTCAATGGATCTAGTAAAAGTACTTCCTAAAAATGAAAGTATTTCTCCATTTTTACTTGCAGCATTATTGCATTCGAATAGCTTTAAGCAACATTGTTTAGGATATGTAAATGGAACAACTGTATTGCATTTGAGTAAGAAAGCACTTCCAGACTACAAATTACCATTACCAAAAGATATGTCACAATTAAAAACATTAGATAGGTTATTAGAAGTATTATATAAGCAAATTGCAACAAATATTGAAAGCAATATCAGATTTGAAAAATTGCGAGATAGTTTACTTCCTATGTTGATGTCAGGCAAACTTGATGTTTCAGATTTGAATATTTAGTTACTTCGACAAATGGTAATTGATCGGTATAATTAGAACAGAATATACGTTTGACATAAAAGCGGTTGAATGCTAATATAATATCAGAAGGTGCTACCGATAGACGGTTAGCCCTGATGTTTAAGTGTAAAATAACCGCTCGGTCAGGTCAGGACAAGGGCGGTTATTTTTGTGTCTTATTATTGCTCTTAGAACCAACGGTATAACCAAGAGCAAAGCAAGTAATACATAAGCTGATTATGGCTATAAAAAGCTCCGTTGTAAGCATAAGCACAAACCTCCTTAAAAGATTTCCAGAATGGATTTCTATGTAAACACAAGCTATAACTCTTGTGGAGAAGGTTAACCGCCTACCGAATAGGGTAGCACCATACTTATTATATCAAACATATGTTCGAAAATCAACTTATATTGAAAAGATAAATTTTTATTTATTCCAATAAAATACGATATGAAAGGATGATTCTATGAAAAAGAACCCAATTTTAGCAATATGTTATGATTTTGATAAAACTTTATCACCAGATGATATGCAGGCTCAAGGGTATATACAGTCAATAGAATATGAAGTGTCAGAGTTTTGGAGAGAATCAAATAAGTTGGCAGCTGATAATGACATGGATCAAAACCTTGCATATATGTATATGATGGCGAGCAAATCAAGAGGAAAGGTTTTATTTACAAAGGATACATTACATAAAGATGGAAGTAATGTAAAATTATTTCCTGGTGTTAACACATGGTTTGATAGGATTAATAGATATGGTAGAAGTAAAGGCGTAAAGGTTGAGCATTACATAATATCATCAGGATTAAAAGAAATGATTGAGGGCACAGAAGTTGCGAAGAACTTTGAGAAGATCTATGCCAGTTCCTTTTATTTCGATGAAGATGGTGTTGCAGTCTGGCCAGCACAGGTCGTTAATTATACAAACAAAACTCAGTTTTTGTTTAGAATAGAAAAAGGCGTCCTTGATATAAATGATCAGGCCGTTAATTCATATTTTGAGCCTAATCAATATCGTGTGCCGTTTAGAAATATGGTGTATATCGGAGATAGTGATACAGATATACCATGTATGAAGCTTGTAAATATAAATGGTGGACATTCAATTGGAGTATATAATTCGGAAACACAAGATAAATCAAAAGTATTTCGAATGCTTGACGAAAATAGAATAAAATATTATGCTCCAGCAGATTATACGGAAAATTCCAGATTAGAGAAATTAGTCCAGAAAATAATTGATAGAACAAAATCAAATGAAGGGGCAGAGTGAAGAGGAAATAAAAAAGGAAGAACTGATCGATCGGTTGGAAGACAGCACAAGTTTTGCAAATACACACGCTGTTATTGAACAATTGGAAAACATTGACGAATGGTCGGAGAGTCAAAAAAATAAGTTATTAAAAATAGCACTTGAAAATAATCAGGTTACATATATTTTGAAGGATAATGATGTAAAGGATTTTTATAAAATAATATGTAAGGAAAATAATAGCAAATATGCAAAGAAAGTAAAAGCTATAATCTTTGAAAAATAATAAACATAAGTACTTATGGATATTGCGGAGAAAGCACGAGGGGGTTAAACATGTCAAATTTATTTACGGAAGACACATATGAACAGGCTGTAATAGAGTTGTTTGAAGGCATGGGGTATGAGCATATTTATGCGCCGGATTACGATAGAGATTATACGAGTCCGTTTTTAGATGCTGTTTTATATGGTAGTCTGTTACGGATCAATCGGAATCTTCCAGAGGAAGCAGTCAAAGAAGCAATATTGAAATTAAAAAACTTTGATATGGGAAGCTTATTGCAGAAGAACATAATATTTATGGATTATCTGCAAAATGGAATTACAGTAAAGATTCTGGTAAAAGGCGAGGAACAGTCAGTTATAGTTCGATTGGTCGATTATGGAACGGTAGATAATAATTCTTTTTGCGTTGTAAATCAATTTACATTTCTTGAGAATGGAAATAATCGGCGCCCAGATATTATATTGTTTATCAATGGCATGCCACTCGTATTGATGGAATTAAAAAGTCCATCAAAGGATGAGGTTGATGTGGAAAATGCATATCATCAGATTCGGAATTATATGCAGGATATTCCATCTATGTTCTATTACAATGCTATTTGTGTAGTCAGTGATTTATCTACAAATAAAGCGGGAACGATTACTTCTGGATTAGATCGTTTTATGGAATGGAAAACAAAGGATGGCAATTATGAAGAAACGTCGTATGCTCAATTTGATACATTTTACGAGGGGATGTTTCAGAAGAAACGGTTGCTGGATATCCTAAAGAATTTTATCCTTTTTTCAGGAACGGGTACAGGGAGATTCAAGGTTTTAGCTGGATATCATCAGTATTTTGCTGTTCGAAAGGCGATTGAAAAGGCAAAGATTGCGACGAAAACGGATGGAAAAGGCGGTGTGTTTTGGCATACACAAGGTTCGGGAAAATCATTGTCAATGGTATTTTATGCACATTTATTGCAAGAAGCATTGGACAGTCCAACAATCGTTGTTATGACAGACCGTATCGACTTGGATGATCAGCTTTATGCGCAGTTTTCACAGTGTGCGGATTTCTTGAGACAGACACCTGTACAGGCAGAAAGCAAAGAACATTTGAAAACACTTTTGGATGGAAGAAGTGCAAATGGCATTATATTTACGACAATGTTTAAGTTTGAACGGGGAGAAAAGCCACTTTCGGAACGAAGAAATATTGTTGTGATGGCGGATGAAGCACATCGTGGACAGTATGGGTTTGAGGAGAAAATTGTATTGTCCGAAAATGAAGCTGGAGAAAAAGAGGCGCGTACAGTTATTGGTAATGCACGAATCATTCATGATGCTTTGCCGAATGCAACATTTATCGGATTCACTGGTACACCGATTTCAGCAAAAGATCGCAATACACGGGAAGTTTTTGGTGAATATATTGATGTGTATGATATGACACAGGCAGTGGAAGATGGTGCGACACGACCAGTGTATTATGAGAGTCGGGTTGTTCATTTGAAACTAGATCAAAATACACTTGCTTTAATTGATTCCACTTATGATATCTTGGAGCAACAGTCAGATGCTGCAACGATCGAGAAAAGCAAGAAGATGCTTGGACAGATGGAAAGTGTTTTGGGAGCAGATTCTACGATTGCGTCTCTGTGCAATGATATTGTAGAACATTATGAGAAAAACAGAGAGCATCTGTTAACTGGAAAAGCTATGATTGTTGCTTATTCGCGGACAATAGCGATGAAGATATATCGCCGTATCTTAGAGATTCGTCCAACGTGGAAAGAAAAGATCGGGGTTGTGATGACTGGCGGAAATAATGATCCTGAGGATTGGAAAGAGATTATTGGAACGAAGGCGCATAAAGAGGAACTGGCTCGTAAATTTAAGGATGACAACGATCCAATGAAAATTGCAATTGTGGTAGATATGTGGCTGACTGGTTTTGATGTACCATCTCTGGCGACCATGTATGTATATAAACCAATGCATGGATACAATCTAATGCAGGCTATTGCACGTGTCAACCGTGTATTTAAGGACAAAGAAGGCGGTTTGATCGTTGATTATGTCGGTATTGCGTCGGCATTAAAAACAGCGATGAAAGAATATACGAAACGGGATCAGTCTAAATATGGAGACATGAATATCGAGAAGATTGCCTACCCGAAATTCCAGGAAAAACTTCAGGTATGTAAAGATTTGCTGCATGGTTATGATTTTAGTGCGTTTATCGGTGGAACGCCTCTCGTAATGGCAAAATTAATTACCGGCGGCGTGAATTTTGTGTTGGATGCGAAAGCACCAGAGAGAAAAGATTTATTCTTGAAAGAAGCTTTGCTTTTGAAACAGTCTCACACGCTTTGTTCAAGTATGACAACAGAACAAGAACGACATGAGGCTGCTTATATGGAGGCTGTCCGATCTACCGTGATTAAGATTACATATGGAGGTTCTAACGGAAAGACACTTTCGTTGAAAGAGATAAATACTCAGATTAATGATTTGCTGAAAGCGGCAGTGCAAAGTGAAGGGGTTATCAATTTATTCGATAGCAGTAAAACCGGTGGAGAGAATTTTAATTTATTTGATCCGGCAGTGTTGGATGAAATTTCACGTATGAAAGAAAAGAATATTGCAGTTGAGCTATTGAAAAAACTGATGGCGGAACAGGTAACTTTGTATAAGCGAACCAATGTAGTACAATCTCAGAAGTTCTCGGAAAAAATTACACAGTTGATGAACTCGTATTACAACGGACTTATTACGAATGAAGAAGTAATAAAGGAACTTTTGAAGACCGCAGAGGAGATTGCAAATCTGTATAAGAGTGGACAGGCGCTTGGACTTTCACAGGAAGAATTGGCATTTTATGATGCGCTTACAAAGCCGGAACATATAAAAGATTTTTACGAGAATGATCAGTTGGTTGCATTGACAAAAGAACTGACAGAAATGCTCCGTAAGAACCGAACGATTGACTGGCAGAAGAAAGAAACGGCGAGAGCAACCATGCGAAAAATGGTTAAACGATTACTGAAAAAATATAAATATCCGCCAGAGGACTATGATTTTGCAATTAATACGGTAATCAGTCAATGTGAACTTTGGACAGATCAGGCACCGATGACTTATCCATCAGATAATGTTATAAAACATGATTTCAATAATGCTGTGGGAAATCAGATTTTAAATATGGTTGCGGATGATGGAGTATTATATGAGACAACGAAAAAGTAGCAAATCGATGCAGAACGAAGAAAGGTACAAGGGCAGGGGTTATGAACATATGGACGATACTTGGAATCGGACAGACAGATGATAAGGGCGCGATCAAGCAGGCATATCGCGAGCGGTTAAAATCTGTAAATCCGGAGGAAGATGCAGATGGTTTCATGGAGCTTCGGAATGCCTACGAGGAGGCGATTGCAAGCTGTGACAGGCAGGAAGCGTTGCCGGATGATAGGGATGACGAAGATTCAGAAGGTTTACAGCCGCCACGGACGGAGCTTACCGATAAGTTAGAACAACTATACAATGATTATCCGAACCGAATCCGTGTGGATGCGTGGAGAGAGCTGTTTCGTGAGGATGCATTTGTATCGCTTGACACGGAGGCAGAAGCATTGGAGGAGCTGCTTGTATTCATGATGGATCATTACCGGATGCCGGATGCGGTGTTCCGTGAGATTGTGGACCGGTTTGATATCGCCCTGCGCAAAGATGATCTGCTGATGAAATTCCCGGAGGATTATATTTCCTATATTCTTGGGATAGCGGCGCGGAAACAGGACAGTTTTGCTTATGAATATCTGACCGGAGATTATACATATGCCGATGACTATATTGAGCAGTATATGAAGATTGAACGGATGGACAAGCAGGATGAGCCGACACCGGAGAACCGGGCTGTAATCCGGAAGGAATTAGAGTGTCTGAAAAGATTGCCGCTTACACATCCACATGGCGATGTGCTGGAGATCTATGTGCAGATGAAGGATACGCGTTTGCAGGAAAAGGATGCGGAACAGCCACTTCCAAGAGCGGAAGCGGAGGCTGTATATGAGGCGCTTTTAAGCAGGATCAATGCGAACCTTGAGCGATACCCGAAGGACGAGATGACGCAGTTTATCAAGAGCGAGATGTTGTACCGTCTGGAACGATATGAGGAGGCGAAGCAGACCGCAGAAGAGATTCTTGCGGAGAATCCGGATTATGAAGACGCACAGTATTGCTTGGGAGATATTTATTATGCGATGGGGGATCTGGAGAAGGCAAAGGATATCTTCGAGGAGCTGATGCATAACAATTATGGAGATATGGCGTACCTTACCCGGCTGCAACAGGTAAATGAAGCAATCATTGAGAAATGGAAACAGGATGTGGACAAGCATCCGGAAGATCACCAGAAGAAACTAGATCTGGCATGGTGTTATTATCAGAATCAGCGGGAACCGGAAGCGTTGGAGGTGTTTGATACATTTGAGCCGGAGGGCGATGAGATCTTCACTTATTGTAATGCGAAGGGCAGATGTTATCTGGCAATCGGACAGACGGAGAAGGCGCTTCCGTTGTTCTTAAAATGGAAGAAGGCAATCGAAGATATACAGCCGGAAGAAGGCGGCTATACAGAGGAACAGAACAAGCGCAGAAAACGGTATCCGTATGCACATACGCTGATTGCAAACTGTTACTATAACCTGAAAGAGTACGAGAAAGCGAAGGAATATATACAGCTTCCGGTCGAGACAGAGCATGAGGAACAGATTACCGGACTCATCTTGAATCTCCGGATTCTCTATGAACTGCGGGAGTATGGAAACTGCATGAAGGCGTGCGATGCGATGTTAGAGCATATTGATTATGAATCTATGGTCTATGAGGATGAATACTGGGCACATTGCTACCGGGCAAAATGCTGTTATATGTTAGATTATCTGCAGGAATGTATCTACTCTGCAGAAAAGGCAATACGAATCTATCCATATGGTGTGGAGCCGTATATACAGGAGATACTGACCTTCCAGCAGGCAGAACAGTATGAGGATGCCGAACATGTGATGACGCAGTACCGGGAGTTCCGTCCGGAGAGTGATGCGATGGATTATTATGAAGCGTTAAACTTACGTGCACAGGAAAAACCGGAGGAAGCGTTGAAGCTTTTAGAGAAAGTAGAAGCAAATTATAAGGCGGATGAATCCGATCTGCCGAATTATGAGGATCTGTTGTTAGAGCTGGCAGACCTTTATGATGAAGCAAACCGAAATGAGGATTCAATCGCAATATATAACAAAGTTGTGTCCATCAATCCGAAGAACCCGGACGTATTTGGATATCTGGGATATATGTACCGGAAGGTTCATGAGACGGAGCTTGCAATCAAGGCATATGAGGATCAGATTAAGGTACGGCCACATGCGGCATATTATACGAATCTCGGATTTATCTACTGGGAGCGGCGGGATTACGGGAATGCGTTAGAAAATTTTGAACAGGCACTTGCAATCGCACCGGAGAGGTCAGACCGGGATATACAGAGAAAAACAGAGGTCATCCGCTTCAAAACCCGTGTGCTGCTCTGCTTGAACCGGATTACGGAAGGGTGTCAGATTCTGATGGATGCGATTTATAAATACGGGGACGATGTGGACCCGCAGCTTCGTATCGAGGCAGGTCTCGCACTCACACGAGCAGACCGCTATCCGGAGGCAGAGCAGCTGCTGGAAAGCTATGCGGAGGAAGGCACGGATGAAAATCTGCGGTTTGACTGCGCAAGTCTTCTGATGGAGCTTGCCGGGGAAGAGGACGATACTCTGATGATGGATCAGATGTATCAGCTCGGTATAAAGTTAAAGCCGGATAATACAAGCATTTACAGCAAGTACGGCAGAGTGCTTATCATGAGTGGCAGATATGCGGAAGCGGTCGATGCATACAAAAAGGCGGTTAACTTAAATAAAACCATCAATTATTATGGGGAGCTGCTGGAAGCACTCTATCTGCGGGATGGGGAGATTAAGTCTGAGTATGCAGAGTATTTAAGTAAGGCAGTGATACCGGAGGAAGACCGTAAGGCACCGCGCGATTATATCAAGCTTGCAAGATACTGCCGGGTGATTGGCGATTATGCAGATGCGGAGAAATATTTGAAACAGGCGGTTACGATGAAGCTTTGTTCAAGCTGTGGATACCATGGCTGTGAGGAGGGCTATTATGAGCTTGGAATCCTGTATGAGGTAATGGGAGAGCGGGAGAAGGCTATTGAAGCCTATGAGAAGGCAATCGAGGCACATGGACACTGTTATGTCTATGAGAAACGGCTGCAGGATCTGCTTAAAAATAGTTAAAAGATATGAATAGCATAGTTTAAATATATCACGCACATGAAATTTGTACTTGTACATTTCGTGTGCGTGTGTTATTATTGCGACGAATTGAATTCATAATATACGGTGCCGTGGAGCTTTTTTATTTTTGAAAAGCAGACATGTGTTAAAAGGGAAGCAGGTGGAAGTCCTGCACGATCTCGTCACTGTAAGCCGGGAGTATACATTCGATATCGGAAGATAACCACTGGCCGCAAGGCTGGGAAGGGGAATGTGTATGAGGATCGGTAAGTCAGGAAACCTGCCGTGTATTGGTACAGGAAGAATTTCCAGATCACGAGTAATTGGTCGTACCGTTGTAGATTAAGTTCTATGGCCCGTTACTCCGTCAGTTTGTGATTTCGCTGGCGGCTTTTTTCTGTGCGTCTGAATTGATTCTTAACAAGTGACTGGATAAAAAACAAAAGGAAAGAGGTACAGAAAAAATGAAGAAATCGAAATTAAGCGTAGCACTCCTTACAGCATGTATGGCAGCAACTCTGCTTGCAGGATGTGGAGACAAGAAGACAGAGACAACTGAGGCAACGACGGAAGCAACCACAGAGGCAACTACAGAAGCTGCAACGACAACAGAGGCAACGGTTGCAGATGCAACTGCATCTGAGGCAGAGGACGATGAGAATTATGAGACAGGAGATGCATCATTGGATAATGTTCGTAATCAGGATGAAATCGGTGACAACGAACTGCTTGTTGTAAGCTTTGGTACAAGCTTTAACGACAGCCGTCGTCTGACGATCGGTGCAATCGAGGATAAGCTTGATGAAGAATTCGGTAAAGATTATTCCGTCAGAAGAGGTTTTACAAGCCAGATCATCATTGATCATGTAAAGAGAAGAGATGGCATTGCCATTGATAATATGGCAGAAGCACTTGACCGTGCGGTTGATAACGGAGTCAAGAATCTTGTAATCCAGCCGACACATCTGATGAATGGTCTGGAATATACAGATGTTGTAAATGAAGTTGGCGATTATGCAGATGCGTTTGATCAGGTTGCAATCGGTGATCCGCTTCTTACAAGTGATGAGGACTTCGATGAGGTTGTGAAGGCTATCACAGATGCAACAGCTGAGTATGATGATGGCGAGACAGCCATCTGCTTCATGGGACATGGTACAGAGGCAGACAGCAACGAAGTATACCAGAAGATGCAGGATAAGCTGACAGACGCCGGCTTTGAGAACTATTTCGTAGGTACGGTTGAGGCAACTCCTTCTGTGGATGATGTACTTGCGAAGGTACAGGCAGGCGATTACAAGAAGGTTGTTCTTGAACCTTTGATGATCGTAGCCGGTGACCATGCAAACAACGATATGGCTGGTGATGAGGAAGGTTCCTGGAAGACAACATTCGAGGATGCAGGTTATGATGTAACATGTCTCGTTCGTGGTCTTGGTGAGCTTCCGGCAATTCAGGATATCTTTGTAAAGCATGCACAGGCAGCTATTGACAAATTAAACAAATAATAGAATAAAAAACGCGAGGAATGAATCGTGAAGAAATGGAATGTAAGTCTTGCAGCAGGCGTGGTACTTGCCTGCCTGCTTGCAGGATGCGGAAAAAATGATACAACAACACAGGAGACAACTGCCGCGACTACGACGGAAGCCGTGACAACAGAGCAGGCAACCGAAGCAGATGCACAGATTGCAACCGGTTCGGATCTGGCATCAGCAAGTGACGTGGTAGAGGATTGGATGGTTCCGATTCCGGCAGAGAATGTCGCAGATGGTGAATATGATATCGAGGTTGATTCAAGTTCTTCGATGTTCAACATTACTGCCTGCAAGCTCACGGTAGCAGACGGCAAGATGACCGCCGTTATGACGATGGGCGGAAAAGGCTATCGGTATCTGTATATGGGTACCGGGGAAGATGCAGTTGCTGCAGACGAGTCAGAGTATATCCCGTATGTAGAGGATGCAGATGGTGCGCATACATTTACAGTTCCTGTGGATGCGTTGGATGAGGAAATTGCTTGTGCCGCATTCAGCAATAAAAAAGAAAAATGGTATGAGCGGACGCTTTTATTCCGTTCCGATTCACTTCCGGCTGATGCCATAGATAATCCGTCGATAAAAACGGCAGAGGATTTAGGAATCGCCGATGGTGAATATACGGTTGAGGTAACCCTGTCCGGAGGCTCCGGCCGTGCTACGGTGGAAAGCCCGACGAAAATCAAGGTGGAAAATGGAATCGCAACTGCAACGATTATCATGAGTTCTTCAAACTATGATTATGTGATTGTCGGTGAGGAGAAGTATCTGCCGGTCAATACGGAAGGAAATTCTACATTTGAGATTCCGGTTACCGGATTTGACTACAATATGCCGATCTCTGCAGATACGACGGCGATGAGTACGCCACATGAGATCGACTATACATTATATTTTGATTCTAAAACAATAAAGTAAGGGTGTTGGATTTGAGACGAGGAAGAAGAATTCTTTTTATACTCCTGTTCGCCCTGTTATGTACGTTCCCCTGTGCTTGTGCAACACAGGGGAATGTTGCATATACAGAGGATGCAGGACCAAAAGGGACAATGACAGATGCATCCGCATTGGATGCAGATATCCGCTGGGATAACTTGAAAAAAGAAAATAGTATGGATTTAAGCTATGCGACACAGTTTTCCGTGGATTATTATACGGGAGGGTATAAACTTATTTCCGTTTCTGATATCGGTGATTACCTGCTTGTGCCGGATGGGAAGAATGTACCGGAGGGACTTCCTTCGGATATTACAGTGATTGATGGAACACCGAAGCACGCATATCTGGCTGCAACGTCCGGCATGGACTTCATTGTGAAGATTGGACGTCTTAACAACCTTTCCTTCTCAGGCACGAAGGAAGATGGCTGGTATATCCCGGAGGCAAAGCAGGCGATGCAGGCACAGACACTTGCCTACGCCGGCAAATACAATGCGCCGGATGTGGAGCAGATGCTTGCCGGGGATTGTGATCTTGCTATCGAGTCGACGATGATCCTGCACAATCCGGAGGTAAAAGAGCAGTTAGAGACTTGTGGAATCCCAGTGATCGTGGAACATTCAAGCTATGAGACAGATCCGCTTGGCAGGTTGGAATGGGTGAAATTCTATGGCGCGTTGTTCGATGCGGAGGATGCTGCAGAGCAGTTGTTTGCGTCAGAGACGGCGAAGACCGCAGACGTTTTGAACGAGGCACCGACCGGAAAGACCGTTGCATTTTTTTATGTGACGACAAACGGTGGTGTCAATGTACGTAAGTCCGGTGATTATGTATCGAAGATGATCGAACTCGCCGGAGGAACCTGTATTACCTTTGATGATTCGGACGAGGAAAATGCGCTTTCAACTATGACAATCCAGATGGAGACATTCTATGAGCAGGCGAAGGATGCAGACTATATCATATACAACAGCACAATTGACAGTGAGCTTACGAGCGTATCAGAGCTTTTGCAGAAGAACGCGCTATTTGCGGATTTTAAAGCCGTTAAGGAAGGGCATGTGTACGGAACCGGAAAAAATATGTTTCAGGAGACGACCGGATATGGTACGATGATCGCGGATATGCATGCGATATTTACCGGACAGGAGATAAAGAGCGATTATTTTTATAAGCTGACAGAGGAATAAGCGGAATCGTGAAATCGGTGCATGGAACATGTACTATATGAATTGTGAAATGGAATAAAGATGAAGACAAAAAAGACGCGAATCATAATTACATATATCGTATTATTTACGCTGCTGCTTGGTGCAATTCTGCTATCACTTTATATCGGCAGTGTATCGATCGCCCCGCGGCAGGTATTCTCCGTATTAACCGGACACGGAACCGATGCGAAAGCGATGCAGATTATTCTTTCCATCCGTCTGCCGCGTGTGCTTGCGGCAGCAATCTTAGGAGGTGCACTTGCGGTATCGGGATTTTTGCTGCAGACATTTTTTAGAAATCCGATTGCAGGTCCGTTTGTGCTCGGAATCTCTTCCGGGGCGAAGCTGGTTGTTGCACTTGCGATGATCGTAGGTGTCTCACATGGTATTACAATGAGTTCGTGGTTTATGATCGCGATGGCATTGATCGGATCGCTCCTTTCGATGCTTTTCGTATTGGCGGTATCAAAGAAGGTGCAGGAAATGTCTATGCTGGTTGTATGTGGCGTGATGATCGGTTATATCTGTTCGGCAATCACGGATATTGCTGTGACCTTTGCAGATGATTCGAATATCGTGAATCTGCATAACTGGTCGCTTGGAAGCTTCGCCGGAATATCCATGGCGCATGTAAAGATCATGACAATTGTTGTTGTAGTGGCGGTGGCTGGTTCTTTTCTGCTATCTAAGCCGATCGGGGCATATCAGATGGGAGAAAGCTATGCGCAAAATGTCGGTGTATCGATCCGCCCGCTTCGTGTGATGCTGATTTTATTATCCAGTTTATTATCCGCCTGTGTGACGGCATTTGCGGGACCAATCTCATTTGTCGGAATCGCGGTGCCGCATCTTGTAAAGAGTATGGTAAAAACGACAAAGCCAATCGTGATGATACCGGTCAGCTTTCTTGGCGGTGGTGTGTTCTGCGTGCTCTGTGATTTGCTGGCACGGACAATCTTTGCTCCGGTCGAGCTTTCCATCAGCTCTGTGACAGCGGTATTTTTAGCACCGGTTGTAATTTACATGATGGTGAAGGAGAGGGGGCGCAGACATGGCTATGCACAGTGATGATGATTATATGGTTACGGAAGAGGCGAGTGTAGGCTATCAGAAGCGGACGCTCATAGACCATGTGAATCTTCATGTGAAAAAAGGAGAGATTCTTACCCTGATCGGACCAAACGGCGTGGGCAAATCGACGATTCTGAAAAGTATCATCCGGCAGTTATCCCTGATTGCAGGAACAGTCAGCATTGATGGGAAAGAGTTGTCTTCTTATGCACCGAAGGAGCTGGCGAAGAAGATGGCAATCGTGATGACAGAGCGGATTCATCCGGAACGATATACCTGTTATGATGTCGTGGCGACCGGTCGGTATCCGTATACCGGGAAGATGGGGATGCTGCAAAAGGAAGATGAAGAAAAAATCAAAGAAGCGATGCGGCAGGTGCAGGTCGAAGCGCTTCGGGATCAGGATTTTGAACGGATCAGCGATGGTCAGCGTCAGCGTGTGATGCTGGCAAGAGCAATCTGTCAGGAACCGGAGATCTTAGTGTTGGACGAACCAACCTCGTATCTGGATATCCGCTATAAGACGGACTTTCTGTGGCTGCTGCGGTCGCTTGCTAGAAAACGGCAGATGGCAGTTGTGATGTCCCTGCATGAGATCGACCTGGCTCAGAAAATCTCGGACCGTGTTGTCTGTGTGAAGGAACATTGCGTCGACCGGGTCGGAACACCGGAAGAGGTGATGACGACCGAATATATACAGGAGCTTTATTCGATGCAGGATGGTGTCTATGATGCGGCGTATGGCAGTGTGGAATTCCCAAAGCCGGATGGAACGGTTCGAACCTTTGTGATTGGAGGAGGCGGATATGGAATCCCGCTTTACCGGAAGCTGCAGCGACAGGGCATCCCGTGTGCGGCTGGAATTTTACCTGTACATGACCGGGACTATCCGGTTGCGAAGGCGCTCTGCGAGAAAGTACTTGAAATCCCGGCCTTTGCAATGCCGGAGGATACGATGCTGGCACAGGCAAAAGCGTTGATCGATGCCTGTGAGACCGTGTATTGTCCGTGCACGGAGTTTGGTGTGTGCAATTCGTACAATCAGGAGCTGTATTTTTATGCAAAAAAGCAAAATAAGTTGAAAAATCTTTCAGAATAGACTTTGAAAGCCATCTCTAAAATGCTATAATAACATGAAGTGAGTTTAAAGGTGGAGGAACAGATGGGAGCATCATTAGAAGAAGAGATTAAGAAGAGAAGAACATTTGCGATCATATCCCACCCGGATGCCGGTAAGACGACTCTGACAGAGAAGTTTCTGCTCTATGGAGGTGCGATCAATACAGCCGGTTCGGTAAAGGGAAAAGCAAATTCCAAATACGCAGTTTCCGATTGGATGGAGATTGAGAAGGAGAGAGGTATTTCCGTTACCTCATCCGTGTTGCAGTTTAATTATGACGGATATTGTATCAATATTCTGGATACACCGGGACATCAGGATTTCTCGGAGGATACCTATCGTACTTTGATGGCGGCAGATTCCGCGGTCATGGTAATCGACGCATCAAAGGGTGTAGAGGCGCAGACAATCAAGCTGTTTAAGGTTTGTGTGATGCGCCATATTCCGATTTTTACATTTATCAACAAGATGGATCTTGAAGCAAGAGATTCGTTTGAGCTTTTGGATGAGATCGAGAATGTCCTTGGAATCCGGACATGTCCGATCAACTGGCCAATCGGTGCAGGAAAGCGTTTCAAGGGTGTTTATGACCGGGATACAAAGAAAGTATCGATGTTTCAGGCAGTGTCTGTTGGCGGTGCGAAGTCGGCGGCAGAGACAGATTACGATGTGACAGATCCGGCGCTAAAAGATGCTGTCGGCGATGAACTTTATGCACAGCTGATGGACGAGATCGAGCTTCTGGATGGTGCGAGCGATGAGTTTGATCAGGAGCTGGTGGACAAGGGTGAGTTATCTCCGGTGTTCTTCGGTTCCGCACTGACGACATTCGGTGTGCAGACATTTCTGGAGCATTTCCTGAAGATGACACAGAGTCCACTTCCACGTATGTCGGATGCAGGTCTGATTGACCCAATCACAGAACCATTCTCCGGTTTTGTGTTCAAGATTCAGGCGAACATGAACAAGGCACATCACGATCGTATCGCGTTTATGCGGATCAGCTCCGGTAAGTTCGATGCGACCAAGGAAGTCTATCATGTGCAGAGTGGCAGAAAGCTTCGCTTATCCCAGCCACAGCAGATCATGGCACAGGATCGTAAGGTTATTGATGAGGCGTATGCCGGTGATGTCATCGGTGTATTCGATCCGGGTATTTTCTCTATCGGAGATACGTTATGTACGCCGGGAAAGAAATTCCAGTACGAGGGAATCCCGACCTTTGCACCGGAACATTTCTGCAGACTGGTTCACTTGGATTCGATGAAACGTAAGCAGTTTATCAAGGGTGTTACACAGATTGCACAGGAAGGTGCGATCCAGATGTTCCAGGATTATACACTTGGAATGTCCGAGATTATTGTCGGTGTGGTTGGTGTGCTGCAGTTTGACGTATTAAAATACAGACTGGAAAATGAATATGGATGTGACATCCGCTTAGAGCCGCTTCCATATAATTATATCCGATGGGTAAAGGATCCTTCCACAGATCTGAATAAGCTGTCGAGAATCAGCGACTGCAAGAAGGTGAAGGATATGAAGGACAATCCGCTTTTGCTGTTTGCAAATGAATGGTCTATCCGCCTGATGCTGGAGCATAACGAGGGACTGGAATTAGAAGAATTCCGCAAGAACTAGAGAATCAATGAATTGTGAATCCGGGGTTTAAAGTTGTATCAATATTGGGAGAAGCGTTGATATAAAAGGAGAAGGTAACATGATTTTAATTGACACACAAAAAGAGGAATTTACAAAGTTAAAAGACATTCGTATCTTCGAGAAGCTGGATAATGAGCAGCGCTATAATGGTGATCTGCTTGTCATCGGACTTGGCGGCATGGGTAGTCAGGTTGTCTGCGATATGAAGGGGATGCTGATGGGAGAGATTACACCGGACGATAACATCCAATATCTGATGGTGGATTCCGATATCCCGGCCATGGAGAATATGATTGAGGCAAGCCGGGATGGTATCGGTCTGAATGCAACGGAGATTATCAGTATCTATCGCCCGAATCTGGAAAATCTTCTGGTAAGAGGCATCAAGGAGAATCCGGTGCATCCGAATCTTGCGAATTGGATGCGTGAGGACTTCCCACAGATCAACATTGATACGGATGGAGCCAAGGGCAACCGTCAGATTGGACGATTGATGTTTTCAAATGCATACGAGGATATGCGTGTTCTGCTGTTTGATAAGCTTGAGGAGGCACATACCCGTTCGAAGTCAGGCAAGCTCGATATCATTATCGTGTCGGGCGTCGCTGGCGGTACAAGTGGTGGTATCCTGACAGATCTTACCTATAATATCCGAGCCTACATCCGTTCTAAGAAGTGGAATGATGTGCGTGTGGGTGCCTGCCTGCTGATGCCAGATGTGCTTTACAGCAAGCGTGAGATCGTATCCAATCCGGATCTGCTTGCAAACTTAAATGCAAATGGCTATGCAACCTTGAAGGAAGTCGATTATTATATGCGGCTTACAAGTAAGGACAAGGATGAACGCTATATATTTGAGAGCACGACACACAAGCTTACAATCCGTGAGAATATATTTGATGCCTGTCTGCTGATATCCGGCAAGAAGGACGAGCAGGGCTATATTCCAGATGGCGTAATATATAGTGATGTGGCATATTTCCTGACGAAGCTCGCTTCTGTCAAGCATGTCGGACAGGGTGGCGATGGCGAGAAGGGAAAATTGCTGCGTGATGTATTCTTTGACGGAGAAGACCGCGGCTATTATAAGATTATCAACGAATCCGATTATAAGATCCCAATCAAACAGATTGAGAATATCTGTGAGTATGAGATTTTTGTAGAGGCGTATAAAAAGCTGCATGAGCTTGCAGAGGATGATCCGCAGGCGAAGGAGTCAAGACAGAAGGTGTTTGGTGAACTTGATGCTTTTCTGACCGGACAACCGGGGGATGAGATCAAGCTTTCAGTAAATGGAATCATCCCAATCAGGCAGTTCGAGAAACCGGTTTATAAAATGATCAAGAAAAATCAGGATGGCCTGCGCGAGAATATGGGACGCCAGCTTGCTTCCATGAAAGACCGCATTCCGATTATGATCAAGTCTTTGAAGAATCACGTACTTGATACGTTAAATGCGGAACTCGAGTGGTTTATGCAGAAGAAAGGCCCGTATGCGGTGATGGATATTATTGGCTGCGGTGGTATCGGAAGTAGCGAGAAAGACCGTGGCATGATTGCAGATATCGAACGGCTTTCCGGACTCATGAAACAGTACCAGCCAACCGGTGAATACAGTCGTATTATTGAGTCGATCAAGGACATTGTAGCGAAACGATTCTTCACATTCCCATCGGCGAAGCGTGAGACAGAGAACGGATATTATGATGCATGTGTCAAAGAATGTCTGACTCTGCAGCGGAATATGCTGATCGAAGGTATGAGTGATCAGGATATGTTTGGAGATATTACCCGGTTCCTGCGGGCGAAGGCAGAGCGACTCGAAGAGCTGTATGCACAGTTTAACGAGGATCTGAAGAATGCGGTGGAGGATCTCGCAGCAAATGGAAAGCGGATTACCGGATTCCTGTTAAAGGATGCAAAGCAGCAGGAGTACCTGCCGTCTGATTACATCACACAGGATCGTGTCGATGAGTTGTACAAGGGTATCGTAAAGCTGCTCGCGGACAATGAATCAAACATTGATAATGGACGTATCGTACCTGTAAAACAGGAGATGGAGCGGGTATATAAGAACATTCTGATCGGTGTCGGTATGTATGCACCAGAGAAGATGATCTCCGTTGCATTTGCAGATAAGCGTCCGACATTGGCAGAGCTTAACATGATGTTTGTGTCTCCGACAAATGAGACGCGTGCAGAGATCATGGATCGGGCTGCAAAGGCATTTGTCGAAGGTGCCAGTGAGAAGACAGCGAAGAAGAAGCTGTGTATCTTAAAGCCTGGATTTAAGGTAAATATCACGAATCATAAGTATATTTCCCTTCCGGCGATCATGCCGTTCTTCAGTGAGGCGGTAACGAAGCTTCTGACAGCACCACCGTATAAGGAAGACCGTAACAATATCTCTCTGAATACCGGTGATGTGGCAATTTCCGTAGACGATATGTACATCGGAGTTCCGCTTTCGATGATGGCTTGTATCGACGATATGCGGAAGGCATATGAGGTAGTTCCGGACAGTTATCTTGGATTACATATTGATGAAGTGAATAAAGATATGAAGACGGAGTTTCCGGGTGTTGCATAAGAAAAAAGATGCTGCAAGAAATTGCAGCATCTTTTTTCTTTATTCTATTGATGATTTCTTCGGAAAATATTTTTTGCAGGTTATCACGAACAGGATGATTGCAAGTGCGGTTGCAAGGTAATCCGTGACCGGTTGTGCCAATGCAAGCAGTCTGGCGGAATCCGTTGTTGCGTTGATGATAAACAAGATTGGTAAGTATAAAAGTCCCTGCCGGCTGATCGACAAAATCAGGGAAGGAAGTGCGGCACCTGTGGACTGGATTGCGTTGATAAATACAAATAACTGTCCAAGGATCGGACCGGATAAAATGTAAATACGGGAAAACTGAAATCCAAAATCGTAAGCATCGGCATCCTCTAGAAAAGCACTGACCAATCCGTCTGCACCAAAGTAACAGACACAGGTCATGATTGCACTTAACACGAATGCAAGTAAAATGGAAAATTTCAATACAGCAAAATACCGTTTCCGGTTTCCGGCACCGAAGCAGTAGCCAAGCAACGGCTGGATTCCGGTTCCAAGTCCGATCAACAGCATGACAACGATCATGTTAACCTTCATGGCGACACCGAGTCCGGCAACTGCCATGTCTCCATAGTGAGCCATCAGATTATTGATGAAGATATTGCTGACACTCATAAGCACGCTGTTCAGTGATGCCGGGATACCAATGGCAAATACGGAACCCGCAATTTTGTCTCCGGCTTTGTAATCCTGTAATCGAATCGATAACTGTGATTTTTTTGACAGAAGATGCGATACATAAAAGACCGCGGATAAAATATTTCCGATGACGGTTGCAATCGCGGCACCGGCAACATTCCAGCCGAGAAGCAAGATCATGACCGGATCTAAGATTACGTTTGCCATATTTCCGATGATCATACCGGACATTGCGGTTTTTGCGCGTCCTTCGGAACGGATGATGTTACTGAATGCGTTACTTATGATCAGAAACGGAATTCCGATGGCGACGATCCGGAGATACTGGGTTGCGTATTCTATCGTATCCGGACTTGCACCGATTGCTTTGCAAACAGGTTCTGCAAAAATTACAATTAAGATCATAGATATGATTCCCACAGCCAGCCCGGTCCAGAAGCAGAATGCGGAGGCATGTTTGGCGCGTTCTTCCTGACCTTCTCCAAGCATACGGGAGATAAAGGACGTTCCGCCGATACCGAATAACATACCGACGGCCATAAATAACAGGAAAGCTGGGGTTGCGACCGACACAGCAGCAACCATCAGTGCATTTTTTGTCTGTCCAATAAAAAATGTATCAGCGAGATTATAGATCAGAACCATAATCATGCTGATGATCGAAGGGATGACATTGCTTAACACGGCTTTTGGAACCGGAGCATCCCTGAAAATTTCAGTTGTATTCTGTTGCATAATCGTTCTCCTTATTGTTTGTAATCATTTTAATAGACAAATATATATGTTAACATATGAATAAATGAGATTCAATGAAAAAATCGGATTTGTGCACTTTTTTTCGTACAAAGTAAAAAAGAAGTGCATTTGTTATGAAAATGTACTATAATATAAAAGACTGTGAATAACTATAGGTCAGAAAGGCAATGAAATGGCAAAGAAATTTTATGCTGTGAAAAGAGGTGTTCGACCGGGAGTATATGAAACATGGTCTGCCTGCGAACCGCTTGTGAAAGGGTTTCCGGGAGCAATATACAAGAGCTTTCCGACGAGACAGGAGGCGGAGGCATTTGTAGGCAGAGAATGTGTGACGGAAGAATCAAAGCATACCGATGAGAATATGGTATATGCGTTTGTGGATGGTTCTTACAACAGTGCCACACAGGTATATGGGTATGGTGGATTTCTGATGGATCATGGTGAGAGGTATGTCCTGCAGGGACATGGTGATGATCCGGAGATGGCATCCATGCGTAACGTGGCAGGTGAGATACTGGGCGCGATGGCGGCAGTGAAGCTTGCAGTGGAAAAAGGATTACCAGAATTGGCGATTTATTATGATTATCTTGGAATCGAGATGTGGGCAACCGGAGGTTGGAAGCGGAACAAGACCGGAACGATTGCATATTACGACTATATGCTGCAGGTACGGGACAAGATCCGTGTCACATTTATAAAGGTAAAAGGGCATTCCGGTGTGGAAGGCAACGAGGAAGCGGACCGCCTTGCAAAGGAGGCAGTCGGCATCACCGGATAGCGTACGCGAGAGATTAAATTTAAGATAAAGAAAAGTGGAGATGAAAGATGAAATTTCAGGTGAGTAATTTATTTCGGAAGAAAGAAGAACCAGTGGAAAATAATGCGGTAGAGACAGCAGAAGCACAGGTGGCAGAGGAAGCACCCAAGGCAGAACCAGCCACAGAGCAGACGGCAGTTACTGCAGAGGAAGAAGTGACAGTTTGTCCAAAATGTAAGCAGGAATTTAAGAAGTCTGCAATCAAGGATAACTACAATGTATGTATCGCATGCGGATACCATTATGTGGTTTCTGCAGAGAAGCGGGTACGGCTGTTGGTGGATCCGGGTACATTCAAGCCACTTCGCTGTAAGGTTGCATTCTCCAATCCATTGGATATGCCGGAGTACGAAGAGAAGATCGAGCGCCTGCAGGAAAAGACAGGACTTGAAGAAGCGGTCTATACCGGTGTTGGTAAGATCGACGGAAATGAAGCAGTCATTGCAGTCATGAGCAGCAAGTTCCTGATGGGAAGTATGGGTATGGCTGTTGGTGAGAAGGTTACAAATGCAGTGGAATATGCAGACAAGAAACATCTTCCACTTATTATATTTACCGCAAGTGGCGGTGCGCGTATGCAGGAGGGTATTTTATCTCTGATGCAGATGGCGAAGACAAGTGCAGCGATTGAGAAGTTCAGTGAGCATGGTGGATTGTACATTTCCTACTTGACACATCCGACAACCGGTGGTGTTACCGCCAGCTTCGCAACATTAGGCGATATTACACTGGCAGAGCCGGATGCTTTGATCGGATTTGCCGGACCGCGTGTAATCGAGCAGACGATCGGTCAGAAGCTTCCAGATGGATTCCAGCGTTCGGAGTTCCAGATGGCACATGGCTTTGTCGATCAGATCGTGCCGAGAGATAAGATGCGGGAAGTCATCTCCCATATTTTACGTTTACATGCGAAGAAAGGAAGATAATCATGATTAAAGAGATAGATGAGAGAATTGCGGAAATCGATAAAGAGATTGAAGAGATCATGGCGAGTGATCTGGTAGATGAGGCAAAGGTATATGTCCTGAAGCGGGAACGTCATGACCTGATACATATGTGTAAGAATCTGAACAGCCATGATAAGGTATATCTGGCACGTCACAAGAAGCGTCCGAAGATCACAGAGTATGTTGATGCGATCTTTGACGATTTCTTTGAGCAAAAAGGTGACGCGCTTGGTAAGGAGGATGCAAGTATCTATGGCGGTATTGCAACCTATCATGGAATCCCTGTGACGGTGATCGGACATCGTAAGGGAAACGATCTGGCAGAGAATCTGAAATGTAATTTCGGTATGCCGGGACCGGAGGGTTACCGGAAAGCACTGCGTCTGATGAAGCAGGCAGAGAAGTTCGGCAGACCGATCATTACATTTATTGATACACCGGGTGCATATCCGGGATTGGAAGCAGAGAACAACGGACAGGGTAGTGCCATCGCGGTAAACCTTGCGAAGATGAGTGCTTTGAAGGTGCCTGTAATCGCCGTTGTAACTGGAGAGGGAAGCTCCGGCGGTGCACTTGCCATCGGCGTGGCAAACAGTGTGCTGATGCTTGAGAATGCCGTGTATTCCATCCTTTCACCAGAGGGCTATGCGTCCATTCTGTGGAAGGATTCTTCGCGGAGCGAGGAAGCAGCGGAGATGATGAAACTGACTGCACAGGATCTGAAGGAGTTCGGTGTGATCGATGATATCATTCCTGAGCCAATCGGCGGTGCACATCTGAATCATAAGGTTGTATTTAAGGCAACTGACCGCGCGATCAAGAAGGAGCTTGACAAATACATCAAGATGAACCCGGATGAAGTTGCAAAGCATCGTTATAAGAAATTCAGAACGATCGATAATAAATACCTGCATGTGATCTAAGATGGCTGTGCAGGAAGAGAGTGACAGAGAGTAAGAGGAAAGATAAGATGAAAGAGGGCTTACATATTGTAGGTATGGGGCATTATGCTCCGGAACACGTAGTGACAAATGATGATTTAAGCAAGATTGTAGACACCAATGACGAGTGGATCTCCAGCCGTACCGGTATTCGCAGAAGACATTTTATTACAGAAGAGAAGAATCAGGATATGGCGATTGCCGCAGCGAAGATGGCAATCGAGGATGCAGGCATCGACAAAACTGAGATCGGCGTTGTGATCGTAGCAACGATCCGCCCGGATCATATGACACCATCGGTCGCATGTATGGTTCAGAAAGAATTGGAGCTTCCACAGGATATTCCTTGTTTCGATATCAATGCAGCCTGCTCCGGATTCATGTATGGTGTACAGATCGCAAGAGGCATGCTGTTACAGAGCGACAAGAAATATGGCGTGGTTATCGGTAGTGAGACATTGTCCAAGATTCTGGATATGAATGACAGAAGTACCTGTATCCTGTTTGGTGATGGTGCAGGTGCCGCAGTCGTAGAGCTTTCTGATACACACCGCTATTTCAGCATCCTTGGTGCAAAGGGCGATGATGTTGTACTGGAATGTAGCAACGAAGATCTGAAGCCACGTCACGTCAGCATGCTTGGCAGTGAAGTGTTCAAGTTTGCGGTAAGTACTGTTCCGAAGACAGTTATGCAGCTTCTGGAGAAGGCTGGTGTGACAGCCGATGATATTGATCTGTATGTCTGCCATCAGGCAAATAAGCGTATCATTGAGTCCGTGGCAAAGAAATGTAAACAGAGCATGGACAAGTTCTATATCAATCTGGATGAGTATGGAAATACAAGTTCTGCAAGTATTCCAATCGCACTTTCTGAGATGAACCAGAAGGGCATGATCAAACCGGGCATGAAGCTTATTTGTGTAGGATTCGGCGGCGGTCTGACATGGGGCGGCGCATATCTGGAATTCTGATAAATTTGTATCAGATCAATTATTGAAGCTACTGTGCTTATGAGTAGCATAATTATGAAATAGAAATTTGGGCATAGTGTGAGGAGGATAAAGATGAGATTAAATGAATTCCTTGGAATCAAGTATCCGATTATTCAGGGTGGAATGGCGAATATCGCACTTGGCGAGTTTGCAGCCGCTGTCAGCAATGCCGGTGGACTGGGACTGATCGCATCCGGCGGATTTGACGCAGAGCGTATCCGTGAGGAGATCAAGAAGTGCCGTGCTTTGACTGATAAGCCATTCGGTGTAAACCTGATGCTGATGAATCCAGATGTCGACAATATCGCAAAGATGTTGGTGGAAGAGCAGGTTGATGTAATTACAACCGGAGCCGGAAGCCCGGAGAAATATGTGGCTGACTGGAAGGCAGTTGGCACAAAGGTTATCCCGGTTGTCAGTGGTGTTGCTCTCGCAAAGCGTATGGAGCGTATGGGTGTGGATGCCCTGATTGCAGAAGGCGGCGAGAGTGGCGGACATGTCGGTGAGATGACAACGATGACACTTGTACCGATGGTTGTCGATGCAGTTAATATCCCGGTTATCGCAGCCGGTGGTATCGCAGACGGCAGAGGGATGGTTGCAGCATTTGCACTTGGCGCAATCGGCGTACAGATCGGAACGGTATTACTTGCCAGTGAAGAATGTCCGATCCATATCAATTACAAAGAAGCAGTCATCAAGGCGAAGGATAACGGTACAGCAGTGACTGGCAGATCCAGTGGTGCTCCGGTGCGGGTAATCAAAAACCAGATGGCACGTGAGTATCTGAAGATGGAAGGCAAGGGTGTTCCAAGAGAAGAGTTAGAGCAGCTTACACTTGGTTCTCTCCGCAAGGCTGTCTTAGATGGCGATACAAAGAATGGTTCTCTGATGGCTGGTCAGGTCTGTGGTCTTGTAAAGGAGATCAAGCCGGTGGCAGAGATCTTGAAGGGCTTGTATGAGGATTCCCTTGCAGAGCTTGCAAAGCTGAACAGTGAGGGTATTTAGATAAGATAAGGCACGCGAATGCGTGACGGCATAAATTGATAGAATAATCATAGATAAGCAGGAGGAAATTATGAAGATCGGTTTTTTATACGCTGGACAGGGTGCACAGCATGTCGGAATGGGAAAAGATCTCTATGAGGCATATCCAGAGTTCCGCGAGGTATTTGACAATGTAAAGCTTGATTTTGACGTGAAGGAATGTTGTTTCGATGGTCCAATCGAGAAGCTTGGACAGACAAGATACACACAGCCATGTATGGTTGCCTTTGCGGTTGGTGTGACAAAGATTCTTGCAGCAAAGGGTATCGTACCGGAGATCGCAGCCGGACTTTCACTCGGTGAGTATTCCGCACTCTATGCGGCAGGTGTATTCGAGGAGCAGCAGGTCATCGACCTTGTTGCATATCGTGGTAAATCCATGGAAGAGGCAGTGACAGGCAGAGACACTGGTATGATCGCAGTTATGAATCTTGACCGTGAGACGATCAAGGCATGCTGTAAGCAGGCAGAGGAAGAATTTGCAGACAGCGAGTTCCATATCGCAGAGGTTGCAAATTATAATACACCAGTTCAGGTGACTGTATCTGGTGATACACCGGTTATCACAAGAGCCGGAGAGCTGATGATGGAGAAGGGCGCAAGAAGAATCGTGCCTGTTGCAGTCAGCGGACCATTCCATACATCTCTGATGAAGCCGGCTGGTGACAAGCTTGCAGAGCGTTTCAAGACCGAGCATTTCGGTGAGATGAAGTTCCCTGTTCTGTTCAATGCAACCGGTAAGGAGCTTGCAGCAGATAAGACAATTCCTCAGATGCTTGAGACACAGGTACAGAGCAGCGTATATTTTGAAGATTCTATCAAGTACATGATCGAGCAGGGCGTTGATACCTTTATCGAGGTTGGTCCGGGTAAGACACTTTCCGGATTCGTAAAGAAGATCGACCGCAGCTTTGCTACTTATTCAGTAGAAGATATCGATTCATTAAATGTATTATTAGAAGCACTTGGAAAGTAAATTTGGAGGGAATCTATGACATTAGAGAATAAAACAGCCGTTGTCACAGGCGGAAGCCGTGGAATCGGTCGTGCAATCTGTGTTGCGCTTGCAGAGGCAGGTGCCAATGTCGTAACCTGTTATGCACATGGCGCAGCTGGTGCCGAAGAGACAGTAAAGCTGTGTGAGGCATATGGTGTGAAGGCATCCGCCATTCAGGCAGATGTTGCAAAAAATGAAGATGTACAGGCACTCGTGACAAAGGTAAAGGAAGAGTACGGAAGCATTGATATTCTTGTCAACAATGCAGGTATCACGAAGGATAACCTGATGCTGAAGATGACGGAGGAAGATTTCGAGCAGGTCATTGACACGAACTTAAAGGGTGCATTTCTGTGTATCAAGCATGTATCAAAGATCATGCTCAAGCAGAAGCGTGGACACATTATCAACATCAGCAGCGTGGTCGGTGTCCGTGGAAATGCCGGACAGGTCAATTATGCATCCAGCAAGGCAGGCTTGATCGGTATGACAAAGTCTGTTGCGAAGGAGATTGGTTCCCGTGGCATTACCGTGAATGCGGTGGCACCGGGATTTATTGAGACAGATATGACAGCAAAGCTGCCTGAGGCTGTTGTGGAAGAGAACTTAAAGAGTATTCCGATGAAGAAGCTTGGCAAGGTCGAAGATGTTGCAAATCTTGTCCGTTTTCTGGCAAGTGATGATGCAAGTTATATTACCGGTCAGGTCATCTGTGTAGATGGCGGTATGGCAATGTAGGAGGGAAAAAATGAGCAGAAGAGTTGTGATTACAGGTTTAGGAACTGTAAACCCTTTGGGAAATAACGTAGAGACAACATGGGATAATGTAAAAAAAGGTGTCTGCGGAATTGATGAGATTACAAGAATTGATACGACGAACCATGCAGTGAAGCTTGCCGGAGAGGTAAAGAATCTGGATGTAACAGCCGTAATCGACAAGAAGGATGCCAGACGTATGGACCGCTACGCACAGTATGCAGTTGTTGCAGCTGACGAGGCATTTAAGCAGAGTGGACTGGATATGGAGAAGGAAGATGCGGAACGCTGTGGAGTCATCTTCTCCAGCGGTATCGGCGGCATGGAAGTCACAGAGAAGAACTATCAGACTGGCGAGAGACGTGGTTTTGACAAGATCTCCCCATTCTATATTCCGATGACAATCGCAAACATGGGTGCCGGAAATATCGCAATCCGTTTTGGATTTAAAGGTATCTGTACCTGCGTTGTAACGGCCTGTGCATCCGGCAATAATGCAGTTGGTGACAGCTTCCATTATATTCGTGATGGATATGCAGATGTCATGATCTGTGGTGGTTCTGAGGCAGCAATCACGGATATGGCAATCGGTGGATTTACAGCGATGCAGGCATTGAATACAACAACGGATAAGAATCGTGCTTCGATTCCATTTGATAAGGAGCGTGCCGGTTTCGTCATGGGTGAAGGTGCCGGTGCACTTGTATTAGAAGAGTATGAGCATGCGAAGGCGCGAGGTGCGGAAATCCTCGGCGAGGTTGTAGGATACGGTGCAACCTGTGATGCATACCATATCACAGCCCCATGTCCGGATGGAGCAGGTGGAGCAGCCTGTATGGCAATGGCAGTGAAGGATGCCGGTATCAAGCCGGAGCAGGTTGGTTATATCAACGCACATGGTACATCCACACACTTAAATGATGCAGGCGAGACAATGGCGATCAAGACAACATTTGGTGAGCATGCATACAAGCTGATGGTTAGCTCTACAAAGTCTATGACCGGACATCTGCTCGGTGGTAGTGGTGCCGTAGAAGCTGTAATCACAGCACTTGCATTGCATGATGGATTTATTCCTGCAACGATCAACTATCAGGTGCCAGATGAAGAGTGTGATCTGGATATCGTTCCAAATGAAGGAAGAAATGTACAGGTAGAGTATGCGCTTTCCAACTCCCTTGGATTTGGTGGACACAACGCAAGTATTCTGCTGAAGAAGTTTGAAGCGTAGATTGCAGGACGAAGGAGAAGAAGATGGAATTAAATTCAAATCAGATACAGGAGATTTTGCCACATCGTTATCCGTTTCAGTTAGTCGACCGAATCACAGATTTTGAACCTGGCAAATGGGCGAAGGGTGTGAAATGTGTATCCGTGAATGAGATGCAGTTTCTGGGACATTTTCCAACACAGCATGTCATGCCGGGTGTACTCGTGATCGAGGCGCTCGCACAGGTTGGTGCGATTGCAATTTTGTCCGAGGAAGAGCACAAAGGAAAGACTGCATTTTTCGGTGGCATCAAGAATGCGAGATTCAAGAAGCAGATCACGCCGGGCGATGTGATTGAGATGGAATGCGAGATCACAGACCAGAAGGGACCAATCGGTTCTGGAAAGGCTGTCGCAAAGGTAGATGGAAAAGTTGCTGTAACGGCAGAACTTACATTTGTCGTAGGCGCATAAATCGTGTATAATAATAGGGCTGTCGTTGACAGCTCTATTTTTTAAGGAGAAAAACAAATAGATGGATGAAAAGAAAGTAACCAATCGTAACCTTGTTCCAGTGCTTTCCATTGCTGGTTCGGATAGCTCCGGTGGTGCGGGCATACAGGCAGACTTAAAGACGATGCTCGCGAATGACTGCTATGGTATGTCAGCCATTACAGCTCTAACTGCACAAAACACGATGGGAGTTACCGGTATTATGGATGTGACACCGGAATTTCTGCGGAAGCAGATTGACGCAGTGTTTTTGGATATTCCGCCAAAAGCTGTGAAGATTGGCATGGTATCCGATAAAGCCTTGATAAATACAATCGCGGAAGCACTTGAAGACTGGCATGCGGAAAACATAGTTGTGGATCCGGTGATGGTTGCGACAAGCGGGAGCCGGTTGTTAAAGGAAGATGCGATTTCCTGTCTGACAGAGATGCTTCTTCCACTTGCGACACTGATCACGCCGAATATCCCGGAGGCAGAGCTGCTTACCGGAATGACGATTCAGTCCAAAACGGATATGGAACAGGCGGGAAGATGCCTGTATGACAGATTTCATTCCCAGGTGCTGATTAAGGGCGGACATGCGATTGAGGATGCCAGTGATGTGTTAGTTGGAACCGAAGTGATCTGGTTCCACGGTTCCCGTATCGACAATCCGAATACACATGGTACCGGATGTACTTTATCCTCTGCGATTGCGTGTGGACTGGCAAAAGGATATTCGGTTGCGCAGAGTATCAGCTATGCCAAAAGTTATCTTAGTGGCGCACTTTCGTCAGGTCTTGATCTCGGCAGAGGGAGTGGGCCAATCGACCATGGATGGCAGATACAGGAAAACGTCAGATCTTTATAACGATTTTTACGGGAAAATGGCGTGAGAGTAAAAGAGAAAAGTCAGGTAAAAATCTGGAGATTAAACAGAAAATGAAGATAAATAAAGAACAGTTACAGGTCTATGCTGTAACAGATAGAAAATCAGTAAATAAGAAACGATACGCAACCCTGATAGATGCGGTGGAAGCGGCAATTAAGGGTGGTGCGACGATCGTGCAGCTGCGGGAAAAAGAGCTTTCCGAAGATGCATTTCTTGCAGAGGCAAAGGAAATCAAAAAGCTGACGGGAAGATATGGCATACCGCTTATCATCAACGATAATGTGGCACTGGCAAAAGCCTGTCACGCAGATGGTGTACACTTAGGACAGGGCGACATGCAGGTGGAAGAGGCACGAGCTATCCTTGGGGATGCGGCAATCATCGGTGTATCCGCCCACAATGTAGAGGAAGCTCTGCTTGCGGAAAAACAGGGTGCTGATTACCTTGGTTCCGGATCTGTCTTTGTGACGACGACCAAGCAGGATGTAACAGCACTCCCTCTGAAGACGCTGCGGGAGATTTGCCATGCTGTGCAGATTCCGGTTGTGGCGATCGGGGGTGTCAGCGCGGAGAATATCGATCAGTTAGTCGGCTGTGATGTGGCAGGTGTCGCGGTGGTATCCGCAATCTTTGCGCAGGACGAAATTGAGACAGCCACGAAGAAGCTTACGGCTCAGGTGAAGGATATGCTTGCAAAGACAGAAACGTTTGATGCATTATATCAGAAGCTGATGCCACTCTTACAGGGCAAAAAGGGCGTGCTTTTCGATATGGATGGAACACTGATTGACAGTATGCCAATGTGGCGGACACTGGATGTGGAATATATCGGCAGGTACGGCATCCATCCGGACATGGAGTTTCACCATCAGGTGGCGACGATGACACTCATTCAGGCGGCGAACTTCATCAAAGAACAGTTTGACATCCCGAAGACTTCGGAGGAGATCTTCGATGATTTCCAGAATATGGTGATCGAGGAATACCGGAATACGATTCCGCTGAAGCCATATGCCCGCGAGCTTGTAAAGTGGATGAAACGGGATGGCTATAAGGTGGCGGTTGCAACGGCAAACGAGATTCATTTAAGTGAGATGGTACTAGAACGGACCGGGCTTATGGCGGATGTTGATACGATCGTCAGCTGTACGATGGCGGGGGCGAGCAAGGAATCACCGGCCGTATATGAGCTTGCCTGTGCGAATATGCGGATTACTCCAGTGGAATGTGTGATTTTTGAAGACAGCTTACGTGCGATGTATACAGCGAAGAAAGCCGGATTTGTGACGGTTGCGGTTTATGATGATGTGGCAAAGGACAGCTGGGAAGAGATCTGCCGGATTACAGACGAACAGGTGGTGCTTGAATAATGGAGAAAAAGAAAAAAACAGAGATACAGACAAGCTGTGATACATGTGCGTATCTGATCTATGATGAGGAATATGAGGAATACGTCTGTGACGTGAGTATGGACGAGGATGAGATCGCCCGGTTGTACGGGGACAGCCATTATACCTGCCCTTATTATAAGAATGGTGACGAGTATAGGGTAGTAAGACATCAGATGTAGGAAAGGAAAAACAGATGAAGAAAAATATAGTATTGATCGGTATGCCGGGAAGTGGAAAAAGCACGATCGGCGTATTGCTCGCAAAGGCAATCAATTATCAGTTTATCGACGGTGATCTGCTGATCCAGCGACAGGAAAAAAAGACATTGGTCGATATTATCAACGAGAAGGGTATCGATGCATTTCTTGCGATTGAGAATCAGGTGCTCCGGGAGATCAACACGGAAGCATCCGTGATTGCGACTGGCGGCAGTGCGATTTTCTCGGAAGAAGCGATGAAGCATTTAGGCGAACAGGGACTGATCGTGTATCTCGATGTAAGCTGTGAGGAGATTATCCGCCGCGTGAATAATATCTCGACGCGTGGTATCGCAATGAAGCCTGGAAAGACATTAGCAGATCTGTACGAGGAGCGCAAACCATATTATGAGAAATATGCGCAGCTCACGATTCCATGTGATGGGAAGACGATGGAGCAGTGCGTACAGGCGATTGCGCTTGCGGTAGACAACCCGGTGCGGATGTGCTAAAATGAGGTTGTATTTTTGATAAATGAAAGCAAAAAAATGATAAAGGAGTTGTGCTTTTATGAAGTTACGTAAGAAATTCAACAAAGTAACGGCATGGATACTGACGTGTATTTTGTTCTTCACGATGGCATTTTCGATTACATCGGAAGCATATGGAGAAGGCTATACACATGCAAAGCAGTTTAAAAACTGTCATATTTATAATGGTATTGATGTATCTACCTGGAACAAACAGATTGACTGGAATGCAGTTAAAGCCTCCGGGATTGATTTTGCATTTATCAAGGTCGGCGGACGAGGCTGGGGTTCAGCAGGAACCTTATACCATGATTCCCGTGCACTGGAGAACCTGAAAGGTGCTAAGGCGGCAGGCATCAAGATAGGAGTTTATTTCTTCTCGCAGGCGATCACAGAGAAGGAAGCCGCAGAGGAAGCACAGTATACGATCAACTATCTTCATACATATGGCATCTCAATCGATCTTCCGATTGCGATGGACTTTGAGTATGCCAGCGATTCTCCGACCGGAGGCAGACTGAGAACGGCGAACCTGACAAGGGAACAGGCGACGAATGTCTGTCTGGCATTCTGCAGCTACGTGGCAACAAGAGGCTATACACCAATGGTGTATGCAAACAAGTCAATGCTTACCAACGATATGAATGCATCTACGATCGCCAGCAGATATCCAATCTGGCTGGCACAGTATAATTCAAGTGCGACTTATACAGGCGCATATTCATACTGGCAGTATACAAGTTCTGGAACGGTTCCGGGCATCGAAGGTCGTGTTGATATGAACTTCTATTATTCAACCGATGGAAGCTTCTCTTCGAAAATCAACATTCCGGTACCAACCGGGGAGACTGCTCCAGCGGATGCAAAAATCGTCTATGCAACACATATTCAGACATATGGCTGGGAAAAAGAGGAAACGTATGATGGTGGTATCAGTGGTACGGTTGGACAGGCAAAACGGCTTGAGGCAATCAAGATTCGGAACAATACCGGCATCGAGGGAAGCGTTGAGTATCAGGTACATTGTCAGTCATTTGGATGGATGGACTGGACGATGGATGGAGATATTGCAGGTCTGACAGGGCTTGCTAAGCGATTAGAGGCAATTCGGATTCGGTTGACGGGACAGCTGGCAGAGCAATACGATGTCTATTACCGTGTGCAGTGCCAGACCTATGGCTGGTTAGACTGGGCGAAGAACGGACAGACTGCAGGTTCGACGAATTATGCGAAACGACTCGAAGCAATCCAGATTAAGCTTGTTGAAAAAGGCGGCATGGCACCGGGCAACACTTCAAAGGTGTATGTGTCTCCGTTGATTGGATATAACACACATGTACAGACATACGGCTGGACCGGTACCGTTTTTGATGGTACGACAGGCGGTACAACCGGACATGCAAAACGTTTGGAATCAATTTCTATCACGAACTTGACAGAGACGTCTGGAAATGTCGTATATCGTGTGCATGGACAGACCTATGGCTGGCAGGGCTGGCGTCAGAATGGCGCGCAGGCAGGCTCGATTGGACAGGCAAAGCGTCTGGAGGCAATCCAGATTAAGCTGACCGGAGCACTGGCAGAGAAATATGATGTATATTACCGGGTACATTGCCAGACATACGGCTGGATGGGCTGGGCGAAAAATGGCGATCCGGCAGGTACAACCGGACATGCAAAGCGTTTAGAGGCAATCCAGATCGTATTGAGAGCGAAAGGAACTGGTGCACCGAGTGCATCCAGTCAGCCGGCGTATGTCGGTGGTGCAGTGCCACAGTAATTACATAAAATTAGAAAAACAGGAAATACTACTCCGAAAAAGGAGTAGTATTTTTTATGCTTGAAAATTATGTACGAACCGACCTTGCCTTGGAGTTAAAGGAAGATATCTCCGAGAAAAATGATATTGCTGGTGTCCGGGTGGAAACCTATGAGGATTCTGAATACGGACTGACCAAGACACACATCCGTGTGCTCGATCAGACAGGGGCAGAGATCCTCGGAAAACCGATCGGAAATTATATAACTTTGGAGAGTCCAAAGCTTTGTTCGGAGGATGAGAATATCCATATGCCATTCGTGCTGGCGCTGCACGATGTCTTAAAAGAATTGCTTCATGGGGCAGACCATATTCTGGTGATTGGTCTTGGAAACCGAAATATCACGCCGGATGCACTTGGACCAAGTGTTGTCGATCATCTCTATATCACAAGACATCTACTTCGGGAAGGTGTTGTGAAACATTCTATGGAAATCTCTGCACTCTGCCCCGGTGTTATGGCGCAGACTGGAATTGAGACGAGTACGATCATACAATCCCTGTGCAGGGAGATCAATCCAGATCTTGTGATTTGTATCGATGCACTTGCAGCGAGAGAGGCGGAACGGTTAAATACGACAATACAGGTGTGCGATACTGGAATTACACCGGGGGCTGGTGTTGGAAACCGCAGATTATCATTGAATGAAGAGACGCTGGGGGTTCCCGTGATTGCGGTTGGTGTACCGACTGTGATTTCAATGCCAGCAATGATCAGTCATGCGATGGAGGGACTGTTGGAAAAATTACCGGTATCGGTCCTTCGGCAATATGAGAAAGAAATTGTTGAATTTATCCAGACGCCGACGGTATCCTCCATGTTTGTAACACCGAAAAATATTGATGAGCTGATCAGTCGTGTCAGCTTTACAATCTCAGAGGCAATCAACCGTTTTCTAACATAATACCGGTGGCTCTGCATATATTTAAGGTATGGAGAGAAATTGGGTGAAAATTATATTGACGTGTCTGGTATGTGCATTATGTCTGGGTGTACTGGTACGGTTGGATGTTACGGCGCTTTCCGGTCAGGCACAGGCGTTCTTCCAAGAGACTGTGGCGCCTGTCCTGCATGTGGATACGACCGGTTCGAAGCTTCGGAATCTGTTTGTTCCGGTGCTTGCGGATTCGGAGGTGGATACGACCGGAAACCGGTGGGATAAGGTCGCCGTTTCGACCGGCATGGATACCGAGACGGCTTTTTCGTGTGAGACCGGAAGCGAAGAAACGGAAACGACGACCGAAGCGGTGACAGTCGCTTCCGATGGAGATGCGGAGACTGCAGAAACTATGGTGCAACCGCTTTCCATCCCAGCGGGTATTACATATTCGATGGAACAGTTAAATAATTATGATTTCCTGGTCGGAAACTGTTATACAATCGATAGTTCTACGAATGTTACCGCGGAGGAGCTGGCTGCGGATACGCTGTTATCAAAAGATCTGCATATTGATCCCGCTTCGGGGGAGTATAAAGTCCTGATTTATCATACACATGGCAGTGAAACGTTTGCGGACAGCCGTCCGGGTGTGATCGAGGATACTGTGATCGGACTGGGGGATGAGCTTACACGCATTCTGGAGGAAGATTATGGCATTCCGGTTTATCATGACCGTACTGTCTATGATGTGGTGGATGGAGTAGAGGATCGAAGCCTGGCGTATGATTATGCAAGTGATGGTATAGATGCAATCTTGCAGCAGTATCCGTCGATTGAGGTGGTATTGGATATTCATCGGGATGGCGTCCGGGAGGATGTGCGGCTTGTACGGGACATCGATGGTGTGCCGACTGCGCAGATCATGTTTTTAAATGGCATGAGCCGGACAAATGAGAATGGGGAGATTGATTATCTGTACAATCCATACCGGCAGGAGAATCTGGCATTCAGTCTGCAGATGCATCTGGCAGGAAAAGAATTGTATGGGGATCTGATGCGTCGCATCTATGTGCGGGGGTACTGTTTTAACTTAAATAAAATGCCGCGTTCATCCCTGATTGAAGTTGGGGCACAGACCAATACGGTTGCTGAGGCGAAAAACGCAATGGTGCCACTTGGCGCAATTCTCTATAAAGTGCTGATTGCACAAGAGTAGGAAAGTGTGGTATACTTTTGACAACTAAGAGCGTACTGATATACGCGGGTCATCATGCGTTTTGTGGTGACAGGAAATCGGAAATTATGAGGTTGTAAAAGTATATGGCACATTTGGATAAAAGTAAAATACGAAATTTCTGTATCATTGCACATATCGATCATGGCAAATCAACATTGGCGGACCGGATCATTGAGAAGACCGGATTACTCACAAGCCGTGAGATGCAGAATCAGGTGTTAGACAATATGGATCTTGAGCGGGAACGAGGCATTACGATCAAGGCACAGGCTGTGCGTATTGTCTACAAGGCAGAGGATGGAGAGGAATATATCTTCAATCTGATCGACACGCCGGGACATGTGGATTTTAACTATGAGGTATCCCGGAGTCTGGCAGCCTGTGAGGGTGCAATCCTGATCGTCGATGCGGCGCAGGGAATTGAAGCACAGACACTGGCAAACTGTTATCTGGCAGTGGATCATAATCTGGAGATCATGCCGGTCATCAATAAAATTGACCTGCCATCCGCAGATCCGGATCGTGTTGTAGCGGAGATTGAGGATGTGATCGGAATCGAGGCACACGATGCCCCGCGGATTTCAGCGAAAAATGGTACGAATATCGAGGAAGTTTTAGAGCAGATTGTGACCAAGATTCCGGCACCGGAAGGTGATGCAGATGCACCGTTAAAGGCGCTGATCTTTGACAGCTTGTATGATGCCTACAAGGGCGTTATCATTTTCTGTCGTGTATTTGACGGTACAGTGAAAAAAGGAACGAATATCCGTATGATGGCTACCGAAGCAGAGGCAGAGGTTGTACAGGTCGGAATTTTCGGAGCTGGACAGTTTATCCCATGCGATGAACTTTCAGCCGGTATGGTTGGATACATTACTGCCAGTCTGAAGAATGTAAAGGATACGACGGTTGGTGATACCGTCACGGATGCGGACAACCCATGTGCAGAGGCGTTGCCAGGTTATAAGAAAGTAAATCCGATGGTTTACTGTGGATTGTATCCGGCGGATGGTGCGAAATATCCGGATTTGAGAGATGCTTTGGAGAAGCTGCAGTTAAACGATGCATCGTTAAGCTATGAGCCGGAGACTTCCATTGCACTCGGCTTTGGTTTCCGTTGTGGATTCCTTGGTTTGCTTCATTTGGAGATCATTCAGGAGCGTTTAGAGCGCGAATACAATCTGGATCTGGTGACAACAGCACCGGGCGTTATCTACCGTGTGCATAAGACAGACGGTGAGGTAATGGAGCTGACGAATCCATCAAACCTGCCGGACCCTTCGACGATCGAATATATGGAGGAGCCATTTGTCAGTGCAGAGATCATGGTGACAACAGAATATGTCGGTGCGATCATGCAGCTTTGTCAGGAACGACGCGGTGTCTACAAGAGTATGGAATATATGGAGACGACACGTGCGCTCTTAAAATACGATCTGCCATTGAATGAGATCATCTATGATTTCTTTGATGCGTTAAAGTCCAGATCGCGCGGATATGCATCATTTGATTATGAGATGAAGGGCTATGTCCGTTCCGATCTTGTCAAGCTGGATATCCTGATCAACAAAGAAGAAGTCGATGCACTTTCCTTTATTCTGCACAAGGATACTGCCTATGAGCGTGGCAGAAAGATGTGTGAGAAGTTAAAAGAGGAGATTCCAAGACAGCTCTTCGAGATTCCAATTCAGGCAGCCATCGGTTCCAAGGTTATTGCCAGAGAGACTGTCAAGGCGATGCGTAAAGATGTGCTTGCAAAATGCTACGGTGGAGATATCTCGCGTAAGAGAAAGCTCTTGGAGAAGCAGAAGGAAGGAAAGAAGCGTATGCGTCAGGTCGGAAACGTAGAGATTCCACAGAAGGCGTTTATGAGTGTACTGAAGTTAGATGAGGAGTAGGAAAACGAATGAAAAAATATGTGAGCTTATATGTTCATATACCGTTTTGCGTCGTAAAATGCAAATACTGTGATTTCCTGTCGTTTGATGGGGAAAGCTATGGAACGATGCTTCGCTATGTTGATTGCCTGTGTCAGGAGATCAAGATGTATGCGCCAATCGTTGCAGACTACGGGGTGCGCAGTATCTTTATCGGGGGTGGAACACCATCCCTGTTAGATGAATCCCTGATCACAAATATCATGGCATTTATCCGCCGGTATTTCCATGTGGAGAAGAATGCTGAGGTGACGATCGAGGCGAACCCGGGGACGTTGCGCCATCAGAAGTTAAATGGCTATAAGGCGGCAGGTATTAACCGGATCAGCATCGGGTTACAGTCTTGCGATGATGATATGTTAAAGAAACTGGGAAGAATTCATAATTTTGACCAGTTTGTGGCAAGCTACAATGCAGCGAGACGCGCGGGATTCCAGAATATTAACATTGATATTATGTCCGGGCTTCCGGGGCAGACGATTCATACCTATGTCGATACGTTGTCCCGTGTAATTGAGTTTGGACCAGAGCATATATCTGCATATTCCTTGAGTATCGAGGAGGGTACGCCGTTTGCAAAAGATCCGCAGATCTTAAGTGAACTGCCACCGGAGATGGTGGATCGCCGGATGTATGAGATTACGAAACAGCTTCTGGCGGCACACGGTTATGACCGTTACGAATTTTCCAATTATGCAAAGCCGGGATATGAGTGCAAGCATAACATGGTTTACTGGACGGGCGGCGAGTATATCGGCTTTGGTATTGGCGCATCCTCGTATTTCCAGGGGAAACGGTTCAACAACATGCGTGATATCTTCAAATATATTGAGCTGATGGAAAACCTGTCTGACAAGTTTGTAGAGACAGATAATATGGAGCTTCTGTATAACGATACGACGCGGACATTGCGTGAGAATGTGACGAATATCTACATAGATGCACGGATGGAGGAATTCATGTTCCTTGGTCTGCGGATGACCTGTGGCGTGAGCCGGGAGGACTTCAAGGAACGATTCAATAAAGATATCTATGAGGTATATGGAAGCGTCCTGAATAAATATATCGGAGAAGGCTTCATGGCAAGCGAAGGTGACCGGATCTATCTGACAGATGCCGGGATAGATGTCAGCAATGTGATTCTGGCAGATTTCCTGCTGGATTCTTAATTGAATCGGGAAGAGGAGAGAATCATTTTTCCTTTGGAAGTTTCATTTGCATAGCAATAAAAAAGAAACGATTTTCAATTTGAAAACCGTTTCTTTTTTGTTGCTTTATTTGTTATCGTTTTCTTCCATGTTCTTTCTTGCCGTTGCAAGCATCAGCTTGATACGGTTTACCTGATTGACTTCAGAAGCACCCGGATCATAGTCGATTGCGACGATGTTGGCATCCGGATATGCATGACGCAGGGATTTGATAACACCCTTACCGACAATGTGGTTTGGAAGACAGGCAAATGGCTGGCAGCATACAATGTTGCTGGCACCACTCTTTATAAGCTCAATCATCTCACCGGTCAGAAACCAGCCTTCACCGGTCTGGTTACCGATGGATACAATCGGGCGGGCATATTCTGCCAAGGTCTTAATATGTACAGGTGGATGGAACCGCTTACTCTTCTTTAAGGCACTGACTACCGGGTGGCGCAGAGCTTCGAGTGCAGCGATACCGAGGTTACCGTTTCTTGCAGATTTCTTCGTCTTGCCAAGATATTCGTATTTGTAATTGTTGTTGTAGAAGCAGTACTGGAAGAAGTCCAGCAGATCCGGCATAACCGCTTCGGCTCCTTCTGCCTCCAGAAGCTCTACCAAGTGGTTGTTGGCAGATGGGAGGAACTTAACAAGAATCTCGCCAACGATACCAACACGTGGCTTCTTTATATTTTCATTCAAAGGCACGTTGTCGAAGTCTTTGACGATATCATGTACCAGTTTACTGAATCCGCGACCGCCATTTTCCATGCAACGGATGGCTGCATGTTCCCATTTGCGGTGCAGCTTATTGACAGATCCCTTTACCTTCTCGTATGGACGAGTCTGGTAGACAACGCGCATGAACAGATCTCCGATTGCGAGCGCCTGCATCGCGCATTTGACCGTCTTCATATTCCATACGAAACCGGAGTTATTCTCAAAGCCCTGTACGGAGAGGGCAATCACCGGAATCTGTGGGTAGCCGGCCTTTGCAAGTGCACGACGGATAAAGCCAACGTAGTTTGTTGCACGGCAGCCACCGCCGGTCTGTGTCATAATAAGTGCCAGTTTATTGATGTCATATTTGCCGGATGTGATGGCATGCATCATCTGACCTACAACGATCAAAGAAGGATAGCAGGCATCGTTGTTTACATATTTTAAGCCGGTATCAATGACTTCTTTTGTTGCATCCGGAAGAATCTCAATATTTAATCCCATATGGCGCATCGCTGGAGCCAATACATTGAAATGAATTGGGGAGAGCTGTGGTACCAATACAGTATAATCCTTCATATCTGTTGTGAATTCTACACGGTTATAATTACTTGGCATCGGGCATGGTGTAAAATTATGCTTTCTTCTGACATTGACTGCACTGATCAGCGAACGGATACGGATACGTGCCGCACCTAAGTTGCTGACTTCATCAATCTTTAATACGGTGTAAATCTTGCCGGAGTTTGTCAGGATATCGTTGACACAGTCCGTTGTAACGGCATCCAGACCACAGCCGAAGGAGTTTAACTGGATCAGCTCCAGATTCCTGCTTGACTTGACGTAGTTTGCAGCCTTGTACAGACGGGAGTGGTACATCCACTGATCGGATACGATCAAAGGACGCTCTACTTTGCCAAGATGTGCAACAGAGTCTTCTGTTAAAACAGCGATATCATACGAGTTAATAAGCTCCGGAAGTCCGTGGTTGATCTCCGGATCCAGATGGTATGGACGACCGGCAAGCACGATACCGAGTTTATCGGTCTTCTCCAGATAAGCGATCGTCTCTTCACCCTTTTTCTGAATGTCCGCTTTGACTGCATCTGCCTCTGCATAAGCAGCCTCAACCGCTTCGTTTATTTCTTCCTTTGTGACGTTTGTATATTTCGAGAATTCACGTAGCAGACGATCCTTTAGTGCATCTTTATTATCAAGTGCAAGGAACGGACGGATGTAGGTGACATCCGGTGCGGAAACCTCTTCCATGTTGTTCTTGATATTCTCTGCGTAGCTTGTGACAATCGGGCAGTTGTAGTGGTTGTTTGCATCCGGTGTCTCGTTACGCTCGTAAGGAATACAAGGATAGAAAATTGTCTTGATTCCCTGCTTCAACAGCCACATAACATGACCATGCGAGATCTTTGCCGGATAACATTCCGACTCACTTGGGATAGACTCGATACCAAGGGTATAGATGTCTCTCGATGATTTCGGAGAGAGCAGTACCCGGTAGCCGAGCTTCGTCAGAAATGTAAACCAGAACGGATAGTTCTCATACATATTCAGGACACGTGGAATACCGATGATGCCACGGTACGCTTCGCTTTCGGTCAGTGGCTCGTAGGAGAACAAACGATTAAATTTGTATTCAAATAAGTTCGGCATGTTGTGCTGGTTTTTCTTTAAACCAAGACCGCGTTCACAACGGTTACCCGTGATGAACTGTCTTCCGCCTGTGAAACGGTTGATTGTAAGGAGACAGTTGTTCGTACATCCCTTACAACGCGCCATCTTCGTCTCGTAGGTGAGTGCTTCCATCGCCTCCTTGGAGAGCATGGTCGTCTGGTCACCTTCCTCGTAACGGTCTCTCGCAATCAGCGCTGCACCGAAGGCTCCCATGATACCGGCGATGTCCGGACGGATTGCTTCCCTGCCGGAGATAAGCTCGAAGCTTCGAAGAACCGCATCGTTATAGAAGGTTCCACCCTGTACGACGATATTTTTGCCAAGTGACTTCGGATCGGTCAGCTTGATTACCTTCAAAAGGGCGTTCTTAATAACAGAATAAGCAAGACCAGCAGAGATGTCAGCGACGCTTGCGCCTTCCTTCTGTGCCTGCTTTACCTTGGAATTCATAAATACAGTACAACGGCTTCCAAGATCGATCGGGCTTTCTGCGAAAAGTGCGATTTTCGCGAAATCCTTCACATCATAATTTAACGACTTGGCAAATGTCTCGATGAAAGAGCCACAGCCGGAGGAACATGCTTCGTTCAGCATGACATTGTCGACGACTTCATTCTTGATCTTGATACATTTCATATCCTGACCACCGATATCTAAGATACAGTCTACGTCCGGATCAAAGAATGCAGCGGCAGTGTAGTGGGCGATTGTTTCTACCTCACCATAGTCAAGCATGAGGGCAGACTTAATTAAGGCTTCTCCATATCCGGTAGAGCAGCCGGCTACAATTTCCACGCCATCCGGGAGCTTTGTATAGATATCTTTCATGGCACGCAGGGTTGTCCGAAGCGGACTGCCGTCGTTGCTGCTGTAAAAATCATAGAGCAGACTGCCATCCTCAGCAACCAGTGCAACCTTGGTTGTTGTGGAACCGGCGTCGACACCGAGGAAACATTTCCCCTTGTAGGTGGCAAGGTCGGAACGTAATACTTTATTTTTCTCCTGTTTCTTGATGAAGGCATCATAGTCTTCCTGCGATGCAAACAGCGGTGGAAGACGGTCTACATCCACAGCAATCTTAAGGTCGGCTGTGAGCTTTCCGCTGATCTCATCCAATGTATAGTGTGTCTCTTCCTTTGCCTGAAGTGCTGCACCGACAGCCGCGAACAGATGCGAATGTCCCGGTGCGATAATATGCTCCGGCGTCAGGTTCAGTGTCCGCACGAACGCTTCCTTGAGCTGGTCGAGGAAGTGTAGAGGACCACCTAAAAATGCAACATTTCCCTTGATTGGCTTACCACAGGCAAGACCACTGATCGTCTGGTTGACAACCGCCTGGAAGATAGAAGCTGCAAGGTTTGGCTTCGTTGCACCTTCGTTGATGAGCGGCTGGATATCTGTTTTTGCGAATACACCACAACGCGCGGCAATCGGATAGATCGTATCATAGTCTTTCGCGTATGTATTCAGTCCGGAAGCATCGGTCTGGAGCAGGGAAGCCATCTGGTCGATGAAGGAACCGGTACCGCCGGCACATACACCGTTCATACGCTGTTCCACACCGTTTGTAAAATAAATGATCTTGGCATCCTCACCGCCAAGCTCGATGGCAACATCCGTCTGTGGAGCATAGTCAGTCAGAGCTTCTGATACACAGACAACCTCCTGCTCAAACGGAATTCCGATGACCTGTGCCAATGCAAGTCCACCGGAACCGGTGATCGTAGGAGCAACCTCAACATTTCCAAGCTCCTTGCTGGCATGTTCTACAAGCTCCTTTAATGTCTCTTTGATATTCGCAAAGTGACGCTTGTATTCAGAAAATAATATGTTATGTTCTTCGTCGATCACAGCAACCTTGACTGTGGTCGAACCAATATCGATTCCTAATCTCTTCATTTAATAATTACCTCTTTTACTATTTCCCATTTCATATTTCTGTATTTTTCGACATCTGACATTATATAGGAAAGAATCATGAATTTCAACAGAAAAATTGTGAACATTTTCTTCCTATTAAGAATAAAATAATCAGAAATGAGTATGGAGATATGCGCTATGGAGCATGAATGCAAGGGAACCGTACACAAAGTCGTTGCCGGAGATACGCTGTACAAATTATCAAAAATGTATGGTGTACGCCTGATTGATATCCTGAAAGAGAATCCATATGTCAATGTCTATAATCTGCAGCCGGGAGATGAAATCTGTATTCCGACAGAGGTGTATGAGGAAGAAGAGCGGCGTTATTATACGGCGAAGGTTGGGGAGACACTTGGAAGCTTAGTCCAGGAATTTGATACGGATATTGCGGATCTGATGCAGTATAACCGGGAACTTTACGATCTGCGGGTGCCACTTGGAACAATCATCCGGATTCCACCGGAGAAAGAAAAACAGTCATAGAAACAGATTGGTGAAAATGGGATAGAAGTGTATGAGAAAAGTGATTGCCACAGACGGAGAATCCGCGCGTGGCGATTGCTTTTTTTATGTATATAGGGTATAATATCGAATTGATATGCAAAGTGAAAGTGAGGAAAATTTAATTTGAGTTTTTTTGCGAAGTTAGAGAAAAAATTTGGTAAATTTGCAATTCGAAATCTCCCGATCAAGATCGCAGTTGTGATGGCAATCTCATATATATTATGGGCGTTTGTACCGACGTTTGCTGTCAAGCTTGTTTTTTCACCGTATGCGATCATGGAGCAGCACCAGTTCTGGAGATTGTTCACATGGGTATTTTCACCACCGGGAGATTTGAATTTAGTTGGAATACTGATGATATTTATATTGATTTTGTTTGGACAACAGATCGAACAGGCCATGGGAACATTTATGTTTAACCTTTATATATTTGGTGCATGGTTCTGGAATACGGTCATCATGTTAGGCATCAGTATTTACTATTATGCAAATGGTTCCATTCTTGGCATGATGGATGTTGGAATATGGGCAATGTATTACTTTGATTATGGATTGTTCTTAGCGTTTGCACTGATGTATTCGGATGCACGTGTGTTGTTTATGTTTTTCATTCCAATCCGTGCTTTCTGGGTCGCAGTTATAGATATGGGATTGATGGCATATGAATTTATGCGGCCAACCACAAGTACGTTGAACCGTGGTTCCATCATTGCGTATCTGGTGAATTTCTTCATCTTTTACCTGATCATGGGGCGGGGTGTCGGTATGCGAAGCTCGAACAGCAAGGCGGCAGCGAAACGAAGAAAACGGGATTATGATCGTCGCGTGGAGAATCTCTCTCGACAGGTAAACGGAGAGGCAGACCGGCGTCACAAGGCACAGCAGATGGGATATCCATCGAACATCACGAAGCACAAATGTGCAATCTGTGGAAGAACGGAGCGGGATGGCGATGATCTGGAGTTTCGGTTCTGCTCAAAATGTAACGGAAATTATGAGTATTGTAACGAACATTTATTTACGCATGAGCATGTGAAATAGGAGACTGATATAATGATAGCAACATGTAAGAAATTAGTGACAGATATACAGAGAGACAAAGACTTAGACACGAAGCTTCCGGAATATGCAGAGCTGCTTGGCAGACAGTATAACTGCTATGCAACGGTAAAGGGAAGCATGAATTATTACACGATGAAGGAAGTATGCGATGAGCAGGAAGACAAGAACATGGATGTCTGCAAATATTTTGCACTTCTGACAGGTTTGTTAGACCGTCATCTCGTTAAGCGCGAGGCAGTGGACGAAGATTCTATGGAAGCAATCGCACAGCTTCGCAGCAATGTAGAATATAAGATGCATCTTCTGACAGCTTATACGGATGCATATGAGATTTATGAGTATGTGTTAAACCGTGTGGAGGCTGCCGTGCGTGATGAAGTGGCACCGGTTGATGCAAAGGGACTTTCAGAGAAGATGTTTGCCTATGTATTTGCAGAGAATGATACGGTTGTTATAAACAGTAAATTACAGCTTCTGATGGCGCAGCTTCCGGTTCGTATGACGAAGAATAAGTTTTATGATATTGTCAATTCAACACTCAATATCTATGAGGAGGGCGAGACAACCTCTGTGGATGAGTTTGTTGATATGCTGCGCAGTGCAGTGCTTTTGAAGAAGCCAAAGGGATTTGAGACGGAGTATCCATTTTTATATCATGTTTATACCGATCTTGCAGAGGCTGATTATGCGGCACTCACGCTGCCGGAGTTTGAAGATTTGACGAAGCGTCTGAATCAGGCTGCGACGATCATCAACAACGAAGTGTCAGCGTTTATGCTGTTACAGGAAGTCATAAATGATGTGTATACGATCCTACTTACGATTGATGCAGCATATGAGAAGAACGAAGAAGATGTACCGGGGTATGCAGCAGCACTTCGCATTATCAAGGCGTGTGTAAAGGCAGAGACAATCGAGCAGTTACCGGATGAGGTGATGGATGAGTTTTTCACAATCGAAGGTGTGCAGGAGCGCGTGTATGAATCTATCGTGATATTGGAAGCAGTGCTGGATGAGATTCGCATTGGAAAAGCCGAGCAGATTGAAAGCCTTGCACTGACAGAGACATTTGACCGTCTGGATAAGGTAAGCAAGCTGCTTTCTACAAGCTTGTTTATTGATCTAGACAAGGTTTCTAGAAAGACAGAAACCGCAGATCATGCGTATATCACAGCAAAGAAGGAAGCACTTGTAAAGGAACTTGGCGATTTGTTTTCGAGTGTGAAGAGACCGGTTTACCGTAGTATGATGTGTAAGCTTCTTGCTGCAATGCCGATCTTCATGAATACACAACAGGAGATCCGGGATTATTTTGATTATGTAATTGAGAATTGTAAGGATGACAGCGAACTTATGGCATGTAATAAGCTGATTTCAGAGATGATAGAGGAGTAATCGTGATTTTTGCTGATAAATGTTATACATACAATCTTACAGAGCGAAAACAGGCACGGATCAGGAAAAGGATCAGGCGGCATAAGCCTGTCCGGAATCTGTATGTGATCGTGTTGCCGTTATTGCAGGATGGATTGCTGGAGATTTATCCATATAATCAGTTGTTACAAAAACCATATAGGAAGCTGGATTCCCGGATACGGGTTGTCGGCTTTGCAAGAGGCAAAGAAGTGGCAGAACAGCTCGTATTGCAGATCATACAGGATATGTATGATGAAACCGGGGAAGAATGGAAGGTAGAGGATTTTTTCTTTTGATTGAAGTGAAAGAACCACAGGTAGGAGTAAGGTAAGGAATGCTGCATGTATTGTTACTTATTTTAAAAATAATCGGATGGATCCTCCTTGGTATCATAGGATTGCTTCTCTTGCTTGTGATGCTGATTTTATTTTGCCCGATCCGGTATCAGGCAGATATCTCGTATCAGGGTGGGAAGACATTACAGGCAAAAGCAAAGGTACGGTATCTGATCTTAAGTGTCCGGGTGTTGTATGACCAGAGCCGGGAGAAGGATAAACTGAAACAGGAGATACGGCTGTTATGGTTTAGGCTTGGAAAGAAGAAGGCAGAAGAAGCAGAGCGTGAGGTGGAACATCTCGCTGATGAGGGATTCGACGACGCGTGGGATGATATCGACGTGGATGAGGACGATGATGCAATCTGTGAGAAGCCGGTAAAGCGAAAGGATAGTATAGAAAATAGTTCACAGAAGATAATAAGTGAATCGGAGAAAACGGATGAGTCAGATGGGACTATTACAGAGATTCCGACGATACCACTTCCAGAGACAGACATAAATGAGGATGATATAGAAACAAAGACAGAGGAAGCACCAGAGCATGAAATCTTTGATCTGGACGAACCGGACGATCTGTCGGAAGAAGAAAAGAAGCAATCGGGCAGATTGAAGATATTGTGCCGGAAGGTGTGGGAGAAGATTAAGAAAGTCTGGACATTTGTGATAAATCACACACCAGGAAAGGTCGCAGAGCGTGTGACTGACAAGATCGAGAAAAAGACAGCGACTGCGAAGAAAAAGCTCCGGCGATTGCAGAAGTTCTGGAATTTGTCGTGTACGGTAAAGACACGTGAATATCTGAAAAAATATATTCCGCGGACATTGAAACATATTTTGCCACGCAAGGTAAAGGGCTATGTGCATTACGGCATGGATGAGCCATACAAGACCGGGCAGGTGACCGGATATTTGAGCTTACTGCCGTTTGTATATCAAAAAGGGCTGTCAATGCAGCCGGATTTTGAACAGAAGGTGTTGGAACTGGATGTGAAGCTGAAAGGCCGAATCCGGCTTGGATATCTGCTCCGGATTGTCTTGAATATCAATATCTGGAGGACACTAAAAGTTGCAAAGAAAGTAATGAATCAGTAAGATAATATAGAAATTGGAGGTAATGAGTGATGGCAAATGATTTTAATCAGACAGTTGGTTCTTTATTTCAGGGGATGGATTCCCTGCTTACAACGAAGACAGTTGTTGGCGAGCCAACGAAGGTAGGCGATACAATTATTTTACCATTGGTGGATGTGAATTTTGGTGTAGCTGCCGGTGCATTTGGCAAAAACGGCGGTTCCAACTCTGCTGGAGGCGGAATGGGCGGTAAGATGTCTCCAACTGCGGTACTTGTGATCCAGAACGGACATGCGAAGATGATTCCAGTCAAGCAGGGTGACACGGTAAGCAAGGTGATCGACATGATTCCAGAGGTTGTCGATAAGATTGCAACAGCCATGGGTAAGAAAGCAGATGTGGATATTGACAGCCCAGAAATCAAAGAAGCGATTGATCATGCAAGTGAGAATAACTAGGATTTGAACGAAATTACGTCTTTTCACTCCGTTTGTTTCATAGTATGTAGTAGAACAAATATGATGAAGAGGCGGCATTGAAGGCATTATTTGGATATTCGATTTTATTTATGGCGATTGGCATGATACTTTCGTATTTTGTCAGTGGGTTTTGCGAGTTTGTTTTAGTGACGGCAATGCTTATCTTAGCGTATGTATTGCTGTGCTTTGATTGTTAACAGGAGGCGCAAGTGGCAGAAGAAAAACAGAAGGCGTTGATTGAACTTCTGAGAGGACATAAGGTATATTTACAGACACATAATTTCCCGGACCCGGATGCGATATCGAGTGCATTTGGCTTGAAGCGATATCTGGAATATTATGGAATTACATCGACCATCTGTTATGTCGGCAGTATTGACCGGTTTAATACAAGAAAGATGATGGATACGTTTGGCATCGAGATTTATTCGTATGATGACATCCCGGACATGCAGGCGGAGGACTATATCGTGCATGTCGATTGTCAGAAACCGAATGCAAATACGACAGATCTTCTGGGCAATGAGGTGGCATGTGTCGATCATCATCCGGTGTTTGTGAAGACAGAGGATTACAAGTTCGAGGATATCCGTATTGTTGGTGCCTGTGCCAGCATTGTTGCGTCGTATTTTCAGACAAGCGGTGTGCCGATGGATGAGGATGTTGCGACCGCACTTGCTTATGGAATCAAGATGGATACGGCAGATTTTGTGCGTGGAACAACCGCGTTTGATATGGATATGATGGCATATCTGTTCGATTATATCAGTACGGAAAAACTGAACAGTATGTATAATTCCACGATAGAATTTCAGGATCTGAAGGCGTATGGTGCGGCAATCGAGCATATCGAAGTGTTTGATTATGTTGGATTCACCTACATTCCATTTGAGTGCCCGAATTCCCTTGTTGCGATCATATCGGATTTTATTTTGTCCTTGGATGTGGTCGATGTAGCCGTTGTCTACTCTATCAATTCGGATGGCATTAAATTCTCTGTGCGCAGTGAGCGGGCAGATGTGGATGCAGGAAAACTAATCTATCAGGCGTTGGATGGAATTGGTTCCGGTGGTGGACATGCTGCGATGGCAGGTGGATTTGTCAGCCATGAAGCACTGAATAAGATCGGCAGAGATTATGACCGGAAATTAAAGGAATTATTTATGAAAACGATTCGTAAGAATAGAGGTGTGTAACATGAACGGGAGTACAGATATGAGTATGGAGCTTCTGATGAACTCCGACAACCCGGAAAAGGTGCTGCAGACGATGCAGCCATTTATAGAATCTATGATGCACTATGAGTGTGCGTTGATGGAGATTGAGACAAAGCTGAAGGTGTTGAATACTGAGTTTGCATCACAGTATAATCGAAATCCGTTTGAGTCAATCCGGTGCAGATTGAAAAAACCACTCAGCATCGTGGAGAAGATGAAACGAAAAGGTCTGGAAATCTCGATAGAAAATATCGAGGAGAACCTGACGGATATCGCAGGTGTACGTGTGATCTGTTCGTTCCCGGAGGATATCTATACGGTATCAGAGCTTTTGACAAAACAGGACGATATCCGGGTTGTATGTGTGAAGGATTACATACGGAATCCAAAGCCAAACGGATACCGAAGTCTGCATCTGATTGTGGAGATTCCGATTTTCTTGTCAAATGAGAAAAAATATATGAAAGTCGAAGTGCAGTTTCGGACAATCGCGATGGATTTCTGGGCGAGTCTTGATCATAAGCTCAAGTATAAGAAGGACAATCTGAAGCATCCGGAGATTATTGCGAAGGAGTTAAAAAAGTGCGCGGATACGATTACGGCGATGGACTACAAGATGCAGGAGATCCGGAGTCTGCTGGAATAACGAAATGATTGTATTTTGATTTACCTGAATAGATAAAAAAACAGGAGGCAGAAAATGGCAAAACAGGTTTGGAAACCGGGAAATATGTTGTATCCGGTACCGGCGGTTATGGTGACAACCGGTGATGGAAATGGAATCGATGACATTATCACGATCGCATGGACGGGAACCATCAATTCCGATCCACCGATGGTATCGATCTCAGTACGAAAGTCAAGATATTCACATGAATTACTCACGAAAAACGGAGAGTTCGTTATTAATTTAGTGACGAAGGATCTGTGTTATGCGATGGACTATTGTGGTGTAAAATCAGGCAGAGATGTAGATAAATTCGCGGAGATGAAGCTGACGAAGGGCAAGGCGCAGACAGTGTCGGTACCTGTCATTGAAGAAAGCCCGGTCAATATTGAGTGTAAGGTCACACAGGTAATTGAGCTTGGCTCCCATGATATGTTCTTAGCTGAGGTAACAGCCGTACTTGCGGATGAGAAATACATGGATGAGACAGGAAAGTTTGACCTGAATAAGACAGATTTGATCGCATATTCCCACGGACAGTATTTTACACTTGGTGATTATGTCGGCAAATTCGGATACAGTGTACAGAAAAAGAAATAAGTATTGATAAATAGTGGTACCTATCATAGAAAAGAACATTTGCAACGTTCACAAAAGTTTCAGACTTTGTTCGTTGACAGATGTTCTTTTCTTTTATACTATAAACTTGGTCAGCGCCCTTGGAGAAGAAGGGAGCGAATATGTTTAGTAAAGTAAAAAGCTGTGCGGTTCACGGTGTGGACGGACGGATGATCGATGTGGAGGCAGATGTGAATGATGGTCTGCCTGTATTTACCATGGTTGGATATCTGTCATCGTCTGTCAGGGAGTCATCGGAACGCGTGCGGACTGCGCTTAAGAATTCAGGCTTTCATTTGCCACCGAAGCGCATCACAATCAATTTATCCCCGGCAGATATGAGAAAAGATGGTTCCGGATATGACCTTGCGATTGCAACAGCCGTGCTTCTGTCACTTGGCGTAACAGCGGAATTACCGATGGAACAGACGTTGGTGCTCGGAGAACTGAGCCTGGACGGATCGATAAAAGCGATTCCGGGCGTTCTTCCGATGGTCATCTGTGCCAGAGAAGAAGGTATGACAAGCTGCATTGTTCCAAAAGAAAATGTGCAGGAAGCTGCTTTGGTGCAGGGAATATCGGTTATAGGTGTTTCAAGCCTGAAGGAGACCATGGAGTATATCCAAGAAATAAAAGAATATGAGAATACGAATGTCGAGCAACCGGCTGTGGATACATCGGAATATCTGTATGATATTGATTTTTCTGATGTAGTAGGACAGGAAAGCATCAAGCGGGGGATGGAGATTGCTGCGGCAGGATTTCACAATGTGTTGTTGACCGGTGCTGCCGGCGCAGGGAAATCCATGCTCGCGAAGCGTCTGCCGACGATCCTGCCACAGATGAGCTTCGAAGAAAGTCTGGAAGTGACAAAGATATACAGTGTCGGAGGGATGTTACCGCCGGAAGGGGGATTGATACACAGACGTCCGTTCCGGGCACCACATCACACAATCTCGGAATATGCACTGATCGGTGGCGGCAGGGTTCCGACACCAGGGGAGGTGAGCTTTGCACATTATGGGGTGCTGTTTCTGGACGAACTTCCGGAATTTTCCAAACCCGTGTTGGAAGTGCTGCGCCAGCCTTTGGAAGACCGTAGAATCCGGATATCGAGAGTGCAGGCGTCGTATGAATTCCCAGCGGATTTTATGTTTGTGGCGGCGATGAATCCTTGTCCGTGTGGAAACTACCCGGATTATCGTAGATGCAGCTGCACGGAACAGCAGATCCGCCGTTATCAAAGCAAGGTAAGCGGACCGTTGCTTGACCGGATCGATATCCGGATGGAGGTTAAAGGCGTAAAGCAGGAGGTGCTTTTCTCCAAACAGAAAACGGAATCTTCAAAGACAATCCGGGCACGGGTGGAACAGGCAAGACAGATGCAGAAGGAACGGTTTGCCGGAACCGGACTGCTGTTTAATTCACAGCTTGATGGAAAGAATCTGGAGGAATATATCACGTTATCGGAGGAAGGAAAAAGGCTGGTGCTTCAGTTATTTGAAGAACAGGAATTATCTGTCCGGGGTGTGCACCGCGTCTTGAAGCTTGCCCGCACGATCGCCGATCTGGCTGGCAGTGAAGAGATTGAACATGCACATCTGCAGGAGGCGGCATTTTACCGCAATCAGGATGTATTTGCAAAGGAGGTTCTGCATGGAAACTAGAAGTGAGATGGCAAGGCTTTGGCTATATGGAAATCATGAGATATCATCAAAAGTAAAATATTATCTGATCCTACGGTATGGTACGGTAGAGCAGGCTATGGAACAATCGGTATCGGAGCTTGAGAAGGAGCTGGTAAAGCAATTTGAACCGGCTGAATATCAGACGCTTTTACTTCGCAAAAATTCAAATTATCTGGATGAAGTATACGGACGATTAAAAGAACGAAACATCCGGATCTTGTATCCGGGGCATCCGTTATACCCGGAGAAGCTTACAAATATCTACGATAAACCGGAGATTTTATTTGCGCGTGGCAAAATTCGGGAGAGCATCAATTATTATAATCAGTCGGTTGCGATTGTGGGTGCACGCAATGCAGATACATACTGTAAAGAAACGACACGTATCTTTGCGAGGGAGCTTGCGAAGGCGGGAATCCAGATTGTGAGTGGACTGGCCAGGGGTATCGATGGTCAGGCACATCGCGGCTGTCTGGAAGCAGGTGGCTATACGATTGCAGTGCTTGGCTGCGGGATCAATGTCACATATCCGCGCGAGAATATCGAATTATTCGCGCAGATTGAAGAACGGGGATTGATTCTATCCGAATATTGTCTGGATGTACCGCCGCTTGCGTTTCAGTTCCCGCTCAGAAACCGGATCATTAGCGGACTGTCGGATGGTGTTTTAGTATCCTGTGCCAAGAAGAAAAGCGGTTCTCTGATTACAGCAGATCTGGCACTTGATCAGGGAAAACAGGTGTACGCTCTGCCGGGCAGAGTATTAGATGCATTCAGTGAGGGTACAAATCACCTGATTCAGATGGGTGCGATGTGCGTGACAAGACCGAAGGATATCCTGCTTGATCTGTGGGGAGAGGAACGCCTGAATATGGATGATGTTAGCGGTGCTGCATCCGGTAGTGCTGAAAAACAAAGTGAAACACGGGATAACCTGACAACCGCAGAACGGACCGTATATGACCTTCTAGGCTTAGATCCGGTACATGTGGATGATGTGATCGCACAGGCAAGACTTGGTGTATCGACGACAATCAGTGTGTTGTATGAGCTGGAACGGCGAAACGTGATCAAGCAGCCAGTGCGAGGGTATTATATATGGAGTTTGTGAGGAATGATAGCTGTATTTAATATGCTAGATTTATGAAAACGTGCAACAGTGTCGCACGTTTTCATAAATTAGTTCTTTTGTATCGCAGAAATATGACATAAGATATGGGTATGCAAAGCTGCCGATATAAGGTATAATAAATGAATTAAGTTTAACAATCGAAGTTTGAAGGAGCGACAATATATGAAGTATTTATAATTCCGTTTTGCCGGACTGAAAAATCAAGTGTAGGAGGATACATGACATGAAATATACGAATAAGCATATAAAAGAAGAATACAAATTAAATCAAATAGGGCGGACAATTGGAATGATCCTCTTAGTGATAGGAATATTATTGGTGGGATTTGGAATGATTCAGACAAAGAGAAAGATGGATTATGTCCGACCATTTGAACTGGTATTACAGGAAGAATCCAATCCTGCGAATCAGACAGCATATATTGATATTATCCGGGTACCGGAGAAGTTGGCGGAAAATAAATATGAAGGATATTACCTTGTAACAACCGCTGAGGAAAGCTATATTGTAGAGATGCAACCGGAACAGTTCGTAGATTTGAAGCAGAGAGTGGAAGAGAACGGTACGGCAAGAGTGGAAGGCATGACGAAAGTTGTGATTGATGAGAATGTAAAAACAATCGTAAGTGCGTATATCAATCACAAATTTATTGCTATACGTATGACGAAGCTTACCTATGGAAAAATACTCAAGGAAGGATATTTTGTGAATCTGGATATCGGCGGCATCTTAATATTGATTGGAATTTCGATGGTATTCATACAGGTGCGTGCGATAAAAAAATACAGACATCCATTGGCAGAGCAGATTGACGAAGAATGTAATCAGCCGGAAGCTCTCTGGTTTAATGATTTTAGAATATATTTGACAAAGAGCTTTCTTGTATCTGTATATGGTGGAAAGTTGACTGCGCTGGATCTGGCAAAGGTACAAATGATAAGACTGTTCGAAACAGGGAAGGGGAGTTTGAGTGTTATCACCTTGGAGGTGACGACAACAGAACAGGAGAAAATAACTGTCAGCGAGAATGAATGGTCATTTTTTACAATGAATGAAGAAGAGATTACTTATCTGACAGATGTATTCGGCAAAAGGAATATTGAATTTGTTTGTGAGATTCAGCCGGATGAAGAAATCGATGAAGACGAAGAGTTTTGAAACGGAAAACATGCATAGGAAATATGCAAAGGATAAAAGGAATAAGTTGCTCTTGAACGTATACCAAAAGAACGCACGGACAATATCATTTTATAAGAGAGAAGGAAATATAGTTAATAAAGAGAGGTGCATATGCTATGCCAGGTATACTCGTGGTTGAAGAT
>OGLI01000063.1_pt1 | contig 107277 bp, 130 predicted proteins | sample 1572661 | NCBI WGS metagenome assembly OGLI01 (sample SAMEA2581901, study PRJEB24529) | metagenome | biome: Human gut stool | place: China | collected 2011 | reverse complement strand
CCAATTCACAACAAAAAAAGACAGAGCCTCACTTTAGAAGCTCTGTCTAAATCTCCATTCAATCTATTCAATCTACTCAATCCTTACTCCCCAATAATCTTCCTCAACTGTTTCTCATCCATTCCCTCAATCATAGTTCTAACAAATTCTCCGAAATCCTTTTGTCCATTATCACCAGTAAACTTAATTTCGCCATGCCATTTCCCAATAATCTCTCCGACCTTAACGCTTCCACCCTTACAAGCTTTTCTAACATCTTGCTTATTCCATTCCTGATAGAACTCAACACCGTCATGACAAGCAATTTCGATTAATTTATCAAAAGCTTCAGCCTTCTTTTTTATAGTCTCATAATCTTTAACATCAGCAGTAACAGTCTTAATTTCATTCGTCTTTTTATTACCCTTTTTCATCCCGTTCGTTTCATTTCTTTCAATCTTAACAATATCATCTTCAACAATAGTAAAATACTTCTTATAAATATCAAGTAAGTATTTTATAAAATTTTTCCAACTATCTTTATTTCCCTGATAAATTTCATAGCCATCTTCATCAATACCAAGGAACTGAATATCAAAACCATTTCCTTTAAAGTTTTTAATAGGTCTTTTATATAGTTCAAAGGAAATATTATTTTTTATTTTATCTTCCCTATCATCAACTAATAATCTAATCATATTATTAATCCTTATATTATCAATCTTTCTTCTCTCGATTCTTTTGCATCTTTTTAATCAAGTCATTCAAATTATTCTGTAATTCAACTTGCTTGCTTAGATTTGCAATTACTTTATCTTTAGTTTCAATTAAACATTGAAGCATTTCAACCTGTTGTTCCAGTCCACTTATTCTTTCACAATCACGAAGAATCATTTCATCTTTTTCTTCTAATTGTTTAGTAAGTTCCTCAACTTGCTTTTCAAGGATAAACTCAGGAAACCAACCTTGTTCTCTTGTGTGTTTTTTAATTTTTTCTAACTTTTCCCTACTAAAAGTAGGTTCAAAAGCATCAGATTTCTTTTTACCAAACTTATATTCAAATGCCATAATTATATCTCCTTTAATTTACCATAATTTATTAAACCCTTTAATAACGCCATCACAAAAATCATCAAAACCAATATCATCATTCAAATAATCAGGTTTATAGATTATAGTTTGATTATTATACATAAACTGACAAAGATAATTAAGATTTTTATTATAAATATCGCAAATAATTTCTTGCTTAACAGCTTTCTTGCGCATTTTATTACGATTTCCAAGCCCTCTATATCTTGTAACAGGAAAACCATGCATTCTTTTCCAATTGTTACTAACGAAATATAAAGATTCTTCAACAGTAATCAATCCTCTATTAAGACCTTCAAGAACAACGTTGCTTAATAGATTACCATTTTTAGCTTCCATTGACAGATGATATTTAAGTTCAGCAATCTGAATAGACTTCTTATTACCCCAAATGAAACTTAAATCAACATTATAAAGACTACAATTAAAAGTTGCGGTATCATTTTTAATTATTCGAATAGTATTAGTCAATTTCTCTGGCGGAACAAATTCAAGAGGCTTAATCTCATCAAAAAAATTTGAACCCTCACCACAAGTAATCAAATCAGTATCAGCACTTGCAAATTTACCAAATTCTTTTAAGTTTCCATATTCATCTTTTATATAAAATTTAGGATTATCTGTTACAGTATAAAAGCAATTATCATTCATAATATCTTTCTTCTTATACTCCTTATAAAGTCTATTTTACATTATGGTTATATTATATCATAAAGGGTCAGGTCTGTCAACTAAATTTTAAAAATTTTTTTAAAAAATATTTTTTGTTGTTCTTTACATTATTTGAGCGCAATAAAAAAGGAGAACTTACGCTCTCCTTAATTATTTTATACTCTTTATTTCAATGGTTTATCTCATAATTTCATATTATTTTTACTACCACAATTATAACAAAAATTTAATTCTCCGTTATATGGAAATTCACTTTCACAACCGCAATTTGGACATTTGTAAAAAATTTCTGGTTCACCAGTTTTATTGTCATATCCCTTAATCTCTATCCATTCGCCCTCCATTGCTTTAGGAGGAGATTGTTCTTTAGTTGTACACATTTTACCCATCTTAATCATTTTTCTTTTTAACTGTTTTAGTAACTTTAGATTTAGAACCCTTAGAATTTTTAGAATTCACAGGTTCTTTATTTTCATTTTTATTTGCGTCAAGGAATTCTTTCATCTGTTCAACCAAAGCTTCATTCATTTTATAAAGCAGTTCAAAAGTTGCTCCGCTAATAGCAGAATAAGTCATATGAGACACTTCATATTTTATTTCAGCGTCTACCATAGATGGAGGAGCTACTTTAAGTACATTTGTATAAATACGAATAGTTGATTTACATTCTGGATTTACGGTAATATTTACACATTTTTCATACTTAGTTCCTTCAGCTCCATCAATAGTGCCGAGAGAAATAGTCCAGCCACAAGTTATATTTGAAGGATTACCTTTAACTGACGTGAAATAACGAATTCTACCATCAGCAATAAATTTACAACCTGCTGTATAAAAAAGTTCATTAAGTTTTAAAACTTTATCAGAAATAAAATTCTGCATAAAAAATTCTCCTTCAATTATTCCTTTTTAACAAGAAGTAGCCCTAAAAATTAATTTATTCCAATCTTTTTCAATCTGAGGAAAGATACAAGATTCCAAAAACACATCTTTTTGCAACTCAAAATAATTTTTATTATCGCATTGATTTTTATAATAATACTCACAAATTGTTTCGTATTCCTGACAAAGCCAATTAATTTTAAATCCAATAAAAAAATCTGTATCTTTATCTACAGTTCTAAAAACAAGTGAATTATCTATGGTCAATTTTAGCAGAGTTTGTTTCAAAAGCACGTCAGAAATAGTAATAAAATCTCCATTCAAGTTAGTCTTTACTTCCAATGGGGTAAATCCAGACCAAAGTTTGCAATAAAGATTATATTTCATTGTGACCTTACGAATAATATAGATAAGAAAATCAGAAAAAGTATCAATCTTCTCTATTTCTTTCTTTACTTCTTTATTATCCTCAATATTATTTTTTATATGCCGAACACTTTCTTTTGCTTGAAGAGATAAATTATCTAAATTCTGATTCTTTAGATTTCCTTGTTTATCTTTAATCCATTTATTTTTCATAATCGTTTATCCTATTTTAATTTTTAACTTAAACAACTTTTGCTTTTCCAAAACCTTTTACTACATCTGGATTCTTAATCGCAAAATCTTTCATTTCTTTAATTTTAGCCATGCAAGCTTTCATTTCAGCATCTGTAAGCCCAACCATAGCGTTATTATCGTACTGATAGCTTTGAACAAGAATATAAGGTTCTTTTGCTTCAAAAGGATGCTTGTAAATAATGCTTACTTTATGAAGGTAACAATATCGAGCATTATAACGAGAATAATGAGTACCAAAACGGGGATTATCTTGGTCTACTGTAAATCCAAGTTTGGCAAACATTTCATTTGCAGTAAGTTTTTTCTTAAAGAATTTATTAGGAAAATATATCATGTTATATGACCCCTTTTACATTTTTTCTTTATTATATCATGAAACGGTAAATTTGTCAAGTAAAAATTTTAAAAAAGGGAGAGAATTAAATCTCTCCCACAAACCATTCAAATTGGTTTTTAATTTCTTTCGCGCTATCTGGTTCAAGTTTAGCTAAAGCTTTTAACAAAGGTTTACAATAACTGGAAAAACTATCAGCAAAAAAATTATAACTATTAGTATTACTATTCCAAACATCCTGTGCCTTACAAATAGAAATAGCATTCAAAAAAGTCTTTTGATATTCAGGAGTAATATAGACACAACCCTTTTCCCAAATAATATATCCTTTCATAGTAAAATTAAACTCGTTTGGAATAATGAGAAAAGCATCTGAACCAAATTTATTATAAAGACTTACTAAGCCAAATAGAACTTGAAAAATTACTTTACTTCCTTCATTCAATGGTAATTACCTCGTCGTTTTTAGTATTAATAATATGAAAAGGTCTTTGAACTCCGCAACAATTTTTCTCAGCGCTTTCAAGAGCAGCAGTAATATGTTGAACAGGAGTAAATTTAGGACAATATTTAGTTGTACTATAAAGACTACCTAAAGCCGCATATTCTCCACAGCCTACTGCATCATATCCATCTTTAGCTTCAAGAACTGAATAATCGGGTTGAATTTGAAAAAGCTTTCCATCAACACCGATAAGGAAATTTGCGCCCCTATCTTTTTCAAGTTCAGTAACAATATGCTGCTGAAAAAGATTAATTAAATTTGGAATAAAAGTTTTTACCATATATTTATGGTCAATAGCAATTTCATTTCCCTTAATTTTATATTTATCAATTTCAGGGAAGAGAAGTTCACTATATTTAAGTAAATCAATATGTCTAAAAGTAGAAGTGCTTCCCATAATAACATTTTTAAGAGTATCATTATGAAAACATTTAGGATTAGCTTGAACAGCTTTAGAAAATCCATTGCTTCCGAGAGAATCTGAACCAATCCAAGTTACATTGTTTTTCTTATCAGTAAATCCTACAATAGCAGTCATTTATTATTGCGTCTCACTTTCGTTTATATTTTTGTTTAGTTTAATATAGTAATCATTTTCTTTTTTAGGATTATTAACAACCTCAATTAAATTCATATTTTTTAAAATTTGTAATACACATTTTGCTGTATTATCTGCAAAGCAACATTCTTTTTTAAAAAGAGATTTTGAAACTTGGTCTGAGCAATTTTTTTTAGCAAGCCCAAGATTAATAAGTGCTTCATTTCTTTTTATAATAAATTTAACTGTATAATAGGCATTCACAGCTTGACAAATAGAAATTCTACTGTTATTCTTTTTAAGAAAAGATTGAAAATTTCTAAAAAGATTATACTCTTGATAAGAGCATTTAACAAAACCTTTTCCAGTTTGAAAAGAGTTTATAGAAATAATTATATCTTTTTTCTTGAGTGAATAATCTATTTCAGCATCAAATTCTTTTATAAGATTTTTTATCTGTATTTCAAAGTCTAATGACGTATTTGAATTTTTAGAGCTATTATATTGAAGTTCCATTTGGCTTAAGTGTTCAAAATTTTTTATATCAATTAAATTATCTATTATGGAATTATTTTCTTCGTCAATAATATTAGAAGTTAAAACAATTAAAGCTTCATAAAAATTATCTTCATGCCAATATGTTCTATTAGCAGTATTGATATATTCTTCTCGAATAGAACGGACAGAAGTTTTTACTTCTCCAAATATATTTTTATTTACAGCTAAATATAAATAAGTAGGAAGTAAATATTGATTTATTTTATTAGAAGCTTGAATTACTCCAAATGGAATTTTAGCAAATACACTATTTCCATCCGTATTCTTCAAGATTATAAATATCTCCTTTTTTATTTTTTACTGGATTATACCACAACATTTTATACTTGTCAAGTAAATTTTTAAAGATAGCGTAACATATTTGATACGCAAATGAGCGTAAGCGACAAAATCGCATTTTGCGATTTTATATCTATCTATTCTTTCTATAATATATAATATAAAAATATCTATCTATTAGAAAAATGAGAAAGTACAAAAAAGCCTTGATATTACTGGGGGAAAATAGGCTTTTTGGGGAAAATATAACGATACAAAAAACATACGTTATTTTTAAGATTTTTAAATAGCGTTACAAAAATGTATCGTTATTTACAGGGTAAGTATAAAATAGCGATACAAAAAATGAATCAACAGAATGGTGAGCCAAAAGGTGTAGTTTAGGGTAGATAAAACTTAATTTTTATTTGGTGGGTTGAAAATGGGTAATATGGGGCATTATTAATATTATATTGCCGATTTTGTTTTGAAAGTTGTTATTTTCAGGATAAATTTAAACTGTAAATTTTTCTTGACAAAATGACAGGTTTGTGCTATAATGTGGATAATAAGAAAAGACAATACAAGATATAGACATTGGATGTGATATACTCAAAAAGTAGACATTCGTAATAAGACGTAATAAGAAAGTAGACATTCAGAAAGACAAGGTGATTATTATTGCTGTAGAATAAAATAAAGATAAAGGAGCTCAGAAAAATGTAATTGCTTGATATTTTTATAGCAAATACATATGTGATAGATATGATTGTTTTAAATAAAGGTAAAATTAATCCAGCAAAGCGAACAGTTTATCTTGATATTGATGATGTAATTTTGTGGAGTGCTGGTACTATTGTTGAAATGCTTAATGACCGATACGGTCTTAATAAAACCCGCGATGATATTAAGGATTGGGGTTTTAAGAGTATTAAGCGTGATTTAGATGTTCAAGAAATTCTTGATATGTTTTGTGAAGATGAATTTTGGCAACGTAATAAGCCAAATCAGGAACTAATAGATGCTTTTGAATTAGACGAAAATAATCAAGATGGTTTATTCCAGAGCTATAATTGGCGATTGGTTACAAAGCGGGATGAAATTAATTTAAAGAAAAAGTTTGACAAGATTTTTTCAATTCCTTTTTTTGCTCGCCATAAAGACGAAATTGGTTATTATGGTTTAAAACATGATGAAGACAAATCTTCTGTAAGAATGCTTGGTCGGATTCAAATTGATGATTATTATTTTAATTTAAAAGATACAGATGCAAGTGTAAAGATTCTTCTAAAGAATAATCTTGACGCAAATTATAATTCACATTATACTTATAAAGATAGTTTACAAAATTTATATGTTTGTGATAATTTAAATCAGGTTGTTGATATTCTAATGTTTGCTAAAGATGATGAGATTAATGATTTCATTAGCGAACTCGAAGATATAGAAGAAGATGAATAATTTAATAATTTAAAATAAAACATTTTTAAAGAAAGGTAAGTTAAAGTGCGTTTATTTTATACTGTTAAGCTTAGTAGTACAATTTTAAAAGACAACAAGTATAATCTTAATTTGTCACTAAGAGAATGCTTTAAGAGTGGTTTGGTTGTTTCTTTAGCAGATTCTCAAATGTTAAAAAGCATTCGTGATATTACCGATTAGACTATTGATAGAAATTTACTTGAGGAATGGTATTTCGAAAGAGATAAATTAAAAAAGAAAAAGAAATGTAACACAGAAGATAAAAAAAGAATTCATGAGCTTCAGGATAATATTTATGGAATGATGTATATTCCACAATATATTACTGTAACAATGGAAAGTGTCACAGATTATAAGAAGATTTATGAAAAGGGCTTTGTTTTTAATCATCGTTGGTTTAAGCGAATTTCATGTTCTGCTTCTCAAGCGCGAGTAAGTACAGTAGTGTTTTGTGATAGCGGCGATGAGAGTGATTTTAAGAAGCAAGTTGAACCTTCTGATAGTATTCGTATACAAGTAAGAGATAGGCTTGATAATGGACGCGATATGTTTCATCCTCTTGCTGCGAGTAAATATAATGCTTATTTTGGTTTATATTCAAGTGCTACAAAACAAGTTACTAAACCGAGATTTTGTATTGTAAAAGATTATTGTGAAGTTCGTCCTGTTGATGTTGACTTTGTAATAGAACAACCAGCAGATGAGGATGATATTATAGAACCTCGTACAATGGATGTTGAGTTTAATTGCTGGGATGGTTCTGGTTTAATTAGTCCTGCTATGGCTGAGGTTTGGGGCAGAGACCTTGGAGAAGATTATACTCCTTGTCAGTTTTGTATTCGTTGTGCTTTCACAAAGGGAGCTTTAAATGAGTTTGATTTTGTAGAATGGTGCAAAGAAGAAAATAATGGGAATTACATCATAAAAGATGTTTATCGGAATGATAGAGATTTAAGAGAAGTAGATGTAATTCTTACTGAAGGAATGGCAAAACTTTGGGATAGTTGGGAATCACAAGAATCTTTTGAACAGAATTGTGAAAAAAATCGGATTATTTGGGGTGTAACAAAATATGCTCCTAAAAAAGATAAAGAAGTAAATACAGCAAACTATCAATTTCTTCAAACATTAAATCTTACAGATGATATGGTAAAAGACGTTTGTTCTGAAACTGTGAAATATATTCAAGGCGTAAGCTATGATAATATTTATTATACTCTTTTGTTTTTAATGGGTGAAAATCTTGATGAGAAAAGTATCGAAGCCTTTTTAGCCTCAAGTGATAATTGGTGGTTAAAAAGTTTGGTTTTGAATCATAATCTTTTCAATGATAAATACACGAAGGAGAAAATTCGTGATTTTATTGTTAGAAAGATAGAGTTGGCTTGTTTGCGGAAAATATTAATTCGAGGTAATTTCCAATGTATTGTTGTGGATGGTTATGGTTTTATGCAGTCTATTACAGGACATAAAGTTACAGGATTACTTGAGGCTGGTCAAGCGTGTTGTAATTTTTGGAATGAAAGACGGGTTAATAAAGTTGATACAATGCGTAGTCCTTTAACTCATTTTAGTGAACATTACCCTATGGATTTGGTTGACAATGAAAAGACTCGCAAATGGTTTAGTTATGATTATAGTGGTTATATTGTAAACTGTCATGATGCTCATACTATGAGATGGGCTGGGTCAGACTATGACTATGACATAATTTTTTCGACGGATAATCCAAATTTTATTAATGGTCGTTATCCAAATCAAAGAGTGGTAACTTACCAAGCGAAAAAGCCAAAGAAGGAAATTTTCAGAAAAGAAGATGGTACTTTTGATAGAGAGGCTTTTGATAGAAAACTTTTTGTAACGGATACATTTAGTTTTCGGACCAAAATTGGTCAAATTACAAACACTATAAGTACGGTAGTAGGACTTTTACCTCTTTTTCCAGAGGATTCGAAAGAAAGAGAAGTTTTGATTAATCGAGTAAAAGCTGGGTGTGCCGCCCAGTCAAGACAGATTGATAAAACTAAGATTGGTCAAAATGTTAAAGAACTCGCTACTGTTTGTCGCAATTTCCAGCACATAGAAGAAACAGATGATGAAGAAATAAAAGAAAGAAAGAAGTTTTTAAATTCTATTCTTGCTGATAAGAAGCCTTACTTCTTTAGATATAAATATACTCAAACTGATAAAGAATTGAAGCATTATCTAAAGAAGAGAGATGAAAAACTTAAAAATAAGTTTGGTAATGCTTGGAATCTTGAAAGACTTTTAAGTGTATCAGAAAAAGAATTGACTGATGAATTAAAAGAATTTAAGAAACAGTATTACGATTTTCTTCCTGTTGTTGATTCTGATTGTGTTATGAATAAAATCAGTCACTATATTGAAAGTATTGATTTTGAAATTAAAAAACGAGTGCGTTCATCTGATGCTTTTGATTATAGAATGTTGCAAAGTGAAAACTTTATGATAAATAAAAAGATTTATGAACAGATTTATCGTAAAGTTGATGAATATATAAAAAGTTGGGCAAATTCGAGAATAGCGTCCGATAGAACGAAATTGAAAGATGAAATGCTTGACAAACAAGCAAAATATTTTACATTAAAGGAAGCTCTTGAGGAAATTTGTCCAAATGACGAAGTATTAACAAATCATTTAATTACCTTGTTTTATGAAGATAAGCCGTCTTATAATAAAGGTATTCTTTGGGAGTGTTATGGAAAACAAATTGTAGAGAATCTTAAAACAAAAGTAAAAAGTTGCTATTTCCCAAAGAAGAATAGTAATGGAACGCTTGAGTTTCTTTATGAGAACTATTCCATAGAAAAAGTTGATTTTGACAAAGTGGCGGAGGAAGAAGAAATTGATTTAGATTTATGATGAAAGAGAACACATAAAAGATGTCCTTGAAAAAGGATTAGACCCATCACTTTGGCGCAGAGATTTGGCTCTTCTGATAAAGTTTTGGAAGAGCCCTCCTGAATTAAAAAGTAAAAAAGAAATAAAAAAACTCGCAATTGAAAAATGCATTAGATATGTACCTAAATTCGATGAGAATAAGGTAAAAAGGTCTCCAGAGATAAAAAAAATGGTAGAAAGAATTTGGAAGGCTTGGAAAATTGACGGAGATAATCCATCTGAGTTAAGGACAATCAATTCTATAGGATTTTCAAAAGAGGTTTTAGATTGGTTTTTAAATCTTGAAGAAAATTTTGTAATAGATGATGAAAAGAAAATGAAAATGCAAGAGATGCGTTTTCCAGCAAGAATTAGTAATCATCCAATGACTTTTACAAGAACAAGATTTCTTTTCACTTTGTTTGTCTGGGCATCTATACAAAACCAGTATGCGAACGGTTTATATCATAATATTGACAAGTGCATGAAAAAACTTAGGGCTGATGGAGACCTTCCTACAAGTTTTAATATTTTAAACGAAAGGAATATTCTTGAAGATTTAGGATTTATTAAGACAACTGATAAAAATGTTGATTTGATTCTTGATTTTATTGAAAAAGAACCTGTCTTTTCTAATCCAATTACGAAAGAGAATGAAATAAAAATTGAAGGTCTTGACCTCTACGACTGTGGAAAATGGCTGGAAAAGCAAAAATATGGTTTTTATGTGTGTCAGAATTGTGGGAAAGAAATAATTAAAAAAAGAAAAAGCGATGGAGGAAGACCTAATCACTATTGTAAAAAATGTGCAAAAGAAATTTTTCATGGTATAACAATGGACATTAACGCGAATAAAATAGAAGGAGTCTGTTCTATTTGCGGAGAAAAAGGTTTTTTTTCTAAGTATGCACCAAGAAAAATTTGTGGAAATTGCCAGTTTGATTTGGCGTCGGAAAGATGGAAAAAATATCGAGATTCTAAAAAACGCTACGCCACCACCGACGAAACCTCAAACCCGTAAACCCTTGATACATAAAGCTTTTTTGGCACTTTTTTCTGAAACTGTGTTTTTGCTAAAGGAAGGAGAATAAAGAATTAACTTTTTTCTACTTTCAAATTTTAATGTAAAAGGATTGATTTTTTAATGATTAAGATTTCCCGTTCCCAGCGTGATGCGCTTGAAAGTGTAGGTCTCTTGAAGTATCGTCGTAGAGGTTTTAATCCTCAAGACCAGAACTTCTCAGTTGTAAACAAAGAGCACGTTTCTCGTGATAAGACATATTATGTTGTCGAAGAACCTGAGATTATGTTGTTCCTTGGTTTTTATGAGAATCAGAATCTACAGATTATTAGTAAGCGTCAGTATGACCAAGGTATTACAAATAAGCTTTTTAGCGAATCTCAGGTTCAGAAGTGGGGCGAGTATAATCCCAATGCTATCGTATTCGTTGATTATGCTGGTCGTTATCGTGTAAAGCGTATTGCCAAGATTATGATTGGTTTGGGAATTTGGAAGCCAAACAATGCTCGTAAGAGCACTGTTGTGGAAAATGTCGAAGCTCAGAATTGAGTAGAGATAAGGATAAAAGGTAATTTATTAAAGTAAAACTAAAGTAAAACTAAAGTAAAATTTAAAATTTTAAAGGATTTAAAGGAGTTTAATAATTATGATTAAGAAGAATGATATGCTTACTGCTATTGCTACCAAGTGCGAAGAGTCTGGTTTGAAGATTACCAAGAAGGACCTTGATACTGTTCTTAAGGCTCAGAGTGATTTCTTACTTGAGACTATTGCCGCTAATGAGGAAGTTAAGATTGGCGATGTTATGAAGGTCGGTGGAAAGCATGAGGATGCTAAACAGCGTCGCAATCCTTCGACTGGCGAGACTTTTATGAGCAAGCCTTATGATGGTAAGCCATACGCAAAATTTACTTCTGTGGCTCGCGCCCATTAAGATACAAAGTAACTATTAACAGGGCTTAATAGTTGTAAAAAGATTTAAGACGTAACGTCGTTTGCCCCTCAGAATATTATTTTAACCGATGATATTCTGAGGGTATCATTACATATTGTGTAAAACATATAAAATATATAAAGCATAAATTTAAAAAGTACAAATATAATGAATATAAAATATATGTTTTATAGAATATATAATGAGTATAATAAAAAGAAAAAATAAAAATCAAAGGAATGATAAATATGCAAAAGCCAAGAAAAAGTCTGTGGAAAATGGATACTGTAACTCGTAATGACTTTGTAAAAATGGTGATGCGTAATGCGGGTGGCACTGATAAAAAAGAAGCTGAAAAATATGTTGAGGCTTTTGAAGATGCTGTCCTTGAAGTTATTGCTCGTGAACAACTTGTTAAATTATCATTTGGTACAATTTATGGAATTTTTAAAGCTCCTTGGAGAATTACAGGAAAGTTTAAGGCTGAACATAATGTAAAAGCTCGTAGGGGTTGGAGTGATGCAAAACATGGTCAACCTAATATCATTTGGTCTATACTATCAAAAGAAAGTGATACAGTAGACCCAGAAGAGTATTTTAGCTGGCCCGAAAATAGATACACAAAGTTGGCATATCAATATAGAAAAGACATGGATTTGCCTGAAATTCCTGAGTTTGAAGGAATGACAGAAGAAGAAATTCTTAACCAATGTGCCGAGTTTGAAAAATCTCAGCTTGGTAAAAAAGCTCGTGCCAATTATGACTTTTACGAGAGTTATAAAAAAAGGAAAAATTATGACAGGTCTGTTCACACACAAGAATATTGGATTGAAAAACAAAGGGAAAAAGGTGTTCCTGAAGACCAAATTCAACGTCTTACTTATGAAGAGATTCTTGAAATTCAAGACAAAAGAAGACGTGATTATATTAATAAGCAAATGGATGCAAAAATTCGTAAAAAAGTTGAAAGGTCTCGTAAGAACGAACAAAGCCGACGTGATTATTATGGATTCCCACCTTTACCAGAAGATATGCCCACATCTTATGAAATTGCCGCAAAGCAATATTTAATTGATGTTCGTGGGACTTACGACTCTCTTTTTGGAGAGGGAGAAGGAAAAATTCCTGATAGAAAAGCAGATAATAATCTTCAAGAATTGTTTGCTGAAAGACGTGAAAAAAATCGTTTGAGAAAAATGATTGAGACTGGAGATTTAACCTCTGATGAAGAAATTGAAGAATATGTAAATCGGAATCCTTATAGTGGGAATAATTAATTAAATAAATTGAAAGGTAGGTATTGCCTGATGGCGATGACTGTAAAGGAAAAACAGTTGAGACAACTTGTTGTCGATACTGCTGAAACATGGGTTGGAACTAAGCAAGGTGATGCCAACCACCATAAAATTATTGATACATATAATACTATTAAACCATTGCCAAGTTCTGTGCGTATGAATTACAGTCTTGCGTGGTGCGCTGCTACGATTTCGGCATGGTCTCAGATATTAAGTTTAACAGATTACATACTCCCAGAGTGTTCTTGTAATCGCATGATTAAACTTTATAAGGCTAAAAATCAATGGATTGAAAATGATGCTTATGTACCAGACATGGGAGATATTCTTTTCTATGCTTGGAAAGATAAAGGAGTTGGTGATTGCGAACTCGAAGCTGACCATGTTGGTATTGTAAAAGAAGTTAAAAATAACGTTATTTATGTTATTGAGGGAAACTATTCTAAGCAAGTAAAAATTCGACAAATTAAGGTTAATGGTAAATATATCAGAGGTTTTGCTACTCCTGATTATAAAACGGCAAGTAAGACCTATAATTTTAAAAAGAAGGTTACGGTTAAACCTACTAAAACTATAACGTCCACAAATAAGATTGATACGACTATTACAACGGAAAAGATTTTAACTATAGTTTCAACCGTTCCTTATTTAAAAAGTGGTGACAAAAATGAAGCAGTTAGAGTTATGCAAAATGTTTTAATTTTTCTTGGTTTTAGTTGCGGAACAAGTGGCGCAGATGGAAGTTTTGGTCCAGCAACGGTAAAAGCAGTTAAGGCTTATTAGAAAGCTGTTGGGATTACTCAAGACGGTATTTGTGGAAGAGATAGTTGGAAAAATATGTTGCTTGGAAAGAAAAGTAAATAAAAATGAATAAAATAACAGAGGGTCTTAATTGACCCTCTTTTCATGTATAGACGAAGGAGGTCAGAAGATATGGCAAAAATTTATGATGCAACTACAGGTAAGATTATTGATAAGGACACTGGCGCGGAAGTTACCATGCCTTCGTCTTCTATTTAGATTGGAGAGTTAAAAGTTGGCCCAGCAAACGAATTCCGTACTACTGGTAATACCAATTTTGATAATACAAAGACTCAATTTGAACAGAGTTATAGCGATACTAATCAACAAATCACAGAAGTGTATGAAGATATGGTTGATGTCGTTATTAGTACCGAACAACCTAAACATCAAAAGGTTGGCGATTTATGGTACAAAGTCATTGAATAAGATTTAATAAAATTTTTATCTTAGGATATGTAAAAGGTTTAAAAGGTGGTGACTTATGGCTAAATTAGGTCAGGCTGCCAGAGTTAGAGAATAGCAAAAAGCTGAAAAGGAAATTAATGCTATTCAAAAGAAAATGGAACTTCAAAATAAAAAGGCTAATTTTGGCGAAGGTTGGAAAAAAGCCCTTGGCACAGAAAGACAAAAAGCCATGCTTGAAATTATTGGTAATGATGGCGCACCTAAACTTGAAGATTCTATTGATATAAATGCTTTTTTAGAGCCAATTGAATTTTTTAGAGATAAAGAAACGGGCGAAATAAACAAGATTGATTTTCAAACTTATTTAGACGCTGAAAAGGCTTTTCAGGGTGGTATAGATGAGCAAAATGAAATTATTGCTGATGAAGATGATGTAACACCCGATATAATGGAAAAAATAAACTCTGGCAAAAAGAGTAAAAGTAAAAAGAAAAAAGAAGATGGAATTAATGTTCCTGAATATTTGCAGAAATATTATACAATATGGATGAAATATTTTGGAAGATATGTTCCATTATACAACAAATATGTTTGTACTTGTTGTGGTAGACCTTTGCCTCAAGGCGAATATTATCTCAATTATAATGAGATGGATTTGGCAAGAGTTGAACCAACAGGTAAAATGCACACTCATTTATGTAAAGATTGTTGCAAAAGATTATATGAATATTTGTTTTTTGAAAAAGCAAAAGAAGATGGTCAAGTTGCGATGATGTGGTTCTGTAGTGCTTTGAATATTTATTATGATGAGACTATTTATCTATAGGCCAAACAAGAGTGTTCTAAAAAAGATAGTAAAAAACATATTATTGATAGTTATATGTCTATTATGAATCAAAGTGCTACTGCTAAAGGAAAAGTATTTCTTGAAAGTAAAGATATTCAAGGAATGATTGGTAGCGATGGAGTAAATGGTAATGGTAGACAGGATAAAGATAAAAAGATTATTAATAGCAAAGACGGTAGTGTTGGTGATGATACTGAAAATGGGTGGAGCAAGCAAGACTTAGAAGCTAAAAGATTAGTTTTGAAAAATGTTGGTTATGACCCGTTTTATTTTGAACCAGAAGAAAATCGTAAAATACTTTACAAGGATTTGTTGGGTATGCTTGAAGCTGGTATGGAACTTGATGGTTTGAAAGTCCAAGCTGCTTGTCAAATTGTTTTAGCTTTTTCTCGCATTCGTGAATTAAATGAGAGGGAAAGACGAATGATGTCTGGTGATGGGAGTGTAGCTGAATTGAAAAATTTAGCTGACTTGAAAAATAAACAACTTGATACAATTACTAAATTTAGTCGTGATAATGGCTTTGGTGAGCGTTATGCTATAGCCAAAGCCAAGGGAGAAAATTCTTTTACTGGTATTATGTCTAAAATGAATGAGATGAAGTATGAAGATGCTATACTTAATATGTATGACATCGAAACAAGTAAGAGTATTGAATAGGCTGCTAATGCAAGTTTTAAAGCTATTTTTAATCAGCTTAGTATGAGTGATGCGGAATACGCTAAACAATGCACTGAGCAACTACAAAGGATTCAAAAACTTACGAGAGAAAAAGATGCTCTTCAAGAAGAGAATCGTAAGTTAAAATATGAAATGACAAAAAGAGATTTGGAAGAAAAAGCAAAAGAAATAGCTGAAGAAAACGGTTCAGAATGGGGTGGTTACTAATGGTTAGCCCTATTTTTAATTTGCTTGATTGTGAGATTTTACCAAAAAGAAAAGAGATTTTTGATAAATACTGTAAAATTATAAGATGGGGTCGAGCAAATCCCACCAGATTTATTGAAAATTTTTTTAAGTTGCAATTAACAGATATGTAGAAGTATGTGTTAATGAGTAGTTGGATTCCTGCAAATATTGTGTGGCTTATGGGAAGAAACTCACGGAAAAGTTATCTTGTGACTCCATTTATGATGGCAAGAGCATTATTACTTCCAAACACAAACACATATATTATGGCTCCGAGTGGAGGTCAGGCTCAAGGTACATTTACAAAGCTTGAAGACCTTGCAAAAGGAAATATAGCATCTGTTATAGGAGTAAGTTCGGTGTTCTTAGATGAATGTGTAAGAATGAATTCCACGGCAGACCCGTTTACTCATGCAAAACAGAGCTATAGTGTAGAATTATATAATGGTAGTACAATTAACACTTTGAATAGTGTTATTAAAAATATAGTTGGTATAAGGTCTAATTTTAGTGTTTACGATGAGGCTGGTAAAATCGACAGGAACTTCTATGCTCTGTCACGTCCGTTTACAGCACAAGATACCAACTTTATAACAGGTGAAGGAATAAATACAGACCTTTATCCATTACAATTACCGAACAAAAAGTTACTATTATCTTCGGCAGAAGGAATTGATAGTGAGCTTTTTGACCAATATAAAATGGCATTTGAAAAAATGTTACAAGGCGACCCTAATTATTTTGTGTGTGATATAGATTGTAGTTTTTCATTACATCCAATGATGAATGGAAAACCGATGAGACCTTTGATTACACAAGATGAGGTGGATAACGCATTTGCTACCAATCCCTATAAAGCTGAACGTGAGTATAATAACAGGTTTGATAGAGATGGTGGGGAGGACGTTTTTGTGAAACGTTCAACAATATTAAAAAATAGTTATTCTTATTATCCTGTTTATACCAATGATGGTACAAAGACATTTGGTATTTTCTGGGACCCTGCATCAAAGTTGGATAATTCATTCGTTCTTGTAGCAGAAATATTTCATGATGATGTTAGGGGTTGGATGGCAAAAGTTATTAATGGTGTAAACCTTATTGAAACTTTGCCAAATGGAGACAAGATGGTTATACAAAAACCAGAATAGATTGAAATAGTTAAGCAAATGCTTCTTGATTATAATAGAAGGGCTTTGGATTATGATAACATTTTAACTATACAATTTGATGCTGGTGCTGGTGGTGGCGGTTTTGACGCTGCGGCAGTTCTTTTAAATACTTGGACAGATAAACAAGGAAAATCTCATGTGGGTATTATTGACGAAAATGACCCTTATATGAAATTGAGACTTGATGATTATCCAGAAGCTATTAGAAAACTGGTACTTTTTAATTTTAAACGAGACAAAGTACAAGCGTATGAACGTACACAACAAGCCATAAATCAAGGTTTGATTATGTTCCCGAAGTCGTTAAACGCTCGCAATGAGATGGAATTTGAGGAACAAACTGCTGATGGGACTACACAACTAAGATATGAAAAAGCTGGTTATGAAGATATGATAAGTTTAGCTCAAATTGACCTTTTAAAAGAAGAGATTGTGGCTATGCAAAAATCAAAGAGACCAAATGGTACAGTTGTTTTTGAATTATCTCCTGACGCAAAACAGCGTAATTTTCATGATGACCGTGTAGACTGTTGTGCAATGCTTGGTAATTTCATTATGGAGCTTCGAGCACAAGAAGCTCTCACTCTCGAAGAGAAGCCAGTAACAGCATTTACAGACCTATTAGCGCAACGTAGGCGTTCTGGAACAGCTTCAAAGGCTTCGCAAAATCCATTTGCGAATAAAGGTGGAGCGAATCCGTTTACGAAGTACAGTAAACGATAATAATTAAACGATTTTAAAATAATTAATAATTCGTCGCTAACAGCAATATTTTATATTCTATAATATTTTATAAACAAAATACTAAAAAGGTACTGTTGATAACTTATACAGAAGCTAATCAGCACAACAGTTATTATCTGAGTTTATGGGGAATTGTAGGATAATAACTATTAGACTAATAAAAAAATGCGACGAGCTTGTGTGGTGTATGGTGGCGCACAGGAGAAACAGGAGATTCTTTTAGGGTGGGGGAGTCTCCTGTTTATTTAAGCTGAAAAATTAAATGTGAGCTTATTAAGGTTATTTATTGACAAAAATTTAGGTTTAGAGTTAAAGGTTTTTAAACTTAAATTTTTTTGAGTAAATGATTACGACAACACGAGAAAGGAGTTAAAGTACCGCAGATGTTACAGATTAAAGGTTCAAGCATAAAATTAACTCGTGGTGACGATGCAGTTTTTTCGATAGATGTCTATCAACCAGATGGTACATTATATACTCCAAGCAAAGGGCAAAGGATAGTATTTTCAGTATCGCGTTAGCCCTCAAAAGAACCAAATCCGAAACCTGTGATTCAAAGAGAATTTTATCAATGTGAGACAGGGCAATGGATGGTAGAAATTAAGTCGATTGACACAAAATTTCTTGAATATGGAAAATATTTATGGGATTGTCAATTTTTCTTTGAAGATGGAGATGTAAATACTATCTGTAGTGGTATGCTCGAACTCCTTTATGAAATAGGTTAAAACTGAAAAGGAGGTAGAGCATGGCAAGAAAAAGTAATGAAATCCAAAGTAATGAAAGTCAAAGCAATGGAAATAAAGACATAAGTTTACAATTCTCGTATGAGCCAGAAGGAACTAATCTTCTTGGACAAGATAAACCAGAAAATATAAAAACAACTTCTTCAAAATGCACTCATGGGTTAAAAGGCGTTTTAAATGTGGGGGTAAAAGAAGTTAAGTCTGATAAGAATATTTCTGATATGCAAGACATTGATATTAATAAGGAGACTCTTAAAGAGGGTGATTTGTTAATATATGATAAAGCTGATAAGAAATGGAAAAATAAGTAGTTTGAAGAATATTATTCTGGTATTGTGTTAGATGGTAATGTTGACTTCTAATCTTTTAATCTTTTTTAAATTGTGAAATCTTTTAAAATTGTAAAAATTATAAGGAAGTTAATGTTGACATATAAATAGATAAGTGCTTTATCAAATTTGATTTTTAGTTTTTAAAGAAAGGAGAAGAGAATTAAGTAATGGCAGATGTTAAGGTTTTAAAAACAACTATACTTCTTCGTCGTGCAACTCAGGCTCAATGGGATGCGATTGCAACTACTTTTATCCCCAAAGCTGGTGAGCCTTGTGTAACACTTGACGGAAAAAACAAAGGTCAGATTAAAATCGGTGACGGTACTACCTCTTGGGGTGAGCTTAAATATGCTGGCGTAGTTGAGGGTGCTCTTAATTTTAAGGGCTCTGTTCAGACTAAAGCTGAACTTCCTGAAGTTGCTAATGTTGGTGATATTTATCAGGTAATCGAAGATAGCACGATGTATATCTGGGATGGCGATAGCTGGGAAATTTTCCATGCTATTGATTTAACTGGATATGCAACTAAAGAAGAAGTTAACGCTCTTAAAAATGAAATTAATGAAGAGCTTAACAAATATGCTTTAAAGACAGACCTTGATGTTATTAAGATTTATGGCGATTCTGTTGCCGAAGATACGTCCATGTCTGTTGATGGGGTAAAGTATGATACTGCAAGCGAGGCTATTAACGCTGTTCCTGACGGTGGTACAGTTAAGATGTCTGGTGGTCTTGGAGAGAGTGAAGTAATCAATGTTGATAAGAAGCTTACTCTTGATATGAATAATGCAGTAATTGTAGACAATGAAAAAACTCCTGTCACTGTTGGTGTTAATGGTAATTTGACGTTAAGTGGTGATGGTAGTGTTGAATGCAATAAAAATGGTAAACCAGCTATTAGCAATAATGGTACGTTGACTATTGAAAACGGCAATATTACAAGAACTGTTGACGAAAAAGGAAATACTTATTATACTATGGTTAATCATGGTAGTGTAACTATTAATGGTGGTATTTTCCAAGCGCCACGGGAAGTTTCAAGTATGATTGAAAATGGTTACTGGGATTATAATTCTGGTAATGCAGAAAGCGGTTATATTGCTGGTGTAAACGCACAATATCCTGAACTTACTGTTAATGGTGGTACGTTTATTAATAGTTTCTATACTATTAAGAACGATGATGCATCAAAGTTAACAATTAACGATGGTATGTTCTATGGTACGATTTTACATAATGGTATTGAAATGATTATTAATGGAGGTCGTTTTACTACTATTGATGGATTCTATCCATTAAGCATTCGTAATCTAAGTGATGATTTGAATCCTGCTAAGACTGTAATCAACGGCGGTATTTTTGATGGTAATTGTAAGACTATCATTAAAAATAGTGGTGAAAAAGAACTTGACATTCAGGTTAAGGGTGGTAAGTTTATTCTTCCTGTTGAAGCGCAGTATATTGCAGAAGGTTATGAGCAAAAACTTGTAAATGGTTATTATGAAGTAACTAAGAAGGCTTAAGAAAGGAGGATAACCGAAAGTTATGTTTAAAGTAGCTTATGCGAATAAAGATAAGATTCAGAATAGCATTACTCAAGGGGTTATCCCCGCAGAGAGCTTAATTGTTACGAACAATGATAACAAGGAAGCTGAACTTAGCTATTATGATGAAAATGGCAATCTTAAGAGTATTGTAAAGAAGACTGCGTTTGCAAGTAAGAATGAGGCATTGCTTTGGATTGCTAAATATAATTATTCAGGTGTCAATATTAGTATTTTCGATGCTGCGACAAGTGATTGGAATAGCTATATTGTAGGTGGAGATGGAAGTTTAAATAAGATTGCCAAGGCAGATGAAGTTGCTGGCGATGTGATGGAGACTTTGGAAAACGTCTGGATTGACGGCGGCTCTGCTCCTGAAGTATAAGTGAGGTGGCTGAGATATGGCTACTGAAAAAAGAATTGTTGTAAATGGAATCTCTTTAAGAAGAGATTTAGTATATAATTATCAAAGAGTAGGAGACAAATTCATTCCTAAAAAGGGTGAAGTTTGTCTTGTTGATACTCTCGACGCTGGTTTACGCGCACTTGTTGGCGATGGTGTAAAAACCTATAACCAGCTTGATTATGTAGACTATATTTTTTATAAGGGATATTTTGGACAAGGAAATTTTTGGAAAGATGAAAATCTAACCGAAGAATTAGAAAAAAATACCAATAAAATTTATATTGCTACAAACAATAACAATAGTCTTTATATTTACAACGGTGTAAATTATGAAGTTATTGGACAACTTCCTTATGCCAATAGTAAGGAGGCTGGCATTGTAAAGCTTTATGAGGAAACTGGTTATAATATAGATGGAACTATGACTCAGAAAGCTATTACGGAAGAATTGGAGAAGAAAGTTGAAGTCTCTGTTGATGGAGAAACAGTTTTCTTTAGTTAAATTAAAATATATATAAAAAGCAATTTATTTTGATAATACAGGAGGTTTATATTTATGGCTGATAAATTTCTTTCTATTTTTAATGTTGGTGGTGTAGATTATAATTTGAAGGACGCTGCCGCTACTGAGAAACTTGGAAAATTGATTGGCACCCATGCTGTTGAGGCTCTTGGTGCTGCTGCATGGCAAGCTATGGCCGCTTCTATTTCCGATGCTGGTATTGCCGATGCCGCTACTGTTAAGGCTTATGTTGATTCTCAGGTTGGTCAGATTCACAACTTTGACGTTGTAATTGATGCCGCTGGCACTGCTGCTGGTCCTTCTGTTACCGCTTCCGCCGATACTATGTATAAGATTTATCTTGTTCCTTCTGATGATGCTGCTGCTGGTGGTTATATTGAGTATATTACTATCCGTTCTGGCGCAGAAGGTGCTTATACTTATGCTTGGGAAGCTATTGGTAATACAAAGGTAAGCCTTACTGGTTATGTTCCTACCAGCACTACTATTGCTACCATTAAGCTTGACCACAACATTACTGTTGCTGAACTTCAGACTGCTCTTGGCTTGAAAGCTTTCGCCTATGCTGCCAAGGGCACTGCAACTGTTGCCGCTAAGACTGTAAATGGTGTTAAGGCTACTGGTACGAGCACTGGTTCTCTTACTGGTGCTATGGCTTATGATAGCACTGCTATTACTTCTACTGGTACTGTAACTGCTACTGGTAGCATTACTGGTTCTGCTATTTCTGACGGTACTATTGCTGTTACTCTTAAGGATGCTGAAGCTGCTACTGCTGCTTCTGTGACCGCTGAGGCATATAAGCCCACTGGTTCCGTAACTTCTGCTATTGCTCTTGATGCCGATAATGGTGTTGCTATTGGTGGTACTGTTTCTAAGCCTACTGCCACTGTGACTCCCGCTACTGCTACTGTTCAGGAGATGAAGACTAAGGGTACTGCTTATAGTATCACTGAGGGTTCTGTTGCAAAAGCTGCTGATACTAAGAGTGCTTTTGCTACTGAGGGTGTTGTCGCTTCTGTTGATGAAGCCTCTGAGACTCTTACCTTTACCGCCGCTGGTACTTCTCAGGCTGTTACCGCTTCTGGTGATGTTGATTATACCGCGCCTGTTCTGTCTGGTTCTCTGCCCACCTTTGGCGCCTCTGCCGCTGTTATGACTGATGTTACTGTTGATGTTTCTCAGCCCACCTTTACTGGTAATAAGTATGCTGTTAATAGCTCCTTTGCTGGTACTGAAGTTGAGAATATGAAGGTTACTGGTGTTACTTATGTTAAGCAGGCTGTTGATAAGGCTACCTTTGCTGGCACTAAGGCTACTCTTGGCTTCTCTGGTGATGAAGTTGACGTTTCCGTTGCTGGCACTTATGATAAGGCCAACAAGGGTACTCTTGCCTTTACTGGCGCTGAAATTTCTCTTGATGTTGGTGACATTGCTGTTCCTTCTCAGACCATCGAGGTCACTCCTGTTACCGAGTAATTTTTCTTCTTTTAAAATGTGGGTAACTAAGAATGGATATATCCAAGATAGAGTTGCCTGACGGTTCTCAATTTGATATAAAAGATGCATATTTAACTCATGTTATTAATGTTCTTTTAGGGATAGAAGAACCCGATGAGAGAGACATAAAGTAAGATTAGTAGAGCGAGATTGAAATATATCTCGCTCTATTTTTAAGGAGGAGAAATATGACAGAATCTTTTTTTAGAAAAATAAGTTTTCCTTCAGAGGAAATGTTTGAAAAAGTAAAAAAAGAAATAGAGAAAAACAATAAAGAAAATTTTGAAAACGGCTATTTTAAAATGAATGGGGGCGAATCTTTATTCAGTGGATTCCAGTTTAGTTAAAAGAGGCGTATAATAGAGCCAACGAAATTGACAAATTAGAGAAGATTTAGTTGGCTCTAAAGAATTTTATGTGTGTATATGATGAAGATGTTCAAAAATTTCTAAACGAAAATGCTTTAAAATACGAAGAACGTAATTGGGGTAGGACTTATTTAGTTTTAAATATGCCATTGGATGAGTTTTTAAATGATGAAAACAGCAAAATAGAAGGTTATTTTACATTGAATTTAAAAGCTATTAATTATCCTGAAAATACTTCAAATTCTCTTAGAAAGAAAATTAACAGAGGATTAAATAAAAGTGTTGAACAAGAAAATTGTTTTCCTTGCGTATTAATAGGTCAACTTGGGAAATATATAAGTGAAGATTATGTTTCTCCTTTAGAGCGGAGTAAATTATTAGAGTTAGCATTTTATTTAACTCGAAAGGTTAATGAAATAGCTCCAATGGATTGTGTTATTTTAGATACAAGAAAAAATAAAAAGGTCAACGATTTTTATATAAGAAATGGTTTTATGCTGTTTGATTCAACAGACGAGTTTGACACATTTATAAAAATAGTAAAAGCAAACGATTAATAACATCCAAATTAACCGTTTGCAGACGATGGATGGGTTTACAAACGATTAATACATACCGAGGGAAAGACAGTACATCTTTCTCTCGGTTTATTTTAAATTTTAATTATTTAATTAAAAATCACAAACAAAATTTTTATCACTTTTACTTTTTTAAAGTGAAAGTAATAGCGAATAGCAAAAGTACATTTAAAAAGTAAGAAGTAAAAAGTAAAGAATAAAGAAAGTAAAGAAGTAAAGGAGGTAAAAATCAACAATGGCGTATATAAAGAGAATTAAGTTGCCAAATGTTACAGAAAGCTATGATATTTACGACCCTTCTGCCGTACATTCAGTCAATGATAAGACGGGTACAGCAATAACTTTAAGTGCGACTGATGTCGGAGCTTTGCCTACCACTGGTGGTACTGTTAGTGGTGCAACTAAATTTAATGGTGGTATGGACGTTAAATCAAGTGGTAATGCAGTCCTTAATATTGAGGGTGTGTCAACCAATGTAGATTATATTGATATATGGGTAGATGGGGGTAGTAATAATTCTCGTCCCCTTGTTTTACAGACCAATAGTGCCACAACTGGTAATGTTGGTATTGGTACAGCTACGCCAGCAAGTAAGTTAGAAGTTAAGGGTGCTGTTACAGCAACCAAATTTGTTGGTGATGGCTCCGCATTAACGGATATTGCTTATCCAGTAATCTCTGTCAATTCTAAGACGGGGGATGTTACGTTAACAGCCACCGATGTTGGTGCTCGTCCATCTACTTGGACTCCAAGTAAAAGCGATGTAGGATTAGGTAATGTTGACAATGTAAAGCAATACTCTGCAAGTAATCCTCCACCGTATCCCGTAACTTCTGTAAATGGACAAACTGGTGCAGTAACAATTGAATCTGGTGGGGGTACAGAAGTGGTAGTTAGTGCGACACAGCCAACGCAAACGGTTGGTTCCCTATGGTTCAAGGTAGTTTAATAAATACATCTTTTAATAATAAGGCGAGTCGCGATTTTGAAAAATTTTTAAAGAGTAATTATCCCAATATTATAATGATAGAAAAATATGTGGATTCCAGAACATCAATAAATTTTAAGGATATAAATAATAATATCATACGAAGAAGAAAACCACGATTTTTTAAAGACAGTAAAATTTTTTCTGGGGATTTTGCAAAAGAGCCGCCTTATATTTTTGGAGATTTTTTAAAAGAAAACAAAGGTAAATTTTGTTTTGCAAATTATATTTTTAATCATCCCGACACAAAACAGTATTTTCAAAATATTGATGATATTCCAGATTTTATAGATATGGACGAGAGGATAGAAATAGTTTGCCCTGTTTGTGGAAGTGTAAAACTTTTAAAAGCTTTAACAATTATAAGCTCTCCTATTAGTGAATGGAGTCGTTGTAATAATTGTTCAGATGGAAAAAGTTTTCCTAATAAGGTATTAGGATATATTTTAACTTATTTTTCTCCTTAGAATTTTAAAACTGAATATGCATCAGATTGGACAAAGAATCGTCGTTATGATGGGTATTTTCAATTAAATGAAAAAGAATATGTTATTGAAATGGATGGAAAACAACATTTTGAAGAAGGTTCTTTTAATTTTAAAGGAAAAAGAGTATCTATTGATTTAAAAAAACAACAAGAAATAGATAAAATAAAAGATAAGTTGGCAAAAGAAAATAATGTTGAAATTATTCGTATAAATTGTTCTGGCTGCAATGATGAGATTATTGAAAATATAGAAAGCAGTCTTTTAGGAAAACTGTTTAATGTTTCAAATTTTGATTGGAAAAAATGTTTTTTGGAATGTTCTATTTCTAACATGAAGAAAGTTTGGGATGTTTATAATTTAAGTCCTTTATCTACAAAAGATATTGCAAGACAATTGCAGTTATCTTCCTCTACAGTCATAAGATATTTAAGAATGGGAGCTTGTTTAGGAATATGTAATTATTCTGGGGAAAAAGAGCTGTTGAAAAATTTACAAAAAGCCTCAGAAAGTAAACAAAAAAGAATAATTGTTTATGGAAATAATATTGAAAAAGAATTTATTTCAATTCAAAAAGCGGCTGAATTTTTAAGTGAGCGTTTTAATTTGAAGGTAAGTTCTTCCAGAGATTATATTAGTAAAAGATTAAACACTTCAAAAAATTATAAAGGATTTTATTTTAAAGAAGTGAGAGAAGAAGGAGGATGAGTTCTCGATGGTGATAAGTCAATTAAAAGTAAAGTTCGATGCTCAGGGAATTCGAGAATATAACGTCCCAAGAAGCGCGGCTATGTTGAAGATTTCATTATCTTCAGGAGTAGTAAAGGTAGAAGGACGCATGACGAAAGAAGAGCAATATGTTCAACTTTCTGGTGTAAAGGCAAATTTAGACGTATCTGATACAGCGGAAGCGGGAATTACTACTTACGAGGTAGCGGGTATGTATTCGATAAAACTAACTAACAATGGTGCTCCCGAAGACGGCGTAGTAAGCACGTTGATTGGTTAATGATAGGAGGTATTTAAATGAGTGCTTCTTATCATAGTAATTATATTTCATACCCAGCTTTAATATATTCAATGGCAGCGTTAAAGCGTGGGGGTGGAAGTGGTTCTGGTATGGACCCTTATGAATATGCTAAGAGCATTGGGTATACTGGAACAAAAGAAGAATTTGACCAAGCTTATTTATTAGCTTTAAGTGGCGGTTCTATTGAAAACATTCTTGATGGAGGAATAGCTGATGAAGCGATTGACCTTGTTTGGGATGGAGGACTTGCTGACGAAAAGCTTAGTAAATAAGTTTAAGTTGCTAAAGTGTAAATTAATGTAAACAGACACCCTTAGATTCAGAAATGGATTTAATGGTGTATTTAATATGAATTAAGGGTCAATGGCAAATTGCCCTTTTATTTGACCAGACAGACCCTTTCTATAAGAATAAAAAGAAGATTTTATTTATTTTTATTTTAATGATAGAAAGGATGTATTATGTCAAAAAATATTGTAATGCAGTAGAAAACTGCGGATGGATATGAAGAATTGTATCCTAAAGCTAATGGAGATGGTAGCGTTATTGTAAATAATACTACGAATTAGTTTTTAGGTGGAGGTTCGACTGTGGGGGAGGCTCTGGAATATCTGAGTAAATTTGGTATGTATTGGTGGAAAAAGGTTGGACAAGTGCCTAATTATGGAATAAATAACACTAAAGCTGTCTCCACTGTGGATTAGTATGGAGGGACTGGTACGATTTATTCTGCTGGTGTTATTTCGTCAAATTATCCCCCACAGTCGGTAGTTGTCGTAAATGATTCTGTAACCTATAAAACTTATCCGTTTCAATGTTCAGCAACCGCGAACGTGGATGCAAATGGAAAAATAACATTGGGTTCAGTAGCAAGTGGTTCATATTGTTATTGGACAACTTCTCATTACAATGATGACGATGGGGAAGGTTATAATTACAGAGAACGGGCAGTTACAAGTTTAACTGCGCCTTTTTATGTAAAAACGAATAATATAATATACTATGTTACAGGTTCTTTATATATAAATTATGTTTGGCGATATGATAGTTCAGGTGATGTAAAATATAAACAATTTCATTTATCAACCCAAAATGGCGCTATTTACACCCCCGAATCCTACATCGCTTCCTACACAACAACGACAACCTATATTTGTTCCTCAGACCCGAATGCATATCCAGACCAAGGAAATACAGATTCATCAGGTGCAAAATACTGGAAAGTAGGGCAACCTTGGGAATTTTTACCGAAGTTAGGAAAAGTTGAGACTGGGTATTATAGTGGGACTGGAAGTGGGAATGTTACATTGACGTTTGAGAATGCACCTCAGTTTTTATGTGTTGGTGCAAAGGATGGAGGGCGGGACGCCCGAATGGATTGGTGGATAAAAGATTCAAACCGAGCTTTCGAGTCGCCACGGGATTCTTATATTCCAGTGACAATATCAGGGAATAGTCTTTTATTAAGCAGTTCTTATCTCAATAGGAATGGCGTAGCTTACCAATATTTTGCAATTACTCAATAAAAGAAAATCCTAAAATAAAGGTTTTTACAAGCACAAAAAATAAAAGCAAAAATTCACAGAAATAGTTTCTGGATAAATCCAAGATTTTATTTATCTATCTTGGAAAGGGCTATTTCTTTAGATTCTCTTTGCATTATTTTTAAATATCTAATATTAAAATCATTTTCTGAAAATCTAAAACCTTTAGAATAAAGGCTTTTACAAACACAGAATAAAATCTTGGTTTCTTCTCTCCTTTGCGGAAGGGAGAAATAGAGTAATGAGCAAAAATATTGAAATGTAGGAATTAACCAGTAATCGGTATGAACCTTTATACCCAAAAACTTCAACAGCTCAAATTAACGGGATAGAAAATTATGATTGGTAGATTGGGGATATTAGAAGCACAGCTCGAACAGATTTGGGAGATAAGTGGCTATTGTGTAACGGTTCTGTGATAGATACTTCTGATGAATATTCGGAAGTGGGAGATTTGTTGGGGAAAAACGCAGGAAGCTGGGTTCTTGAAGACACTGTTGATAAAACTAAAATTTTTAGTTCAGCTTTGAGAGGTGTTAACATAGAATACAAAAATAATAAATATTTAGCTATGGGAACAGAGTACGTTATGGGAACAAGTTCATATTCTTATAAGGTCAAAATAGCTTATTCGGATAGTTTAACTGGAAATTGGATTGAGACTTATTTACCAATTCCTACAGGTGTAAGTCCATAGTACATACAAAATTCTGGAATAACTTTTTTTAATCAGAAATATTATGCTGGGGCAATAATATTTGTGTCATAGCGCAATTATATTGCTGTAATTTGGTCTACGGTGGATTTAAACAATTGGGGTATCGAGTACACGAGTGGCAATTTGTCGTGGGGTTCTTGTGACGTGGGGAAAATAACGGCTTCATCCAATAAAATTGTCATACCAGTATCTTGTTATGCTGAAATAAATTTTACAGAGTATAGATAGTTTTGGGTCGTACAAATGTCAACAACAGATAACGCTTGGAATATGCGACAGCTTTATTCAGAAAGTTATTCTAATTGGAATTATGGAAATTTTTAGGTAAGTGTAGCGAATGATAATCTCTTTATTACTTGCTGGGTAAGAGAATCATCTACTTAGTAGATGAACCTCTATTCAACGTATCAGTTTATTTTTAATTCCATTTCTGCGAGGGAGTGGAGTCGTTCTGCCTTTTTGGGACCTGATAGTTCAGGAATGAATCGTGGAGTGACATCGACTTCTGTAAGTAATGTAATATATTTTAATGGAAGTTATTATATTGTTGGAGCACATACTTTTTCTGGATATAATGATGCTACTACTACGGGATATGGAGATTTATATGTATCTACTTCGGTTTCGACTGGAACAATGACATGGAATTTAAGTTCGACAGAAGGTAAAAATGTGGGCTCTCCTTGTGGATTAGTGAAAAATGGAGTTTATTATATTTTTTATACTAACGGAAAGTATTCTAAAATGGAAACTTTAAGTTCTGATTTATCTAAAGCTATCGCTATTGATGGTGTGGCAAAATTATCGAGTTTAAGTTTTTTGTCAAATTCTTAGTTTATTAATGTTTTTGAACCGTTTGTGAAATGTAAAACTATGGAGTGGACATCTATTTTACCAAATATAACCGTTGATAAGGGATATGTTTACATTAAGGCAAAGAATTAAAATTAAATAAAAGGTTTTAAGGAGCGGCAAAAGTGTATAAAATGAAAATTTTATATGGGTTGCTTAAAGCCCTTTATTTACGGCATTTTGGATGTCGTGTTTACTCTTCTTTAGAAGAGTCTTGAAAAATTGATTAAACAAAAACCCTAAGAAAACAAGGAGAAAATGAAGCAGGTATATAAAATTTTCACTTTACTTTCTTAGAGTTTTAAGAAAGGAGAGTAAAATTGAGTAAGAATATTGAGATGCAGATTAAAACTGATTCTCGGTATGAAGTCTTGTATCCAGAAACTTTAACTTCATAGCTTAATGGAGATATTAGTTCAATAGAGGGGTATGTAAAGCCTTGGAAAGTTGGGGATGTACTTGTCACCAGTAGAAAGGATTTGAGTGATAACTGGCTGTTGTGCAATGGAGCGCAAATAGCAGGTGCGGATTATCCTCTTTTATCTGGCACTGGCATACGTTAGAATATGCCTTTGGACACTGGTTACACAAAAGTTAATACAACTGCTTTCGATAATATGTACGAATGGCAGACAGCGGCAGTGATGGGAAGAGTTGGGGTATATAACGTTTTATTTGCTTTGAGTTTGAATTATAATAGTTTGGGAATGTGGTATTCATCAGATGGAGAAGTTTGGACTTTAAAATAGATAAATGGGGTAAGCATGGGGTCGGACACTCTCTCTGCCTTAACCACGCCATCTGGTAATGACCCTCTAATATGTTTATACGACACTCGGACAGAAAGCCATTTTCTAATGAAAATAAATGCGGATTTAAGTTATACAACATCATCATCTGTTCTTAAATTAAAATCTGCAAGGTCGATGTGTTTTAAAGATAATAAAGTTTATATATGTAAATCTTCGGATGGTTCAACGGGTCCGGCTATAAGCACAGTAGACATAGATTCCAATGGTAATTTTGGGAATGCTATAGCAACACATATTACAGGTCTTTCTCATACAGCGACAAGTTACACCTATGCACAAGTGTATACAAATGGAACAACTGTGTTTGGAGCATTTGCTTACAACAGTTCTCCAAGGGAAATAGAGTTCTTTAGTTTTAACGGAATCTCGCACACAAAAATAAAAACTGTGTCAGGACTGTCTTTGGCAACAGTGACTTATGATGCCGTTAGAAATCGTTTTGTGTCGATACGGGATGGGAATAATCCTGAATTTTATGTTAGTGAAAACGGGGTGGATTGGGTTAGTAAAGGTTCAGTTCCTTAGAAAATATCGGGAAAGCCCCTTTATATAACAGAAAGTGGGGATTATATAATAAATCCACTGTTTGCGTTTTCAGCAGACGGAGGAGAATCTTGGAGTATCACTAATAATTCAGGGTTGTAGGGTTTGGCATCTACTTAGATAAATGGCAATTGGTATACTTTTTCTTATGAAAATTATAATTCAGGAGACAACAGAAGATTTTAGATGAATAAATTATTAAATAAGAAAGTTTTACCAACCTATGCACCAGCAGACAATCTCTCTGCCTACATAAAAGCAAAGGAGGGAGAGTAAATGTCAGCAAATCAAATTCAAAATCCAAATCCTAATTTGTTTAAACCGATTTCACGTCCGATATTACCCGCAGTACAAGGGTATGTAGAAGTTGATTATGACAATCAGAGAGTATATAAAGAAGTCTCAACAGGAAAGTTGTATTATAGTATTCCGTCTTACAATCCAACGAATGAATAGCAACAGATTGCTGACAACGAGCTTGCAATATTGTTAATGAAGCAAGAATTAGAAAGCAAGTAAAAAGAAAAAGTAAAATTTAATATAAGTTTCAAAAGAAACAAAAAATAACAAGAATCTAAATAAATTCAAATTTTTATTTGATTGTTCAAACACCTTATTTTACTTAGAGAAATTTTAGTTAAAGATAAAATCTAAATTTTTTTCTATTAAAAGGGCATAGACGAAAATAAAGATAAGTCTTTAGATTAAAGTAAAATCTAATATAAAATTCAAAGGGTAAATAAAAATTTGATTTAATCTGTATAAAACGCCTGTTCTACTTTTTGAGAAGAAAGGAGAATTATGGCGCAAAATATTGAAATGCAATGTAAATAGAGCGATGGTTCATATGAGACTCTTTTGCCAAAAAGTCAAGCAAGTCTATTGGAGATAAATAATACTGACCTCGGAAATCATCTTGGTGGTAATACTACAGTTGAGGGAAGCTTAGATTATTTAAGTAGAATGTATGCTTATTGGTGGAAGAGAGATATTATTACACCTGTATATAAGTTTACAGAAACGGCTGTAACCGAACAATATTATAATAAAGGCGATTATTTGGTGCAAATAATAAATTATCCTTATTCTGTTTATTATAGTAGTAGCGGATTTAAAAATCAAGCATATAATACAGGTATAGTGGTTTATAAACAGGCTTCTATAAATAGCTCAGGACAAATTGTTTTATCTAATGTCACATCTTCTTTGGTTGGTTATCCAGAAGGTAATTCAGATGATAGCCACTATACTACTTGGCGTTGGTCCTCTGTTCCTTGGGATGGAATTAATTATGTTTATGTAAAAACATCTAATGGATATTTTAAAACAACTGGTCTTGGTTGTATGTCTGATACTTACGACGATAAAAAATATTATTGTCATTTAGAAGGAAATACCAACCGACAAACATTTTCATGGAAGTTAAATGTGGTAGTAGACCACAATGATTATGTAACAGACTATGTTTATTCTTTCTCACGAGATGCATATCCAGATTCAGGTACAGTAGGAAATTATACCTATACTTATCTTGGGATTCCGTTTGAGAATGCGATGAAGGATGGTCCAAAGTAATGTAGTCAAAAGCTAATTAAGAATAGAATCATATGAAAAAGTTGCAAAAAGTCTCTATTAACAAATAAAATTGCATTTTTATTTACTACAAAATTGAATAAACTATGGCAAAGTAAGAGTTTTGAAGTGGGAATTAAAGGTTTTAACGTGTTGCAGAAAAAGGAACGTTAAACTGCACGGATTGGATGCTCCATAAGTACCCGTTCCGACGTAGCTTCCCGTCTAAATTCTTGCTTTGCCATCCAGTGCAGTGCTAATAGCACTAAACACTTGATTAGGAGTTGCCGTCGCACCAAGACCATACAAAGCTTTGGTCGCGGTGGTTATTGTCTCATCTTTTGAATATACATCTTCTATTTGCGCAGCTATAGTCTGCGGATATAGAATATCGTACCCAAAAGATGTTTTTTCTTGCATTTGAATGTTTTTTGACATTAAAAAGTTGAAAAAACACCTAAACCTCAATTTTAGAATTTTGATTACAAATGAGTAATTATTCTAAAATCTGTGTTTTTTCTTCCTCCTTTCACGTTAAATATTTTCGAAAATATTCACTTGCGAGAAGCGAAATCAAGGATTAAACCTTTAAAATAACCTTTTTAAAAGGGCTGTTATGTAAACATAAAAAGATTGTTTTAAGGGCTTAAACTTAAAAGTAAAAATTCTTAAGTTGACACTAAAGAAATGTTGTTTTGCTCAGTTTAACGTTTCTATAAGAACCTATGCCTGATATTAAAGCGTATTTTCCTGCTACTGTTGTTAATTTTCTTTGGCAATCAGTAGGAGATGTTGAAAAAGTTATCTGAGTGGGATTTATTAAATAATAATTATTTGTTGTCTAATCAAAATCATAGCCGTCTGATACAGACATGGTTAAATCCTTGTCTTCACTGCCTAATAAAAATAGATAACTTGCATCAAGGATTTTTGTTTCTTCTGTAAAATCTTTTTTCCATTTTTCCCAGATATACATATTAGCCAAGTCATTAGGGAAATTAGGTTGAATAGATGGATACAGAGTATCATAATCTACCCCGTTAAATTCTTGCATTAAAATATTTTTGGTAGTCCCCATTGTATTCACCTTAAAAAATGAACAATTAATGTTCGATTTTACGCCTAAAGCTGGCATTATTTATAATAAAACTGGTGGCAAACTTGAATTTGGTGATGCTGTTGCGTCGGTAGAAATGACGATTTGTATAGGAAATGGAATGCGGTTTGGCTTTAAGTCTGGCAATTTTAATATCTACTCAAGTATGTTTTCTATCGTGCGGAATAAAGTTAGTTGGTACGGTGTATTTACTTTTATGCAAACTTGGGCTCCAAACGAAGAAAACAAAGCTTTTGGGTAGCTAAATGGACAAAATATAGAATATAAATACGTCTTTTGGTGATAAACAATTTATAAAGCAACATAATAATAAATCTAATTTGCTTCATTTACTCTGGTGGAAGTATTATAACGTCCAACTACTTCTCCATAAAAATATAATGTTTTTTCAACTAAATTAAAATAATTATATACTGGACTTACCGAAGACGAACTGCTTTCTTGATATTCCCGTCCAGTGCTTTTTGAAGTTCCTGATACCCAAATAAAACCATCTAAATAAGCAAATCCATAATTTGTGGACCTAATATAAAAGCTTACGTTACTTGGAGTATAGAAAACTATTTTTGGAATAAAATCGAACAATTAATGTTCGATTTTGCTCCAAAATGGCTCATATTTTGTGGATTCTCTCGATGGGTATTTGATAGTACATCTGATTCTTCTTCTGCTCGATATATTCCGTGGCATTATACGATGAGTTGTATCAATTTAACTTATTTCCCAAATACTGTGAATTGGTATCTATTTAGTTAGCGCTATGATGAAAGTTTTTCCCAAACAGTTTTTGTCTATGGTAGATTAATAATGAATGGGACTGTATTTTAGTGGTATAGTTAGAATGGAATATTTAACAATGATACAGGGTCAGATTCTTCTAATCCTTATAAATATAATTATTTTACAATAAGTTAAAAAATTATACAACAATATCATTAAATCAAAAAGACATAAGTTGTTTTTGGATTATATTCGGTTAAAATGCAACATAAGTATAAATTACTTCAGCTTTATTAAACTGATAATTTTCGTAACCTGTTGATTCTTCAGAGTAGGATTGAATATACCACTAAAAAGTATTTCCAATAACACGCCCCATACCATAATAAGCTCTTCCTGACCGACTGTTCCAACGCGCCTAAAATCCCAATCCCGTATCCATTTTAAAAGAAGTTGAATTTCTTTTTCGCATCATCATAAAAGTGTTACCTTGGTAGTCACCAACCAATCCTGAATTATTATCAAATCTGGAGTCTTCGGCTACAGCGGCGGTTATAAATAAATAATTAACTGGAAATTCGAACATTAAATGCACAACAACATTGTAATTTGAAAAGATAATTATATTTTTTTTGAATTAGAGTGCTGTTGATATTCTTTATTAGTCAAACCCCAATTTTATTAATACCATTAACCAACAACACTCTTCCATTCCAGATAAAAGTTTAATTTTATTTGGCAAATTTGAGTGCATAATTGTTGCATTTGCAACAATTTGAATATATTTTTTATAATAAAGGAGATATTTATTATGGCTATTTTCACTCGTATTGCTTCCGATGGTAAACCCATCGAAATGACCGACCGTACCTATCCCGATGGCAAGACCAAGCTCTCCATCATTAAGCCCACTATGGCTCGTGATATTTCCCGTGCTGGTAAGACCGTTAAGGTTCAGCCTTGCTGGGAAGTTGAGTATGATGAGAACGGTTATGCTGTAAAGTGTACCAATGTTGGCGGTAATGTTAAGGCTCCCGCTCGCAATCTCGCTTTCCGTAATGAAGCCGTTAAAGAGGGCTGGAAGGATTGTGTTGCTTCTTCCGATGATGGTGCTGAGTTCACTCTCTACGATGGCAAGCAGAATTACGTTGCCAAGGTTAACATTGTTACTGGTGAGCAGACTCTTAACGTTGGCGACTCCAATGACAAGGAGCTTGTCGCTCTCATGCAGTCTTATGTTAATGCTTTTCTTGCTGTTCTTGGTAAGTAATTAATTTGGGATAAACTAAAGATTAATAAAAGGGAGACTCTTAATTGAGTCTCCCTCTGTTTAAGGGGTAATAAAAGCATATTAGATTAATATGTTTTTATAAGTTCTTAAATTTTAATTGTTAATAGATTGTTAATAGTTTGTTCATTATTGTTGTCAGAAACGGGTTCTTTGTTGACAACGATAAAATTTGTGGATTTTTTGTTGCGATTAAAGGGACGTTTAATGTCATATTCGTCACAAAATCTTTTCATGGTTGAGCAATTAACATGGAATAAACGAGCTACTTCAGCATAAGTATTATCTTGCTCAATAAGAGTCTTGATAACATCTTGGTGCGGAATGAGTTTGTTGTTACTATTTTTACTACCTTTTGGTCTTCCAAGGACTACGCCTTGTTCTCTGCGAAGGGCAAGTCCTTGCTTTGTTCTTTCGCTTACCATTTTTCGTTCGATTTCGGCTGAAAGTCCAAAAGCAAAAGCAAGTACCTTTGATTGAATATCATCGCCAAGGGTAAAGTTGTCTTTAATAGAGCGAACCGCAACTCCTTTTTCCATACAAAGAGACAGGATATTGAGAACCATGTAAAGAGACCTGCCGAGACGACTTAGCTCGGAACAGATAATCATATCGTCTTTCTGGACTTTTTTAAGCAAAAGTCCAAGTTTGCGTTTATCAGGCGCTTTTCCCCCAGATACAGTTTCTTCAATCCAACCGTCAATCTTAATGCCTTCATGTTGACAAAATTGAAGAATTTCAAAACGCTGATTTTCGACAGTCTGTTTGTCGGTGGAAACTCTGATGTAACCATAATTCATAAGTTAGTGTCCTTTCAAAAGTAAAAAAAAATAATGGGGTAGCTAACTACTATTATAGTGCAAACTCTACAAAATTTCAAGGAGTTTAGCGTAAAGATTTAAATTTATTCAATAAATGAAAAGGAGATAAGTATAATTATGTATATTATTTCTGCAACTGCTAACGGTAGTGGTGGCTATCCCCCTCTTCAGGAGTGGCATTCTCAGACTTGCCCCACAGGTTATTATTTCTATCCAAATGAATATTTTGGTGTTTTTTATCCTCAAGGAAAGCGTGTTGCTGGTTTTGTAAAATATGAGGCTGACGAGGATACTAAGACTGTTACTTCTGTTACTTGGAACGATGAGGCTTATGACGCTTATGTTGCAACACTTCCTGACCCCGTTCTTGCCGCTCGTGAGAATAAGATTGCTGAAATGAGTAAGGCTTGCAATCAGACTATTGAAGCTGGAGTTGATTGTGAGATTGGTGGCTCTGTTAAACATTATAGCTTAACATCTAACGACCAAGCTAATATTAGTAATATGTTTAATGCTATTCTTCTTGGTGCTGATGGTTATCCTTATCACGCCGATGGCGAACAGTGCTCTGAAATGCCAAAGGCTGATATTATTAAGCTTTACACCACTGCTCAGGCTTTCATTACTTCTCAAGTGACTTACAACAATATGCTTAAGGGTATGATTAATGAAATTCCTACTGAGGATGAAGTTAATAATATTCATTATGGTGATGAGCTTAATGAGACTTGGAAAGCAAGGTATGACTCTGAGATGGGTAAAGCTGAGGCTCAGATGCAAAAGATTCTTGCTAATCTTCAGAAACAGAACACTGTTGATTCTACGGGGACTGAGGCTTAATTATGAATAACAAGTTGAGTAATTGGGTTCTATCCCTTTTGCTCTGGACTTGGGGTGGAACATTTTATTTCTTTTGTGAAGTTGTGTATAAAACATTAACTCACCATTCTGAAAGAATAAGCTGGACGATGCTTGTTCTTGCTTTGATTCTTTGTATTCCTTTAGAGAGATGTGGTGCTGAGTTGGTTTGGGAAATGCCTATATGGTTATAGTCTATTTGTTGTACTTTGGTTATTACTGCTACCGAATTTGTGGCTGGATTAATTTTAAATGTATGGCTTGGACTTGGAATATGGGACTATAGTGACCTCCCTTTTAATTTAATGGGGTAGATTTGTTTAGAATTTTCTGCTATTTGGCTTATCTTATCTGTTTTTGGTATTATTATCTTTGATTTGATAAGATATGTTGTTCAAGGTGGGGAAAAGCCTCATTATCATATTGGGATTAATAAATACTGTCAAGTATGCAAAAACTCGTTTGGCTAAAATGAAAAGCGAGGGTTGATTATTTGTAGAAAAATGTTAAAGGAAAGGTGTATTTTCTATCTGATGGAGAATACATCAAAATCGGGTTTACAACAAAAACAGTTGAAAAACGCATTAAACAATTATCCACGGGGTCTGCAAAGAAAATATTTTGTTTGGGATATTTTCAAGGAACAATGGAAGATGAATCTAAACTCCATAGGAGATTTGGCAAGTTACGCTTGAGAAGCGGAGGAGAATGGTTTGCCTCAGAATAGGAGTTAATAGACTATATTAATTAGGTTAATGAAGAAAAAAATGTTTTTGTTGAAAAAGATGAAAACAGGGTAATGAAATATAAAACATTGCCACTCTGAATAAAGGGAGGGCATTTCATGGATTATATGAGAAAAAGAGTTGCGGCTTTGCTTTCTGTAAAAAGTATTGTCACAATTCTAACTACAATTGTTTTTTGTTATTTGGCGATTGTTTAGATTATTTCTGGTGAACAGTTTATCGCCATATTTACCACTATTGTTGCTTTCTATTTTGGTACTCAGACTCAAAAGATTTCTGATGCTGTAGAAAGAAATAGCGGAGGAGAGGAGTGATTCCATTGGCTACATTAGATAAAAAGACCGAAGATAACACTACTGAAATTACGGTTAAGGTAAAAACGCCCACAATGAAAAAGTGGGGTTACGCAAGTTGGACAGTAACTATTGTTGTGACTCTTGTTACAATTTATTGCTGTGTAATGAGCCTTGGTGATACTTCAACTCTTGGTACTCTTTGCGCTTTATGTTGGGGCGAAACTGGGGTTTATACAGGTTGCTATGCTTATAAGTCTAAAGCGGAAAATAAACTTAAGATTACACAAGGTTTCATTGCTGAAACTGCCGATAAATATGGCATCGAGGCCATCACCCCCATTATTCAAACAATTTTGGGAGACTGACACTTTCTCCATGTTATAAGAGGGAGTGAGATAAGAACGTTCGTATCTTGTTAGCGGCCTTGAAGCCTATCTCCTGCTTTGAGGTCGTTATAGAGGATATGAAAATGTGTTCCTCAAAAATAAAAAGATAAAGGTTAAAAGGGCAAACTAATGTTGGTTTATAAAATCATAGGAAATTTTAATCAAGATGAACGTCTTGTAAAAATATTTGACAAATTAAAAGAATATTTTTATTTTGTTTATGCCGATGGGGTGCTTCATATTGCTGTAGCCAATTATGTAAATAGAGAGCAAGCTTTAGAAGTGTTAAAGAAAACTTTAAAACCCGCTAAAGATTATTTTACTATTGAAATTACAGAAGATAATCTGGGAAAAGAAACTCCTTTTTATTAGGATTGGTGTAAAGAAAATCTTGTTCGTATTGATAGACAACGCTATGAAATTGAGAATCAAAAAAAATTAAAGATGGCTATGAAAGCTATTGATATTTTTGAAGAAAAGATGCAAGAATCTTTGAAAGAAAATGATGGAAAGGAGGAATGATTTTTTCGAATGGACGAAAAGAAAAAAAGGGGTCGCCCCAAGAAAAAAGAACCAGAAGTTAGTTCTGTTGAAAATGAGCAATCTAAAACTATAAATATGTCTTCTGAACAAGTTAGAGAAGAAAAATTTACTTTATCTCAAGTTCAGGAAAGATGGCAAAGAGTTTTTAGTGCCTACGCAAATTCTGATTTTAAGACGATTGCTGCAAATTGGAATGGCGCTTGGAGCCAGCTCAATAATCCATTTTTGCAAAATGCGAGGATTAAACAAATCAATTCTCCTGCTAAGAAATTAGACCAAGAAGCTGTTCAAGATGCTTTATCTAATCCTGAAAATAGTGAAAAGCCACTTATGCAACTTAGTATGTGGCTCTATTATACAAATTATGTATATAACCTATTAATTAAATTGAACCGCGATACAGCAAAGTATAATTGGTATTATCTCCCTTAGTATGTTAAAGAAGCTGATTTAAAGAAAGATGATTTTAAAAAAGAAGCTGAAATGGTTGATAAGGCTATTAAGTCTTTTGAGCCAAATTTAACATGGAAAACTGTTACCACTCAAGTAAGTCTTGAGGGTAAAAGTAGCTATCTTACAAGATTGAGCTATGACAAAGATTCTGTTGATTTTTGGAGCTTGCAGAAATTAAATACAGACATGATTAAAATGACTGGATTTGGTAGTAGATAGAAGTTTATTGCAAGCTTTAATATGATGATTTTCTTACAACCTGCGTATAGTGTTGACCAATATCCTTAGTTTATTAGAGATACTTGGGCAGAAATGCTTGAAGGTGGAATTATCATTGAGGATAAAAAAGGTAACAAGAAAGTAAATCCAAGAGCTAAATTGCCTCGTGGTGGTATTCTTGAGAGTAAGGGAGATGCTTATTTTTATTGGGTGCAACTTCCTCAAGATTTGTGTTACACTTTTTATAGTGATGGTGCTCATCCTAATATGTTGCCTGATGCTATCGGTTTGTTTAATGACCTAAATGAACTTGATGATTATCGTTGGTTACAGGCTAATTTGTTAAGTAAGGGCGTTACGAGTATCCTTACTGCTGAGGTGCCCCTCGTTAAAGACCCTTCGGCGCGGAAGGATTCTACAGCGATTAGTGCAGATACAGTAATGGGCTTTAGTGACCTATTTAATTCCAGCGTATCTTCTAATATTATGAGCTTTTTTGCTCCCTTTAAGGAATTTGAATTACATACACTTGAAAATCAACCTGAGAATATGGATATTATTTATGACCGTACTCGTGATTTGATTGCAACATCTGGCAATTCTGCTCTTATGAGTATTACTGATAAGCCCAGTATTGCATCTGTTAAGGCTGCTCAATATATTCAAGAGTCTCGTATTGATTATATGGTTCGTCAATATGAAAGCTATATGAATTATATAATTAATAATACTCTTGGTTTAAAATATGAATGGAGAATTTATCTTTGGGGTGGTATTTTCACTCATAATGAGGAAACTAAACAACTTAAAGAATTGGTGTTCTCTGGTGTTGAGGGGATGTTCCCGAAACTGCTTTCTGCTATGGGAATGAGTGTCCTTGATTATTCTACTTCAACTTCTTGGATGAAAGAGCTTAATATTAAAGTTGAAAAAGTTCTTGCTCAGGAAAATGTTGAAGAGTCGAATAGGCTCGCGTTAAAGACTGCAACAAACAAAATTTCTGCTAAAACTACAACTACAACTTCTGAGGAAAAAGTAACTTCTAAAGATAATGTTGGCAGACCTAAACTTGATGAAGATGAAATCACAAACGATTCTACTGCTACTTCTGCGGACAATGGGACTAATGTTTCTGACATCAAGGAATTTAGCATAGCTAAATGTGCTATTTGTGGCAAAGAGCTGGATTATGGTGAAGAAGGTATTTGTGATGAATGTTTGGAAGAAAAATATGATGAGCGTATTCGTGAAATAATGGGTATAACGGGTGAACAAGATAAAGAGGTAAAGAATGAAACGAATTGAAAAAATGGTGGTGGAAAATAAAGATGTGTGTGTTCACGACTTAAATTGTGAAAATAATACTCTTAGAATTCTACCTAAAAGGGTTATGACTGTTCCTCCGACATTAATTTGCGTATGTAAACTTTGCAATCAAGGTTTTAAGTTTGTGCAAAATAGTGACGGTTCATATAGTGAAGAGTAAGTGAAAATGTAGGAAAGGAGTTAAGTATGGTTAAAAATAATCTTACCCCCGAAGTAAAAAAACTGTGCAATGACTTATTAACCGCATTTTTTCAGATGAATCAAGACTGCGACAATATTGCGTATGCTTTGGATAGCTATCTCGAATGCCCTAAAGCTTCGAGTATTTATCATCTAAAGTTTGCTCATATTTGGCCTTCAGATACTTTCGCTGACCATTGGAGCGAAATTCTTGTAAATGAAGGCATCGTTCCTCACAGGGGTTCTCAAGCTGGAAACGATGAGGAATATACAAATATAGTAGATGCTTTTGAGGATAATTATCGCAATGTTACAACCCTAAAAGATTCTGTTCTTAATGCTATTGAGATTTTAGATTATGAAAAAGGTTGTAAGGTTTTGGTGCTGGAACTTGAAGAGTTTGCTCGTATTATGAGCGGACTTGTCCATCAAAGTGATATTTGGCGTGGAAAAGCAAAAAATTATCTAAATGATGGCAAGGTCTATAAATTCGACATTGATTTTGAAGATTTCACTGTGATTTAATGGTTGGGACGATTATTAAGGGAAGGAGGAGATTAGCTTGGATTTACTTCAATTGAAGGATTTACTTTCCAGCTCTGGTTGGGGTTTAATCATACTTCTCACTTTAATTCAAATCGCTCCCATTAAAATCAATCCTTGGAATTCTGTGCTTAAGTTTTTAGGCAGATTGATGAATGCTGAATTAAATGAGAAAATGGATGGTTTTAAAAGGGACTTGAGTAGCGTAAAGGAAGGTATTGGCGGCATGAAAAGAGATGTTGCCTCGTTGCAGAGTGACGTTGCTTCGGTTAAAACAGACGTTAATACTATGAAAAATGATATAAATGGTATAGGCGGAAAAGTAGATAGATTAAGAAATATTGTTGATGAAAATGAAGCCAAACAAGCCAGAGTCAGAATTTTGCGTTTTAGTGATGAACTCTTAAATAATATTCCTCATGGCGAAGAACATTATGTTGAAATTTTAAGATGCTGTGATAACTATGAAGAATATTGTTCTGCTCATCCAAATTTTAAAAATAGTGTGGCAGTAAATAGTATTAACGAAATAAAGAAATCTTATGAAGAACATAGACAAAAGCAATTAAACAAACTAAAAGAAAATTAAATATGTTTTATATAAATATAAGCAAACCTTACTCCAAAACTATTCCTGAGATGGATGTTTATTACGGAAGGTGAATGAACGTAATGAAATGTGAGTTTTATTTTTGAGGAAAGGAGGGAAAAGTTATTGAACGAAAGTAAAAAGAAATTAACTTTTGAACTTTCTCCTGAACAACTCCGCATTAAAACGCTTTTAAATAAGGAGTTTTTAGCAGTTGATATAATGGCTATTTCAAATGTTTATCCAAATCGCAATAAGAGTTATTTTACAGAAGATTCCATGAAAAATGCTATTCCTACGTTTTATGAGAAACCTATTCTTGGTTCTTTTAGCGCTTTTAAAGACGACTTTGGTGGTCATGACAATGGACTTGTTTCTGACGAATATGGCGTTCATGAAGACCATGTTGGTGGAAGATATGAAGTTCCTCTCGGTCTTGTGCGTTCTAAAGACCGTGTTGAATTGATTGAAAAAGATGGACTTAAATGGATTTCTCTCTCTGCTGCGCTTTGGGTTAATTATTCTTATCGTCAGGTTAAAAAGCTTCTGAAATCAAAAGGTAAAAAAGTATCTGTTGAGGTAGAAGTTACTAAGTCTCATATTGATAATGATGGTATTGAAGTTATTGATGAATTTAGCCTAATGGGTATTACCATTCTTGGCTCTGATTATACAGAGGCTATTCCCAATGCAAATATTTCTATTCCTGAACTTGAGGGAACTGAATCTTATCAGATGCGTAAGAAGAGTTTAACTTTTGCTTATCAAGAACTCGATAAGTCTCTTGGTATTACTCCTGAATCAAATGATAATTCAAATACAGATAAATCAAATTTCTCCGATTCTCCTATTAATAACGAAGATACGGAAGAAATTAAAATGGATAATGACGAGAGAGGAGGAGAAACAGTTCCAATGTATACGCTTAATGAAAAAAGACAGATGTTACAGGATGTCTTAGCCAATGATAATCGCTATGTCTGGATTGTGGATATAAGCGAAACCGAAGTTTATTATGAAATTGAAGACGAAGGTACTTTCTCCGCGCCTTATTCTATTGAGGTTGGCGAAGACGGTAAAGCTGTTGTTTCTGTCGATGAAAGCGCAAAACAGCCTGTTGTTCATTCTTGGAAAAAGTATGCAGAGAATGAAACCGAGGCAGAAAAAGAAAACTTTGAGGAAAAGACCGACGAGCCTGAAAAGGAAGAAGAGTCTTGTGAAAATAAAGAAGTTGAAGCCGAAGATAAGAAGGAAGAAGAGTCTACCGACGAAAAGAAAGAAGACGAATCTGCTGAGGAAAAGAAATGCGAATCTTGCGAGCCTGAAGAGGAGTGTAAAATGTCTGAGGATGAGTGCAAGATGAGTGAAGATGGCTGTGAGTGCGAATCTAAGGAAGAGTGTGCTGAAAATTCCGATGAGGAAAACAAAGAATGCGAATCTGCTTCTGAGGACGAATGCAAGATGTCTGAGAATGATGAGTGCAAGATGTCTGAGGATGAGTGCAAGATGAGCGAAGACGATAAAGATGATAAGGATGATGATAAGGATGATGATTCCGATGAAGATAAGAAAGAGGAAGAGTCTGCCGAGTCTGCTGGCGCTATTGAAAAGTGCTCCGAGGAAATTCCTAATGAACCCGAAAAAGAGCAAGTTGTCTTTACCGTTGGGGATAAAACTTATACTGAGGACGAATTCAAAGCTGAGTTCATTAAGATGAGTGAGATTATTGCTGATTATGAGGCAAAATTTGCTGCTACTAAGAATGCAGAAATCTACTCTTTTGTTTGTTCTGTTATCGACAGTGAGGAAGACCTTACTGCTGAAAATAAAGATATTATTAAAAATGCTATGAAAGAGAATTGCGATAAGAGCTCCTATAGTGCAAATGAGACTGCTCAGGAAGCCGCTGAACATCTTATTGCTGATGCTCTTTATCAGCAAAAAAAGATGGCTAAAAGCTCTAAAGTTGAAAAAGACTTTAGCGTAAGCATAATCAAAGAGACTTCTACTGTTGTGGCTAATACTGCTAAGAATAGTATGGAGGATTTGAAGAATGCTATTGCAAATCTCAATAAAATTTAACTATAATAGGAGGAAATAATATTATGAAATTCATCGAGAAAATCCTGATGGCTTCCGAAGATGTTCAGAGCTATCTCGTGACTGGTCGTTGCGAAAACGAGCTTGCCGATGGTTCTATTGTTACTATTGGCGACCTCTGCGACCATGCTGTTTATAAGAATGTTAAGGATATGAATGCCCGTAAGCTTACTGCTGGTTATACCAAGGGCAAGCGTTATGGTATCGTTGATTATGTTGGTGTTTCTCAGGGTACTATTGTTGGCGTAGTTTATCGTATTGGTAGTAGTGCGACTTGTTGCTAAATATAAATTCACAAAATTAGCGTAATCTTTTTTAAAGATTATAACTGTTAATTTGAAGAGTTAAATGATAGAGTAACGTCTTGAAGAACTCTCCCTAAACTCCGAGTAGCATATTGTTTGTTACAAGCTCGGTAAAGTCGATAGAAATTTTCTAAGTTTTATAATAAGAAGATGATATATCGGGGGTCTATAAAATGTATATGGTGAGAATGTATTGAGAAATACTGACGAACTTGCGAATGTACGAGTCTAAAAATACGAACAAAGAAATTTGTTAAGTGATTGGAGAATAGTAAAAATTGCTGCTATGAAATTCTCTATTGTGTCGAATCGAAAGAGGCGGGACACTTTTAAATCACAGGCTCATAGTAAGCACCTAAGTACATATATGTAAAGATAAAATTAACGGAACAAGGAAAGGTATGAACGGTTTACGTTGTAGACGAAGAAAAATAAGCTACTTAATTCATACTGAAAAGTAGAGGTCGAAATGATGATGTTTTTTGTAATGAAAAATGGAGTAATGGCCTCAAGTCATAAACATATTTTATTTTGTTTTTGTTTTTGTTTTTAGAGAGGAGGGGATAATGCTAAAAACAGAAAAGTTTGAAGTAACAATTTCTCCGAATAATATTAAAAGATACAAATCTTTTGGATACGACGTAAAATATCGGGATGTAATATTTGTTAATAAAGAAGAAATTTCTCGTGGTAGCCATGCAAAAGAAGTTCGAATTTGTGATAATTGTGGAAAAGAATATACAAAAGCGCATAGAGATATGGAAATAACTTATGAGCGATTTAAATAGGATTTGTGTCCAGAGTGTTCTGCTAAAAAGCGTCGAGAAAAAGCAGAAAAAACCTGCCTTGAAAAGTTTGGTTTTCATACCCCATTAGAATCTAAAGAAATACAAGCCAAAATAGAAGCTACTAATTTGTAGTTATATGGTGTAAAACGACCTATGGAAAATGAATTTATTAGAAACAAAGGTCAACAATCTTTTTAGGAACATTTCCAAGGAGCAAAAATGCTAACTTAGGTATTTGAATTGCAGGAAAAGGCTAAGAATACTATAAGAGAAAGATATGGAGTGGAAAATGTTGCGTAGAGTGAAGAAATTAAAGAAAAAATAAAATAGACTTGTATTTAGAAATATGGAAAAGAAAACCCTTCTCAAGTTGTTGAAATAAGAGCAAAAATTGAGGAATCTTTTTACGAAAAATTTGGAGTTGTAAATGCTATGCAAATACCTGAGAATGTGGAAAAGGCTTCTCAAACTTGCTATGCAAATTATGGAGTGTATCATCCATTACAAAATCCAGATATTTTAAGTAAAATGATAGATACGTTTAATAGAAACGGCACTTGCAAAACTTCTATTCCACAAGAAAAATTGTATTCTAAATGTAAAGATTTGTTTTCTGATTGTGAAGTTTATATAAATTATCCCTTTAAATATTACACTCTTGATATTATGATTATAAAAAATGATATTAAGATTGATATAGAATATGATGGATGGTATTGGCACAAAAATAACAAACGTGACAAAGCCAGAGATTCATATGTGGCAAATAGAGGAGTAAAAATATTAAGAGTTAAATCAGGTAGCCTTTTACCTAAAGATGAAGAATTAATAGGCGCTGTTTAGTTATTATTAACTACTGAAAAAAACAAAAGTGAAATAGTTCTTTCTGATTGGAAAGATTAATTAAAAACAAAAACAAAAACAAAAAATATGTTTATGAGGGAACGCCGTGTACGGTGAAAGTCGTATGCACGGTGTGGGTCGGGGGAAAATCTGGCGATAATGTCAAAGGATTACCTATCGACATAAATTTGCGGTCTTCCCGTTCCTGCTAACGAGAATACTCGTGTTCGTATTCCACAGGTAAATGATACTTTCTACCTTGCAGATGACAACTTCTCTGTCGCTCCCGTTGCTGGCACTGTCTACACTGGTTCTGCTGACGGTTCTTATGTCGCTGGCACTGAGGGTGATGGCTTTACCTTTAAGGTTGAGTATGTGACCGATAAGATTATGGGTCAGGTCAATGCTGGCAAGAAAGCTTACTGCACCGTTCTGTCCGTCTAATCCTCGCGGATAGATGAGATGGTTTTGAATATATACTTAAAAAGATTAGATTAAGGAGGATTATGTTGTTATGAAACACATTTTTAGCTACAATAAGTTCAACGATGAAGCTCTTGACGGCATTGTTGAATCTGGTTATGCTCTGACTCAGGCTTTCCTTGAGGGTAAGGGCAATACTCATGAGTATTCCGAAGCTAACAAGCAGTTCAATGAATCTCTCATGAAGTTCTGTGCCGAGGGCAATGTTATGAATTACAGTGGTCTTGAGGATATTAAGAATCCTATGGTTCACAAGAATAGCTCCTTCCTTGAGAAGTTCGATGTCGTTCTTGCTCAGATTCTTACTCCCGTTATTCCTACTGTTGTTTCTTCTGGTTATGACCAGCTTTATGATGTAACTCAGGTTGGTTTTGGCGACTCTGCGGCTTTCCAAGTCGAAAGCAATGAGCTCTTCATTGTTAATGACCTTGCTGAAGGCATCCGCAATGGTGCGCAGCAGACTGCAAGCAACACTGAATACACCATTCAGGCTCAACGTCAGACCATTAGTCTCTATTGTGACTGGTATCATGTTGCTGCTGGTAAGCAGAATTGGGGTTCTCTTCTTGCCAAGGTTGGCGCTTCCTTTGCCGCTTATGTCATGGGTCGTGTCGCTAAGGTTATGTCCGATGTTATCACCACTGCTGGTGAGCACGGCATTGCTGGTTATATCGCTAATGGTATGACTGATGCTAACTGGCTCACTACGGCGCGTAACGTTTCTCTTGCAAATGGTGGTGCTCAGGTTTACGCTCTTGGTACTAACATTGCTCTTGCTGATGTTCTTCCTGCTGATGCTCAGTCCTTCCGTTATGGTGAGGCTGGCTCTATCGTTCGTGACGGTTATCTTCCCGAGTACAAGAAGATTCCTCTAATCGAGCTTGGCAATTGCCTCGTTCCTAACACCATCAACGGCACTCCTGAAGTTGTTCTTGATGATGATATTATTTATATGCTTCCTCTCGGCTTTAATAAGCCTGTTCACGTTGTCATGGAAGGTAACAGTGTTAGCGTTCAGCGTGACCCGATGTATGCCGCTGACCATACTTATGGCTTCACCGTTGATATGCGTCTTGGTGTTGGCATTGTGATTGGCTCCAAAATCGGCTGCATCCAGCTTCAGTAATTTTAAGTTAATAGCTTAAAGTAAAGAAGAAACTCCGAAAGGAGAAATAAAATATGATTTTTATTTATTAAGATAAAATCATAAATCTATAAAGATTTAAAAGGTTTAAAAGGAGGATACTTAAATGGCAGTATCTAAGAAAAACAGTACAACTACTAAAACTGAAAAGGTTGAAGTTCTAATTAATGAGCCCGCTGTTGCGGAGGTTTCGGCTTCCGCAACAGCAGAGGCAGAAAAAACCTCCGCAAAGCAGGAACAGCCTTCTATGGCTGACCTTATGGCAATGTTTGCATCTATGAAAGAATCTATTGATTCTCTTAAGACAGATTTGACAAATGCTAAAAAGGAAAATGAGGAGCTTAAGACTCAGATTGAAGAAGCAAATACAAAGGTTGAGGAGGCTGAAAAGAAAGCCAGTATGATTCCTGAGCCAAAAGATTTCACTGCTGAAAGCACTACTAATCGTCTTCTTGACATTATTGCAAATCGTAAATCTGAGAAAGAAGTTGTTCTAATCCATAATCGTGAGATTATTGGTGGCGGTTCAACTGCTCTGCGTTTGACTGGTCTTTCAATTGATTTTCATACTTTTGGAGAGCAACGTCTTCTTAGTTGGCAACAATTTGAGGAGTGTGTTTCTAAGTATCGTCGTTGGTTTGACAAAGAAATCATTGTTCTTGGACCTGAATCTGCGGATATTGCGGAGCGTTATAATGTGCCTTGCTTGAATCGTGAGGGTAAGCGTATTATTACCAAGGAAGACCTTCGTACACTTTATCGGAAGCCTGAACGTGAGCTTGAAGACTTTTATCAAGACCTCACTGATGAAGATAAGGACTTTATTTGTTCTTATTGGCTTGGTAAATGTTATAGTGGAGACCAGAATTATATTAATCGTGGAAAGATTGAGATTTTAAATCGTCTCAATTCTAAGCATCCCTTTACAAATTATATTGTAGAGATGAACTTTAAATCTATTCAGTAAAATTAAAAGGAAGGAGGATTAAAATATCTGTGGGTATTTTATTTAGCGATATTTATAAAAAGGCAATCGCCCTCTTTGATGACCCGAAGATAACTCGTGCTTACGAGACGAATCAACTGCAATTTTATAAATTGATGTATACTTATTTGCAGAATGCGATTGCTATGTTTGACAATCCTCTTTCAGTATCGTTGCGTTTATCTAATTATAAAGAACCAAATGGCACAATGGAAGTTTTTGATGGGGATGGTGTAAATAAAGTATTTACACTTGACTCTGATTTTGAGATACTTAATAATAGTGTTTACTATTATATTGAAGGAGAAGCTGTTGTCCAAGCTAAATTAGATAAGGAAAATCGCACTGTTGAGTTTCCTGATATTATTCCAGAAGGACAACAATATTCCATTGAACAGTATTATATTGGTGAATTTACAGATGAATTTAAAGACTTTAATAATAATGTGCAAGGCAGTAACGCAGTTGCGATAGGATATATTAAAGACATTCTCGCTCGTTTGCTTGTAAAAGCGTGGGCTGAGGAAGAAAGAAATATGCTGTTAGATATACGCAATATTATGCAAGATAGCGACTTCAAAATTATGTCGAATGACCGTATTTTAAAAGCTAAAAATGAATGGATAGCTCAAATGAATGAAGAAATTGCAACATATCAGGGAAGGTTGGCTTGGATGATTCGCTTTATGCGGGGTTCAAGTTATTTGGGAAGGGGATAAAGTGAATGGAAGAAATGGAAAAGATAGAAAATAATTTTAAAATTGTTTTGTCCATAGATGAAAAGATTAAATGTTTAGAAGAACTTGTAGTTCGTTTAAAGAAGATTCTTTATGTCTATGACCGTTCTTTAGAACTCGATTCAAAATATAATTATCGCATTTATTGCGGTGGTGTTGCTATGTATATTTCTTCAAGCAATTATTTATTTAATGGCGAATTAGTTAGTGTTGTTGTTAATATGACTTCAATTTTAAATAATAAATTGGAGAAAACGCAAATTAAAAAGCTTGTTTTTGACTCTGTAAATTATGTTGAGTTCTTACTTTCTTCTTACAAGGATAAAAAAGAGTCTGATAAGGAGTGAGCTATGGCTGTAATTAATACAACGAATGTAATAGATAGCTCCATGTATTTGAAAGCAAAACTCCCAAAAAACATGGTTGGAGAAAACTATTATATTGAAAATTTACAGGATAAGAGAAACAAAGATTGGGCATATAGATATAATGTGGTTGGAATTGAAGAAGAAATAGCTAAACCATTGAAGTATACTTGTGAACTTCCCGTTTATACACCTTTGGATGTAGTAATACGTTCTGTAAAAGGTGAAAGAGGAGAAGACCTTGGTACAGATTGGGAGGAGCTTAGTTTCCGAGATTTAAAATATCCCATTGGTGTAGGCAGAAGGTATAGATTTTCTCTTGATTTTCCAGATATGACAAAAATGACAGAAGATGAGAAGCATTATGATACAAGTGTTTGGATTGCGATTAATGAAAATCCTGTTGCTCCACGGAGGAGCTGTGTGGTTCGTAGGTGTAATGGAAATATTGCTCTGGTAGGTTCTCCTGACAGGTCTTACCAAAATATTACCGAAGCAAGATATGAACCATGCATTCAAGTAACCGAGCTTAGATATATGAACAAATATTACAATCAGACACTTGTAATTCCACAGGCAGAATGGTATGTATATTTACAGTTGAATTATTTTACTAACTTTATTAAAATTAATGACAGATTAGTTCTGGGCTTAAGTGATGTAGAAGACAAAGAAAATAATTCTGTATATCAAGTGAAGGCTGTGGTGAAAGCTAATTCTCAAAAGACTTTTGCTCGAAACAATCAAACGAGTATAGAAGATATACCATTGATTATTTTAGCACTTGATAAAGATGTGGTAGCAGATGGAGACGATTTAATAAATCGTATTCCCAATCAAGCTCCGCTTTATAAAGTTGAGCAAGAGAATCCTGTCTATGAATACTATATTGAAATGGAAAATGCTGAAACCGAAGAAATAGTATAGCCCGATGTAACAACTGACCTCATGTTAGGAGAAATGGCGGAGTTTAGGGTTTATCTTGTTTTTAATGGCGAAAGAGTTGAGGGCAAACATAAGTTTGTTTTTGAGGCTAAATTGGGAGGAATTAAGCAAGAAAATTGGAATAAATATTTTAAATGTGACTTCGATGAAGAAACCTGCATATTTACAATTAAGAATCTCAAACAATGCAATAGAGGGGTTGTTAATGTGGAGTTAAGATGCGTCGATGAAGATTTGACTACTCAAGCATAGTCCGTTATTCAAAATTATACTTTTAAATTGGGAGGATTTTATTAATTATGTTAGATAATACTTTTGCTCCTAATGCTCGAAACCGTTTTGTTACACTTGATGGAATTGAGGATAGGATTATTTATTATTTACTGTCTCCCAATAATAAGACTGAAGAAGAGTTAAAAGCCACTCATACAATATGGAAACTTTTAACCTATAATACGGGGGATGCTTTAAACAAGAAATTACCCACTTATAAAAAAGTTGTGGGCTTAATTGCGAACGATGATATAACACAAACAGACAAAAGGATTTTTAGAAGTCCTCATTTTGAAGACGCTTTTTTGACAGAGGCAACTTTGCTTAAGGTCTATATTGATGGTATCATTCCTAAAGACCCATATAAAGCAGTTGTTAATGTCGGTATAGATATTATCACTCATAATAAGTGTATTAATATAGCTGCTAATGAAGAAGACAAAGGTTTGCCCATTGATATTGTTGATGGTGTCGAATACTATGTCGAGACTAAAAGTAGAATATCTGTTTTAACACAAGCTATAATTTCTTTGCTTAATGGTGCTAATGTTCAAGGTGTTGGATTGATGGAATTTTCTGGAACGATGAGTCGCTTTCAGCAAGCTCAATATGGCATTTGGAATAACAGAAACTTTGAAGGAATTAAAGTTGTAATGGGTTGTTGGATGAGTGGGGTGTCTTAATAAGACATGATAATCTCAAAAGAACTCGAACAAAAGATAACTGTTTATGAACAAGCCTACTTTTAGACAGACGACCCAGTACCTTTTAAGGGAGGGTTAAAAGTTTATCCTGTTATGGCACGAGATTATTATAAATTTTATAGCACTCTTGGTTGTTTAACATAGGATAAAACTGTTAAAAAAGTTAAATATGTTGACGAAAATGGAATTGAAAAGGAAAAAGAAGTTGCGAATCCAGAGGGAATTGCAATGAGCTATATGAATTATTTAATTAAACAAATGGAAGATGAAAAGATTGGTGGGTTCGTAACCAGTCAAGTAATTCGGATATTTGAGCTTTGTTTACATGAAAAGAATCGGCTATATTGTCCCGAATGTGGGAAGAAGATAGAAGACGAAGAGATTGCAAAAAAGTTAATAGAATTAGATAAAGAAATAGCTAATCTTGGAGAAGACATTTCCGATGAAGATAGATAGCTTAAAAGATTATAGATGCTACAATCGCTTAGTGTTTGCGAATGCGGGGGATAGATGCGTGAAGTTTATAGTATTAAGAATGAGAACGGATAGAAGAATTTGATGATAAAGAATGTAGTTTTAACTAATAAGGATTTAGAAGAACTTACCGCAATTATCACACATTATAATATTTTAGGGTATGATGGAGATAAATATGTGGACCCTAACTTGAAAAAAGATTTAGAGTTAAAAAAGGAATTGGAAAATAAGAACTATACTGCTCCAAGTCTTGAAAAACAAATGACGGGAATTTGTATCAGTTCTCCATATACTTTTGATAAATTAATGAATGAAGTAACACTAAGAAAATTAGCTTTGATGTTAAAAATGATAGATTCTCAAAAGATGTATTATGCTCAAGTCCAAGCTTAGATGACAGGATTAGTTGACTTTAAAGGGAAACAACCTACTCATTGGCTTTGGGGAGATGATAAGAAAGATATGTCTAAGGAGATTATGACTTTGAATGACATTCAAAAGAAATTTGCCGCTGTAACTTAAGATAAATATAAATGGTAAAGGAGAGATTAAATTGCCAAGAAAAGGCGAATCTAAATTGAGTAATACTAATGTTATTCAAGAATATTTAGACGGGAAAACTACTTATGAACTTGGAGAAAAATATGGAGTAAACCGCGCAACGGTTGGAAAATATTTGAAGAAGCAAGGAGTAGAATTACGTTCAAGTAAGGATGATATGTATGCTGATTCATGGAAGTCTCCTTATCATTTTGATGAGCATTGGCTCGATGAATTAGACTGTGAAGAAAAATTCTATTTTTTACGGTTTTTTGCTGCGGATGGTTGTAATAAATCTCAATACAATAATGCAGTTATTGGTATTCAAGATGGAGATTTAGAATTATTAGAAAAATTTAAAGTTCTTTTAAAAAGCGACCGTCCAATTAGAATTGAGAAAAATGGAGTTAGTAAAAAGAAAGAGCAAAGATTCCGCGCTGTTTTTGAGCTTACAAGCAAATATTTTTGCTCAAGATTAACAGAGTTAGGTTTAATGAGAGCGAAAACATTAAAAATTTGTTTTCCTGATTATATCCCCGATAAATATTTAAGTGCTTATGTGCGAGGAGTTTTTGATGGAGATGGATGTGTATCTATATGTTATACCACTTCAAAACCGAAAGGGAGTTGTAATATAGCTGGTACAGAGTTATTTATCAAAGACTTACAAAAAATATTTATAGAAAAACTTAATGTTCATGCGACGGTGGATAACCAACATGGTAATTCATGGGCAGTAGACATCAACCGTCAAGAAGATATGAAAATTTTTCTGGATTGGATTTATGGAGATGCAAATATTTATCTTGAAAGAAAATATCAAAAATATTTAGAATTTTTAAGTTCAAGAGATTTTTCACAAGAAAGTGTACGGCAAAGGAAAAGACGCATTTAGGCTAATAAAAATGATATAATTTAGGCTTATTTGGGAGGACAGCCTATATCTCAAATAAGTGAAACCTTTAAATGTAGCAGTAATGCTATTTTTAGGTTATTAAAAAAAGAAAATATTCAACCAAATCGAGAAAATAAAAATCTTGAAATGGGAGATAAATAATAAGGAGGATATACTATGGTTTTCATTGCTGGTGTTGGCCACGCAGTCATCATGGATGGCGAGCGTCTTGTGGCTACTGCTAATACTTTGGTCGATAGTTCCATTACCATCGGCCTTACAATGGAAGATGTGAAGCGGGGTATGGGCAATAAGCTCTATGGCCGTTACGCTCACGATGCTACTTTTGGTCTCAAGCTTACTGATGCTATGTTCAATCTTGAGTATCTTGCCATGAATACTGGTTCTGACATTGAGCTTGGTGGCGACGTTTTTGCTACTGGTAAGATTAAGTCTGACGAACAGAAGAAGATTATTCTTCCTCAGACCGCAGTTCCTGTTTTCGGCGGCGAGAATGCTAAGGTTCTTGCTTATGCTTTCGAGTCTGGTACTAATGCCAATTATGTTGCCTATGAAGTTGCAAAGGCTGATAATAGCATTACTGTTGATAAGGCTTCTACTGAATATTGCCTTCGTTACATGATTCACAATGATTATGCTTCTAAGATGGTTATTAGTTCCAACTTCATTCCTAAGACTCTTAGCATTATTCTAACTGCAAACCTTTACTCTGGCGGTTCCTGCGATTTGGAGACTTCTACTCTTGCTGGTTCTATCCAGATTAAGGTTTATCGTTTCATGCTTAACGGCAATCAGGACTTCTCCATGACCGCTACTGGCGTGGCTCAGACCTCTTTGGAGGGTACTGCTCTCGCGTATGGCTGCCAAGGTTGTGACGGTGATGGTGCTTATGCTGAGATTACTCAGGTTTTCACCAATGTTTCTGCTGACAGCTTCTCTGCTCTTATCGTTGAGGATGCCGAGCGTACTGCCGCAAAGGGTGACAAGCTTCCTATTGCTGTTTATGCTTGTCCCGTTGATGGTGCTCCCATTAAGCTTGCTAATAGTGACATTACTGTTGCTACTGGTGAGGGTTATACTTATGCTGATGGGGTTATTACGATTGGCGATAGTGCTACTGGCACTCTTAATATTGCTATCACTTCTGCTAAGTTCCCCGCACTCTCTGCTTCTCTCAAGGTTACTGTTGCGTAATTAAGAAGAAAAACAAGAGAACAGGAGAATTAAACTATGCTCTGTGATTATGCGGAGTATAACAAATTCAGGCGTTTAGTATGCACATTGGGGGGGGAAGAAACTCTCCCAGTGTGTCCATATTAGAAATATTGTCATTTATCTAATGCATGGGAAAACTCTCCTGCAATGAATAAATGCACTAAAAGGAGTAATCAATATATGGACGAAAAGAAAAATAAGATTTATTACAAAAAGCCTGAAAAGGTTGCTCTTGAGTCTAAGACTGAGGAAGTCCTTAAAGTGAAGAATGAAGTTGACGAAGAGATTCCTGTTGCAAAGGAAAAAATCTTCGAGGAAAAGGAAGCCATTGTTGAAGAGAAGAAGAATACCATAAAAGGCAAGGTTCGTTGTGTATTTGACAATGGTGACATCGCCGTAAATCTTGACAACGGTGAATTTGTTATGAAGTACGGTTATCCTAACGCAAAAATAGGCGATATTCTTAGCTTCGAGATTTAAGAGAAGGTATTAAGTTTTACAAAGAGAGAGTGTGTATAGCAAAAACTGTTAGCATTCTCTCTTTTTTTAAAGTTTAACACCAATAAAAGTTTGGTTTTATTTTTCGTTTAAAAATGATATATTTTTAATGATATATTTCTAAGGAAAAATTTTCTTGACAAACACAAGATATTGTGTTATAATTCAGCTAAACTCAAGGAAGAGAAAGTAAATCTATCTGATTGGGAAGTGTAAATTCGACTGAATGAACTATCTGGGTTTTCCAGAAAGTTGAAAAGTTGATTTGTAACTCAAAAGGTTATGGCTATTGTCTTGGTCGCATGGCACTAACGGGTAGTAATTTCTTCTTTGTGTTTGAGATAAATTTATTTTATATTTTTATATTTTTATTTTTAAACTATTTTTTATTTTTCGGAGGTTTTATTATGTATGATTTGATGAACGCTGTAAATTCCATTTTTGATGATAGTCTCTTTTTCCCTTCTATGAGAAATATTCGTTTTAATACAGATGGCGTACTTGATATGCGTCCTGCAAAGTGGTATGTTTGGAAAGAAGATGAGGGAGACGAAGATTCTAAGATTCCTGTAACTAAAGGCGTATATGCTGTAGTTAAGTGTCTTGGTATTGCTGAGAAAGATGTTTCTGTTAATCTTAAGGATGATTGTGTAATTGTTCAGGGTAAGACAGAGGTTAAGGGAATTACCTATTCTCAGTATGTTGAGCTTCCTGTTTCTAAGGAAATTCTTAACAATGTTGAGAAGATTCAGTATGAAGCCAAGGATGGATTGGTGTTTGTTTATCTTAAGACTAAGATGCCTGAGAAGAAGCCGCAGATTCTCATTGAGAAGATGTGAGGATGATTTAAAGGAAAAAGTAAAATTTAATTAAAATCTACAACTAAGAGTCGAAAAAAGATTTTAGTTGTATTTACTGCGATAGGGGTGGAATATCCCCTATTGCGGTCCCTACCTTGATAATTTAAAAGGAGGATTTATAGTGAGTAAATCTGATAAAATTCGCGTGTCGTTTAAAGCGAGTGGGGCAGCCGAAGATGTGACAGGCTCATGCACAGTTATTACTTGGGGCAAACCTGAGCGAACTATTATAGTAGACTGTGGATTGATTCAAGGTGGGCAATCTTTGTTGAATGAATATAGAGCCAACAATGCGAGATTTCCATTTAAAGAAAAAATGGTTAATTATGCATTCATTACGCATAATCATGCAGACCATCAGAGCAGGTTGCCTTTGTTAGCGAAGCGAGGTTTTGAAGGACGCATAATTATGCCAAAAGGCAACAAAGAGCTTTTTAAGGTTATGTGTCTTGATAGTGCTAAAATTATGGAACGAGACGCGGAAGATTTAGCTCGAAAAATGAAAAAGGATGTTCCTCCTATTTATGAAGAGCATGATGTGCGTAAAGCATATGAAATGGCAGAGGAATTTCCATTTAATGAGAAAATTAAACTGGATGATGAAGTAAGTTTTCAATATATTCCAGCTCAACATATAATTAATTCGGCTCAGTTGATTTTGTGGATTACAAATAAAAATGTGACTCGCAAAATTGCTTTTACAGGAGACCTTGGGAATTTAAATGTTCCCAATCTTTATTGTAATACTTTTGAGCCAATTCCAAATGCTAATTTATTGATTGGCGAATGTACTTATGCAAATAAAGATAAAAGTGTAAAGGCGAAAGACAGAGAAAAAGATTTAGAAAAAATTAAATCTGTTGTTTATGATACCTGCATTGACAACAGTGGTAAAGTTTTGTTTCCGTCTTTTTCTTTAATGCGCAGTCAAGTTATATTGACTATCTTATACGATTTATTTAAAAACGATGAAAAGTTTAATGTCCCTGTAATCATAGCTTCTCCATTAACTTGTAAAATTAATAAATTGTTTGATGAATTGTTGGATGAAGAACAACTTGCTAAATGGCAAGAGGTTTGTGCTTGGGACAAAGTGCGCTTTATAGATAACTATGATGAAGTAGAAGCTTTACTAAAACAAGATTCTCCAATGATATTTTGTTCAAGTAGTGGAATGCTTAATGCTGGTATGGCAGTAGGAATTGCAGAAAAACTTCTTCCTCATGCTAAGAATTGTATTTGTTTTATTGGTTATTCTGTAGAGGGAACATTGTCTTGGAAAATTAAACAAAAGAAAACCAAGACTGTTAATATAAATGGTAAGCCTATTGCGAGTCGTTGTAAAGTTGTGAATTTGCATAGTTTTTCCAGCCACATTCAGAGAGATGATATTATTAAATATTATTCTGGTGGATTTGGAACGGGAACATATGGAAAAATTTGTTTGCAACACGGTTCTATGAAAGACAGAATTGGACTTGCAAGTGATTTACAGGAGGCTATTGAAAAGCGTAACAGAACAGATAAAGTTGTTGTTGTAAATAAATCAACAGAGATTTTACTATGAATAAAAAAATAAAAAAGGAAAATAGCTATGAATCTTAAACAATTTGTTGAGGAAGCGATAGAGATGCTTCCAGATAATTGCGCAGGAGAATTTTTTACGGATGATGGTATGGCTTGGTATTCAGAAGAAGACATTGCATATTATTTGCGAGCTCTTGCGGATTCAGAAAGTGATTAAGCTTTATTCTTTATCTACAGAACTTAAATGACCTACGGGCTTTAGGCGTGGATAAAGTTTAAATAACCTATTGACACAAGAGGTCAGGGTTGTCGATGAAACCATATATGGGGCTATCTTTCCGTGTATGGAGGAGACTTCAAGGGTTGTCAGGTTTCCACAGGATAGCGAGTGAAAACTGTCCGATTAGCATACTTTCATGACTAATTTCAAGTGGAAGAGAAAGGCGTTTTAAGGTGTCGGCACAAACCTTTTATCTCATGTGCCATGTGTACAAGGAGTTTTTTGAGACGTATATTTACAATATGCGTTTCATGCTAATTGTTCCATAGTAGAACAAACTTTAGATAGTGGAAGTTAGAAGAGCGGAGTACCTGTACTTGGCATTGATTTATAGACTATCAGCGCTAAAATTTAAATCCAACAGAGATTGCCGTTACTTAGCTTATATAGAAATATATGACGGCATATAAAAGGTTAAGCTCTTAATAGTTGAAGTTGCAATCACTTCTAAAACATTGTGTCGCTACTAATCAAAAGCGGTTGGAAATTTAAAAGCGAGATTTTAACTTACAAGTGATTGTAAGTTTTAATATAATTTTTAATTGTTTAAAAGGATTAAAAGATATTATGGAAAAAATTAAGAATGTTCCTAAGAATGATGTATTTGATTTACTTGAAGTGGGGCCTCTACCCGCTGAAGCAAATCTTTAGCTGGCTGACCCAGAGCTTGTAAGTCTTTATAAGCGGTATTCTGAGCGTTGTATTTATCTTTTTGATGATATAGATGATAGTACAATGCGTTATGTTAAATGGCTGCTTGAGTGGGAACGTGAAGACGACAAAAATAATATCCCTCTTAAAGACCGTAAGAGGGTTACAATTTTTGTTAATTCTTACGGAGGTCAAATCGACTCTTGCCTTGCTCTTTGTAGCGTAATGAAGAGTGTTAATTTGATTATTCGCACTGTAAATATGTTCTGCGCCGCCAGCGCTGCTGGACTTATTTTAATGAGTGGAACTAAGGGACATCGTTATTGTATGGAAAATAGTTTTTGCTTGGTACATCAAGGCTCAACTTCAGGAGCAGGCGGAACTTACTCACAGATGGAAAGTCAGCAAGCCAACTATCGCAAGCTTATTAAAATGATGGAAGGTATTGTTCTTTCTTCTACTTCAATTGAAGCAAAAGAGTACGCTAAAATTAAGTCTAAGGAAAATTATTTTTATTGTGAAGACCAGCTTTCTCGCAAGATTGTTGATTTTAAGCTGGAAAAAATTAGTGATATTCTTTAATTGATTCGTTTTTAAAAGAAAAAAGTGGACAGAAGGTAGCTCCTTTTTTGTTTGCCTTGAAGAAACAATTACGCTTTTTTCTTTGTATATTAAACTTTCAAGGAGTAAAATATATATGAAAATGATTGATTGTTATAATCCACGGGTTTATAAAATTGTAAATTTATAGAATAAGAAATGTTATTATGGAAGTACAATAACAAGTTTGCATTCCAGATGTTTAGACCACATGGAAGACTTAAAACGACGGAATCATCGAAATAATTATCTTCAGAAAGCGTGGAATAAATATGGAGAAGATTTTTTTGATTTTGTAGTGTTAGAAGAAATGCCAAATAATACAGAATATGAAATTAGAAATAGGGAATAGTGGTATTTAGATAATTGTGTTAGATGGCATATTGATTATAATTTGTCTCGTAGTGCTTTTACTAATAGGCATTTTGCTTCAGAAAAAGAAATAAAAGAGGGGAAATGGGATATTACATGGGAGCAATTTGAGCAAATTACTTTTTTGCTTTAGAACACAAATGATTTATGTGTCACTATTGCAAAATAGACTGGCGTAAAAATTCCATTAGTACAACGAATTTATGAAAGACGTTCTTATTCTAAATTGACAGAAGAAATGACTTTCTTACCTCGACGAGTTGGGATGAGTGAGCATATTTTAAAAGAAGAATAGATTGATTTAATTTTTGAGAAATATAACAATGGGATAGACCCCATAAAAATCGCAGAAGAACTTGAAACAACTTAGAACGCAATATTAAATGTCTTAGCAAAAAGAACTTGGAAAAGTTATAGTGATGCTAAGGGATTAAAAAGAAATTATAAGAAAAGAAGTAAATGTGGAGGGATTTTGCAATTTTCTCTGTTGAAAGAGTTTATTGCTTTTTATCCTGATGGATTAGGTCATTTTTCAGAAGATAAACTTGAACAATCTTATATAAGAAGTTGTTGTAATAAAATTGATAAAAATGTTCCAAGAAAAGTGTCGTATAATAATTTTTTATGGTGCTATAAAGGAGAAGAAGAGAATTTACCTTCTTATGCTGAAATATTAATAGATGGATGTATAACAGGTAAAAAATATTCTAAATCCATTATAATATATGATGAAAATGGAGTCGTTGATTATTGTCGAAATGTAAAGGAAATAACTAACGGCAACAAACAACGAATAAAAGAGATTTATGATGCTTGTGTTTCAGGAGATGTTGTTGATGGTTTTAGGTATAAGTATTTACTTGATGCTCCTGAAGTTGATATAATACAACTGATAAAAAAGAAATATTGCATTTTATAATTTATAAAAAGTATTTAAAAGGAAAAATAAAAAACATGGCTATAAAAGACATTCAATATCCTGTAGAATATTTACAGGAGATGCTTTAGCTTCGTAAAGATATAAACGAAGGAAAGCGTTGTTGGGCTGATGCCGTAGGTATTCGTGCTAAGTACAACCTTCCTCAAGTAGCAATGAAGACCATTAAGGGTGGAGCTTTTTTGCTTGATGAATATTTAACTATGGGATGGATTAATCCACCAGTAGGGACAAAGATTCCTCAGTCTACAACTTCTCTTAATGCAGATGGTAGTAGGGGTTCTGAGAAAGTAATTGAGCTTTCAGAAGACGAGCTTAATTCAAAGGAAGCTTTGCTTAAGGCTCACGGATTTAATCCTATTAATTGGGAGCTTATTTCTGCGCGAAATTCTAAGTGGCAAATGGGTGATGGTAGTGGAGGTTTAAAGAATCTTTATTCTTCTAAGATTACTGTTAAACCTACTGAAACTGGAATTGATGTAGACGAGCTTACTAAATTTTTTAATAACTTTAATTCTTTTAAGTATAAGGGTATTAAAGTTACTCCTAAACAATATGATGAAAACGGAGAATTCCTTGAAATTGATTTGGCTGACCTTCATGTGGGATTGCTTTCTTATGGAGCAGAAACAGGAGAAGATTACGATGTTAAAATTGCTCGTGAAAGACTTGAACGAGCAATGAGTGATATTTACGAACGATGCAAAGGACGTAAATTTAAGCGCATTGTACTTTCACTTCTTGGTGATATTATGCACGTTGATAATCAAAATAATACAACGACTAAAGGAACTCGTCAAGATGTAGATACTCGCGTATCTAAAATGTTCGACAGTGCTTTAGATATGTTAATTAATGTTATTTATAGTTTAGGGAATATTGCACCTGTTGATGTTATTTGTATTTCAGGAAATCATTCTCAAACTTTGGATTATTGTTTGTATAAAGCTCTTGAGATGTGCTATCGCACAGATAAAAATATTAACTTTTTCAACTCTCCCAATCCGAGGAAATGGAGACGCTATGGAAAAGTGCTTATTGGATGGGGTCACGGAGATATGAAACCAGCAAATGCAACAGAATGGCTTCAAAGTGAAGCTTATGACGATTGGGGAAAGTCTCAATTTAGGGAAGTTCATTTTGGTCATTTGCATAGTGAACAAGGAATGAAAAAGTTCATAGATAGTATCTCAGGGTTGGTAACTCGCTATCAGCCTACTTTGGTTGCTTCGTCTGCATGGGAGCATTCTCAAGGTTATAGTAAAAATCCAAAAACTCTTATGTCTTATGTTTGGAATGAAGATAAAGGGTTAAGAGAAATTTGGTATAGTAATATTTAATGTTTTTAAATAAAATAATAGGACAGGGAGTAATTAACCTTTGCTATTATTGGAAATATAAGTGTGAAAAATAAATTAGAACGTGGGGCTAATAGCCCAAGAAATAGAAAATAAAAAGAGAATTTTATTAGGTAGTTTGAAAAATGGGTAAAAAGAATAAAAACTGTAACTTTTCTTAGTTTGATGAGCCTGAAATTGGTAGAAAAAAGAAGTTTTCTAAACCCATAAAGGAAGAAAAGTCTTTCGAAGAAGAGTTCTTTTCTGAGCAGGAGATTAAGAAAAGTAAAGCCAAGAACAAATGGGAGCAGAAAAAGGCTTTTAAGAAAAAAGACAGGTATGATGATTATTACGATGAGTTTAATTAACATTTAATTGAATTGACAAGAAAGGAAGTGTAAAGTAGTAAGGTTGTCCTTACTGCTTGCGCTTCCTTTTTTTAACCTCAGTAGATTAGGGGATAATTGGGGTAAAAAGGGTATAAAAGGTTTAAAAGGAGATAGAGGAGAAAATATATTATGAATCAAGGAAAGAAGTTTGAGCATAATTTTAAATAGTCGTGTGAAAATGATGGAATATTTTGTCTGAGGTTGACTGATAGCGATTTGAGTTTTAATCCGAATAAGGATTTAAGGTCTCGCTTTACTGTGAAACAACCCGCAGATTTAATTGTGTATTACAATGGCTATCTTTTCACACTTGAGTTGAAGAATACAAAAGGTAAGAACTTTTCGTTTTAGAGAGACCCTAAGTTACCAGATGGTATGATTCATTATCACCAGATTAATAGTTTGGTAAATATGGGTTTGTATGATGGAATTATTTCGCGGTTTATGCTTAATTTTCGTCAGGAGATGGACGAAAAGCATGATTTAGAAGAACGAACTTTCTTTTTAAGTATTGATGATTTTAGCAGATTCATGGTTGAAAGTGATAAGAGAAGTATCAATATGAAAGAAGTAATTGAATATGGTGGAATTGAAATAGAAAGCAGCCGAAAAAGGACGCAATTTACATACGCAACCAAAAACGGTTTTGAGGAGATTATAAAGCAGAAGGGAGACTTGTGATAGAAATGGGTAAGTAGGTATATAATAAAACCTTCTCTCCTGAAAAATGGGATAATGTTAATCAAGAAAATAAAGATTTAATAGATGATTTTATTACAGAATGTAAAGCTAAACGTAGGTCTGAGGGGACTTAGAAATAGTATTTTGCGGATTTACGACGTGTTGCAATTTGGATTTTAGAAAATTGTAATAACGAGTCTTTTTTAAAATTAACAAAAAGAGATTATCGTAAATTTATGATTTATTGTCAAGATGAGTGGAATATGAGTGCGGCACGTTGTAATAGAATTTTGAGTGCTGTTCATATGATGTTGGATATGGCAACTGAAGATGAAGATTTATATGAAGATTATGAGCGTAACGCCAGTGAAAAAATAAAAGGTGTTCCTAAAGATAGTGTTAGAGAAATTACTTTTATTCCAGATGATGAAATTAAAATGCTTTATGATAAATTAATGAATGAAGAGAGATATAAAGAAGCAACTTTGTTAGCGATTTTATATGATTCAGGTGTTAGACGCAATGAAATCATTCAAGTAAAAAGGGCTGATATTGCCGACGATAAAAATTCAACGGATACTGTGGTAGTAGGCAAGCGCGGTAAAAAATTTAAAGTTCTTTATTTTTCTCGTACTAAAGAAGCATTTAAAAAATATGAAGCTACCAGAACTGATGATAATGAGATGCTGTTTGTAAATAGTGAAAATAGACCAGCTACAGCGGGAAATATTTATGAATGGATAAAGAAGTGGGGAGAAGAACTTACAGAGCTTACGGGAAAAGATTATACTCGGCTCAGTCCACACTCATGGAGACATTGCTATGTGAACAATATGCTTGATGGTAGTCATTATTTATGCAAAGAAATGAATCTTCGGGCAGTACCTCTGGAAAAAATTAAAACATTAGTTCACCACTCAAGCTCTCAAACTACTTTATCCTATGCCCAAAACAATGAAGATAAAGATATTGAGGATTTATTTGGAATTACTTTGTGATGTATAAATTTGAATAAATACACAAATAAAAGGTTTAAAAGGAGAAATATAAATGGAAGATAAGAAAACTTTAGGAAATGAAGTTCCTTCTCAGATTTCTGAGTCTACTGAAACGACTCAAAAATCATCTTTGAGTAAAGTACAAGATATTACAGAAACGACGAAAAACGAAATATCTTTAGAGAAAGAGGGTAACACAAAGAATGATAATCCTTCTACCCTTAAACTGGAAGAGCTGATTAATGTGGCTGGTAATTTTGTTCGCGGAAAAATAGGAACGAATGAACTTGACGATTTTGGAGAAAAAATGACTATACGTTCTTATGTACCGATGATTGAAAAGGTGCGTTCTCTTATGATGCTTGTTTACAAGTTGGATAACGACCCCCTGCAAACATCTGAAGTTCGTATTGCAAATGTCTATAAGACTCTTTTCTTTGATGTGCTCTTAGGCTTATATGGGATGGTAGACGTGTCTAACGATGAATTAAAAACTTATGCGGCTTATGACCTTCTTTACCCAATTTTTGCTCCATTCCTGCTTCAATATTGTGAACAGGACTTTGGTGAATATAAAAAGATGTTTGAGGACAGTCTAAATTTAACTCGCATGAAAGAATTGTCTGAGCTTATGGAAAGTATAGATTATGAAAAGCTTGCCGAGCAAAATAAGAAAGTAGAAGAAATTCTTACTGGACTTAAAGAAGATAAACGCACTCTTCAGAATCTTGCAGATATTTTCAATGCTACTGACCCGAACCTCAAAAAGACTATGGACATTGTTCAAAAAAATCTGGTTGAGGAAATTTTCGATGCGGCAAACGGAAAGAAAGAACTCAGTCCTCCCATAGCAAAGAAAGCCACGAAGAAATCAAAGATTAAGGATTCTAAAAAGGAAGAAAAATAAAATTATTTTTTGCTGTAAGAAGTTGCAAAAATACCCTGCTTTGGGCAACTTTTGTAACAGATAATTTGATTAAACCCACAATCGGTGGTGTTTTATACCTCTTACATAGAAAGAGGGTATATCCTCTGACGAGAAGGGAGTTTAAATGCTCCCTCTCGTTTTCATTTTAGGAAAGGACAGGACTTATATGGAACAATCTTTTATTGATGTATCTCAACTTGAGCAATTAATTAAATCTAAAATTGAAAGCGAGTTTAAGACAGTTGAGGTAAAAGCAAAAGAAAAGTCAACCGTAGATATGCAAGCTGCAAAGGCTGATATTAATGCTTCTGTTTCAAAATTGTTTCCGTGGTAAATTCTACTTTTATAGAGGTTTTTACAGAGTATTACGGAAATAATTTTGAAACAGAAGCATTAATTTCATCTCTTTCATATTTTCAAGGAAATAATTTACGTCCTGATTTTTCCTATGATGAAAGAAAGTTTAGGTTTAATCATGGAATTTTAGAGGGGGTTAGCCAGAATAATTTAAACTCAAAAAGTTAGGCTTCGTTTAATGGTTATCGAGACCCAGAAGCTTTTGTGACTGGCTATATTGAAAATTTTTGGCAAGATGATGATAAATATTTTAATAATACAGACGATGAAGAGGATGCTTTAGTTCAACAAGCGTTAGATTCTTTACATAAGTCTGAAAAAATTCCAGCCAGTAGTCTTTAGTTTGTGCCAGTTAATACCATGAAAAGAATTACTGGCATAGTAGATGTAACAGAAGTCTACAAAATGGCGCGATATAAAGCATTAACAAGATTTAATAATGAATTTGTTTCTCAAATCAAGCCGAGATTAGTTAAAAAATATCGGTTAAAATTGTGATTGGAGGTTAATATATAATGGCAGATGAAAAAAAGACTGTTAAAGTTGAAATAGATTATGATAGTAATGCGAGAGAGTTAGAACAATAGCTTGCTCGTTTAGATTCCCAAACTAAAAATTTAGTAGGCAGGGTTTCTCAATTGAGAGAGACTGCAAAAAATGTCGATTCCGCGCAAGCTGAACAATTTAAAGTAATGGCGGATAGATTGGAGGAAGGATATAAACAAGATAAAGAAATTTAGGCTCAACTTAAGAAAATTGAACAAGAAAGGAAAAAAGTTGAAGCTGATTTAAAAAGAATACGCAATTATACAGAAGCTCCTGTTGAATTTGGACAACAAACAGGAAAATATGGAACTCATCCATATGTGTCTTCAAAACTCTTTGCTGGTCAACGTAATCCATATGCACGTTCTAAGCAAAATGCTTATTTTAAAGGTGATGAATTAATTAGCGCATCAACTTTAATGAAAATGTATTCTGAAAATAGACCTCGGTTAAATAAGACTGAAAGTGTTAGAAAAGTTATTGAGAGGCTTTTTAAAAACTTTGAAAACCCAGATAGTTTAGTTTTTAAACCAATAGGAGAAAACAGTGATGAAGAGGAACTTCTTACTGAATTGTCCTATACTATGCAAAAATTCCAACGCGCAGTATTTGGGGCGGCTAAAAGAGAAAAAGTTAATATCGGTGATGTTGCTGCACCTCTTAGTCGTGGCGCACAAAAATTTTTAACGGGCAATTTGTTTTATGAGGCAGGTGATTTTACTTCGGGGTAGAGAAAAGCTACTTCAGAAGCATAGGATAAAGAGCTTGAAAAAATAGCAAGGGGATATTATGCAACAGGACAAGTTTATTTAGACGAAGAATATGAAGCCCAATTGCTTAGACGTTATGAACGAGAATTTGCGAAAGACCAGATAAAAAATAAATCTATTGTAGAAAGAGCACATGAAATTAGAAGCAGTGGAAAAATAATCCCCGATGCGGCAAAATATGGACAAGAGGGGAAAATTGCTTCTGTTAGAAATCTTGTTCGCTTTTTAACAGAGGGAGAAGTTGCAAAATCAATCCCTCGGTACGAAAATCGCTTATCTGATGAAAATAAAGGCATTTTAAAAGAAATGCAACAACTTTATGATTTTATTTCAAATGATAAAGAACTTTCTAAATTCTTTAGTTTTGATTCTGGTATAGAAGACCCCCTTAAAGGAACTGAAGTTCAAGAAAAATTAGTTTCTTATTTAAATACCTTATGGGAAAAACTTATTCAATATAGAGAAGAAAATAATAATAAAATGTCTCAAAAGGTAAAGAAAGCTCTTGATTTTAAAATTTCTGATTTAAGTGCTTTACTACGGTCTTATGATGTTGAGGGTGGCGTTGCCTCTAATGATGTAGCAAGAGTTTTTTATAATCAATTAAATGAACATATTGCTACTTGGTATGATAAAGATGGTAATTTAGTGAGTCGGACTTAGAAATATAGCTCTGATGCTAAACGTTCTTTTTTGTCAAAAGAGGGCATTTTTGCTGGTGGAGCTTTTCCTGTATCTTCTATTCCTCTTTCTGTTATGGGGAGTATGCCTTATTTTCCCGCGAAAGGCTATGATGGAGAAAATATTGAAAAAACGAATTTAGAATGGTTGCAAAACCTTGTTGAAAGAGCAAATAATTTACGAGAGGGAATATCTCATGAAGAATTAACAAAAGGAAAAGCTTCCGATGAAATTACTGAATTCTACGAGACATTACTTGAGTCTTTAAAGGCTATATTTGAAGATTTAACGGAAGAAGAAAAACAAGCAGGAAAAAATATTTTAAAAGAAGGCGGTTTTTCTCGCCTTTCTAATAAATCAATAAAAAAAGACTATGACATAAGTGAAGAGGATTATTTACATAATATTAGCAACTTAAAACAAGAGGCTATGTCTGATTTTACTCCTTTAGAAAGAGTAAAAGAGATTAAGCAAGAACTTTCAGACATGGAAACTTTTGTAGTTAAATACAACCAAAATGCTATGGAAGATGCAAAAGAGCAGGAAGACATGATGGCAGAAAACACAGCTTTTGCCAGCAGAATTCGTGCTTTATTAGATGATTTGCCGGACCAACAAACTTTTACTTATCAAGATTTTGAGGATATTCGGGGAGATTGGGCTGGATTTAATTTACATGATTTTTAGGTGTTTGGGCAAGGCGCAGAGGCTAAGTATACAACAAGAGAAGCAATGGAGCAAAAGATTGTTGAACTTGTAAACAATAAATATACTCCTTATACTTTAAATCTTGAAAACGAATTAAATTCTGCATTAGGAGAAGTTAATAAAAGACTTTATTATGATGCTCTTATCCCTTATGTCGAAGAATATATGTCAGCAGATTCTAAAGGCATGAAAGCGGCAATAACTAAGAGGGTTAAAACTGATTTTGGAGTAGATTATGCTAAAGTTTTTAAAACAGACAAAAATAAAATTTTAGATTATCTTGCAACAAAACCTTTATTTAACCCGAATGAAGTTGTTGAAGTTGAAGATGTTACGCCTAATGTTTCTCAAATAAAAGAAGAGCCTAAAGTTAAAAGTGTTGAGAAAGCTTAGATAACAGTAACTGATAATTCGCAAGAATCTGATTAGGAAGCTTTGCTCAAATCTTCTGCTTTATAGGAACAAGTAGAAGAAACTACTGAAGCCATTTAGAAAGAAAAAGAAGAATTATCTGATACTAAAGCTATTGAAGAGCATAGTGAAGCAATAAAAGATGCCGCTGAAGCGGAAAAGGCTAAAATAGTTGTATCAGGAGATTTACAACAAGCTTTAATTAAAGAAAGTGAAACGGCAACGAAAGCTGAAGAAGATGTAAGCGAAGCTATTCAGTAGAATTATCCTGATGAAATAAGCTTTGGGAAAATAGATGATTTAAAATTTGATGATGCAAAGCATCAATATAGTTCAAATGGGGAAAAGTTCTATTCTATTACTCAACTGCGTGATTTATTATTAAGAGGGAAAAATCCTGCCTTTGGTGAAGATTTAAATCGTATTAAAGAATACGCCAATGCTCATGGTTCTGTGACAGCCGCAGATATAGGAATGTCTCAAAAAGATTTTGATTTTATGTCAAAAGGTGTTATAGGACAAGGTATAAAAGGAGATGTTTTCCATTCTACTATTGATAAAATGGTGAAAGCGGGAGTAACTTCATTAGAAGAATTACAGCAAAAAGATTTATCCGCTTTCCAAAGTTATCAAAAAGAAAGAGAAAATGCTCTAAAAGAATTGCAGAAGTATGGATTAGGGGAAGATTTCCTTACTTTAGAGCAAAGTGTTGAATCTTATATGTCTGCAATGAAAAAGTCTGGATTAACCCCTACCGCTTTTTCTGAACAACGTTTAGGTTTTCAGATAAATGGACCTAAAGGACAATATAAAATCGGTGTAACTCCTGACCAACTTTATTCTTGGGGAGTTGGTGGTCAACAGGGGGGTGCATTTGTTGATAATAAAACGGGTCATGTTTCTGGTTACGAAGCTTTACAATTAACAGCCCAATATTTAGCAACTAAAGCAAATGAGGTTGATTATAAAGATTTAATTGGCGAAGTGGATTTAACTGATGATGCTGTAAAATTATATATTGCTGATATAAATGATGGTGTTACTAACTTAATTGAATATTAGATGATGTCATTAGAGGAGTTTTATTCAGCAATAGCAGATGCTTATGCTGTAGCTAAGGGAGAACGTTCTCATTATACAAAAGAAGAAGTGGCAGAAAAATTAAATCGACAGTTAAAGAGTGGACGAATTGTAGGAGAAGCTACTACTCCACAACCCACAGGTATTGATTATAATGCCAGACATCCTTCTTATAGAGGTTTTGGTGGAGAAAGTTATGAAAAGACCTTGGTTGGAGTGTTGGATGACCAAGACATTCAAGCAAAAGATTTCAGGGGAGCGTTAAGGCAATATCAAAAAGAAACCGATACTCTTGTTAAGTCTTTTGTTGAAATTTATAATAGAAAAGAACGCATAAAAGCATTAGATGATAAGATGGCAACACTTGCCAGCTCTTCGAACGATGCGGATAAAAATACTCTTGTTTTATTAGAAAAGCAAAAAGCAATAGAAGAGGCAAAACTAAAAACTTAGCAAGAGCAATATGCAGTAGCCCAAAAAGCAAAGGAAAAAACAGGTGTTCTTGCTATGGCTCAAGCAGCTCAAATTAACGAGCAAGCTGTTCATATGGTAGAACAGGTAGATATTAATGCCATGTCTCAGGCAAAGTCTGGACTTGCTATGTCTACCGCAAGGGCTGATTATCAAGACGAAATTTCTCGGCTTCGTCAAGCAGAGCAAACTCGCAAATCTTATCTAAAATCTCTTAAAGAGCAATATAAAATTGAAAGAGATATGCTTTCCTTGCAAAATTCCATGGACGGTCAAATTGGTCCTCGTAGTAAAGAGCAACAAAAGCTTTTGGATATGTACCAATCCAGATTGCAACAAATCAAAGATAGTACAGTCAGCTATGATGCGACTACTGGTAAGTTTAGCGATGGAACAGCTTTAAACGAGCAAGAAAGATTGCAATTTAATAAAGAAATTGAAAAATCTCAGGCAGCTCAAGCAGAGAAAATGGCGGCAATCAACCTTCGTCAAAAAGAAAGTGTCGGACTTATTCAATCTATTGCAAACGGCTTTAAAGCTTCGTTTAGAAATCTTACGGATTATTCTCTTGCTTATGCTATCATTGGAAAAATTAGACAATCTTTTAATCAATTGTGGCAATCCACGCAACAATTAAATAGTGCCATGGTTGACTTGCAGATTGCAAGTGGTATGAGTTTCAAAGAAGTTAAGAATATGATGTATGACTTTAATGCTCTTGGTAAATAGCTTGGTAAGTCTACTCAAGAAGTTGCACAAGCCGCAAATGACTGGTTGAGAGCTGGTTATGAGGGTGCTGAGGCAACAGAGCTTGTAAGAAATTCAATGCAATTAAGCGTTCTTGGTATGATTAATTCCGCAGAAGCAACGGAATATCTAATCAGTATGCTTAAGGGATGGAAACTTGAAGTTAAAGAAGTTGGTTCCATAGTAGATAAATTAACTGTAACAATATGCAGCGTATGTCGAGTAATCGGCATAGGACACAAACTTAAAAGCAGGTAAATCCTAAAGCCTTACACCACAACGTAATCAGTAATGATAAGCGTGACGGGACGAAAGTAGAAAAAACGTAAGGATGGATATATGGTTAAATCCTAAGTATTCGTAGTAATGGATGTTCATGCAAGTGGATAAATTATATATAATAATTTGTTGCTTTCAACGACTATCTCTTGAAAAAGAGATAGGATAACAAGGCTTAAAGGTTATCCGAAATAGTTTGCCCCTTTAATTAAAGGGTGAAGAAATAGTCTGGTCACGTCCCGAAAGGGAGTGGATTTAGATTTTATATTTAAATCGCATTTAGAATAGCCGACTAAATGTAAACACAACGCAGTAGATATGGCGGCGGCCATTTCGGCCGGCGATTTGGCAACGGCATTGGCAAGGGCCAACACAAGTGCTTAGCTCGCGGGCTCAAGTTTAGACAATTATATTGCATACACAACCGTTGTTGCAGAAACAACACAAAAGAGCGCTGAGTCGGTCGGTGAGTCATTTAAGACATTATATGCTCGCTTTGGTAAAATTGCGGCTGGTAAATTTGAAACTTCTCAGGAGGAACTTGAACAAGAAGGACTTTCTGAAGAAGATATGGCAAATCTAAATGAAATTGAGCAAGTTTTGCGCTCAGTTGGAATAGAACTGAGAGAGTCTGCCGAATCTTTTAGAAATATAGATGAAGTTATTAAAGAAATTGCTTCTAAGTGGAGTACATTCACAGATGTTCAGAAATCTGGTGTCTCTACTGCGGTGGCTGGTACAAGACAACGTGAAAATTTCCTTGTTTTGATGAATAACTTCGAGAACGTGGCTAAGTATGCAGAAATTTCTGCTAATTCCTATGGAACAGCAGTAGAAAAAATGAACGCTTATACGGATAGTGTTGAAGCGTCTCAAAAGAGAGTTCAAGCCGCTGTGGAAAATCTTGCGCTATGGCTTAACATGGAAGGGCTACAGAAGAAACTAAACAATCTTTTAGCAGGTGTTATTGATAATGTATTGGTTCTTTCAACTGCTGTTATTGCGATTATTAGCGCACTGAATAGCTCTGCCTTGGGGGCTGCTTTTGGAGGAGCGGTAAATAAGTTTACTGATATTCTCACTGGTCTCGGGCAAATAGGTTATCTTGCCTCTCCCCAAAATATTGGTGGAGCTTTAAAGAAAAATGTTAATCCTCTTAGCCAAGCTTTTTCAGAGACTATGGGTGAGTGGGATAATTTAAGGCAAGAACAGTTTGTTGCGGCACAGCAAAAGAGATACGGAACAGCATTGGGAAGAATGACTGCGGGTGCAGATGATGTCACACAAAAATATCTTTTAGCATCTCAAAGTGCATTGCTTAATGAGGATGCAGATACTCAATTACTTGTCGCGAAAGAGTTGCTTGCAGATGGCATAACCCAAGAAACTGTAACAAAACTCAAGTCCTCTACGGTTGATGCCCTATTGTCAAATCTAACCACAGAAGAATTAGCCGCAAAGACAGAGGCTATGCGTCAAAGTGTCATAGCAGAACTAAACCTAACTCGGTCTTATGTTGAATTGACCAATGAAGATAAGAAATTAGTCGATACTCGTATTCGTGAAAGACTCGCTGCTGAACAGTTAACACAACAAGAAAAGAAATATAAAGATGCTCTTGGAAACAATTTAAAAAGAGCTTCTACTCAAAGTACAAACGATGCCCTGTGGCGTGGTATTGGTATGCTTGGTGGTGGTTATCTTGGTACAAGAGTCGGCGCGTCTATTGGAAAAGCTCTTGGAGAAGAAAGCGGAATGCTTGGCTCAATGGGCGGAGCATTATTATTCTCTTCTTTGGGTAACAAATTGGGTGGAAACCTTGCAAGCGGATTTAAAAAACTTGGAGAGTACAATAAAGAATTTAAGTTAATTCGTAACCGTCTTATGGATGTTGGTTTAGAGTCTGGTTTAACCGAGGCAGAAGCACTTAAAAAGGCAACCTCTGGCGCTACGGACATTCTTAAAATGCAAGGTAAGAAGAAATTAAGCTTGGTTGAACTTTTTGGCGGACCTGCTGGAATTGTGGCGGCTGGCGCAATGATAGCTGGAATGCTTTATTCCGCTTACAATTCTACCATTGATTCTATGATTAAGACAGCTCAAAATAAGTTTAAAGAAGCGACTGAAAAATATGACAAAGCTCAGTCTGCCGCTTCTTCCGCAATTAAATTTGATAAATTAGCAAATGGAGTTGATTATCTCGGAAGAAATGTTGATTTGACAACAGAAGAGTATGAAGAGTTCTTAAAAGTTAGCAATGAAATCGCGGAAGTATTTCCTCAGTTAGTGGTTCGTACAGACGAATTTGGCAATAAGCTCGTAGGGCCAGAAGGTTTATCTGGCAAGGTTGGAAAAGTTACAGAAGAAGTTGAAAAATTAAAAGAGGCTTTAAAAGATGAAGCAACTGCCGCAATGTTTAGAGTTGATACGAGTGGATTGTTTGGTGATTTTAAACGGATAGCTAATAGTATTCACACATTTTTCACTGGAAGTTCGGTTTCTGTATATGGAGAGGCGTTTAAGGAACTAAAAAGCGGCTTAGAAAATATCAGAAAAGAAAGTGGAATTAAAGGTGGAAGAACACGAAGCGATGAAAATATAATATATCGAGCCAATACAATAAGAAGTAAAGATAGTGCCGACCGTACAGAAAACGAACAAAAAACTCTTGATAAGGTTGATAATTATTTATCAAGAGCTTCTGCTTTAATGGCGGAATTTGTTCAAACTTATGGGAAAAATATTATAGAACTTGCAGATATAGATGCAAAGTATTCTAACTATTCAGGCTTGGCTGATAGGCAAGAAGGATTAGAATCTGATGAACAGTCCGTAATTAATTCCTTTACTTCGCAACTAATGTCGAGCGCTATTAGCGGAGTGCGAAGAGGAACAATAAAAGAAGAAGATTTCAATCGTATGTTCCTTGAAACCAATGAAAAAATAACTAAATTGGTTGAAGACAACCCCATTGTTGCTGATATTTACTATGGTACAGATGATGCTGCTTTAGCTTCTGAAGCGACCGCATTAAAAGAAAAGTATGCTCAGGCAATCGTAGACGCATTTAAAGATGAAAACGGTCTTATTTCAACAGACGGTCAAGAGCTCCTTCTTTCTATGGGTATTATCACTGATAAAAAGGGAGTAAAGGTTGCTGTTCTTACTCTTAAAGAACAAATTTTGAAAGCTCTTGGTAGTGAAGATATGGCTTTAAGCGACGCTTTGTTGGATAAGCTAAGTACAGAAGATGCTAAAAAGGCTTTAAGATGGGCTAATGAGCGGTGGATTGGAGATAAAACTACCGACGAAAATGTTGTCCAGATGATTAATATAGATAGAGAATATGATTCTGAGGTAGGGTATTACAACAGAGCCAAAGAAAAACAAAATTCCTATAACACCTTACAAGATAGGTTGCAATCGTATTATAAAGATGTTGCAAGAGGGAAAAAAGAAGGTTCTAAAGAAGAGATAGGACAAGAATTTTCTGACCTGCCTGAAAATGTGCGCAATGCTGTTGCGGCAAGCGCGGAAGAGTTACAAAAATTTGAGGGAAGTTTAAAAGAATTTACAAAGGCGGTTGACGACGCTGTTTATAATACCTCTTGGCAACAGTTGGTTTCTATTCAGGAAGACTTAGCTAAAACCGCAGAATTTAAACTTTCGGACGCTTTCGGTGACATTGATGGTGTTGAGGGTGTGGCTACCACTTGGGCTGAGTTAAAGGCGGTTATAGATTCTGTTAAAAACAGCTATGAAACTTTAGCGGCGGCGCAAAAGGAACAAGATGCCTTTGGTAAATTAAGCACTCAAACTGTCGTTAGTATGCTTGCGGAAAATGAAAATTACATTGAGCTTCTTGACACATCAACAGGTTCAATAAAGTTAAAAGCAAATGCGCAACAAGAGATGACTCGTATTCAGCTCGAAGCTCTTAAGGCAAACATGGAAGCCGCAAATGCTGAGGATGAAATGACCAAGGCACAGCTTGAAAGGGAGTGGCAAGAGCTTAATTTAGCCGAAGTTTCTGGCGAAGCAACAAATGATAAAATAGAAGCTAACAACGAAGAAATTGTTTCGACGAACGATTTGACTAAAGCATATGCCGAACTTTATGCTCAAATTTAGGCTGTCAATTTAGCTAAGGCGGGAGATATTACTGGTGCTGCGAAGATGATGGAAAGCAAAGACGCTTTGATTGAAGCCGCTGGTAAAGTAGAACAGACAAAATCCACTTATGAAGTAGATAAAAACTACATTAAAGCTCGCAGAAAATATATTGAAGACCAGTTGGGTGATTGGGACCCCAATGAGGGTTTTGCTCATAATGGACGTTTACAAGAGAGAATAGATACTCGTCAAATTATCATGAATGATATATAGGAGATGATTGATAAGGGACTTGACCTTGGCGCAGATTCAACTGGTTTCTTTACACCAGATTTAAGTAATCTAAAAGATGCCAAAGAAGCTCTTGAAGGTTTCTTAAGCGCTTTAGAGGGTATTTATAATAAAGAATATTACCTCATGCAAGCTTATAAAACTATAGGAGAAGACATTAATGCTGCTTCTCAAGATATGTTTATGAGTACAAATTATTATGGTCTCAACACAGGAAAAGATTATGATAAACTCGCAAGCGTGTATGAAAGGTAGATGAAGTTGTACGCGCCTTTGGCCAACGAAGAGACTGAAGAGGGGCTTGGTTATTTGCAAAAATATCAAGAAGCCTATGTAAAATTAAAGAATCTCGACGACGAGCGAGTAGAAGATAAAATCAACATTTTATAGCTTCAAGATGTATCTTATGACCAGCTTATTGCAGCTTAGGAAGAGCTAATTAAAACTTCTGATACATTAGAAGAACAAATTACTCGTGAGAATGAGCTTAATAATCTCATTAAACAACGTTATGAGCTTTATAGAGATATTGCAAGTTGGCAGAGAGAAATGTTGGATATTGCTCTCGAATATGAGAGTGGTACTCCTGATACTGCTGGATATGCTGACCTTGTTAGTCAAAAGAAACAGAATCTTGAAAATGAGATGGAAGCTGTTAAACAGAGAATGGCTGAAATTCAGGATTCTAACCGCAAGGATAAGCAAGAAGAGCTTAGGAATCTTGCCAAACAATATGCGGAACTTTATAAAGAATATGCAACTGTTGATATTGATGTTCTTAATGATAAGCTTGATGTTCTTGAAAGAAGGTTGGATTTGCTTGAAAAGAGCAAACCTCAAGAGTGGGCAAAATACACTGATATTGCGCCTTATTATTAGCAGACCATTGGGTATCTTGAACAAAAAGCGGCTTTGATTAGAGAATAGCTTGAAGATGTTTCAATGCTTACTGATGAGCAAGTTCAAAATTTGGTTGACCAACTTAATGATGTTACGGTTGCTTTGCGTGAAGCTCAAATTCAATTATTGGAAGACCAAAAGAATTATAAGGAAAACCAATATAACGCTTTGGTGTCTAAGGTTCAGGAATATATTACTGAGCTTGAAGATGCTATGGATGAGATTGAAAAAGCTTATGAAGATGAGCTTAAGCCTTTGGAGCAAATTAATGAGGAATTAGAAAGACAGGCAAAACTCGAAGATTTGCTCGCTGCGAAAAAACGTGCTAATCAAGAGAAAGAAAGAGTTTTCAGAAGCGGAATTGGGTGGGTCTATGAGTCCCCACGTTCCAAACAACGTGAGGCACAAAAAGACCTTGACGACTTTAAACGTCAAGATAAAATTGACGACCTTACAGGCACAAAAGACGCAGAAAAAGAAGCTCTTCAAGAAAGAATTGACAACCTCAATCTATACCTTAAAGCATTAGAGTGGAGTTGGAATGAAGCCGAACGAATCGAGCGTGACAGACTTCTTGCAGAGATGATGAATATTGACCAATCTCTTTCCAATGAAGAAATTCAAAAAGAGATGCGTCAACGCATTATGGACGATATGCAAAACTTCATTGAAGTCCAAAACAATGATTATCAAAATTATCTTGGCATCTTCTCAAGTTTTATTAATTCTTATACGCAGTTGGTTCTTCAACTTGCAGAACTTCAACGTCAAGCACTTTCTTTGATTAATTCCAGTCAATATTTAGGCTCAAATGCTGGAGGTTCATTCTCCATCAATAATGCGACAGGCGGTGGAGGCTTTGGTAATGCTCTTGACCGATTTGATAGCGGTGTGGATTATTCTCGTGATTTCCAAGCCGAGATTAACGACGCTCTTAAAGACCCACGGAATTATGGTCCTAATGGGCAATTAAGCGCCGAAGGCAAGGCTTATTTAGCGAAACTTGAAAACTATCGTAATGAGAAAATTGACTTGGGTCTTGGGGGAAATTATGAAAAGACTTATAATTACACTTCAGGCTCTTCTTCTGGTGGGGGAAACAAAAAGTCCTCTTCCAGTAGTCCTTATAATTCCAAAACAGATTATAATAATGAATCTAAATATCTTGACAATCTAATTAAAAATGGTTCCGCTGGTCAAAAAGCTTGGGCTCAAAATCAGAAGAAGGAACTCGACAAGGCTAAAAAGGGCTATGCTGATGGCATTGAAAATGGCCCCGTTACTTACACGGGTCTATCAATGTTGCATGGAACTCCTACCACACCAGAATATATTCTCAATTCTGACCAAGCTTATAATCTCTTACGAAATTTGGCCACAACCAAATTACCTGAATACACTTCCACTTTAAGTCAAGACATGGGAGTTTCCTATGTAATTCAAGGTGATGTAGTGCTCGAAAATTGTGACGACCCAGCGCAATTCTGGAATCAGGTAATGGCCGCAACTCATAATCGTTACAATGTAACAAAGAATAAGCGCTGATAAGCATTAAATAAAAAAAGTAAACATTTGTGTATACTTTTTAAATAATAGCAAAACCTAATAAATACAGGAAGAGGTTGAGGATTCAACTCGCCTCTTCCTCTTCCTATTAATTTTTGTAAAGGAGTTGATTAATATTTTATATAAGTCGAGCAATTTAACCCCGAACCTTGGAGAGATAGATGTTACAGAAAATAACACTCTTTCAGCTTAGGTTAATACTACGGGTACTACAGTAAAAGCTTGTAGAGTAAAAATAATTACTGGCGACGGAAATGATGTTCTTTATGATTCAGACAACGGATATTCTTCAACGAATCTTCCTCCGAATTTAAAAAAGCCAGTTGTTAATAAAGGCATAGTTGATTTTGATTTAACAAGTGCAATCTGTGCCGCAAATAACGTTGTAAATGGTAAAGACTATCAATGGAATATTAGAACTTATGAAGCCAAACGTGGTTCTACTACACAACCTCAAACAACGGTTTGTCAAGGCTTCCTTGTGGGTTCTACTAAATCTGTAATTTGGACTTCTTATGTTGAAAATTCCGATATTAATAATGCCTTGATATATGACAAATATATTGAAATTAAGGGTTATGATAGTTCTGGTAATAGTAATTTTATGCCTTTGCCAGACCCAAATACAGAACAACTTGTTATTCCTACTGATAAAACCTTTAAGGAAAGAAAGAAAATTTATTGGGTCGAAAACGAACTTGGCTGGAATAAAAATTATACTAAGCTTGAATTTGATGACCTGTTTACATACAGCTATAAAGATGGAACAACTTTTGATGTGTATCAATGTGATGACCAACATACTTTAACCTCTTTTTATGTGAATCCAAATGATGACCTTGAAAGAGCAAGATGGGTTGAAATTTATAAGTCAGACGGGACTTCAATTAATGGAGCAACTGCTGTAAAATATAAAATTATTGGCTATGGTGAAGAAACTGGCGAAATTAGATTACAAGAGGCTCTTCCCGAAGTTCCTCAAAATGGTTGGACTTATAAATTATTTAAGAAAGACACGGTAAAAGATACTTATGAAGAAGTTGTTGTGCCTTCTCCTAACAATATTTTGGGTGGTAGTCCTCTTGCAAGTGGCAAATTAATTTCGAATCGTAATGCGTCAGGAGAAGTGACGGCACAATATTTTATTTAGCCTAATATTAATATTGGGTCTGATAAGTTCAATCCTGCTGAAATTGTTTTTGATAAAACAGGTGCAAGAATTGATTTATACGAAAAAACTTCCGATACAGTTGTTCCTCGGAGAACTACTGATATTACATTTGATAAATTAGATAATACACAATGGCTTATTGAAGTAAAAGATGGTATTATTGAACAAGGTACAATTCCTATTGCTCCTAAGACTCCATATACTGCTTATACAGATTTTATGGATTCTATGCCAAATGCAATTTTTTACGCAAGAACAAAGCCTAATTTAATTATTTTCTATAATAATTTGAACAATCAAGCAAATGATGTTTTGTATATTACACCTGATGCGCAAATTGAGACTTTGATTAAACAACATAAAAATGTTTATATTGAATTGTTTAATTCTGATGGACAATCAGTTGCAGAAAAGAATAAGATTATTTCTTATGACAACGCGATTGGTTATGTAAAATGTGCAAATTCTTTTGATTTGTTCTATGAAGACGAAGTAGAGTTTTACACTTATAAACTTTATACTTATAATGCTGATACGCAAGTTTATACTGAATTAACAGGAGTTGAGAATGCTCAAGCTTCAAATTATGCTTCGACTACTTCAGGCACTCAACCTTGGAGAGATGTACATTTTAAGACAGATTGGGATTCTCCTGAAAATGTTCAGGTAAAATATTATAAGTATACTTTATATGATTCTCTGGGCAATGTTGTCGCTCAAAGTGAAGATATTTATGACAGCTTGTTAGAATGGTCTTTTAGAGGATTGCAAACTTCAGATGATGTAGAATTGCCTAATAAGTATACAATTCAGATTGATATTACCGACCAATATGGAGATGAATTTATTCAAACAGCAGATTTTACAATTTGGTATCAAATAGACCAAAATGTAACTCCATTAGCAACGACTTTTGATTGTAAAGAGGGTGCAATTACTCTTTATGCAAACGCGCCTGTTTATACTGCACCTGTTGAAAAGAATGGATTAAAAGCTGTTGATGAAAGCAATATTTATATTTTTGGTGATGATTTACCTTCCAAAGCTATTTTGAAAATTGGGGATGGAGAGTGCTTGTGTTATGACAGGTTGGTAAGTAATGGAAATCCTCTTGTTTTTCCGCCGAGTTTTGTTTTCTTAACAAGATTACAACTTACGCCAAGATTTAATGAGCTTACACCTACTCCACGGAATCAAATTGTATTTTAGATTGCGCATACGGCACAATATGGTCAAGAGGCGATTGGTGACACTCCTGCTACAGAAGAGATTATTGATACCTATACTTTAAAATGTGGTAGCACAGAATCTTTCTATATGGATAGCACAGGAAAGATTGTCCCGAATCCAGACCAATATCTAATTAAAGTATATAAAAATGATGAAACCGAACCTTTAATGTGCTTTAAAAATGGCACAGCAAATTCATTTAATATTTAGACTGAGGATAAGCGTTTTGATGGTACTACGGGTTACTTCTTTAGTCCTACAGCGATTAAGAACGCTTTGCAAAGTCAGACAAATATTCAAATTGTTTCTGCATTACCTCCCAGCATTACTCCTGAAATTGCTGCGAAGAAATATTTGCTTACTGCAACTACAGGTAAATATTTAAGTGGAGGTATTTATAAATACAATACTATTACTGAGGAGTGGGAACTTCAAGCCGAAGATTATTATTTCCTTGAAAATATTTCTCAAGTTGATGGTGCAACTTATGAAAGTTTGGATGTTCCTACTGTTGCACAAGGAGAAAATGGGGAAATTCTTTGGTATGATGAAACGGAAAATCCTGATAGTGATTTGTTATATATTGATTCTCATTTGATAAATGAGCTAAACACAAAGGCATTTAATGACCGTTGGTTCTTAATTGTTCTTAAAGTTATTCGTGAAAATAATAACAGTACAGTAACGTGCGATATTAGAATTGAGACCAGAAAGGAGGTCGTAAGTCATGGCGAATGATACCGAATATAAAAATTATTTGTTTATAAATAGTAACATTAATGTTGACGTTCTTCGTCTTGACCGCGATACAACTATTAGTCTTGATGGAACGAATAAAAACGGAAAAGATATTTATGCTTTAACTCAAGAAAAGAGTATTACCGCAGATACAATTCTGTTTAATACTTTTGTATCAAATGGAGAGTATCAGATTGATGGACAATATTTTGACCCTGAATCTGAAGAATCAGGTGCTACTTTCTATATTTATAGAAAAACACCTTATCAAAAATATTATGATTATATTTGTTCTCTTGAAAATGGGGCAACCACATTAAGAGATTATAATATTGCTAATAATGAGTATTATCATTATTTAGCCGCAACAGAAGTAAAAACAAGTTCTGGTATTAAATATAAAATTTATCAGAACGAAGAAGAAACTCCTGAGAATCCTAAATATGTTCAGGATAGTGAGGGCTTATATTATCTTCCAGTAAAATGGGATAGTTGGCAGATTTGTGATATTGAAGAATCTGATGAGGAAAATACTTTCATAAAAACTGGTAATACTTGGAATTTAGGCTTGAACATGGAAGATGCTGCGGTAACTCAAAACACAAGTGTTTCTATGTGGGAGACTCTTGGTAGATTTGATAAATATTCCGTAGGTCAGCGTAATTATGATAGCTCTGCTGTAACGTGCTTACTCGGTGATATGAAAGAAGTTCTTCATGTTGAGGGGCCTGCTAACACTATTGTAAACAAGTATGAATATACAGAGGATGCGTATGCTATTTCAAAATGTGATTATGATGAAGAACTTTCAAAAGCTTCTTTGCAAAGTCAAAACAGAATAAAAGCAATAACTCGAAAAAATCTTATTGACAATAAGTACCAAAGGTAGTATACTAAGACTGAGGCTTGGAAAGAGTTTTGTAGTAACGGCAAATTGAAATTGCTAAAAGATATAAAAGGTAATAAATGGATTTGTCAAATTCAGTCTGCTCCCACAAGAACAGTAAATGGTATTAGTAATTATCTTTTGACTACTATTACTTTTGAATGGAGAGAAGCTGTAGATGCTTCAACTTCTGTAGTTGTATAGGTTGAGTAATAAAGAAAGGGGGATGCCGAATAAATGGAATTGTTTGGAGAAGTATTATTTTCAAACGGTGAAGATGAAGACATTCCCTTTTCTAAACTAAAAAGACTTTTGGAAATGCCTTATCTTAAGCCGAGATATAGATTAAGTGTTTTAACGCAAGATGAGTAGGTTGCATATATTATTCCAGAAGGAGATATTGTAGCTGATAGTATTAACTATACTGAATCATATCAAAGCGGACAAAGACGTAATATTTCCCTTGAATTAGTTAACGTAGATGGACGTTATACTCCAAATGTAAATGGACTTTGGGTGAATAGTCGTTTTAGTTTTGAAATAGGAATTGAATATTCAGGACGTATTATCTGGTTTCCTAAAGGAATCTATATTATGGGTAATGTAGACCTTACAAGAGGGAATTCAGAAAAAACAGTTTCTTTACAATTACTTGATAAGTATGCCATTTTTGAAGGGAAGACTGGTACTCTTGAAGTCGCTTATGAGGTTGAGCTTGGAAGTGACATAAGAGATGCGGTTAGAGGAATTTTAAATTTTTCTCTTGAAAATGGTTATATTTTAGATTATAAAGATGTTATCTTTGACCCTTCTTTGGTTGGAATGGTAACACAACAAACTATTCGAGCCGAGCAAGGTGAGAATTATGGAACAGTCATTGATGCTTTAGCAACACAATTATCTGCTGAATATTATTATAATAATGTTGGTAATCTATGTTTCTATCCCATCAATGAAACTGTAGATGATAGTGTTAAACCTATTATTTGGACTTATCCTTCTTTTGGAAGAGATTTGCATAATATGAGTTTAAGTTATCAAAATGAAGATATTGTAAATTGTGTTAAAGTTGTGGGAGATAATGTTGATGATGGCATTTATAGCGCTGTTGTTACTAATGAGAATCCCAGTTCTCCTATTTGTATTCAACAGGTAGGAAGACGTACTGCTCCTCCTTATAGTGAAGCTAATGTGTGGAGTGATGACCTTGCGCATGACCTTGCAATGTATTATTTAAGAAAATCAAGCTTTGTTGCAGTACAATTTTCTTGTTCTGTAAGTTTTAATCCTGTACTTACTGTAAACAATATTTGTGAAATTGAAGATGATTATTTGAATTTGAAGAGGAATAAATTACTTATAACTTCAATTTCTTTCACTTCTGAAAGTGGACAAATGAGTGTTGCTTTTTGTAACACGGAAGATTTACCAAGTAATACTAAGAGGACTTAATGAAAGGAGGCTGCTATGAGCAGACGTAAAAATAATATTCAAAGCGATTATACTATGGACGATTTAGCAGACTCCCTATTAAGTCGTATATTAGCGTGTGTAGACCAAAAAGCATAGTCTAATGATATTACAAAAGGGGCTATTGTTACCAGAGTAAACGAAGATGGAACAGTAAATGTTAAACTTCCTGCTGATGAAGAAGGTCACGAATTTACAAAAATTTCCAATCAAAGTGTCTATGAGTTATCTGTGGGAGATTCTGTTGAGCTCTATTTAAAAGGTGGTCGTTATTCTAATTGTTGGATTATAGCCAAACATGGAATGGGACGGAAAAGAGTTGCTTTAGAAACTCAAAAAGGTAATACTGTAGTAGTAGGTGGAGGAAGCTCAACTGGTGGCGGAACTGGAACTATTCCTGAAAGTATACTAAAGCACTTGGTTGATTATAATAACCCTCATAGAGTTACAAAAGAACAACTTGGTTTAAGTAAAGTAGTTACATCTATTAATGGTGAAAGTGGAGATATTACTATCCCAACAGTTATTAATGATGCTAAATTAACCATTCAATAGAATGGGACAGAAGTTGGCAATTTTACGGCAAATAGTGCTGTAGATAAAACTGTCAACATTACTGTTCCTACTAAACTTAGTGAGCTTGAAGATGATTCTTCATTTGCAACAACAGACGAACTCCCAACAAAAACAAGCCAACTTACTAATGATAGTGGATATATTACATCTGCGGATATTCCTAATATTCCTGTTACAACTGTTAATGGGAAAACTGGCGCAGTTCAATTAACTGCAACAGATGTTGGAGCTTTGCCTGATACTACAACAATACCAACAAAAACCAGTCAACTTTCAAATGATAGCGGATATATTACTTCTGCTGAAGCACCTGTTTAGTCTGTTAATGGAAAAGTTGGGACTGTTGAATTAGTAGCGTCGGATGTGGGTGCTATATCAACAGACAACATATCTCAAACATTAGGCAATTCAAGTACAAAAGTTCCAAGCGAAAAAGCTGTTGTAGATGCTATGTCTGCGGCAGGATACGGTGATATGCTTAAAGCAAAATATGCTAACAATAACACGGATGATACTGTTAACAAAGCGTTTTCTGATGCCAACGGTAAAAACATTGCTGATACATACGTTCCAAAAGACGGAGGAACGTTAAATAATGTGGACGCAAATACTTTAACTACTACGGGAAATTATTTAATCGGAGAAAGTTGTACTAATTTTCCTGATGGTAGTTAGGGTAGTGTGGTTTAGGTTGTTGGAGCGGGAGGTTCTGCTTATCAAACAACAGTAATATATACAACAAACACATATGCTCATAGAGCATATAACGGGACCACTTGGACTGCGTGGAAAGATGCGAATGGTGCGGTTGTATCTGCAACACAGCCTCAGTATCAAAATGTTGGCAGTCTATGGTTTAAAGAAATTACCTGATTTCATTCGTTGGGTAATAAATAATAAAAATATTTTTTTAGCATTTCCTTATTTCGAAAATATTTATCTTAGGGCGAAACCTTTAAACTTAATAAGACAAAAAAAACAATTTAAAAAAACGTAAAAATTTTTCTTGACAAACTGCGAAAGGTGTGTTATACTTCAATCACAGTGAGAGATGAATCGAGATTTTAGTATAATACACCTTTTTTCACCGCTCACATTTTCCCAGCAAATATAGACGAAAGGGGTAGACAAATATATGGTAACGAATCTTATTTGCGATGCTTGCAAGTTCCAGCCTAAGTGTGTTGGCTATAATAAGCTCAAGCCTTTTACAGACGAAGCGCGAACCGACCTTGGCATTGAGATTGAGATGCAGAAGTGCAATGATTTTGTTGACATGAATGATAATGATGAAGACGCAGGTTGATTTCTTCTGAGGTAGAGATTCTTTGACTCTAAGCACAAAAATGCTTAGCCAAGTGAAGCCGTTTTTGGTGGATTTGTACAAAAAATAAGTCAATAAACAGGCTTAAAAGGCAAATAAAAAGACAATTTTATTTGACGAACAAATTTTAGACATTTAAGGAGATATTTTTTAACATGAATAATAATTCTGACCAGATTCGTAGACTTTAGAACGTTGTAATCCTTGAGGGCGCTCTTGCAGAGCTTGAGGAACCTCGTACTGGCACAGGTAAAGATGGTATCAATTACATCTCCCTCCGTGGTGCTGTACAGTGTGGCGATACTGGCGTTTACACTCGTAGCTTCCGTGCCTTCATTAAAGAAAAAAAGACTAACGGTGAAGATAGCAAGGTTTATAAGGATGTAGTTGAGTGGCTTAAGACCGCAACTCCTATGACGAAGAACGCTGAGAATCCTACTATGGTTCGTCTTCAGGGTAGCCTTTCCGATAACGTTTATGTTAATCGTGAGGGTGTTCTTGTTGAGGGTACTGAGGTTTCTGTCCAGTTCTTTAATGAGTTTAAGTCTTTCAATGCTTCTCTACAACTTGAGGGTTATATTAAAGATATTAAGCCTGAAGTTCGTGGCAAGGATGATGATGCTCACGAGACTGGTCGTTATAAGATGCACTTTATTACTCGTGACTTCTATGGTAATACTCTTGACCTTAAGAATATTATTGTTCCCGCTGAGACCTATGACGATATTCAGTCCATTGGTTATGATGAGGGTGCTACGGTTTCCATTAATATTGACTGGATTCCCTCTCAGACTGAGGAAGCTCCTAAGAAGAAGTCTGGTGGTTTCGGTAAGCAGGTAGACCTCGGTTCTACCAATGGCAATTCCTATCTTGAGATGATTCTTGTTGGTGGTTCTGACCCCTATGATGAGGATTCCAAGGATGCTCTTAGTCCCAAGATTGTTCGCGCAATGATGGCCGAGCGTACTGCTCACATTAAGGAAGTTGAAGCGAATGGTTATCTTGGTAACAAGGGTAACGGTTCTACTACAACTGCAAAATCTGGTGGCTTTGGTACTGCTAAAGCTAAGACTGGTTCTTTTACCCCTATTGATGATGATGAAGAATTGCCCTTCTAAGTCATAAGAAAGGAGTAAAAGAATATGGCTATTGATTTAATGAACCTTGCTCCAACTACAATTAGTAGAGACCTTAAGGGAAAGTATGTTTGCCTTTATGGTGACGCAGGTAGCGGTAAAACCTCTCTTGCGGTTTCTTTCCCTAAGAATCTTCTACTCGGATTAAATTAAAACGAGGTAAAAAATGAATAGTTTGTTTTCTATCAGCCGAAAGAATGATACTAAAGGCGGCTCGATTATTTGGACAGAGAGCCAAATAGCCTATATCATTAACGAGTATAATTCTACTCATAGCACTGTTTCTATTGCTAAACAATTTGGCACTAATCCTCAAATGATTCGTAACGTATTACGCAAAAATCGGGTAAATGTTTTGTCTCTTAGTGAGCTGGGAATGTTGGACTTTCCGAGGAATTCTAATTTTTTTGAAAGTGTAGACACTCCTGTTAAAGCTTATTGGTTAGGTTTTCTTTATGCCGATGGATATATTGGAAAAGAAAAAGATAAAAGAGTTCGTATTACATTAAAAAAAAGTGATGAACAACATTTAAGTAAATTCTTATCTGCGATTGAAGCAAATAATACTCCTATTAAATATTCTCAAAAAAAAGATGGAGAAAAGATTTTTGAGCAAGCGTATTGTTGTTTAAGAGATGCTAAATTAGTTGAAGATTTAAATAGAGCAGGTTGTGTAAATTGTAAGTCTTACACATTAACTTTTCCGAATACAGATATTTTGCCTGAAAAATTACAATCGCATTTTATTCGAGGGTATTTTGACGGAGATGGAAGTTTGCATAGCACTCTTTCAGGAAAAAATAAAACTCCTCGGTATAGAATTACTTTTGTTGGAACTAAATCTTTTTTAGAAAGTTTACGTCAGATTTTAGGTAAAGAACATATAGCGATTGAAAATAGAGATACTTATTGTATGTTTTCAATTTCTGGTAACAAACAATTAATTCCTATTTTAGAATATTTGTATAAGGATAGTAATGACAGTATTGAATTAACTCGAAAGAGGCAAATTTATAATAAGTTTTTACTACAAGTCCAATGATAGTGAACTTAGAAATCTAAGGTGTGAATATGTTTTAATGTATTCGCTAACGGTAAAGACCCAGTGAAAGTCTGGATAATACCGTGCCAAGCTTGTATAGAAATATACTTGAAGGTGTAACGACCATCCCCATAAAGGGGTTAGGATTAAAGCGTGGTGAAAGTCCAAATCCGAAGCGCTATCACTTATTTGAGCTTGCCATATTTTCTCAAATAAGAAGAGATGGTCTATTCCTTATGGTAACATAAGGTAGGTAAAGTTGAACACGGTTGGAACGCACAGTCTAACATTTACGCAGTTGATGTTCCTACTTGGGCTGATTTCAAGGCTTATGTTAAGCAGTTGAAGAAGCCTGAGATGAAGGAAAAGTTTGATACAATTTCTTTAGACACAATTGGTCTTGCTTGGGACCGTTGTATTGAGTACATTTGTGATAAGAACGATGTAGAGAAGATTAATGACATCCCTTATGGTGGCGGTTATTCTGAAGCTCGTAAGGAGTTTGAGAAGATGATTATTACCATCACTCAGCTTGGTTATGGTCTTGTTATTATCGCTCACGCAGATGTTCACCTTGAAGCTGACCCTGATAATGCGAATGCAGAAGTTCGTGTTCTTGGTCCTGCTGTTCCTAAAAAGGTTGCTGATATTGTCAATCGTCTTGTTGATATTACTGCTTATATTAATATTGATAAGAATGGTGAACGTTGGCTTTATCTTCGTAGCACTCCTACTATTACGGCAAAGAGTCGTTTCCGTTACACTCCTGACCGTATTCCTATGGGTTATGATAGCCTTGTTAATGCTATTGCAGACGCTATTGAAGAGGAAGCAAAGAATGGTGGTACAGTAGTTGATACTCCTGTCGAAGCTGCTCCTGAGAAGAAGCAGGTCAATTTCGATGACCTTGTGGCTGAAATTAAGGCGTATGCTATTGCCATGAATAAGATGGAGAAGATGTCTGAATATTCCAAGATTGTTGTTGAATATCTTGGTAAGGGTAAGGCTGTTAAGGATTGCAACGAATCTCAGTCTGATATTCTCATGCTTATTCTTTCTGACCTCCGTGATTGGGGTGCAGAGAACGACCTCGACATTGCTCGTAAGGTCTAATAATTAACTAACACAAAGGAGATTGGAGAAAGTAAACACGCTGAATCCTTTCTCCTTTGTTTTTCTAATTATAATTTTACAGAAATGGGGTGTTATTATCGGTAGAAAGCCAAATAGAGTTTTTACTTGTGCTCAATGCGGTCTTTAGTATCCATCTGAGCTAAAGATAGTTGTTTCGCAAAAGAATTATTGTCCAAGTTGCGGAACAATTCGCCGTCAAAGAGCGGAAGATTATAAAAATCTCTTTAATTATATCTTTTTTACAATGGGCTACGATGGTGTCTTAGACCCCAAAAAAATGTCTGTTCCTGTAAGCATTCTTAAAAAAGGCTATCATATGGATGCCTCTAAGGTTCTTTGGACTCTAAAATATATTAATGAGTACGAGAAAAATAAACCTCGGAGAATGCAAACAGAGATGGATTTAATTAAACTGGTAACTTCTTACTATCTTCAAGCTAAATTCTTTTGGGCAAGTTGTGAAGAATTAGACCAGAGTTCTACACAAGAAAAGATAGATGAAAGTTTAGATTTCCCAGTTCATCAAGTTGTTATCAATCGTTCTGACCTTGAAAAAGCTCGTATTGCAGATGAAGAGAAAAGAGCTCTTCGTGAACATCGAGTGATTCCAGAAGATTATGATGGCGATATTGATGAGTTGGATTTTGATGCTTTTATTTGGGACGCTGATTATGATAAAGAATTTTTGAAGCAGCGCAAAGAACTTTGGGAAGCTGAAAGAGCAAAAGAAGAGGAAGAGTCTTATTTTACAGATGAGATTTTACCAGAAGACCTCAATGAAGAGGATTTACTACTTTATAAAGGGGAGACAGATTCGTGGCAAGTAAAATAAATTTCGACCAAGACGATTATAATTCTCGTATTGCTGCCCTTGAAGTTATTGGCTGTATTATTTAGAAGCCAGATTTACTTGCGGGGCATAGGCTTGAGAAAACGGATTTTACGAATCTTGTAGCTCAAGCTGTTTTAACTGCGGTTAAATATCTCTGGGCAAAAAGAGTAGAGTTCATTGATATTAACATTATCAACGAATGTCTCTCCAAAAACTATCCTACATTTTATCGAATTTATCAAAGAAGTCAGCGGGATAACTTTGTAGGTCAGGCAGTTACAAAATGCCATCCTATGAACTTTGAAGCTAACTATAACGAGCTTAGAAAATTTTCTCTACTTCGTTCTCTTATGAATCAGGGTATTGATGTAACTGATATTTATGACCCAAATGAGTTTGACGATGATGAGGGAGAAAACAAGAAGAAAGAATTTGTTAAAATGACAACAGATGATATTCTTCTTAAAATCCGTCAGAAACTTATGAGCACTACACTTGATTATACAACTAAAGCTGGTCGTGATAGTGTTAAAGCTGGTGGAGCCGAGCTTCAAAAGTTTGTTGAAGACCGTAAAAACGGTGGCAGTTATGGCTTAAGTTATTCAAGTAATTTTTATACTACTATCACAGGTGGTATGAAACCAAGACATTTTAATATGATGTCTGCTGGCACTGGAACGGGAAAGACCCGTCAATCAATTTCAAACATTTGCCATACTTTTGCAGTAGAATATTATGATAATAAGCTAAAGAAATTTGTTCCAAATCCTCACGGGACTCAAAATGCAGTCCTTTATATTGGAACTGAGATGGAACTTGTAGATGAAGTTGAGCCTATTATGTTGGCTTATATTGCAGATGTTCCACAGGACCACATTATGGATTACACTTATGCAAATGGTGAATATGAACGAGTTCTTTATGCTATTGATGTTTTGGATAGAAGTCAAATTTATCTTGAATATGTTCCTGATTATGACATTTCTACTCTTGAACAAACTATAGAAAAATATGTTCTTCAAAAGAATGTAAGACACGTTTATTTTGATTATATTCATATTACAACAGACCTTATTGCAGAATTTCAAGGAGAAGCTAAAGCAAAGATGCAACTCCGTGAAGACCAAGTTCTTGCCAATGTTGGCACAAAATTAAAAGAACTTACTCGTAAATATGATATTAGTCTTGATACTTGGACTCAGGTTTCAGGCGATTGGAAAAATGAAAATAATCGAGACCAGACTATTATTCGTGGGTCTAAAGCTCTTGCAGATAAGGCAGATATTGCAGGACTTATGATGCGTCCTACTGTTGCAGAACTTAAGAAGATTGACCCAATTTTAAAGAATCGTTTTGGCGGACAAAAGCCAAATGTTTATTATGCGATTTATAAGAATCGTGGTGGCAAATATGTAAATGTCAAAGTTTGGCTGTATGTAGATTATTCTACTATGCGTGTATCTGACTTATTTTGTACAGATTATGATAATAAACTTATTGACAAAGTATTTTTGCCTGAAACATTTGTTTCAGTAAATGAAGATGGCATTGTTAATTATAGTAGACATAAAGAAGATGTCCCTGTTGTAACAACAGGCATTTCTGCAAAAGAGACTTCTAATGGAGATACCACAAAATTGACAAAGCCTACTAAATATGAAGCTATTTATTCTGATGAAACTGGTGGAGATGACCCCGCCGAAAAAGCTATAAAAGAAGCTATGGAGTCTGGTGAGGTAACTTCTGTTGTGAGTAAAAAACTCCAAACAAGACTTGACCTTGAAAAAGAAAACGAAGAAAATATGTATTCTACTAAAGTAACCAGAGAAGATTTTGATAATGATGGTTGGCCGGTAGATAAATTTAGTGAAATTGAGGAAGAGGAGTAAAATCCTCTCCTTTGGTTAACATTATGATAGATAAAGACGAATTATTAAAACGTGTTACACCTGAGATTGTGATTGAAATAATGGATGAAAACGGTGCTCCTTTAAATCATACAAGTAGAGATGGTTCAACTGGACAACAGCTTTTGTGGTTTAAAACTATTTGTCATGGAGGTTCTAAACCTAAACTCTGTTATTTTACTCAGTCAAAAAACTTTTTCTGTTATACTTCATGTGGAGCAATGAGCTTTTTTGAGGGGATTAAAAGAATTAGAAATGTAAGAGATAAAGATTTCTATAAAGGTGTTATTCTTTATATCGCTGATAAAGTTGGGCTAAAATCAACTCAAGAAAAGGGGTTTGGCACTTATCGCAAAGATGATAGAGACGATATGAGAACCCTTGAAGATAATATGAGTATTTCTGGTTGGGGAGATTGGCGCGAAAAAATTAAAAATCAAAACGAAAATATCAATAACAAAATCATTCAAGACGAAACAATTCTAAACTATTTTGAAAATAAGATTTATGATGGATGGCTCAAAGAGGGCATTTCAGAAAAATCTATGAAAAAGTATGGAATTAAATGGTATGAATATCAAAAACATATTATTATTCCACATCGAAATGAAGACGGACAGTTAATTGGTATTCGTCGTAGAAGTCTCAAACCAGAAGATAAAAATAATAAATATATGCCTGAATTTATTGAAGGTAAAGATTATGGACATTCTTTAGGTCTGAATCTATATGGGCTTTATGAGAATAAAGCCGCAATAGAAGAACGTGGCAAAGCTATTATTGTTGAGGGAGAAAAAAGTGTTTTGCTTTCAGATACCTATTTCGGCAAGAATAGTATTGCTGTAGCTACTTGTGGCTTCTCTGTTTCTAATAAGCAAGCTAATCTTTTAGGAGACCTTGGTGTAAGACAGGTTTACCTTGGATTTGATAAAGACTTTGACGAGTTTGACTCAAAAGCGGTTAAGGGGTACAATAGCAATCCTGCAACTAAAAGAGACTTTGAGATGTATAAAAACAAAATTATTTCCATTGCTTCAAAATTAGCTGGAATGGGTTTTGCAGTTTACATCATTAAAGATAAAGAGGGTAAACTTAAAATCAAAGATTCTCCTTTTGATGAGGGTAAAGAAACATTTCAAAGGTTATTCGCAAGCGCAGAAAAGTTTGATATGAATAAGCTGAAATGGAATCAAGGGTGATAATTATGTAGACGAGGATAAATAATAAATGAAAAAGTTACAATGGAAGACAAGATTTAATACTTAGTTTAAGGAAGAAGTAGATTTCTTAGATACTCTTCTTGAAAGCTATGGTATTACAGACATAAAGAGTTTTGTTCATCCTGTCAGAAGTGAGTTGAATGACCCATTCTTGATGAAGAATATGGATAAAGCTGTAGAATTAGTCCATGATAAATTAAAAGAAGATTGTAAAATTCTAATTTATGTGGATGGAGATTGTGATGGTGCAATGGCAAGTTCTGCCTTAACTCAGATTCTTAAATATATTAAACCTGATGTTAAGTTAGACTATACTTATGCTTTTCAGAAAGACCACGGACTTACTATGAGTAAGTTAGCAAATTTTACAAAAAATGAATTTGGATTGATTATAATTCCAGATGCATCAATGGAAGCTAAAGACGCTATTGAAATCACAAGGAATTTTTCTGCTCCTATTTTAGTTTTCGACCACCATTTAGTTTCATCTGAGACTCAAGATACTTGGACTGGCGAATGGATGGATAGAGAAAAAGCAATTTCTATTTACAAAGAGAACCCGTCTGAATATAAGACTCGTTTTCATACGGATTGCTATGTGAATTATTGTTTGCCTGTAAATAGTACAGATGGTCAGTATCCTTGTACTGCGATTTGTGGTACAGGAGTTGTAATGAAATTTGCAGAAGCTTATTGTGAAAAATATAATGTTGATACAGAAATTCTCGACAATATTATGGAGCTTGTTTCACTTGCTGAGATAGCAGATGGCATGGACAGCATGAAGCTTGAAGCAAGATGGTATATGCTTGAGGGACTAAAAGAGTTCTATTGGCATAATGATTTCATTAAGGAGCTTTGTGACCGTTTGGCTGACGAAATGCCTTATGGTAGAACTATTAGTTCTATGGGCTGGACTATTGCTCCTAAAATTAATGGTGTATTTAGATATGGCACAGAAGAAGAAATCATTAATATGTGTCGTGCTATTCGTGGAGAGCAAGAAACAATAATTTATAAACCTCGACGTAAGAATAAGAATGACCCCGTACCAGAACCAGAAGAGCATACTCTTCAATGGGATATGGCAAGGACTTGTTGTAATGTAAAGAGTAGACAAGATACAGCAGTACGTTCACTCATGGAAAAAGTTGAGGAAATCATCAAAAAGACAGAAGCAAATAAAAGAAGTATTTTGTTTGTTGATTGTAGTAATGTAATTGATAAGAAAACTGTTACAGGACTTGTAGCTAACAAACTTGCTTCAAAATATTATCGACCTGTTGTTTTGATGCGTAATTTTTCAGATACCGAATTTGGTGGGTCTATGAGAAATTATTCTCAAGGAAACGTTTCAGATTTGAGAAGTTTACTTGAAGAAGCTGGGGTAATAATCCACGGACATTCTAACGCCGCAGGAATTCGTATTGAAAAAAGTAAACTTTCAGAAATTCAAGCTAAGTGTGATGAGTTGCTTCCTATTGATTCTCTTGTTACAATTCATCAGGTTGATTGGCAAGTAGACTTGGCTGATTTGAAGAAAGAATATATTTCAGAGGTCGCAGAAAACTATGCTATTTGGGGTAATACTGTTCCATCTCCTACTTTCGCCATTACTGGTATCAGAGTAAATGCAAGTCAGATTACTCGGTCTGGTCCAAATGGAGCTAAGACTTTTATTCGTTTTAAGGCTAATAATATTTCTTTTGTTAAGAAGTATTGTGCTGCTGGCGAATTTGATACCATGACTATGAAAGATAGAGTCGGATTTGGGGTTAGTAAAAAGAATCTTTTGATGAATGTTATTGGTGAGTTCCAATATGAAAAATATGAGGATAAAAATTATCCTGTTGTAAAGATTCTTTATTATGATGTTGAAGAAGACTTTGAGGCTAATGAAGCTGATAAGCAAAAAATGGCTGGTGGAGATTGGTCTGAGATTGAAGAATCTACATCTAAAAATAAAAAGGTTGCTGCAAAAAATGCAACGCCTGTTGCACAAAAGGAAGAAAAGAAAATTGATGCTGATGAGTATCGGGACGATTTCTATTTCTAAAAAGATTTTAAAGTTATGAACTTTTGAACTATATAGGGAAACTTTCTTATAGGAAGTTTCCCTTGACAGATATACTTAGACGTGATATAATATAGACAAATTTATGAGAAAGGAGTGAAGCCATTGGAATTTTATGAGAAGTTTCTAAAAGAAAAGTCTGATAACTTGGCTTAGATGTTGCCTTTCTTTTCTACTCATAATCATACTGAAATTAGTAATTTCCGTTTGAGAGATTGTATCATTAAGCTTGATGAGCTCATTAATCGAGCTATTGAATTGGGCTACAATGGAATTTGTTGTACAGACCATGAAGCTTTATCAGGTCATGTTCGTTTAATTAAGCGTTATAAAGATTTGAAAAAGTGGCGTAGTATTCTTGATAAGTATGAGACATGGGAAGAATTAGAACAAAAAGAAGATAAAGACGATGTAAAGAAAATAAAAAAGAATATGAAATGGCTTGAAAAATTTAGCTCAGATTTCAAGCTGGGATTGGGGAATGAGATTTATCTTATTGACAGACCAAAAGAGGCGGAAAAAATAGTTAAATTTTACCATTTTATTCTTATTGCTAAAGATGCTAAAGGTTATGAACAGCTTCGTAGAATTTCTTCTTCTGCTTGGGAACATTGGTTCAAACAGGGAAGAATGGAAAGAGTTCCCACATATAAAGATGAACTTGAAGCTATCATTGGCGAGGAAAAGGGACATATTATAGCGCAGTCCGCTTGTCTCGGCAGCGAATTAGATAATTTAATTCTTCGTTATCTTGAGACAAATGATATTACCTATAAAAAACAAATTCATCATTTTATTCAATGGTGTATAAAAATTTTTGGTAAAGAGAATTTCTTTCTTGAAATTCAGCCTTGTGTAATTAAGCAAGATGAAGATGGAAACAATATTCCACATGAACAAGCAATGGTAGACCAATTCATGTATGTTTTGGCTGATGCTTATGGGTTGGATGTGGTTTGTTCTACAGATAGTCATTATGGGGCTAAAGAAGACGCTAAAATTCACGAAGCATATTTAAAAGCAGATGATGACGAAAAGGCAAATGACCGTGAAGTTGCGGCTTTTTATGAAACTGCCTATATGTTTGGAAAGTCTGAACTTGTGGAAACTTTGTCTGCTTTTCTTACTGAGGAACAAATTACCAGAGCTTTTAATGGAACACAAAAAGTGTATGGTATGATTGAAACATATGACCTTTATCATCCAACGATTGTTCCGACCGACAAAAAGCTACCTTCTTTTAAATTGCGTCATATATTTAAAGATTGGTATGATAAATATGAGTATTTAAGTAAATTTGCTCATTCTGATGATATTCAAGACCAATATCTACTCTATTTGGTAGAACAGGGATTTGACCATCATAATCAATGGGGAGATTCAACTTATCATTTTGCTACTTATGATGAAAACGGAAATATTATTGAAGAGCATGATAAGACAGTAACTCAAGAAGAAAAGATAGCTCGTATCAATGAAGAATTTAGTAGTTTTTGGCAAATTTCTGAAAGATTAAATCAAAAGCTTTCAGCATATTATGTACTTGTTAGAGGATTAGTACATGAAGTTATGTGGAAAGTTTCTTTTGTAGGTGTTGCGCGTGGTTCAGCAGGAGGTAGTTATGTGTGCTATCTTTCTGAAATTACACAAATTAATCCTCTAAAATATGACTTGCCTTTTTGGAGACATAGTTCTCCATTAAGACCTGAGTTACCAGATTAACATATTTCTAACATTTAAAATTTATAAGAAAGGAGGAAATATGTCAGTAGAGATTATTAAAGAAAAAGGAAAATACAAATTCAATTAGGAAGCAATAGACTGTATTGTAAAAAAATATTCTGAACACAAAGGCTCAATTACAATTCAACGAGAATTGAAAAATGAATTTAATGTTGATGTAAGTGTTCATGGAATTTATTTGGTATTGCATGACAATAATATTCTCATGAGAAATGATAGAGAACAAGCATTAAAATATTCTTGTAATGATAACTTTTTTAATATTATAGATACAGAAGAAAAAGCTTATTGGCTCGGTTTTCTATATGCTGATGGCTATATAAATAATAAAAGAAAACACGGCAACTATAAAGTTGGGATTGCGATTTCTGAAAAAGATAGGGAGCATTTAGAAAAATTTAAGAAAGCTATTCAATATACAGGAAATATTAAAATTTATTCTCCATCTTTAGGAGAAAATAGTTATAATGGAACAAAAAATTATTGCCGAATTTTAATTACCAGTCCGACAATGGCAGAAGATTTAATTAAAAAGGGTTGTTTTGTTGATAAAACAAATAGTCTTTATTATCCAGACGAAACAATTTTACCAAAAGAATTGGAATGTCATTTTATAAGAGGATTAATTGATGGTGATGGGTCATTAATTATCACAAATTTATTTAAAGAAAATGTTCATAAAGAATTTGAATTTTCTTTTACTGGCACAAAAAGTATGTGTCAGGGAATTTTAAGATTTTTAGGAAAAGAAAATTTGGCTTTGTGTAAACGACATAAAAATAGAGATAATGATAATTATAGTTTGTCTATCGGCGGTAATAAACAAGTTTTAAAAATAGTTTCTTCTCTTTATGAAAATGCTTCTGTTTATTTAGATAGAAAATACGAAAAATATTTAAAAATGTTAGAAATTAGTCGAGAACAGCAGTAATGTTGTTTGTTAAGTCCTGTAAACCTAAATTGCAATAGGGTGTGCAGAAATGCGCTAACGGTGAAAGCCTAAAGTTACGACCAAGGTAATACCGTGCCAAGCTTATGCGAAAGCATTTGAAGGTGTAACGACTATGCCAGAGGGCAGTAGGATGGAGATGCTACCATTCGAAAGACGGATACCCTAATAGTTCGGCTAAGGGTAAAAAGATAGTCTACTCCGACTCTTAAATGAGTGTTAAAGTATTAGGAAACTAACGGTATAAAGGATTGATGTTGACAGCGAGGCTTTAAAACGTCCTCTTATTTTCCAGAATATGCATGATTATTATGGAGATGAGAATGTTTTAAATACTCTAACTTTAAAAACAGAGGGAACAAAATCTGTTATTCAGGTTTGTTGTAAAGGTCTTGGTATAAATAATGATGATGCTCAGTATCTTGCCGACCTTGTTCCTTTTGAACGTGGCAAAAACTGGTCGCTTTCTGACTGTTTTAATGGCAATGAAGATGAGAACAGACCTCCTCAAGTCGAGTTTATAAATGAAGTTGCTAAATATGATGGATTAAAAGAAACTCTACTTAAAATTGAGGGATTGATTTCTGGTAGGTCAATTCATGCCTCTGCATCTTATATTTTTGATGCTGGATATATTGCTCAAAACAGTAAAATGAGAGCGCCAAATGGTACTACTATTACTGCCTATAATATGGAAGATTCCGATTATATGGGCGGTCTCAAGGTCGATACGCTCACGATTGAAATGCTCGATAAGTTGCATAAAGCAATAGATTTACTTATTGATGCAAAAGTGATAGAAGATAAGGGAAGTTATAAAGCAAATTATGATGCTTATTTGCACCCTGATGTTCTTGATTACAATGATTATAAAATGTGGAATTTGCTTGACCAAAATCAAATTCTTGATGCTTTTCAATTTGATAGCGCAATGGGTCAGCAAGTTATTATAAAAACCCAACCTCGTTCCATGCTTGAGCTTTCTACAGCTAATAGTCTTATGAGACTTATGGCACAGGATGATGCTACAGAAGCTCCTATGGACACTTATCGACGTTATAAAGATAATATTCAACTTTGGTATGATGAGATGGAACAATGGGGGTTGAATAGGCATGAGCAGGAAATAATGAAAAAACATTTAGGCTCGCTTTATGGAGTGGCTGATACTCAAGAAAGTATTATGGAAATGAGTATGGACCCTGAGATAAGTGGTTTTGATGTAGTTCTTGCGAACAAATTGCGCAAAAGCGTGGCAAAAAAGAAAAAAGATTTGATTGCTGCTGTCCATGACAAATTTTACAAAAAAGGTAAAGATTTAGGAACTTCTGATGCTTTGCTTAATTATGTATGGGGGCAACAAATCAAAAGACAGCTTGGATATTCTTTCTCAAAAAACCACTGTATGCCGTATACAGCCATTTGTCTACAGTGTATGAACATTGTTAAGCGATATGGTTCAATTTATTGGAATTGTGCTTGCTTAATTGTAAATAGCGGTAGTACAGATGAGGATGATGTAGAAAATAATGGTGGCGTAAACTATGGACGTATTGCAAAGGCTATGGGCAATATGATGCAACATGGAATTAAAATTGCGTTACCAGATTTGAATAGGGCGCATTTTGGTTTTTATCCCGATGTTGCAGATGGAGAAATTGTTTATGGACTAAAGCCGATTCAAGGTTTGGGAAGCAAAGTTGCAAAAGCTATTATTGACTATGCTCCATATACTTCTTCGAAACAATTTTATGAAAAGATGCAACAATTTAAGGAAGAAGCTGAGGAAAATAAGTTCGGTGATACAGCAATGATTTCTTTAATTAAAGCTGGGTGTTTTGATGAAATTGATAAAAAGCCCAGAGAAGAAATTATGGCAGACTTTATTCGTTCTATTTCCAGCCCAATTACTTCTTTAAAAATCTCTAATATTGAAGATATGAAGAGATTAAAGTTGCTAACAGAAGCCCAACAAAAATATGAATATAGGCTCTATCGTTTTAGAAACTATGTATTCCAAAAGCAATTTTTCTATAAACAAACAGGTAAGAGTCCTACTACTGCATTTTATTATTTAGATAGACAGTATGCTGAACCTTATTTTACAGAAAATTTCATTACTCTTATGCAAGAAAACAAGGACTATGAATATGCTGAAAATGGTTTAATTGCTGTTAAGCGTGGTAGTTTTGATAGAGTGTTTGATAAGTTGATGAAAGATTTTAAGGAAAATTATCTTTCGTCTCAAGAAATGCTTGATAAGATTAACGAAGACCGTTTTAATGAAAAATGGAAAGAGAAAGCAAAGGGTAGTATTTCTAAATGGGAATTTGACTCAATGTGTTTTTATTATCATCCTCATGTTTTATTAAGTGCAGATACTCAAAAGAATGGACTCGCTAATTTTGAAGACCTTCCGTTGCAACCTCAAGGAGTTGCTACTTATTACTTTAGAGGACAAGAAAAGATTCGTTTTGGCTTAAGTAAAATTTGTGGTACTGTTCTTGACAAAAATAAGAATAAGCATACAGTAGATATTTTAACTCCAACAGGGGTAGTAACATTAAAGTTCTATAAAGGGCAATTTAGTTTTTATGACAGACAAATTTCTAAAACTAATCCTGATGGGACTAAGACTGTAATGGAAAAATCTTGGTTTGCTCGTGGAACTAATTTGTTAGTTACTGGATTCCGTAGAGACCAACAGTTTGTTCCTCGTGTATATAAAGATAGTGTTTATAATCATTCCTTACAACTTATTTCAGGAATTGATGAAAATGGTATGTTAGAATTAATTTCAGATAGAATCGAGGTGGACTCAGCTAATGATGTAGCAGTCTAAAATAACAGAGCAAGACAAAATCATCAAGATTCATGCTACATTAAATAATGTAATTTTCCCTAAAGGTGGTTTTTAGAGTATAACTGAGCCCACCTTTGGGATAGTATCTTGGATTATAGTGTCTGTAGATGATGGAGAACCTACAAATGATAATTTTGGTACAATTACAGTAAAGGGGACATATCCTTGTAATATATCTCCCAGAGCAAATTATATTATCATTGCAAAAGAGGTTGAACATCCTCAATATGGAACACAATATGATTTGATTTATTTTAATGAAGAGTTTGATATGACAAAAGCTACTAATCAAAGAGCTTTTCTCAGAACTTTTTTGACAGATAATCAGATTGAAGAGTTCTTTAAAATTTTCCCTAATCCAATTCAAACATTGGAAACAGGCAATCCAAAAGAACTTACAAAAATTCATGGCGTAGGAGACTATATTGCCAACTGTATTCTTGAGCGTTATGAGCAAAAGAAAGATGTGGGTCAAGTTTATCTTGAGTTAGATGGGATAGGACTTTCTTCTAATTTTATTACTAAATTGGTTCAAAAGTACAAAAATCCATCAATTATAGTCTCCAAAGTAAAAGAAAATCCTTATTCATTAATTAAAGATATTGATGGAGTAGGATTTTTAACTGCTGATGCAGTGGCTCAAAAAGCAGGATTTAATAAAACAGATGTACGAAGAATCAAATCTTTTATTACTTGGTTTTTAAATAAACAAGGGGATGAAGGACATTCGTATATTTCTGCGCAAGAATTAAATGTAAATATTTTTGAAACATTGGGTTCTCCACAAGAGATTGTAGAAAATTATGATGTATCAGAAGATGTAGATAGTTCTATTCCTCGAAACAATATTGCCAAAGCCATAAAAGAGCTTCAAGATGAGGGGATAATAGTCCTTGAAAATAGTGAGAGAAAAGCAGACCGTAGGGTTTATTTAACTAAATTCTATAATCTTGAAAGAGATATTGCTTATCATTTAAAGAGACTTCTCAATGCTCATAGCGATTTTATCATTGAAAATTTTGATGAGAAAATCAAAAAAGCAGAGGAAGACCAAGGATTTGAATTTACTCAAGAGCAAATTGATGGTATAAAATTAGGTTGCGAAAAACAAGTCTGTATGATAACTGGTCTTGCAGGTAGTGGTAAATCAAGCCTTGTAAATGGTATACTTACTGTTTTAAACAATTATACTTTTGCTCAATGCGCTCTTTCAGGAAAAGCTGCTGCGAGACTGCAAGAAGTTACAGGAGTTTCAGGAAAAACAATCCATCGTTTACTTGAATATAGTGGAGATGGATTTGTTAGAAACGAAGAAAATCCACTTGAAGAGAATATTATTGTTCTTGATGAAATTTCTCTTGTAGGCGGTGAAATTTTCTTAGATTTACTTAAAGCAATTCCTAATGGCTCTAAGTTAATTATGTTAGGTGACTTTGGACAGTTAAGCTCTGTGGGTCTTTTAAATCTTGCTTATGATATGATGAATAGCAATCTTATTCCAGTAGTAAAATTACAACAAGTCCATCGTCAAGCAAAGTCTTCTGGTATATTAACAATAGCTTATCAAGTGCGCAATGGTTATCAACTTTATGAAAACTATGCACAAGAAAGTATTGAAACTGTCGGAGAAAAGAAAGACATGATAATAGATGTCAGTCCTGATAGTGATGATGATAGAGATAAGATATTGCAATACTTTGAAGAATATTATAACTCTCCTTTAGTGGGAAGAGATATTGAAAAAATTCAGGTAATTTCTCCCGTTAAAGAGAGAGGAGATACTTGTGTATTTAATTTGAATCAAGACATACAAGAACTTGTTAATCCGATAGACCCGTTTAAAAGAAATTATGTTGTAAAGAAACAGCGTAAAAAGGTTGATAAGGATTTTAGTTATGTGATTCAAGAAAATGATAAAGTTATGTGTATTAAAAATAATTATCGCGTTTTTAATACAAGTGGGGCTCAATCTGCAATGTTTAATGGTTGGACAGGAATTGTAAAGAAAATTGATGATGATAACATGATTGTTGATTTTACTTTGGGAGATTGTCCAATTATTATTCCATTAAAAGAAGTTGGCAACTATATTATTTTGGGATATGCAAGTACAGTTCACAGACTCCAAGGAAGTTCCGCAGATGTGGTAATTGGAGTGTTAAATTGGGGTTGTCCTCCAAATATGGCTTCAAAAGAGCTTGTATATACTTTAATTACTCGCGCTAAGAAAAAGTGCATTTTGGTTGCGAATACAGGAACTTTAAGAAGTGCGATAGGAACTGATTCAGTAGCCTATAAGAGAACATTTTTGCCAGAGATGCTTCAGAAAGATTTTTATTGGCTTCGAGCAGAATACAATAAAGAGAAGAAAATAAAAGATGACGCAATGAGGGCAAAAATGAAAGAGATTATGGCAAATACTGTAAATATTTCTGAAGAATCTGAAGGAGCAGAAGATTCAGAAGAAAATTCTTAATAAAAACGCAAAAAGCTCTTGACAATCAAGAGCTTTTGTGTTAGAATACAGACACTAAGATAAAAAGTAAGATAGGATAAAAGGTGGCTTTTATATGTCTTCTAATTCTAATAAATATTTTTATTCTAACTGTTTCATTGAAATGGTTAAAGCTAAAATTAAAAATCCTAAAGTTAAAGTAATGTATCTTCCAGCTTTTCTTAACGAAGTTCCGTGTCCACATTGGATGTGGTTGGATGAAGATGGAGAACATGATTTTCATTATTGAGGGAAATTACCTTGGTATAAATGGTTTTGGCACAAAGGACATATTAGAACTGTTCATAGAGGATGCTATAAAAGCTGTATATCTCAGATGATTGAGAAGAAATATTATGAGGGAAAGCATGAATAAGTCGAATATCCCAGCTACTTTTAAAGAAGTTGGTTTCAATGAAAGTTTTCATATGGGAAAATCTGAGAAACTTTCTTATTATATAGATAAAAACCTTGACTTTTGGTGTGAGCTTGAGGGAGGAGAAATTATTAAATGCCCTTCGGCTTATCGTATTGATGCATTTACTTTTACTTGGTCTGGCTGTCGTTATTGGTATGATGAAGAGACTAAGCGCCATTATTATGTAAATCCATTTTATGATGGAGAAACATTTTATCTTTATGCATATAGTTTCGGAGAACTACTTGAGCTTATTAGGAAATTTGTGGAGCCAAGTGATGAAATAGGAGATGTACTTGATTCTTCTACCGAAATGAAAACATATAGGAATACAATAACAGAAATTTTTAAAAATTAAGGAATAATTGTTATGAATCGTGAAGAGCGTAGAAATACAGTAAAGAAGTTACAGAAAAAAGGTCTTAAACGCGAAACTGCTGAGACTATTGTAGAACGTATGGATTTTACCGAGCATCATTTTAGTAGAGATGTTTGGGAGGGTGAAAAGGTTAAGTTGAATTATGACCGAATTACCCATTACAAGGACTGGAAGATTCTTCGTCAGGGATATAGAGATTTTGTAGAAGCTAATAAAGATACTGTTTTTACAGTAGAATTTGATGATATTCGCAAAAAGGAAGCTGAGAAGAATGATGGACTGAGTGGTCTTTGCCAGTTTGTAGAGGATACTACTCCTGTGAAGTGGTTATTCTATGCTATTGACCTCATTCCTGAACCCAACCAGACTCGTCCTAAAACTGAAGCTGAACTTCAAAATGAAGCATTTTTGTCTCATGTCAATGAAGTTTTAAAAGGTATTGAGTAATGGAAAAAATTGTTGTTGGGGATAAATATGTTTTTGTCCCTTCAGAAGAACAAAAATTAGCAGATGATTGCTTGCATCTTTTAAGCGAAGAAGTGAAAAGATTAAATCCTGATTGTGAAAAAGTTGCAACATTATCTTTTGACGATAAAATTTATGTTGTGCCTGTAAATGGGCATAAACCATTAAAAGTAATGTTTGATACAGATGAAGTTTGGAAAGTATCAGTGGACCCAGAAAATGAAAAAGAATTAATTGCTGAACGTTTTGCTACAAAGGAAGAACGAGAAGAAATTCTTAAAGCTTTAACTGTGGGTGGAATTAACTCTTTTAGGTTGGAGGATTAACAATGACTAATCTTGTAATTATGGTTGGACCTGCCGCAAGTGGCAAGTCTACGCTTGCAAATAATATTAAAAACGTCTATGAGCGTAATGGGCAGAAAACTATTGTTGTTTCTTCTGACCAAATTCGTATAGATTTGTATGGTGATATTAATGACCAGACTCATAACGATGAAGTATTTAAGGAAGTTCGTCGTAGAATTAATAATTGTATTGGCAAGATGAATGTCATTGTAGATGCTACCAGTATCAAGGTAAAATCTCGCGTTCCTCTTCTTGACCTTGTTCGTAAGAATCCAGATGTGCGTAAAATTGCTATGGTAATGACTACTCATGAGGTTGTTTGCAAAATGCTTAATCGTAAGCGTGAACGAAAAGTCCCTGAGTATGTTATTGATAAGCAGATTGGTAATTTTGAAATTCCTTTTTATGAAGAGGGGTTCGATGAAATTAATCTAATTAATTGGAACAGTGGATATTTTAGTTATGCTAAAGATGAATTAATGAGAACCACAGTTGACAGAGATGTTATTCAAGATTTTATGAGAGGTTTTGACCAGTGCAATTCTCATCACAAGTATACTCTTGATATTCATTGTCAAAAGTGTGCAAAAGAAGTGGCAAAGCGAACTGATAATGAAATTCTTATTCGTGCTGCGGAAATTCACGATTATGGAAAGATGCTAACTCAGGAAGAAAAACCTGATAGTAGTGGTGAATGCCGTTATTATAGTCATCATAATAAAGGGGCTTATGAATTAATGCAACCTATTGAATGGGTTGGTTTTGAGGATTATGATAAGTGTCTTGAATGCTTGTTTTATGTGAATTTTCATATGTTACCTTTCTTTATTGAGACTGAAAAGGCTCAGAAAAAGTGGGAGAAAATTATGGGAAAGGAAAAGCTTGATAATCTTTTCTTATTTAATAAATGTGACAGGATTGCAAGTGATACGCAGTAATGTGGAAGCATCCTCTTCTTGGATATATTAAAGAAGTAAAATCTTTTTATGAATATAATCACAAGCCTATTCAAGATTGGAATTTTAAGCATTGGCTCGAAAACCTTTCTGAACAGGCTGAAAAGACTAATGATACGAGTCTTTTAAATTTGCTTGATATTTTTGAGCCTCTTGATATGACTGTTGATAATGAATATGTTTTGTTTCATTATAAGGGGTTTATTGACCTAAGTGATATGGGTTATTCTGAGTCTGAGTTTTTCTATCTTGACGAAGGGCTTTATCAAGAGTGTCGCTCTTGCGTTTTTGATGTAAAAAAGGAAGAGGTTATTCTGGCAAGTCTTCCTAAGTGGAAAAACTATAATGAAGATGCTTTTGATTGGTCTGAAAAGGCTATCCGAGAAAAGTATACTTCGGCTCAAAAGATTTGGATTACCAACAAAATGGACGGCAGTTATCAGCAGTTTCGATATATTATTGATTCTAATGGGTCTGGATTATTTTTTAGTTCGGGGTCTCAGGCTATTAGTCTGAAGGAGTCTTGGAGACTAAAAGAGGGATTTGGTCTTTTGACTAATTTCCAAAAGCAAATGATTAAGGATTATCCTGATTATACTTTTATTTTTGAGTTCATTTCTACTAAAAATGCTATTGTTGTCCATTATACCAAAGAACAAGAGGGTATGTATCTTATCTCTGCTCGTTCTTGTATTGATGGAGTAGAGATGGATTTTGATACTCTTCGTAGTATTGCTACTCTCTATGATAGTAAGATGGTAGAATATTATGATTTTGAAAATCTCGATTCTCTTTTGTCTCAAGTTGATAGTTTTACTTCTGATGAAAAAGAGGGTTGGGTTATCCGTATGCGAGATGAGGATGGGAATGATTTTCGCGTAAAAGTAAAATGTACTGATTATATTTTGCTTCATCGTGTAATTAGTAAGCAAATATCTCCTAACGCAGTAATTGAAGCGCTATCTCGTGGAACTTATGATGATTTCTATTCTAAAGTTCCTGCCGCTTTCAGGGATGTTGTGAGGGGATATTATGTTGAAACCATTAATTATATTAACACTCGCAATTTTGCTGCGCTAAGTTGGTATTATCAGATGTCGGAGGAGCTAAAAGAACAGCTCAAAAACTATCCTGAAAGCTATGTTAATAAGCTTAAAATGGTATGGATTACTGAAAATGTTCCTAAGTGCATTGCAAGTGATGTAAGGAATTTTGTAAATGAAAAAGAGACTCAATATCTTATTCGTCGCGGTTATCCTTATCGTCACGCAGAGATTCTTAAATTAAAAAATCAGCACGAAAAGGCTATTAGACAAGTAAAAGAAAGACAAAACAATTTAAAGAAAGAAGAGTAATTATAATGATTAATGTAAAGATTAAGAAGTTGACTGAAACAGCAAAGATTCCAACTAAAGCTCATGCAGAAGACGCTGCCTTTGACCTTTATGCAGACATTCCCGACAATACTTTTACTGCATGGGAAACTAATGAAACAAAGCAAGGTATTAAAATTATGCCTCATACCACCGTAAAGATTCCTGTG
>OGLI01000047.1_pt1 | contig 119505 bp, 138 predicted proteins | sample 1572661 | NCBI WGS metagenome assembly OGLI01 (sample SAMEA2581901, study PRJEB24529) | metagenome | biome: Human gut stool | place: China | collected 2011 | reverse complement strand
CTTCCACATCTTCCTCCGCACAGAGGATCAGGGGAATGGTCTGGTTCACCACATCATTGGACAATAACAGTACGTCCTCTTTTTCATTGCCTACCGCACCCTTGGCACCCCATTTGAAGTCAATGGTGCCGCGGTATAATTTGAAGGCATGATCTCTTAACACGCCTCCGGCCTGCATATTACTCTGGGTCTTTTTCCCCTCATGCAGAGCCACATAATTCATATCCAGTCTGCCTTCGCCGTCTACGATATAGGCGGTATCCGTGTTCACGCTGCTCTCTCTGCCCTGCAGAGTGGTCTTACATCCAAGGTAGGTATTCTTCCCGCCCAGGATCAGCTGGATGACTTCCAGGGAAGCCTTCTCCTCACACAGGGCACCGATATCATTCATAAAAGTAAAATCACTGCCCAGTCTCTGCACCTGGATCAGCCGGAGCTTCGCGCCTTCTTCCAGATACAGTCTGGTGGATACCGCTGCCTGACCTGACGCCTCCCTGTCGGAAGCAAAGTCCTCGATCACGGTGATCTCACTGTTTTTACCTGCTTTTACCGCTACAGCTCCCGCCTGTAAGCTGTTCTGTGCATAGGCATAATCAAGCAGTAACGGCTGCACCTCTGTCACATCCGCGGGCACCTCATAATGTTTTGCTTTTACTCCCGCTCTAGCAAGCAGACCGTCCATATCTTCCCCCATACCGGAGGCAATCCCTGCAAAATCCGCATTCCAGGGCTTAGAGCCTTCGTTTTCAGCGGTCGTTATCTTCTCCGGCAGAGTGACTTTTGCCTCTCCGGCCGCGGGGATCTCTATTCTCTCCAACTGCGTCTCATTCATACGAAGCCAGTTCCATGTCTTAGAGGGCAGTCGGTTGATGGTCATATTATATTCTTTTTCCATATTCTGTCCTCCCTTTACCCGATGCTGCCTTTCATCTCCAGGCGGATCAGGTTGTTCATCTCTACCGCATATTCCAACGGCAGCTCCTTCGATACATTGTCTGCGAATCCGCTGACGATCATGGCTCTGGCATCCTCTTCTGAGATACCGCGGGACATCAGATAGAACACTGCCTCGTCGCTGATCCTGCCGATCTTCGCCTCATGCCCGATATCGGCATCCTGGGTACGGATATCCATTGCCGGGATGGTATCGGAGCGGGACTTGTCATCCAGCATCAGGGACTGACAGGATACGGCGGATTTGCTCTTTGCCGCACTGTTCTTCACTACCACGGAGCTTCGGAACGTACTGATCCCGCCATCCTTGGAGATAGACTTCGTGTTGATATAAGAAGTGGTCTCCGGTGCATTGTGAACCACTTTCGTACCGGTATCCAGATTCTGTCCGGCTCCGGCGAAAGTAATACCGGTAAATTCCGCTCTCGCTCCCTTACCGTTCAGCACGCTCATGGGATAGAGATAGGATACATGAGATCCGAAGGAACCGGATACCCATTCTATGGTACCGCCTTCTTCCACCAGCGCCCGCTTGGTATTCAGATTGTACATATTCTTGGACCAGTTCTCGATGGTGGAGTAACGCAGTTTTGCATTTTTCCCCACGAACAGCTCCACACAGCCGGCATGGAGGTTTGCCACGTTGTACTTTGGGGCGGAACAACCTTCGATAAAATGCAGGTATGCACCCTCGTCCACAATGATCAGGGTATGCTCGAACTGTCCGGCTCCCGGAGCATTCAGTCGAAAATAGGACTGCAAAGGGATCGTCACGGACACTCCGGGGGGAACATATACGAAGGAGCCGCCGGACCACACAGCACCGTGCAGCGCTGCGAATTTGTGGTCTCTGGGGGTCACCAGCTTCATAAAATGCTTCCGCACCATATCCGCATATTCCCCATTCAGGGCACTCTCCATATCGGTATAGACTACGCCCTGGGCTGCCACTTCTTCCCTGACATTGTGATATACCAGCTCGGAATCGTACTGGGCGCCCACACCGGCGAGGGACTTCCGCTCCGCCTGCGGGATTCCCAGCTTCTCAAAGGTATCCTTGATATCCTCCGGTACCTCGGACCATTTGGCACTCATATGGGTATTGGGTTTTACATAGGTTACGATGTCTTCCATGTTCAGACCCTCAATAGAGGGACCCCAGTCGGGGACTTCCATCTCATTATAGATCTGCAGAGACTGTAATCTGAAATTTGCCATCCATGCGGGATCCTTCTTTTTCTCGGAAATCTCCGCCACAATATCGGGAGTCAGTCCCTTTTTAATACGATAGACGTCCTTCTCCTCATTACGGATATCATAAATGCTTCTGTTGACGTCTTCCACGTATGTCTTTTCACGTTCACTCATTCAGATCGTCAACCTCCTTATGCTTCCAGAAAACGCTCGAAACCATGCTCGTTGATCTCGTCTACCAGGGCAGCGTCGCCGGATGCTACGATCTTACCATTCACCAGTACATGGGTCTTGTCCACATGGAGAGACTCTAAAATTCTGGTGCTGTGGGTAATGATCAACAGCGCACCCTTTTTGTCCTTCTGGTACTCTTCCACACCCTTGGATACCGTACGTACCGCATCCACATCCAGTCCGGAATCGGTCTCATCCAAGATTGCCAGTGAGGGTTTTAACATAAGTAACTGTAAGATCTCCGCCTTTTTCTTCTCACCGCCGGAGAATCCCACGTTCAGATCACGGTCCCCGTAGGAAGGATCCATCTGCAATACTTCCATGGCCTGCTCCAGTTCCTTTTTGAAGGTCCACAGCTTGATACGGGAACCGCTTCTCTGTTCCACGGCATTACGGATGAAATTCCGAAGAGATACTCCGGGTACCTCCAGGGGATTCTGGAAGGACAGGAAAATACCGTCCTTCGCTCTCTGGTCTGCAGTTTCCTCTAATAATTCCTTCCCTTTGAACAGGATCTCACCACCGGTCACCTCATAACGGGGACTTCCCATGATGGTGTAACCCAGTGTGGATTTGCCCGCACCGTTGGGTCCCATGAGGACATGGGTCTCTCCGGGACGAACCTCTAAATCTATTCCATGAAGGATGGGCTTGTCCTCTACACTTACGGACAAGTTACGCACCTGTAATAATTGTTCTGACATATACTTCCTCCTATCTCTAGCGTCCAACTAGGAATTACTATATCATTATATACATACATCTGCAAATATGCAACATATAATTCCTACAAAAGTACCGTACATTCCATTCAAATTGTATTACATTTTTCAGCTAGCAGCAACTTACTATAAAATAAAACACAAGCCATTGCGAGGAGTTCTCTTTTTCTCTCACAATGGCCTTTGCTTTTTCTCTTTTTATGCTTTTTCTCTTTTTATGCTTCTTCTCTGTCCAACAGATTCTTCATGCTCTTGGTGCTGATCCACAGGGTAGATGTATTATGCAGAAGAGCGGACGTAGTGGGAGGAATGATTCCTGCCACACCTAAAATGATCAGTCCGGTGTTGATACCTACGATCATGCGATAATTTTTATGGATCCGCTCCATCAGGGAGTTGCTCAATTCCTTCAGGGTCGCTACTTCATACAGATTGTCCGCACCGATGGTGACATCGGCGATCTCTCTGGCGATCTGTGCACCGTCACTGATGGCGATACCTACATCTGCTGCAGACAGTGCGGGAGAATCATTGATACCATCTCCGATCATAATGACCTTATGGCCGGACTGCTTCTCCTGTTCTACGAACTTTGCCTTGTCCTCCGGCAGTACCTCGGAATAATATTCATCCACACCAACGATATTTGCAATGGACTTTGCAATGCGGTCGCTGTCTCCCGTCATCATTACGACTTTGCTGATTCCTAAGTTTTTCAGCTGACGGATGACCTCCGGTGCTTCCTCTCTCAAAGGATCCTCGATACAGATCACCGCTGCCAGTTTACCATCAATGGCCATATACAGATGAGAGTACTCTTCAGAGAGATGATCGAACAGTTCCTGCCTGCCTTCCGGAATCTGTGCCTGTTCATCCTCGAATACGAAGTGATAACTTCCGATAATGATCTTCTTGCCATCCAGGGTAGAAGAAATACCGTGAGCCACGATATATTCCACTTTGGTATGCAGTTCTTCATGCACCAGCTCCTTGCGGGCTGCCTCACGTACCACTGCCTTTGCCATGGAATGAGGGAAATGCTCCTCCAGGCAGGCAGCAATCCGAAGCAGCTCATCCGCAGACTGCCCGTTAAAGGATATCACATCTGCCACCGTGGGCTGTGCCTTGGTCAGTGTTCCGGTCTTGTCAAATACAATGGTGGTGGCATCTGCCATAGCCTCTAAGTATTTGCCGCCCTTCACCGTGATCTCATAGGTGCTTGCCTCACGGATCGCAGACAATACCGCTAACGGCATAGACAGCTTCAATGCGCAGGAGAAATCCACCATCAGCACGGATAATGCCTTGGTCACATTCCGTGTGAACAGCCATACCAGACCGGTGCCTAAGAAAGTATAGGGTACCAGCTTATCTGCCAGGTGCTCTGCCTTACCCTCCAGAGAGGATTTCAGCTTCTCGGATTCCTCTATCATGGTCATGATCTTCTCATATTTGCTGGAGCCGCCGTTTTCTTTCACACAGATAGTCAGCTCACCTTCTTCTACCACAGTTCCGGCATAGACAGTTCCACCGGGAATTTTTCTCACCGGAACGGATTCTCCGGTCAGAGATGCCTGATTCACCATACCTTCTCCATCCGTCACTGTACCGTCGAAAGGAATCACATTGCCCATGTGGATCCTTACCAGATCACCCGACTTAATGGATGTGGACGGCACCAGGATCTCCTGTCCGTCGCTCACAACCCATACCTTGTCAATGTTTAAGGACATGCTCCTCGCCAGATCACCGACAGACTTTTTGTGCGTCCACTCCTCCAAAATCTCACCGATGCCTAACAGGAACATCACAGAGGCTGCGGTGTTGTAATCACCACGCAGCACAGATACACCGATAGCAGTGGCATCCAGTACCGGTACTTCGATCTTGCCCTTCGCCAGAGTCTTCACGCCGTGCCAGAGATATTTGAAAGACTTCACTGTGGTGATCACGGAACGGATATCCATGGGCAGAAACAGCCTGATCCCATAATGCATTACCACTTTATTGATCAGCTGATCCTTATATTCCCGGTTCATCTCTCTGCCGGAATTGGCCAGATAGTTCTCCGGCACTTCCGTACTCTGATACGTAAAATTCTCCAGTGTCTTCAGTGCCTCCTCCCTGGAACCGGTATAGACTACCGTAACATCCATGGTGCGCTCCTGAATTTTGGCACTGACAATATTACTCTGTCCATCCAAATAATATTGCAGTGTATCTGCCTGTGCAAAGCTCATACGGCTCTGCAGAATGTGAACCCTGAGTCTCCCCTTTATCTCATGCTTGATCACAAATCTCATATTTTCTTATGCCTGCTTTCATGAAGGGATTATTCTTCTGTTGCAGTCTCTGCTGCTTCTGCTTCACCAGCATACTCTTTTGCTGCCTGTGCTGCTCTCTCCTCGTTGATCTGCTGAGCTTCTGCGTAGATGTCCTCTGCGTTCTCCTGAATGGTGGTAGCCGTCTTCATTACGCACTCTTTTGCACGCAAAACAGCTGCGGTGCAGTTGGTGTACAGCTTCTTCGCATCCTTGCTGGACAGAATCTTGATGCCTGCGGTTCCGAAAAGAACGCCTGCTGCGAAGATACCGGTTTTAGCTTTATCAATCTTTTTTAAACATTTCAACATAATTCATTTCCTCCTGTGTGAAGTCTTTTGTTTATTCTATTTATGAATGAATATTATAAGCACCTGTTTTTCCTATTTCCAGCTTTTTTCGTTTAATGAAAAATTTTATCATTTATCAAAAACACAAAAGGCCAGTGGATCAAAATCCACTGACCTTCTTGTATTCCTGTAATTTTTCTTTTGCTGCCGGGGTCAGATTCTTAGGCACCTGAATCTGGATCACGACATACTGATCGCCGTGGGCATTTTTATCCTTCATGGATACCACACCCTTGCCTTTCAGACGGATCTTACTGCCGGACTGCGTACCTTCCTTCACTTTGCACATGACATCGCCGTACAACGTGGGTACACGGATCTCGCCGCCCAGGGCTGCGGTAGTATAGGGGATATTGACCGTGGTATACAGATCCTGTCCTCTACGCTCCCAGCCCGGCTTCTCCTGTACCGTCACCTTCAGATACAGGTCACCGCTCTCACCGCCGGAGTAACCTTCACCACCCTTACCTTTCAGACGGATACTTTTACCGGTATCGATACCTGCCGGAATGTGCACCTGCACGGATTCGGACTTGCCGGTAGCCGGATCTCTTAAGGTAAAGGTCTTGTCGCAGCCATGCATTGCTTCGTCAAAGCTGATGGTGATGCCGGATTCCACATCCTGACCTTTGCTGCGGTAGTTCGCCCGGCTGCCCCGTCCGGATCCTTTCTGTCCCTTGAAATACTGACCGAACAGATTGTCAAAAATATCCTCATCCCCGCCGAAGCTGCCGAAATCACCGGTACCGAAACCGCTTCCTCCGGTGCTGTAATGGAACGTGCCGTTGCCAAAGCCGCCGAATCCATCGGTGCCGAAGCCGCCTCCGTTCTTAAACTGCTCCTGATACTGTCTGGCTGCCTCCTCATTAAATCCCTCCTGGAAAGCAGCAAAACCGTAAGTATCATATAGTTTCTTCTTTTTTTCATCCCCCAGCACATCGTAAGCTTCGTTGACTTCCTTCAGCTTCTCCTCTGCCACAGGGTCTCCTGCATTGGTATCCGGATGGTATTTTTTCGCCAGTTTCCGGTATGCTTTTTTTATCGCTGCGGCGTCCGCTGTCTTGCTGACACCCAGTACTTCATAATAATCTCTTTTTGTTGTCTTCGTCATATTCCCTCCATTCTGCCCAACCGGTGAGCCACACAACCAAGACGTTCTCCATGTAAAAATCAGCCACACAGTTCCCTGCGCGGCTGACCACTTCACATCTCTTTTCAAACAATTGTCTGCTGTTGCAGTCGCTTGTTCCTCTTACAGAGATTATATTATCACTACTGCTTAGCACTCGCAAGTCCTGAGTGCTAAAATTTTTATTAAAATATTTGCAACCCCAGTAAAATCAAGGGTTGCAGGGTTTGTGAACTTTTTGTGAAACCTTATTTTTACGTCTACTGTACCATTTTTGTACCATTTTTTTCGAATTTTGAAAATTCAAGTTTGACATCTGTCTTATTATTCAAGTGGTTATACACATCCATTGTTACATCGCTATGAGCATGTCCCATGACGTATTGAGTTGCTTTTACATTGACGCCTGCTCTTGCCATATTGGTACATCCGGTATGACGCATGACATGAGATGAAAACTGTTCTATGGTCTGCGTTTCGTCCGTACAAGAATTATAATTCTTTACGATATTATATAGCACATTGTTCAAAGCATTCGGCATCATTGGTCTTCCATTTTTGGTAAGAAAGACAAAATCCGTTATGCCTTCAATTTCGAACGTACAAAATATGCCAGCTTGAAAATTCTGCTTCCTTTGTTCACGAAAAGCATCACACGCTCTGTCTGTTAATGGTATTGTTCGTATTCCCGCTTTTGTTTTAGGCTTTTTAATACGAAACATACAGCCATTCCCATCCTTATAGTTCTTATATGTCAGCTGATGATCTATACGCAATTCTTTGTTTTTGAAATCAATATCATTAAATGTTATCCCGATCAGTTCCCCGCATCGAAGAGCCGTCTCAGACATTATCGTTATCAGCGGAATGTACTTTCTATATATCTTGCTCCCATTCATGAAGTTTAAAAGTCTTTCCTGTTCTGATAGATCTAACGCTTCTTTTTTCTTTGACTCTTCTCCATATTCGGATGACAACGCATTTTTTGCAGGATTTTTACGAATAATATCATCATCTACTGCCATCTCCAACGCCGGAAATATCATCAGATGTATGTACTTTATTGTATTATGTGCGTACTTATCATTCGACATACCAGAATATAAACTCATAATATGAGATGCTCGCAAATTAACAACCTTAATATTTCCTATCGTATCTCGAACATGGATGTTCCACATGTTTTGATAATTGATTTTTGTCCCATCGTCAATGACAATGATACCAAGATACCTTTCAAACAGAGTGTTTAAGGTTAGATTCTTTATTGAAATATCCGTAAGAATATTATCATCAATGTCTTTTGCTATGGCTTTCTCTTTACGTCTCAATTCTGGTAAATCATTCGCATATACAGATGTTCTTTTACCAGTATACGCGTCTGTATACCTATAAAGATAGATCCCATCCTTTCTTTGTGATTCTCCTGTGTGTAATTTTCTTCCTTTTGAATCTTTTCTGCTTGTTGCTGCCATGATTGCTCCTCCATAAGCCTCACGTCGTAAGCTATTAGGAACAATTCGACAAATTTCATCAATCATATTATATCAAATATCATTCCTAATATCCATCGTTTATTCGGCAATAGAGTCCAAATATTTCTGGACTTTATTAACTGAGTATAGAACTCGCCGACCTATGAAAATCCTTGCTTCCGCCTGCTCCCCTATCTTTCGAGCAGTTGCACATCCGCAAGATAATATGGCAGACAATTTTTCTATGTCCACAGCAATAACATCTGGGTCATTTCGATTGAATGTTTTATTCATAAATCTCCCTCCAAATCTATTCTAGGTTTGAGAAAAGAATAAACGCTTCAGTCGTAACCCGCATACTGAAAAAAAAAGAAGAGGGAATGTTCTTAGCACGCCCTCTTCCAATGATCACCCTTCTTCAATCACATCGCCCGTAGAATCCAAAAGAACCGAGTTGCGGGCTTTGCGATAGATGGTTTGTCCCTGAATTGTTTTACCGGAACTGTCTTTGATTGGGTTTCCACTTGAGTCCTCAATATTATCCAAGAACACGAACTCATTAGGATATCCTGCGAAAGCCGTTCCGGTAATAATTGTACCATCTGCTTTGTGTGCGGTATAACCCTTCAACAAAGCTTCTTCCGTAACAGTATCGCCGGTAAGGTCGATCAAAACTTTATTGCCGAATACGACTTTATTCGCAGCCATTTGACAAAACCTCCTTATCCGATCGTAACGGTCTTCCCTCCGGCAGAGTTGTCGGTTTCTACATACGGGATTGCCTTAACTGTAACCTGAGATAAGCAGTTGTACTCTTCATCCGGCATGATCGTCTGAGCTTCTTTGGATGGTGTTACTTCCTTGCTCTGCGGCTTCATATCCTCAGAACCAGACATAGCACCCTCAACGCCAAGAATCGTCACACCCTCACGAATGTTAGTAGCAATAAGCTTTGCCTGTTCGGTGGCATCAATAGACACCTTACCAGAGCCATCATGATAACCTTGCGGTACTGTATATTCTCCAGCAACGGTTGAGATGACACCTTTAACCGCACCGTTGTTCTTCATAGTACCTGTAAGCTTACTTCCACGGGCGTGCGCAGTCTTTCCTACGAGAATCTCTGCGACAGCCGCAGTATCCTCGGAAGTATCGCTGTCGAAAGTACAGGTACCTGTGATCTTTGCACCGCTCTTATCGTGAGCAGTAATACCTTTGAGGATCTTATCTGCACTGACGGAATCGCCAGTAAGATCGATAAGGACATCCCCCCCGTAAATGACTTTGTTTACATTCAGATTTGCCATAATATTTAGTCCTCCATGACACTTTCATTATTTTTCTTTATCAGCAGTCTTGTTGTACTGGGATGTACTGATTCCAAGGATAACACCAAGGAAAGTATCAACCGCAGTGATGGTTCCGACCACCTGCTCTCCATACGGGAGACTCCAGATTCCAGCCAGTGCAAAGTATAATGTACCAGCAGCCGGAAGCAGATACATAGCAATCCACTTAAGGATATCATATGTCTTGTTACTCATGTTCATTGTGCTCTTCCTCCTTCTCTATAAATTTATGAATCGGGAGTTTGTCCACCTCCTGCATAATTCGCTTCGCTGAACCGTTCCCGCCCATACGTTCGTAGGGTTCATAGAGATATACCCTCAGATTTTCATATTCATCCTGGGTTACACACCCACGGTCAATATACGACATTCCAAGATACATGATCCTGTCATGTGCCAATCCAATAAGCATCTCTGTTTTAACATCTTTTTGCTCACTTTTCTTTTGCAAATAGGCCCACAGCCCAGAAGATGCAAGAACTGAGCTAAAGATCGTAAGTACAACCTGAAACCATGGTTCCATCGTTTTCCTCCTTCTTTATGTGCAATCATGCAGACCTATCAGAAACAATCAGCTTCTTGTTGACTATTGTGATTTCCTTACTAAATAGGTCTTCGTAAAGCTGTATTAAATTCTTTCGTTGTTCTCTGGATAAGAGTTTGTAATGTCCTCCCATCCAACCGCGAAACATATTCTCGACATTGTCGTAATCCGCTTCTTCATTTCTAACCTTAACGGCCAGTTTCTTGAGTTTTCTGCGCATGGCGGTAACTCGATCCGGATTTATTCGTTTGATGACTTTACCGGTATCCGTAAGTGTGTACTTGATTTGCAGGAATTTGTATTTGCTCGAAATCTTAACAATTCTGGTTTTCTTACGATTGATATGGATTCCCAGTTCAGCTGCAATTTTACAGATGTTTTCGAGCAAGTCTTCAAGCTCTTCTTTACTAGGATTCATGATGTACCAATCATCCATATACCTTCCATAAAATTTCTGCTGACGCACATACTTAACATAATTGTCAATGGGATACGGATAATAAATCCCAACGACTTGTGAAAGCTGGTCTCCAATATTGACGGACTTCTCCATCCACTTTTCGCCAGTGAGCTTCTCTTTTGGAATGTTCCGATACTCCAGTTTATTGAAAGTATCGGTCATACAGGTCTCGTATTCCTCGTCAGACATGTACGAAACATCGATCTGGAAGCCCTTAAATATCAACGTTAAAAGCCAGTCAATAAACTCATCGTCATCAAACAGCTTCAACAATTCTCGTTTGGCAATCTCATGAATAATATTGTCATAGAACTTCGAAAAGTCACCGAATAGAATATAACCGTCATTTCCGTATAATTGGTAGTATTTGTGAAGATGGATTTCAAATCGTTTTCTCTGTTGTGAAATCCCACGCCCTTTGATAGATGCGCAATTATCATAAATGATGTGTTTCTTCACTTCTGGAAGCAAAACTTCATCACACAGAGAATGTCGAACAATGCGATCACGGATTTGAATACTTGTAATAGGTCTTATTCGGCCTCTTTCATGCAGCTCGAATTCCTGCGTCGGTCCATTTTGAAGTGTCCTATTGATGATATCATCTTGGATTTCAAATATGTACCGCAGGAAATTCATCATGAATTTTTGCGTCGATTCTTTCCACTTGCTGCTCTTTACGGAGACCTTATAAGCCCTATACAAATTATTGGCGTCACAGACAATCTCCTCGTAGTTCATAACCTATTCACCGTTATAACAATACTTACCGTAGTAAATTGTATTAGGCTTTATTATTTATCCTTGTGGAACGGATAGCATCTCCTTCTTCGTTGGTTAATCGAAGAATCCGGACGAACTCCATTAGAGTTCGAAGCGTTGTTGTAGTTCGTATTGCCATTGTTGTTCACATTGGCAAAGTTAGCCGAAGAAACGACGCAATTTTTAGATGTTACCCTTTTCTAACCGCGACTTAATCGCCATGTCTCTTTGACGCCACCTTTTTATCAATCCGATTTCTCGGTCGATAGCTTTAACATACCGGTTGTATAAATTCAGATCTACATCAAATATTTCAACAACCCGCTGCAACTCATTGATGAGCTGCTCGCAATTTACAATGGCCGCATTCTGGTAATCTCTTCTGGTCTCGTACTCGTGCATTGTCCGTGGGTAAATGGTGTTTGCCGCTCTAACATTGCTCGTTATCAAGGAAGCACACTGGTTTACTTTCGATTTGAAACTCCGCATCAATTCTCTATACTTAGCAAAGTTTTCTTCCGAAATTTCTCCATACGCATACTTCTTCCGAACAAAGCTGTCCACATCCTTAACACCAAATCCCCTCTGCATAAGGAGTATCAACATATCATGCAACTCGATCGAGTACGTAATCGCTTCGAATTTTGACTCTTTTCTGTCGCCTAACAGAACGCTCATTCGTAATCTTTACCGGTGATCTCAGCGAACTCCTCTTTAGTGATCCAGCCCATCTTCACCGCATTACGAACCCTGGTCTCATTCCACATTTTCATGCTGTACCAAAGCTTTACTTTACTGTAATTCTTGCTATGTTCCATGGTGATCCTCCTTCTTAAAGCTCTACATTAGACATCATTGCAATGTAGGCGATGTCAGACTGCATTTTGGTTCTGGCAAACTCCTCCTCAGAAATATCTCTAAGGACAAACCAGTATTCCCCGGGAACCTGCTCAACGATCTGAACCAGCTCCATGTTCGGATGAACAGTCTCGGTTGTTCCGTCGCTGATAGTAACCGGAGAGCAGTTATCTGCAAATGCGGATTCCTCGATCTTTTCTGTAGAAATGAAATTGTTTCCGTTCAGCTTAAGATTGGAAATCTCAGTTCCATCACCGAGGGTAATTTTATAGATTTTATCTTCCATGATTAGAAGCTCCTTTCAAAAATATAAACGGGGCACAAGGCCCCGCGATTTTAATTAACCAACCGGGAAGACCGGACGAACTCCACCAGAGGTCGAAGCGAGGTTGCAGTTCGCACAGCCATAGAGGTACACATTGGCAAAGTGAGCCGAAGAAACGACGTCTCTTAACCACTGGTCGTAAGATCTGTTTACGATGAATTTAGGACACACCATGAACAGCGCCAGCTGAGTCTTGCTGATTGTGTAGATGCTCGGAACAGTAGAACCGTCAGAAGTCGGACTGAAATGAAGATGCCCATACATCATAGGTTCGTTCGGGAGCTCAATACTGGAATCAAACCATGCTCCACCGGACGGTCTTCCGTTTGCAACCGCATTGCACAGGTATTCTCTGTGAGTAAGAACAGAACCCTGGAAAGCCGCATTGACGATTGTCTTTGCGTTCGCCAGGTTCTTTTTATACATCTCAGAACCAACGTATCCACCGGTTGTAATATTGGTAGTATTCATCTGTGCATTGTAAAGCGCTTCATCCGGCATGATCACAAGATGATGGCTGGTAAATGCAGTGTCACCGCAGTTGTACCAGTAATCCATATCAACGATACGCCAGATACGGCCTCCGATACTCCAATAATCGCCAAGGAACATTCCTTTAAAGGAACCGTCCTTAATAGCAGCTTTCTGTACCGCTGTCAGAGCTGTTCCGAGATTCTTACCTCTGAAGATAACCCGGCGAAGCTCCACTGGAGCAAAGCTGTCCAGCATAGCAAAGAGCGCATCTTCAGCAGCGATAGCCTTGTTTCCTCCCGTAGTCCCGACAAGAAGTTTGTTGCCGGATGCTAATGCATTCACCTGTGTAAGCTCGGAAAGATTTACTCCTCCGATAAAATCTTTGGAACTTAAAAGACCGATTAACGCTTTTGCTAAAGCATCTGCTGCGATGGTCTTTGTTCCGTTAGGTCCGTCAAGCAGAAAAATATTACTTGCCGCTAATGCCTGGACCTTTTCGTAGTCTGTGATTTTCATTTAATGAATCCTCCTTTATTTGATGACAAAAATAGCCCGACCTTCAATAACATCACCATTGCTGTCACGGAGAAGATCACTGGAATATGTACGTCCAATGACCGTATCCAAATTGCTGTCAGTAATGGATGCATCCGAAGAATCGAGCACGTCTCCATAAGTACGGTATCCATTGTCGTAAAGCTTCTGATATACCGTGTATTCGTTTTCAAGGTTGGAACTGAACTGATTAAGAATATCTACCTGCTTCTGTAATTCCAGAAGTTTTTTCGCAAGACTCGCTGCCGTATTGCTGTCCAGCAGTGCCTGTAACTGCTCAAACCAATCACGGAATTCCGTTTCTGATTTCTGTTTCCAGTCAGCCATTTCAGCAGTATTGGTGCTTGTGTATTCGTTGAACCACGCCTCCCATTTTTCTTTCCAATAGGTACTTGTGGCTTCCATATCTGCTGTGTGCTCCGAGTACCAAAGGTTCCACTGAGCTTCCCATGCCAAATATGCTGACTGAATCTCCTCGGTCTGTGCCAGGAACCAGGTAGACCACTGCTCTTTCCAAAACTTATTTGTTTCTTCCATATCAGTAGTCTGCTTTTCGTAGAACTCTTTCCACTGGTCCTGCCATTGGGCAATCAAATCATCGATTTCAACCTTGTCCAATGGAGCCGTTACGAATGGACACTCTGAAGTTCCAACACAGTTCGTGATGTTTGCCTGTCGAATAGAAGTGACTCCGGCGCCGACATAAATATACGCCAGTGGATATTGCCAGCGATCATTTGTCTTCACCATCGTAGGTTTCGTTGGATTCGATGCTGGGGTTCCTTTAATGATTTTGATGTCATTTGCTCTGACGGCCTCTCTCGAATCCACTTCAAGTACAACTGCATCATATCGGTTCAACAGAATCTCGGACTGTGGAACTACTAACGGTAACAGAGCGTCATTCAGCGTCCAAGTGTGATTGAACCAGGCTCGTCCGACACCAACGTTGATAATCATTGCTTCCGATTCTTTTACAACCATTGCAGTTCCGACATGCTGCAAGATTCCGTCCTGAATTATTCCATCGAAAATGCTGGACATCTGAATAGCATCGTAGCGCCGATCTCCTTCTTTTGAATTATAAAATCCAAATGTTACACTCACTTCTTCATCACGCTCCTTCCTGTTCTATAGTCTTAAAAGTCGGATAGACGGAATAGCCGTCCTTATCTTCTGAGCGAACAATTTCAAGAATACGAGCTTTTGTCTCGTGTCCATATTCGTTCGCAATCGGTACAATGTCCCCGTTAAAGAAATCTTTTCCATACTGGAACATGATAGTTGTTTCTGTTTCTCCCTCAAACGAGGTAATGCTCACATTTTCTGCAAGTTTTTCTTTTCCTCTTTGCTGCAACTGAGCCATATACTCGGCATCGGTCAATTCATCATCACTTCCAACATTCGAAGAGATGTCACGAGCATCCGTAAACAGTTCCCTACGATTTAAACCGGAACCACCACCAACTGTAGTATATCTTCGATCAGCACCCTCACCTTCTCCCCCAACTAAAGTCACGGTCTTCAATGAAGCCTTAGATTCGATGTAGTTACTGTTGATGATGTTTTCAAATTTCGGAGAGAATATAACGTATGGATTCTCGGTTTGATCGTATGATCTGTCGGAGCCGGCATACAGTTCAAAGACAAACTGCTTTTCGTCGTTCAGCGTTATCTTGAAACCGATACCCTGCTCCTCGCAAATTTTCTGGATGACATCGTACAGGTTATCCCCCGTATACTGAGCTTCCAATTTCAACTTTGTAATTGCCAGGTCGGTTGATTCTTTGAAAATGAAGTTTGGAATCCTTCGATTGCTGTCCGACGGAGAAATTACGTTCTCATTGAGCAGGGTTTTAATTCCTTTTTGAAGATTTCCGCTTAATAGCTTCTGCCCCCAGACGATTCGCCTGTCGAGAATGGATTCTAATGAACGCCCAGTAATCGTAACATGATTACCGTCTTCAGTATCTGACGTAATCTGGATTTTCTCCACGATCATCACATGCTCAGATTCCTTGCTCTGCAAATAATAATCCTGTTTGATATTATCAAGAAGACCATCTCGCATTGCTTCATACAGTTCAAAGTCGCCATAGGCATAATACCGATCTGTCCAGATGAAAGATTCGTATGTATCCACAATGGAGACAGCGTCCAGATCTGTGTTTAAAATTGTCACATCCATCGTGCTTATACCCCCTCGTAGACGATACGGTTCTCAATCTTAAACTGTAAATTTGTACTTCCATACTCAGCTGTATAAGCAAATATGTTGTCGCCCTTCGCAAGCTGGAACCAATCTGCATTTTTATCCAGGCAGTTCAAGATGTTTGTAGTCTTTCCGTTCCTAAGAAGCGTAATCGACTTGTTTCCTTTTACAGTGCAGATGATAATTTCATCACCTGCTATAATTCCAGAGCCAGTGAATTTCTCCAATTTATCGGTATCGATCCGCATCACTTCACGAGTACCGGTATTATAGATTGTGATATTGCTGGCTTCACCGATTGCATGAATCGTAATAGTCACTCCGATTTCAGCGTCACCATTATACACAACTACCTGCTCTGTTTCATTTTTGATTTCTCCCATTTCCAGCAACGGGTCCTGAAGCGATTCGTTACTGAAAGGAAACTCAAACAGTGCCTCTACGCCATAGAAGATGGTCGTGTTGATTCCGTCTTTTCCAGCAGAATAAAAGAAAGGATTCGGACACACGATTGAGATATCCGAACCCTCATCTTTACTGAAGATTGTTGGGTCATTTGATTCGACGTACCCTTCGATCTCCGCCTGCCTGTTATCGGTTTCGATAAGCATTGTGAGTTTCTTTTTAATAGGAAAATACTTGTATGAAAGCTGTCTTACGTCTTCGATGGAATCCTTCCACATATACGCAAGAGAAATAACAATGTTTCGGCTCGGCATCCTTGAGGAATTGAACAGGCTTCCATCGTTTGTAGCGATTTCTGTTGTATTGATGTTCGCTTTTCCCGGCCCCAAGCCAGTTACAGACTTGATGATGAAACCGGATTCCTCCGGTCTCGCCAAATCAAGTCGGATACTATCGCCAAGATAGTTTGTAAACGTGACTGCTCGAATCAAGTTTCCACCATCCTTTCCATCGCCGAGAACTGATTCTTCGTCTGCCGATAAATCTCTGTTCTCGACAGTGCCTTAGGCGAATAGTTATTCTGTACAAATTTGTAAGAGTTTCCTGTATTCGGATTGGTATCTTCATTTTGAAGATTCCGCTCACGTGATGCTGCAATTCCTGTGCTGACAGTCAACGCCTGTGATCTGCTGAACAGTGTATTCAGTCGATGGCTCTTCTCTTCAATGTCTGACAGATCCAGAATCGGTCGAATCATAGGCTGAGTATCAACGCCGTTGTCGATCATATCCTTTACCTTTGCGATTGCGTTTCCAAGACCTGTTTTTGCTGATTTAGCCATATCAGCACTTGCGTTGTATGCCTTTACTGCATAGGTTCCGATTGCATTGACGAATCCCAATCCAAAGAAATCACCGATATGGTATCCTACTCTGGAAGGTGAATGTTCGTCCAATTCGTCTTCTGCTGCTTCTGCCGCAGCCCTTGCCATTGCTCTGGCTTTCGCTTCTGCGCGATATGTGTTCTCACTGATTCCATCAGCAAAGCCCTCTACCAGGTAAGCACCAGCCTGTTTAAACTGATCGTGGTAGTCCCGGATAGCCGTTACAGAAGCATTAAGATTCCCGGTGAAGGCAGTTTTTACTTCTTCGGCTTTTTCCTTAATGCCAGCAATGAACTTAATCATGCACTGCATTCCTGCATTTTGAAATTCCGGATACTTGTTCGCAATAGCTGTAAGGCACGAACTTAAGATGTTTACAAACGCATTTCTGGTCTCGTAATCTTTCGATTTGATTCCGGCAATGAGTTTGATCATGAGGTTCGCACCTGCTGTATTGAACTGGGTTTGCTTGTTGTTGATAGCGGTAACACAACCGCTAATTATATTGGTAATGGCAGTTTTGGTATTTCCGTCCTGAGATTTGATTCCGGTGATGAATTTCGTCATCAACGTAGAGCCTGCCGTATTGAACTGGGTTTGATAGTTTGTAAGGGTCGTAAGTACAGCCTGCATCATGGTCGTAAACGTAGATGTCATATTGCTCTTTTGCGCATTAGCAGCATTGATAAATGTTGTCAGCATAGATGTTGCGGCTGATGTTACTCTTCCGCTCGCATCTGTAAATGCGTTAATAAAGCTGTCGATTCCGTTATTTCCAAGCTGTGTAAGCGCTGTACTGAAACCGCTCATACCACTCGTATCCAACTCAGCCATTCCCTTAGCCATCTCAACAAGGCGATTTACCTGTGTGATTACGCTCGACATGATTCCGGTATCAATTCCAGAAATAGAATCCGAATAACTCTTAATTCCACTTCCGAACTGAACCAGACTGTCACCGAAACCGCCAAGATCGTTGTCGCCAGTAAACCAGCTTACAAGTCCTCCGGTATTCGGGATTGTATTGGCAAGTTCCACAAGAGCTTTACCAGCTGTTGCTGAATTCGTAATAGCCGCAGAATCCATACCCATAATAGCTTCGGAATACGCCTTCATAGCCTCACCAAACGGTACAAGCTTTTCACCGAATGTATCGACATCGTTGTTTCCTGTAAAGAATGCCACGACGCCACCAGTATTTGGAACCGTACTAGCAAGCTCAACCAAAGCCTTACCTGCTGTTGCAGAATTGACGATTGCATCGGCTTCCAGTCCGCGAACTGCGTCACCAAATGCTTTCATGGCTTCGCCGAATGGTACAAGCTGTTTTCCAAACTCGCCCATATCGTTTTCGCCAGCAAAAAATCCTACGACACCACCAGTATTTGGAATGGTTGTTGCCATCTCTGCCATGGCCTTACCGGCTATTGCCGCTTCTGTAACGGCATTTGCGTCGAGTCCAGTGATTGCATCCCCGAACTGTTTCATAGCTTCACCAAACGGTACAAGCTGTTTTCCAAAGGCAGTCATGTCGTTTTCTCCTGCGAAGAACGACACTAATCCACCTGTATTTGGAATTGTGGCTGCCATTTCAGCTAATGCTTTACCAGCCGTCGCTGCGTTTGCCACGATTTCTCCGTCCATATTTCCGATAGCCAGCGAGAAATCTCGCATAGCTTCGCCAAACGGTACAAGTTCCTCTCCGAACTTAGATAAAGATGATCCTCCTGTAAGCCAAGAAGTCAATCCCTGTAAAATATCAGCCGCCGTCAGAATAAGCACTGTCTCGGCTAATGCCTTTACTCCGTCCATCATAGATGGCTGAATCTGACTTGCTCCCTGTAAGAACGGCTGAACATTATTCATAAAAGCAGATAAATCAGCTCCAATCTGTGGGAACTGACTCGACACACCGCTCATAAATCCACCGACAATTCCGCCAACGAACTGACCGATTGCCGTTCCGATACCATGTAAAAGCTTTCCGCCTTCTCCGATGAGCCAAGAAAGTCCTGGAAGTTTCGACAAAAGGCCGACAGCTGCAAGCACTAATGCCATCTCAGCGACAACTGCCCCCATTCCAAGAATTCCAACCATTGCTCCAGGAACAAGTGCCGCGGTTGCACTAAGAGCAAGCATAATAGCCGATAACAGACCGATTCCTGCTATTCCTTTCAATAAAGCTCCAGTATCGATTCCGCTTAACGCATCGACGATACCAGCAAAGAATGCCATAAGGACATCGATTCCAGCTTTAATCAGTGACGGTAAATTACTAGCGATACCCTCTAAAATACCAATAAGGAATTTGAACGCTAAATCTACGATTTGAGGCGTATAAGTAACCAAAGCTGCTAATACACCGACCACTAATTGTAAAGCTCCATCTGCCAGCTGAGGTACGCAGGACACAAGTACATCGATCAGAGTTAAGATAACCGCCTTTACAGCTTCGCCGATAGCTGGCGCTCCAGCAGCAATAACTTTGCAGATCGCAATAAGCCCTTCTCCAACTTTTGTAAGAACAGCTGGAATTAAACCGGCGATACCGGTAACGATAACCGTCAGTGCTGCTACGATTGCTGTTGCTCCAGCGGCACCGGCAGTTGCCAACGCTGTGAATCCGATAGCGAGTGCTGAAAGCCCCGTGCCAGCCGCAAGTAAACCTGCTCCGATTGTAAGAACTCCAACACCAATCAATGCAAATGCTCCAGATAACGCCAAAATGGTTGGAACCAATGGTGTAAGAACTGCTCCTGCTACACCGATAATCGTGAATGCGCCTGCAATAGAAATAAGTCCTTTTGCAATCGCTTCCCACGATAATGCTCCCAAAATACTGAGTACCGGTGCAAGAACAGCTAAGGCTCCGGACGCAATCAATAATGCTGCTGATCCGCCAATGGTACCTTTCATGAAGTTAAGACTGATAGCCAACTCAGCTAAAGCCCCGCCCATGACAGTAAGACCTCTACCGATCTCTTCCCACTGCATACCTCCGAATTTACTCATACAGTTTGCAATGATTTCGAGTGCTCCACCGACGATCACAAGCCCCGTTCCAATACCGATCATGTTCTTCGGCATCCGATTAACCGCAATAGCTACCTCTGCAAGTGCACCGCCCATGGCCGTTAAACCTCTGCTAATTTCATCCCACTGTAACTGACCGAAATCTTTTACAGCGGAAGCAAAGATTTTCATTGCGGCACCAATAGCAATTAAAGATACACCAATAGACATCACATGTTTCGCATTTCCAGCCAAATTCGTAAAGACAGCAAGTTCGGCAAGTAATCCACCAATTCCAGCCAATCCTTTTCCAATCTCGCTCCACTCCATCTGACCAAAGTCTTTGCAAGCGGATGCCAGAACTTTCATTGCTGCCGCCAGAATGATGATTCCAGTCGCAGTGCTAAGCATTTTTCCGTTAAATTTTGCAACTCTAAGGAATACAGCAATCTCAGCAAATAAGACTCCGACTCCTGTTAATCCACGTCCAAGTTCATCCCACTGTAATTTCGATAAATCCCTACATGCCGAAGCCAGGATTTTGATAGCTGCTCCAAATATAATTAAGCTGGTAGCGCCTTTCATAACCTGCTTCTGACCGCTTGCCATGGCTTTAGATGAAGCAACAACAATAGTCGTAAGACCGGCAATTCCAACCAGACCTCTCGCAAGTTCACCCCAATCAAGATCTGAAACTTTCTTCAAAGCTCCTGCCAGAATAGATACCGCAACTGACATAGCGATCATCGCGGTACATGCTTTGGATACTTTTCCCGTATCACTGCTGATTTTGTTAAAAATCGCCATCGCTCCAAGTAGATTAGCAAAGAGAACCGTGATAGCTCCAAGAGAAACTGACAGTTTATCGCTATCGATCAAAGAAATAGCTACGATAGAACCAGCAAGCAAAGCGATTGCTGCTCCGATTTTAAGTAACGTTCCGGCTTTAAGATTTGTCTGATATGCCTCAAAGCATCCTCTGACACCATCAAGAATTCCAGTTACCCCTTCGAGAATATCGCTCAACCCCTCAAGAGGTTCTGTTACACTTTTTAAGAATTTAGAAATTGATAAAGCAATTCCACCAACAGCGATGCTGTTAAGAACATCAAGAACTCCGCTAAAATCTGCATTTCCGAGTTTCTCAGCGAGTGTTCCCATCATAGTTCCGACTGCATCGGCAATACCGCCAGCAATTACTTTCACGGCGGTCCACAATGCTTCCATAACTTTGAGAAATTTACATTTTTCAAGTGCTTCTCCCATCATCTCGAAAGCAACGATGACTCCGCTCTTCATTTTTCCAGCACCATCACCAATCTGAGCCATGCGATCATGTACTCGTTCAAGGAATGAGTGGAATAATTCAAATCCAGGAAAATCAAACTTCTCCCCGGCAGTTTTTCCAAATTCTTTTACTTTTTCTCCGGCAGTTTTAACAAACGTAATAGCTGTCTTTACGATATCAACAACCGTCGAAACTGCTTTGCCAAAGACATCTGTCTTCTTTACCGTTTCATCAAGCTTAACAAGATACTCACCGAAACTTCCAGTAAGTGATAACACTCCGTTTCCAGCCGGTAAGAAAAGACCAATCAATTCGCCGACACCACCGGCAACAGCTTTGAAAGCTTGTCCGACGATATCAAGCACTGCAAATACGCCTTTAAACGTATTCTTCAGATTCTTTGAACTTTCTTCCCCCATTTTGAATTTTGCTGTCAGATCACGGATACGCTCTGTGATTTCAGCTAACTGTTTTCCAGTCATTGGTGGGAAGATTTCGTTGAATGCCTCCCGAACCGGCTTGGCAACGCTAACCAGTCCCTCGAAAACATTCTTTACTGCTTCGATCATCATGGTACGACCGCCAAGGTCTTTCCAATCCTGAAGCATTTTATTTCTCGCATCGGCAGAAGCATTGATTACGGCACTGAACGTATCGCTCACCTCAGTAAGTAATTCTTTTGCCTCTTCAAAGTCGCCGACGATAATTTCCCAGCTTTGTGTCCATCCTGACTGGGCAGCCTCTTTCAACGTGTCGAACAGCTGAGTAAAAGTCTTTACTTTTGTTGCTGCATCGTTCGCTGTTTTACCCATCTCCATAATGGATTTGATCTGATCATCGGTATATCCCATGGTCCGAAGCTGATCTTCGTTGAGATCACCTGTAAATTTTGCCAAGGTTTCAGTCAAGATGTCAGAGGTAAGCCATCCTTTACTAAGGGTCTCTCTGAATGAGCCCTCATCTTTGATCATCTCGTCAATGGCAATTCCATGAACTTTAGCCGTTTCTTTCAGCGCATCCTGGAATACCTGACCGCCCATACCAGCGTTTACCACTGAGTTCCAGTCCTGCAATTTTACTGTTCCTGCCGCTAATGCCTGTGAAAGCTGATACATAGCAGTACTTGCCTGCTGAGAGTTGGAACCTGATACGGCTGCAAGGTTCGCAATACCCTTGATAGCTGCTACAGATGTGTCCAGATCCACGCCAGCCGCGGTGAACGTACCAATGTTACGGGTCATCTCCGTAAAATTGTAAATGGTCATATCTGCGTAATGATTTAATTCATCTAACGCATTATTTACCTGGTCAAGAGTTGTTCCTTTTGAAGATGTATTCGCAAGGATTGTCTGAACGGCATTGATCTGAGTCTCATACTCCTCAAAACCGGTTTTAATCGGATCGATGGTAAAAGCAGAGACAAGATTTTTTCCAGCAGCAAGCGCGGAATTGGTAATGTTCTGTAAAGCGGTAATTGCCATTACTTCCAATGCGGAAAATCGCACTCGTACAGTCTCAACTGCATTACTCAGCGGTGACATATTTCCACTGCATTTATTTGCGGCATCGTTTACGGTTTCTAAGCCTTTTGCTGCCCCTTCGAGGTTAAGACTCTTCTTCAACTTATCGAGGCTTGATAAACTGGTCTGAATATTTTGCTCAAACTGTTTGTTATCAAACCGCATTTCGACGACACGTTCGTCAACGGTTGTACTCATAGCTTAGTAACCTCCTTCCATGCCGCATCTGCAATTTTGTCAAAAATAGGCTGGATAGCAGGATTGATGTAGTCTCGCCCCTGTACCCAGCCGCCGTTTCTTGTTGCGTGTCCGTACTGCAAAATGACTGCAATAGGGACTCCATTTTGAATATTTGTGTTATAAAAGCTGATTGACACGGAACCTTGCTTCTGCTCGATCTTGTAGTGCCACGAATTTGCTGTCCGTCCTGTATCAACTGGTGTTGCAGACGCAAGGGCGGCTACGCCCTCTCGACCATACTTATCGAGGTCACCGAGACGAACCGATTTCTTTGCTCGCTCTAAGAATCGAGTCAGCTTAGAAAAATCACCCTTTTGTCTGAACGTGATCATATGAATCTCCTACTTTGCTAAGTAAGCACTGGATGAGAAGCCAGTATACTGCACACCATCAAGTACAAACTGGATGTACAGCCACTTAACTCCGTTTGCCATTGTGTAGTAGCCATAGCATTTAACCTTAGTGCCAGCCGGGATTTTACAAATAGCTTTCTTATTGGTTCCGGCATCATTACGGCAATAAAGAACTGCCGTTGTTTTATATTCACCAGCATAGGTTTTGTTAAACTGCTTGGCAGAACAGGTAGCCACCACTTTCTTTGAAACTGACTGGTTCTGATCCTGTTTGGTGTTGGACGGTGTTACCGCCGATCCATTCAGAATTTGATTAACCATGTTCTGAACTTCAGAGTAGCTGTATCCGTACTCAGTAAGCAATTTCTTACGATTCTCACCGCTTCCCCACAGTCCAACGATAACCTCATGAGCGATGGTTTTGATATCTTTATCCTTGCTTAATCCAGGAGCGGCAACAGTATTGTCGTCGTACTTTGGTGTGATGAAGCCGCGGATAAATTTTCCGTTAATAGACAGCGTTCTCTTCTTGACAGCATTACTGTGGTTGCCCTCTTCGATAACCATGTAACCGGATTCCTTATGTACCTCGATTACGGTACCGACATGATCCGGATTGCCAGTGTTGTCACCGATTCCGTTATCCTGCCAGTCATACAAAATCGCATCTCCAGGACTCGGAACATAAGCATCGTTCTCCTGCCAACATCCCATTTTCTTTGCTGCTTCAATGAGGTAATAGCAGGAAATTTCCATAGGCATAATGCTCTCATATCGGAGAGCTGCCGCTAATGCAGACCAGGTACAAGCGCACCAAGCCCAGTCATAGCGCATACGAATGCCACGAGGAAATTTGCCAGCGCAGATCTTCTCAAAGAAGTCGTTATATAAATCGATAATGCTTTTATGTGAGCCGTTCGATTCTTTCTTTCCATCCCAAGATTTGACAAGATTAACAACGGCCTGTCTTGATTTCGCCATTTTTATCACTATCCTTTCGAATTAAATTTCTTTCTGTTTGCGGCATTTACTTCCGCATGATGTCTGTATAAATCTCGTTTGCTTCTCTTCTTCGGTGGCTTATTTTCAGCATTGCAAATCCGAATAAGCATTAACAAACGATTCAAATGCCATTTCTGACACTCAAATGGAATATGATATGCGATCATCCAGTAATAGATAAGTTCACTGGTTATCTGCTGCCTGTTTATTGGGCCACCCTTTTCTTCCTTAACAGTCGAAGCCGTCATAGGCTCTTCAATATAGGCATTTACCGCATCAATGTGAGAATTGGTAATGCATTGATAGACCAGCGGGTCAACATTCTGTGTGAGTGTCATACAGCGTATATAATCAATGGTTTCTTCAATGGTCTTCTGCTCTTTAGATAAGAAGACTTTGCACCATCTACTTTCCCATTTTGAAAGTGAAACGAGCGAATGCTCCAAACGCAACTTCTGTTCCTTTACAGGGATAAATCGCTGATTCCGCTCATCCCACAGATCAGTTCTTGGTATCGTAAGTTCAAGCATTCGATCTCACCTCTTTAGTTCATGGTGGCAACCACAGGAGCAATCTCCGGATTTTCCGAATGCTTCTTGATATCTACAACTTTCGGAATTACATGGTTTACGAATTCAGCGGCTTTGCTGTCATCTGTAGCCAGTTCCATAAACAGAAGATTGTAGAACTGAGTGCAGGCAAACTTTCTGGAAATCTCTTCAGACTTCTCGAAATATGTGCCGTCAGCACTCTTCTCTCCGTATGCCTTTAAGATAAATTCCTTAAAGAACTTGATAATGGTCGGCTGATCTTTTGCATCTACGATGCGCTGAAGCATCTCAGCAACTCCACCAGCTGTGCCTAATTCCATCTCCATAACCTCTGTTTCAGTAAGGTTGAAGAGCTTTGTTTCGGTGCGCTCAACACCGTTGAAATCTTTATAAGTCTTTGTTACTGCATACATAATTTTGGTCTCCTTTCAAATAAAAAGGAGCCGCCAGCTTTCCTGAATACGACTCCATCTGTGGTTTGTGTATTATTTCTGATTAGCCCTCTGCGGTCATAATCTTGATAACTTCGTCTGGAAGCGGAAGTCTCGGTTCTACACCATCATCTCCATCAGGAGTGGACGGATCTTTACCGTACAGAATCTCCTCCAGAGCCGCCAGTTTCTTCGCATCGATCTTGGTAGAATCGAACTTCAAAGTAGCAGTTGGCTTTAATTTTTTACCATCGATCAGGGTATTGATCTCGACAGGAGTAGTAGATACCTCCCATGATAATGTTCCAGGATCTACACTTTCATTAACAGATGAATGATCCTTATCGGACGGGGACGCAAGACATCTGTATACAAGATATAAATTATATCCGTAATCTGTGCCCTCAGTGTCATTACCGATAAGAGACTTATATGCGAAGCCAAATTCTTTTCGATTCTGCTGACCCGCATATACGCCAGGCGCAATTTCCTTTGAACCATCGCACTCTGCAAATTCATCCGGCGCCATATAAGCTTCAATCGTTGCAGCATATTCCTCAGCAGACATTAAGTTGAGATACTTAATGTTATCAGCATAGATAGGATTTGGTTCTGCTCCGGAAGGACTTTCCTGAACATTGGTCAGCCCATTCCAAGCTACTCCGCTCTTGTAACCACCAGAGCCGTCGCCAGGATAAAGGACACCGTTGCTAACACCAGTCTCAAACTTTCGCTCGCCAATCTGGTCCCATCTGATTTTCTTTTTTGTTGTACTCATTTGGTTGTTCCTCCTTAAAAGAATATTTCAAAGACATCGTGATTTAAGTTGTCTTTCGTGTAATGCCGATTGAATCGGCTTGTCGGCATAGATGCCACCTTGCCAACGAGAGAACTATCCGGATCACTGTCAATGACTGTTACCGAATACTTTCTCGCAGACAAATAAACCCCGTTATTCGCAAACGTATTCTCGATATCGTCGAGAGCGTAAACGATGGCTGGGTATTTCATTTTTACCGATGACGGTGGTTGAAAATAAGCACGACACTCTAATCCTTTGTCCGGACACGAGAGAATGGCGCATAGAATATTATGCAGTTTCATTCGTCTGCTCATTGTAAACACCTCCAACGGTCAATATTAAACGGGGATACTGAACTTCAACATTTGAAATTTTCCATTTAGCCCCCATATACTCGATAAATCTCATCGAATGAAAATTCGCATAAGCAAACGGATCAGCTACGATGCTAAATTCATTCGACACGTTGAGATTGTCGTTAAGGTTATCTGAACTCTGATACTGTCGAGTATTCCGAATAACATCTCCGTAGTAGTCACGAACTGTAATCGTCTCCCCCCAGACACCAGGTCGACTCTCCTCTGTTACAGCATAGCCGATTGCCCCGTAGAATTTACTCATTTTGAATTTTCTCCTCTAAGACTTAGACGGTATGATCCTCGGAACCGGAAGAAGCTGTTGTTACATCCTCTTCGATTGCGATTGCAGAGTATACACGAGTAAGAGCACCAGAGCATCTGGTCTCAAGCAGGGATTTCTCCTGGTTGAAGTCGATATCGAACTGAGTGAAGTGAGTAACCTCTCCACCCTTGGTTGCACCGAGGGAGTAATCAGCCAGATTTGCGATAATGGCAACCAGCTTCTTCTTTTTGCTGTCGGAAGTGGTTCTGGTCTTACCCTCAAACTGCTCCGCAGTATTGATACTGCCAACATTCAGTGCAGTGGCAAGTTCGGTCTTGGAAGAGTAAATACGTCTTCCGTTGATGTCTCTTGCCAGGAGCATCTGATTCAGCATATGAGGAGTAATGAACAGATCTGGGGTACCGGTGCCCTTATAATCCTCTCTTGCATACAGAACGGTATTGATCATGGCCTCTGCGATGATGTAGTTCTCACCAAAGTTAGCCGCGGTATTGGTTCCCTGAAGTTCTTTCTTAGCAGCTGCGACATCAAGATCAACGTGAATGGTGTACAGATCATCATCCAGCCAAATCGGTCTGATGTGATCCGGAGAAATCTTGCCTTCATCTCCGTCGTCTCTGCCATCACCCAGCATGATTGCAGTTGCCAGCTCTTCATTGAGCATCAGGCGGTCGATGTTATACAGGTATGCCACATAGTCGAAATCGGTGATGTCGATGATATCATCTCTATGCAGCGCACTCTTTACGTACACAGTCTGAGGGTCGGTAGTTCTGCGAACCAGCTTGAAGTTGCCAGTCTGCTTCTTCTGTTTTCCCTTAGTATAACCTTTAGCCTTAAGAGCATCGATGTTACGGATATCTACCTGGCTAGTTCTGATTCTGGAAATCGGACTCTTATGAACTTTGTTCATTACAGTTGTGATCCAACCCTGGTCGTTAGTAATCAGCTCCGGTGCACCAGGACGTACATCCTTGTATTCCGGGAACAGAAGTGTTACATTGCCATCTCCTGTCTGAGTAAATCCGCTTGCAAGAGCATCATGCTGAAGTGCATTCTCATTAGCATAGATTTCCAGCGCGGTCTGGAATGTTCCTACCTGACTTGTCTTTGCCAGCTTAAGGATTTCCTCCTGGTCTGCGTGAGACAGAAAGCTCTTATCATCGCGCTTGTCAGTGTCAAAAACGTTGTGTTTCATATTGTCATCTCCTCCTTTAGATTCATCTTTTTTGGTTTCCTCGCCATCATTTTTTGCATCTTCGATGATCTGGCCTACTACAGCGCATACAGCAGTGTACTGTTTATCGGTGAGGGTTTTTAACACGTCCCCTACTGTTTCGCCATTTTTCTCATCTTCTGATTTCGGCGGATCTTCTTTTTTCTCCTCGTCATCAGAATGCTCCAGATGACCCATAATCATTTCATCATAGCCAATGATAATGCCTGTTTCTCCGTCCCCATGCATTACCACATCATCGATAAATGCTCCAGGATTGGCACCGGCTAACACCAGACTTACCTCTCTAATAATGCCATGAACAACATCGTGACCAGCCTGTTTAAGCTGATTGGCAAAGATAGAAAGAGACTGTACGTCGCCATGTTTTACAAGTTCCCGTGCAGTCTTTCCTGAGTCTGTATCATTAAATTCACAGAACGCATAAACTCCTTCATCTCTATTTTCGAGATGGGCTAATCCAAGCACGTTCTCCGGATCGGCATGATTATGCATCCATACTAACGGGACAGTCTGCCCGTTCTGCCCTTTGAAAGCGTCTTTTTTAATGACTCTTCCATCGGCACACGGAAGATCGTTTCTAGTGGCCCAGCCACCAAAGTCATACTTCATTTTGATTTTCCTCCTCTATTTTCTGATATAGTACGATAACGGATGTGATGTCTTCTTTGATGAGCTGGAAGACTTTTTCTTTGATGATTTCTTGACTTTCTTGTACTCTGACCGAATCTTATCGAATTCATCCTGATACGTTTGTTCATATGATGAATCGAGATCGGCTTTTGCCGCTTTATAAGCTTCTCTAACAGATTTGACTGCTGCTTTAAGCTCGGAGCTAACTTTTGCTCTTTCGCTTTTCGCATTGGCTTGATTCTCAGCTTTTTCTTCCTTAGTATCGGACGACACCTTCGCCTTCTGATTAGTCGCATCTGTTCTAACACTGGCCTTGTCCGTTTTGGCATCGCTACTGATTTTTGCTTTGTCAGATTTCGCATCGTTTCTAAGCTTTGCAATCTTTGCGGTTCTTTCAGCAACCCGCTTAGATCTCTCAGCCTTGGATAATCCTGATGGAATTTCTATTGCCATCAAACGCTCGATTTCGGCATTCTTTTTATTATCGATTCGTTCCTTCTCGCTAGATGATTCCTTTTCAATTTCTTCCAAATCAGAATCTTTATCAGTATCGATGCTTTTCTTCCTATCGGAAGCATTTTGGGTTAAAGCCTCATTCAGCTCTTTCAAACGAGAAGATATCTGTTCCTTCGTTGCCTCTGCTTTTTCACGAAGTTCCGTAATCTTCTGATCTCGCTTTTCCTGCTCTTCTTTGACCTTTGCAGCCTTTTCAGATTTGATATTATTTTTTGTATAAGACCAAATCTTCTTTCCATCATCGTTCAGTGATGTGGTAGAACGGCCTTTTAACTCTCTGGTACGCATATAGTATTCATGCGCTTTCTGAGGATCGTAATAGGGCGATGCATAATGTCTAAGAACCGCAACTTTAGGTTCATCCATTAAGAATCATCTCCCTCCTTATCATCGCCAGCTGTATAATTGCCGACAATGTCATCGATCTGTGCAGAAATACTGTCAAGAACTTCATTAACCAGAGCATCGTAATCACTGGTATCGCTGGATTCTGTTCCATCACCACTCGTAGCATCTGTTACGGAACCGCCACCAGGCGCACTTAAATTGCTGTTTCTCAATTCATCAGCCTTAGGATCAGCAGATGGCTTCCAACCAATTACCTGTCTGATTTCGTTTGATGTAGCAATTTCATTTCTGGTAAACTTATCAGAAATTTCAGCAAGATCAGCTACCGGCACAAGCTTGAACGGATCTCTAAAGAACATAATTGACTTGTTCTGGGACCTGGCAGTCTTTGTTAAGAATTTTCTCTTCATTTCATCAACGATTGCCGAAATGATCGGTTCGATTGTCCGATTGTAATAGTTCAGCATAGTCTTCTCGTCTGCGGTACCATCTAAGATGCTCTGAGTGATTCCTAACTGGCTGTAAAGCATACTCGTTAAGTATTCAATCTGCTTCATTAGATTGTTTTCCAACGAACGATTCAACTGTGTGATTCGCTCTGTTCCATCAGTATAAGCAATACCATACTTAGAACCGGACAACTGCTGCTCGATATCTTTACGCCGCTTCTCTGCCTGCTGACGCCTTGCCTCTGATTTAATTACATAAGGGAGCTGAATGATTAAATCCAACTTGCCGGAGCTACTCTGTTCATCGACAGCATCTAGCAAATTCAATTTTCGAATAAGCCTCTGCATTGTTGAATTTGGTTCGTTAATTACCGCATACAGTGGATTTTCCACGATAGCAACCGTATCTTTCGGAACAACGATTTCTTGTTTTCGCCCAGTATTTTCGTTGTATACTTCAACACGGACGTGACGAGGGTACCAGTCACGAATTCGACCAACTCGCATCGAAAGAATCTGATACCCTTTTGTGTCATCTGGATCGTCGTCTGTATCTACAGGAACAATCGCCACGCATCCCTCATCCATCATGGACATAACAATATCCTGGATAAATGCCCTACCAGTCTGATCAAGATTGGCTTCCAACGACAAACATTCGTTTAAACCGCTTTTTATAACATTTAAAAACCGCCCTTCATCGTCCAACTGAACGTGCTGAATATTGATGGCGGCTACATCTAAAGCGATTCTATTGTATACGGATGTGACTATCGATCTTTCGTTTCCTCTGGTAAGTCGAAAACGATCGGGACGATACGAATAACCAGAACCAATGTCCTGAGACATCATGGTTGGAGCTCTATTCCGAAAAGCATTCCAGGCATTTTTAAACCTGGAACTTAATGATAAATCCATTTTGAATTCTCACCTCCTAAAGATGGGCACAAAAAAAGAGACCGCACCAACGCAGTCTCTAAAGAACACTGTTTAACCTTTTGAAAGGATCTTTTTTGCTAACTTCTCTGTGATAACCGTGTCCGGATGCAATTTCGCGTATTTCCGAATCGGCTCGTATAACCCGTCAGCCATCATCTGGCTACAGATTTTTATTTCTGTATTTCCGGTAACGAATAATGCCAATTTTCCGAAAGGAATTCTTTTAAGCATACGGTACGTCTTCTTTTTCATGCTTTACCCTCCTAATATTTATAGTAATTGTTCAGGATTTGAGTGTCTGATAATTTGGAGTCCGAATGCTCTTTCCGATATTCCTGAATAATCTTTCTCTCGTCACGCTGCGTCTTCTGTTGTCCAGCAGCACGTACAAGTCCTATGGACGCCAAATACCCAGCACCAGCAGGTGCATATGTTTTTACTGTAAGATCTGCCATGGCAATGTTTTTACTACGCTTAATCTCCGTTTCGCCAAGTTCTTTCACTCGATTCACGCTTACATTAGAACCCACATCAAAACCGATCATAGGTTTGCTTGATCTAAAACCGCTGAGTTCTTTATCATTTACATCAAGTATAGCACCATATCCTTTAGACTTCAATTTTTCATAAAATCCCTTGTTGACCTCTGACGATGTCGGCAAATTATGATCAACTAATGAAAGATTTAAAGCCTTATAAACTTTATCGTCTATCTTCCCTTTTTGGAGAGAGTCCAGCCCTTTAGCAATAGTGTCGTTCTGCTTTTTCAAGCCGTACCGGTTCTGCGAATTTAATAAGTGTGTTTCTAAATTTTTGGCATAGCTCTTATCCTCTTTAACTAATTCAGAAAGAGCATTCACTGCTGATTTTTCAGAAGCAACCTTAATACTTTTATTCACTCCTATTTTAGTCTCATACACTTTTCCTCTAGCTGACAACGTATCGCCATATAGACCCCTATACTTAGCATTATCCATACCCGTCATACTAAAGTAAAAAGCATCGGATACACCTCGATTGCTGTTGTTTGAAATGTTTTGTAATTCTTTTCCAGCCTTAATAACCTTATCGACATTTTTATCGTAATGTTTGTAGGCAACGTAAGCCGTCGCGGCTGCTATCGTAAGACCGGCCACAGCGGTGACAGCCTTCTCAGTTCGGTCTCGCTTATAAGCGGCAATGGCGGCTTCCTCTTGTGTCATTCCTTTCTTAACATATTCGTCTTCCAGTTTCTGTCGGTGTTTACTTTTGGATGTTTCCGAGTCAAGCTTCTCTTTAATTTTTTCATTTTTCACTTGCCTATTTGCCCAACTCAATTTAGCATTGGCTTTTTGAAGTTCAGCAGCATCCTTTGCAGAGTATGTTTTAGCATACCGTTTAGAAGCTTTCTGAACAGTATTCTTCGCTGCTTTCTGTTTCTGAACCGCACTCTCAACATCCGAACCATATCGTTTCTTTCCAGCGGCAGTAAGAGTTCCATTATAATTCTCATATCGTCGCACTCCCCATTTCATACCAAGAACACCGTGATGCGCTAAGTATTTATCCATTACTCTCCTTTCTTTTTACTCAAATGCTTCCCGATTTGCCTTGTAAGCGATATACGCATCCATCATTGCTGCAACGGCATCAATTTTTTGTTCATACCGCTTTTTCAGCAATTTACGGTTCCCGTTAGTATCCTCCAGGGTAATGCAGTTTCCCATAGCAAATGTCATCAAATCCTCATCAAACAGGAGCATTCGCTCTTCTGAAAGTTTCTTCAATTCGCCAAGTGGGACAGATTCTGTCTTTGCGCCCTGGATAACTTTTTCTATTCCGAATGGTCCATTTTCACTCGCCCAACGTTCAACAAATTCCTTTGCATTGTATGGGTCATAACCAAAGCATCGTACATCGTAACCGCATTCAATAATGTGGTTATCCAAATCCTCATATACTTCCATCATGTCAAGAACCGTCCCTTCCAACACAATAAGACTTCCCTCTTTCATAAACTGATCGTATTTAATTCTCATTGCTGCTGGGAGTTTCATCAGAGTCGATGAGGAAATGTAGTTTCTGGTTTTGACGCCGAACGATCCGTTCGACAATGGGAATAAAAATGTGAATGCACAGAAATCGTCGCCTTGTGATAGATCAGCTCCCAAAGAACATGACATCTGCCAATAATCTCGATGGCGATGTGGGAGAGTTTCTTCATATGTAAAGTAATATGTGTATCCCTCCATAGGAAGTCCGAAGCGCTTAGCCAAAATATCGTTTCGAGCTGCCGGAGCCTTTTCTGCTCTCTCAACGTCCAGCTGATAGGTTTCATAAGAAACAGTCTTTCCAAGGTTCGGATTTGCTTTCAACCATTTATCCGGATCGGCAACCTCGTCAATAGAATCCAGCTTATACCACCAAATCGATACGTGCGGATTGATATAATCCCCTTTTAGAATGTCCATCAATTCCATTTTGATTGTATCGCCAGCACCGTTACGGACAGTACCCTCCGAACTGATCGCAACGATAAGGTAGTCGTTGACCTTCGATGCACCCTGTTCGATTGCTCCGATTACATCTTCTCGAATATCACCAGAAAGCCACTCGTCAACCGTCGCCACTTTAAGCTGAAGTCCCTGAAGTTTGTCGATTCTCATTGGACGAATTTCAAGAAGCGATCCAGTAAGGAAGTTTTCAATTCCTTTCTTAGTGGATGCCAATTTCATTCTATTCGCCTTTGATCCAGTCGTGTTCTGCAACGATCCTTCTGTAAGGAACTTATAGAAAGGTCCTCTTGATCTGGTAATAGCGGTTCGAATCGGGGACAACACCTCTTCTGCCTGCTTCATCGTCGGGGCTGTGGTTATCTGATGTGTCGTTGTGACATCAACATTTAAGAAGAAATTCTGCAAGCATGAACCATACATTGACTTTGCGGCACCTCTGGCCACTATGAGATATTGCTTATTAACTAACCTTTTTCGGATAGACTTGGTGACGTAATGTCCGCCATGACCATCCTCATAAGGTTCGTATACACTTCTCTCAACAAAATAGTACCAGCCGAAAATCTGCTCAGCCCAAACTTTAAATGTGTCAAGCAGTTTCAAATCTGAACCGTCAGTTAAAGTAAGCTCATTTTCGCAATAGCTGATAAAACCCTCTACTGCTTGGTCATCGTAATAAATTCCCGGATTCGCAATGAGATCATCGATTCGGTTCATCTCCATCTCGATTTCTCGACATACCGGAATTTCGCCACGAATTACGGCATCACGAAACATGCCGTAGTATTTCGGGACGGCAGTGTTCGATAACGCCATTATTTTCTTCTCCTACTTCTTCTTATTTGGGTTTGCAGCAATGTACTGTGCAGCCTCTTTAAGATTGAATTCCTTTGTCATTGCAGTCTTGACGGCATAAGTCATTGCTCCGGCCGCAGCCATAGTCAACGCTTTCTTTCCGGATGCAGAAAGAATTTCTGACACATACTTTCTGCCAGGTGCGATGTCGTCTTCTGTAAGATTCTTAAACTCGCGTTCTAATTTAAGTCTCTCAATTCTCTTCTTCAGATCGGAATCGGACATTGTTCGCCGATTCTTAACAGCAACCTTACGTGCTGCTACCTCATTCTTATCGTCTGAGGGCTTGGAAGAGTGTCCCCTGGCTCTGGCAAGCTGTGCCTCCGATCTTCGAACTCCCCATTTCATTCCAAGGATTCCATGGTGTGCTAAATAGGCGTTATTCATTTTGAATCTCCCTCCTTTGCGATGTAACTGGTAACACCTCCACTGGCATTGGATGTCTGATAATACGGAACTTCATGAATCACAAGGTCTTCACTAAGCACTTTTCCAGACGTATCCAAAGTTTGAGTCCGATGCGCCTTTGGTGTAACTTCATATGATCCGGAATAATGCTCAGGCTCATCTGGATCGGCGTCATCGTTTTCCGCAGCAACATTTAAACGCCATTCGTACTCGCTGATTTGTGTTTTATAACACTCCAGAACGGCCGAACTAAGCGGCGGATCGAAAAGAAGTTTAACCTTCAAATGCATATAAGATTTGACAAGCATGTATTTGGATTCATCAGAAATGAAATCTTTCCATGTTGCATTCTTATCTTCGATCATGAAACCTTTGGATGGGCCGACACCAAGCTGTGTAAGAATCGAGAACACAGAATTGATGTGCATGATCAAATCCGCATCGAAATGTTCATACTCCTCTGCGATTCCGAGTAATTTCTTGATTGATGTCAGTACACTATCTGTAATATTCATGATCGCACCTCCATCTAACAGAGTTTTATAAACTCGCTCATACAATACCCAATGATACCGTCTCCGGTCTTAACTTTATAAAAACCAGAAACAGACTCTTCATCACAAACCGTTACAACTGTATCCGAACCGATAATGCCTAACGATCTTGATGCCTGCGTCGGATCTTTGCGAATGTTCAAATTCATACAATTTACCACTACACCCATAAGTGGCTTCTTGTTTCCTTCCATAATTTTCCTCCTAATGCCTCCATGGGCATGTATCATTTTTTCGTCGTTCATTTGGAACTGTTAAAAGTAGTTTCTCATCTCCATAATGTATAGCATTGTGGGTCGATAAAGTTGTTGCGATCAGATACTCTGGATTCAGAACCAAATCAGTCCGCAACAATATGTCCTGCTGCCTTATTGGGTTCATATGATGAATAAGAATCTTTCCACGAATCTCATACCCATCCAATCCGAGATCACATCCATTATCACGAATAATAATTTTTCTCCGAATGTCCTTCCATTCTTGAGAATTGTAAAATATCTGATTAAGATACCTATCAAATCCGAATGTCTCTTCGCCAACCACTCCATCCAAACGAAGATACTCGTATCGTTCCTTAAAGGTTGTAAGTCGCAAGAGTTCTGAATAACATTTAAGCATCATCCACCTCATCTCCATGACCGCTATAACCACGAAATGCCTTTAATGCATCAGCATACAGCTTTTCCGAATTTTCAATGGATTTCAGATTCTGAGTCTTAGCCTCTATCAGTTCCTTCTGTTTTTCCAAAATCTCTTTTTCAATTCTTTCTTTCGTTGAACCGAGCTTCAAATAGTGAGTAATCACCTGCGACGAAGCTGTTCCCTCTCGTAACTGCTTTTCAGCCAAGTCAACTGCCAATGAAACCAGCTGATTTTCTCTCGCTTCTGGCGTTAATGCTGGACGCATCATCATAGAAGACTCGGATTGCTTTGCTTTCCTCAAAGTTGATGCCTCCTCCCATTTAGTTGTTCGTTATTTCTGTAATAGTTCTCACATACTTTTCCAGTATTTAAAAGGACCCACAACTCATGACAATGCTACTCAACGAAAGGAGAACTAACTTTGAGCCGATCCCACAGAAACCGTTGTCAAATATCATGAGTTATAGACCCTTGTAAACACTGGAACAGCTGAAAAGGCTCCCTAAAAATACCCTCCGGGGAAATTTTAAAGACCGCCGCGATATGGGTGGGGGTATGTTTTTTAGACACCCCCCTATACCCCTTTTAGTCATATACTGTCGGCTTCGGCTTTTGATATGCCGACGAAATCACTTTTAGGAAGCTTTTTCTTTATGTTCATTTGTTTCTGATTTACTTGTAACCTTTCGATAGATGTTCTGGAAATCATAACGGATTATCTCATCAATAGCTCGCTCTACTTCCTTGTTGTTCTCTTCATCCGACAACTGATCCGATGTTCGAGCGATTCGACCAAGATAAGCAGTTGTGTGATAACCTTTTTCCTCATCGAACATGAACCATTGAGTGAACTGTTCAAACGGATCATAAGGATTATCAAAAGTTGTAAGCGCAAATCTCATCTTACTTAGTTCACTCCTTTCCATTCAAATACTTAGAAACTGTCGAAGAAGAAACCCCAAGAGCTTCAGCAATCTCTGAAGTGCTGTAGCCAGATGCGCTAAGTGCAGCGATACGATTCTGTTTAGCTGTGCTCAGAGCAGTGCTTGCACGAGGCGTTGCTCTCTGACGAATAGTATCAGTATTTGTGTTGTTCAGAATTTGCGTAAGTTTATTCTCAGAAATTGCTCCGGCCTGGATGGCTTCCCATTCTTTATCCGTAATTTCAATGTTAGATCTTTTGGCTCCTACAGAACTTCTTGCCTGTACCAGAGCCTGCTGACTAGCCTTCTTAACTTCTGCTTTTGTCATATCAGGATTGTCTTTTCTTTTAGCCGCAACTGTAGCATTCGCCATTGTCTGAGCCTGTCTCTCTCTAGGAGCATTCGCCAAAGCCAAATCCAGCTTAGCATTTAAAGACTTTACTTCTTCAGAATAAGTCGCCTTAGCAGAAGCAGAGTAAGCGATTTTACCGGTACTCATCATCTCTCTACGAGCCTGGTTAGCTAAAGACTTCATAGAATTTGCATAGTCGGCATAAGCTTCTTCCTGGGGGGTACCTGAAGAAAGAGTACGAGCATCTTTTGTTTCTGCCATTTTCGTACTCTTCTGAGTTCTCACCTGGATTTTTCCGTTCTTATCGACATACTCTTCCTTAACAGACTTGTATGACAGAGAGCCATCCTCATTGATAGTTGGAGAACCTTTTCTCTTAAGAACCTGTGTCTCGGATTTTGCTCTTGAAATGAGGGTAGATGCGCCTTCATGGTAACGTCCTTCTGAATCCACATTCCCCTGATACTTCTTCTTAAGAGAAGCAATACCGTTATCGATTTCACTCTGCTTATAATCCAGTTTGTGTTTCTCGGCATCGATTACGACCATGCTGTGACGAACTGCCCTCGCTAATTCATCCTGTGTGGCTCCCTTCAAAGTCATATCAGTAATCAGATTCGATACTTTACCCATTTCTGTCTGAGTATTTCTCATAATCTTATACTCTTTACCATTACGATAATAATGATCTACACCATCAGCATCCTTCTTAACTGTTCCGCCATAAGCATCCTTGGTATCGAAACCTTCCAAACCTTTTAATGGAGAAGTGGAAGTAATCTTTACCTTACTCTTTGTGGAGTTGCAAGGAATTACCATTACGGTATCACCATCAAAGTCCGCTCCAGATAAACGGTCCGCATTCTTCTTATTGATACCGATTGCATCTGCTGGCGTGTTTCCGAGAACACTTTTTCCTTCAGCCAGTTTATTGTTGACTTTCAGAATAGGAATCTCAAAAGTTCCGCCATGCGGGTATCGGATCAAGGCAACCGTTTCTCCATCTTTGTAGTTTGGGGCATAGACCTCATTGTCTTTGATTGTCGTTAATGGAAGAATTACCTGATACTTCTGACGAGGTAACGCCGCTGCCTGTAAATGTACGGCGGCTGCATCACAATCATCAGCAAATGATTTCAATAGAGCCTTCTTTACTGTGGGATTTGTCAGCGAACAGATTTCATCATATTCTGCCTGCTTATCAGCTTTTGCCAAACCCAGCTGTTTTTTGATAAGTGTCAAACTCTGTTTAGAAAGGAACTGCGACGGAAGTGTCTTACTCCATTCACCCCAATCGCCTTCTTCTGCTCTCTTATTGATCAGAGAAAGGGACTGTTTCTTTCCGGTTACAGGATCTGTATACTTACCTTTTGGATCATCGTAATAGCTCTGACCGCCATGCTCCTTAATCAGGGAACCAAACGGATTATCCGGGTCATCCTTAATTTTCTTAAGAACATCTTTGGTCGGAGTGCCAGACTTTTTATTAGTGTTGAAAATTACATCAACACCATCCGGCATGTTATCAGAGTAAACAGCCATACCTTTAAGGTAGTGGGTTCCGTCCACCATAATACGAACCTGCGCGTAGTGGGAATCACCTAAAGACAGGTCGTTCACACCTCTACGAAGTTCAATTACGCCATCCTTATCGACACCACCCTGATCTGCATATCGGATCTGCAAACGCTTTGAATCCATACTGGCTGGATACTCAAAAGATTTCCTAAAAGACTCTCCATTGTCATAGGAGATATAATCTCTTACAGAATGGACATTCTCAAAGTCATAAATATCTTTATGCTCAGTACCTGGTGGACAAATGACCTTAATATTTGTCTGCTTTCCAGGATTGGTAACCTGTGGAACACCGCCTCCATAAATCGGATATCCTTCCAGTTCCAACATATAAAGAGCCTGGTTAAGTTTTTCTTTTGATACGCCAAGTTCTCTTTCAACGCCGGTTCCGACATCGATCATTCCTTTTTCTTCAATGAGCTTTCTCAGAACATCAGCAGTGGCTTTAGCCTGGTTCATTCTGTTTTCAGAAGTCTCGTTCAATAAAGAGCGAACAGATGAGTCATTAGCAAACCCCATCTTATCGGCAATTTCATTTAAACTGTAACCCTTCTCCCGAAGACCTTTTGCGGTTGCCACCTGGAGCGCACGACGTTCATCTTTAGCAAGGCTCATCTGAGTACGAAGCTGTGTAGTGGTCAAACCCATATTCTTAGCGATGTCGGTTTCGCTCATTCCAGATTTTTTCAATTCCTGGACACGGCTAAGAAAATCTCCACTATGCTGATATGGATTTTCTCCAGAACCATAAGGGTAACGCCCAGAACGCCGTGGCATACCATAATGCATTAAAATATCTTCCACAATGGAATTCATAGCTTACCCCTCCTGTTCTCTGATTTTCTTGATCACCTTATCAAAAGTAATAATTCTGTCCATGATTGGAACAATATCTTCAGCCGTAGGGTTGTGATACAGAATTTCATTGTTCTGATAGATTCTCAATTCCATTTCAATATCCCCAGGCTTAACTTTATATTCCAAACAAAAAAGAGCCGCATATATTTCAAGCTGCTCCATGTGTGCCGGAATCTTTCCGGTCTTCAAATCGTGAATTCTTAAAAAATTATTCCGAAACAAAATCGCATCGGCTGTGCCAAAACAATTATCGGAATAGTAAAGGATCTGTTCCGGTGTCATCTTAAATCCGATGGCATCGTTCACATACATATTCAGTGTCTGCTTTGACTTTGGCAATTTCTGGTTAAGCATGATGCACTGTGCTGCAAATGCATGCAATACAGTTCCCTTTTGTGTGGCAAGGAAATTTCGATATGCTTCTGCAACTTTATCCTCACCATAATTTATCCAGTGATATTTACTGGCACCAAGAAAGGCGTGCTGTCCTTCAAGGTTCGAATGATTGTTGAAGTTCATCCAGTACCTCCTCTTTATTCTCTGGACATATAAATCTTGAAAACGACATCTGATTCATACGGTCCACATAATATTCTTGATTCGGCTGCTTCTTTGCGCCAGCGCTTTTTTTACATTCTAAGGAAGCCCATTTGTCTTTGTGTAGAACCAGCAAATCTGGAATTCCCTGAATGTAGGTCGGGTCATTTTTCATCACGATACAACCCGGAAATCTTTCTTTCAGTTCCTTAATCAAATTTGCCTGGAACTTGTTTTCCAACATAAGTAGAGCCTCCCTTCAATTTTCTAAAAACTCAAAAGAGAATGTGACATTTAATAAAAATGCCTATTTATCCTCTCTCTTCATAAAAGGGCATGTTTTTTTCGCGCGCAAAAAAGAGCATTAAAAAAGACAGAGACACGATTAAGCATCTCTGTCCAAATATGTAGTTGTCAGCTGTTATTTCTTAAATACCGGATCAATATCCAAATTAACCATAATCCACCGGTACACAATGTAAGAATCACGTCCAGAATTAACCCAACTGTGCTACGCTTTTTCTTTCCGCCTTTACTCATCTAGTGTTTCTCCTTTCTCAGATTCTATAGCTTTTTGATCTTTCTTAAATATCTTTCCTAAACCGCTCTTAGCAGAATCAATAGTTTCAGAAACACTTTCTTTCAAACGTTCCTTCTTTTCCTGCTTCTCAGCGGCCTTCTGTTCTTTGGCCTCCTGTTTAATACGAACGCTATCGTCAAATATTTTTTGGCTCTCCTCGATAACTTCAGCCGTTATATATCTAAGACAAACTGTTGTACCGATTTTCACTTTCGTACCTTGCTTAGGATTCGAGTCTATAACTTGCATATCCTCGCAATCACGATACTTTGGATCAGCTTCTTTCATACGAAGCTTACTCTTTGAAAATTTTAAACCACGTTCCATCAACAATTCTTCAGCCTGTTCCAAATCTATCGGAAACCCCTTACGATATAATTCTGGAATGATAACTTTCGTATCCATTTTCTCAGTTGGCTTATTCTGAGCATTATCTATTGCTTTTTCAACTAAAGGTGTAACCGCAGTAATCAGACCGCCAACAGCTCCGATTGCTCCTATGACACCAGAAATATTCTTATTTGATTTTGTTCCCATACAATCACCCTTTCCATACTCAAGTAGGAATTTAGGGCAAATAAAAAGTGCGCCCCAATTTGAGAGACGCACCGAAAAAGCGCATCTCTTATTGTTGCCACACAATCTCTTCGCCGTTCAAGGGTACGAGTAAAAGAGAATACACTTTTTACCAAAGTTATTCCCTCGAACGCGATTTTTCTTATTAGATTGTGTGGCTCTTATAGTATAGCATGAAGCACACCAAATGGAAAGTGGATTCTGTAGCAAGATCCTATGCCGCAAGCATCTTAGCACGCTTTGCCACGTCATCATAAATAACCTTGGTTCCATCCTCCAAATGCACAACAATGCTCATGTAATTATACGGACAATAATCCCGAGCTTCTTTTGATAGCCGCGGATATACCGATTTGAAATTATTGAAAATATCTTTCCACGTTACTTTTCTCTTTATATTCACGGCAAACCTCCTATCGGATACAATCCACCAAATGGATATCCACAATACGAAGCTCCGGCACCTAAATAAAAATCCCTAGGAATGGTATAACCGAGCATCACATCGTCAAAAGATCTGTACGGAGGATTATCAACCCATAACCATTCTTGTGATATGGCGATTTCATTTTTCATCGTCACATGTGCACCATTCAGAATATCTTTATTCACTCGCAAATGATGCGGAAAATGTTCACACAACCAATCCTCGACCAATTTCTTATCGTAAGTCACAAAATCACCTCTTTCTTGCTTCTGGTCAAAAACCCACTTTTATTCGCTTATTACTATATATTTTTAAACTTTCTATCATAATAGTTTAGTATTAAAAGTGGGAAAGTGGGCAGAAAGCCCGCAAACCCGCATAAATACTGGGTTCTTACTGGTCAAATCCGGGTTTTTGAAAGTGGGCAAAACCGGGCAAATGGCCAGAAATTTGACCAAAATTCATAAATTTTCTCCAAATCGACACCAATTTTTCAGTTCTGGTCAAAAATATCCGGGCTGTGGTCAAATCCTAAAACCCAAAAGTGGGCAGAAAATTGACCTGTTACTACAAAGATTTTTAACCTAGATTAGCTGAAATCGGTCAGAAATTTCGTCTTTGGTATGGTAAATTACGCTTCACGGCAGGCATATAATTGTACGTAGACATCTTAGAATCCGGCACATGCTTTACAGATTTATGCCTTCGCCTAGTACAAATTTTACGTTTCTCTTCCTCAGAAGCATACATTCGTCCGAAGGCATCGCTCAAAGCTTTAGCCAGTTTTTCCATTGGCCCCAAAGCTTTATTCCACGCTTCTGCCAAAGTTTCACACGCTTTCTGTAATTCTTCCATGTCCATCATAAACTCTCCTTTATGTTATAAACACGGTTTAATGATACTTTGGTAATTTTGCCGTCCTTTTGAACCATTGCATAATCACCGCTCCAAAATCCAGTTCCGACCTGTAATAATTCGTAAGTATCCGTATTTAATTTACATTTACTGCAATCGTCAACCACGTTGAACATTTCTTGAGTAGCCACACACGCCGAGCAGGTTGAGTGATCTGGTCTTACTTTACAGATTTTCATCTCGCCTACCTCCAAACCTTTCCCGTTCTTTTATCCTTAAGCACAACTCGTCCTTCGATATGGAAATCCGCCAATTCGCAAAGTGAAAACAGCATGTTCAGTAACTGATGAAATCTCGCATCATCCTTGTCCTGTTCCTGCTCCACATTTTTAATCGCATTGTAAGCTGTCGGATCGTTGTAACCCTCTGCATTTTTTCTGTCATCCTTAGCAGTCATCTCTACCTCCCCATCTCATAGAATCGTCCATCCACATTGCAGCATTCATAACCGACATAACTACATATCCGCCGAAAATAAGAATAGCTGCCAGAATAATAATTCCTAAAATTAAATATCCCATTTACTTACCCTCCACTTCTTCTAATCGAACACCGCCGTATACCCACAGATCCTCTTTGAGCTTGTCCATATCCAACTCATCGTTTTGCCACTTTTCATAATATTCGAGAACATGCTCTGTAAACTCCGGAATCCGCTTTGCATATGACTTCGGCCAATAATGATCCATCAGTACTTCAAGCGGCAGAGTAAGCAGAAGGATCATCGCCTGATTGATAGCATCATTCGTAGCCTCCTGCTTAACTCTATCCAGTTCACCAGATATCTTTTCTCGAACCAGGGCATCTAATTGAGCTCTTGTCAGATTGTATGTAGCGGTTTTAGATTTCTGCTCGCACTTCTGTGCCCTTCTCCTTTCAGCCCGGCTCATATAGCCGCCTCCTTAATCCATAATGCAGTTTTCTCTCGATACAAAGAGCAAAATACCCACCATCAAGGCAAATAAAAAGAACGTTGCATCCCACTCAATCGGGATTGTCAACGCTCCAAGTATGATGAATATGATTCCGTATATCTTATTCCGTATATCTTATTCTTAATCAAGTCTCTTCTCAACATGATCTTTCTCCTCTTTTGATTTTGCGATACCAGCTGCTACATCGTCCATTTTTGTCTTGACTCCGGCTTCTCTGAACCGTCCGTATGCTCTCGCTGTAGCACAGTGTTCGATACACTTCATAACCCTGTCGATCAATGCGTACAGGCATACATAGCCGATAAGAAACATGATGATAATCTGAATAACTGTAAAATGCATAACTTTAATCCTCCTTATCTGTAACATAAACGACGACAGTGTTCTCAATATTTTCATCGTTTTCAATACCCGTGACTGTCATATTCAGAATTTCTTCTGATAAGCTTCCGACCATAAAATCATTTCTGAGTAAACAGATTTCCTCATCCTGGTCTTTTATGATTTGAGCATCATTCCACTGAATAAGCGGCAGAATATCTTTTACTTTAACCATTACGCTCACCCCTCTAATCATTTCACTATTAACAGGTTTTAATAATCCTTTTGTTTGAGCATCAAATATAATCGCTGATGCTTCCAATAATTTAAATGAAGAGCGACGATAGCAACGTCCTGGAATATACATTACTGATTGACCATCTCTCGTGGCTTCATATACCTTTATAAGAAACTCTTTCTGGTAATCCATCAAATGTAAGCCGAAAACTTGTTCAACAAATTCAACTACATCCATATCTTAATTCTCCTTCGTTTTTCCAGCAATCAACTCCGAATACGGAAGCTCTTCAATCCATTTGCAGAAGTTCCTCCACTCGTCCAGCTTGTGATCCTTACGGGACTTATAGATATTTGCCAGAACCTCATAATTCATCATAACATTACGAGTCTGGTTATAACTGCTTGGAAGAAGCTGAATCATCTGCCACCAAATTTCTTTATCGTTTTTTCCATAACATCTTTGATTACCGTTTTCATATGATAATATTCCACCATTCAAATATACGTCCCTAAACACATTTAAAGCATCTATAGTCTCTTTTAATACATCCGTAGACTGCCTGATATGAATATGCTCACAGCTAAAATCATCCTGCGTAAACTCCTTGGCCTGAATCTTATGCATGGTACTACAGCTATTAGCGACTGTCCCCACCTTATACGTGTCAAATTCTTTCCACCAATATAAAGGTGCTGTGATTCGTACATACACCGGCAACATTCTCATGAACTTTCTATGATCGGTACCAGCATTGGATAATCGCTGCATGAGTGAATGGTCGTTTTCCCCTAATACATATCTAGGGGTATTACCGCACCATTGAGGGCTAAAAGCGCAATGTCCAGAACAGAATCCGCTATCACAACCATTCCCGCTATCCGCTTTTTCCCAGCTGTTCATCGGGTTTCTCATGCCTTCAATAATAAATTTCATTTGTTCCGGACTTGCCAGAACCACATGCTCTAATTTAATCATTTTTATTCTCCTTTCAGAATATCCAGATCCCCACCAATCTGGATTATTATGCTCCTGTGTTAAGCATAGCCCACGATTTTAATTACTCTTCTTCCTTCTCATAAGGAATCTGGATCACATCTCCACCAGGAACTGTGACCGACTGCATAAGCTGACCGGTTTCCTCATCGAAGTAAATGTTATCCATAGCGTGATCCCACTCTTCAAACTGCTCAGCGATGTTTCTACCCTTTTCCTTTCGCATGTTGATAAGCTCATCATGAACCACACGTCTCCAGGATCTTGCGATTTCCATACGACTCTGTGCAAGGATGTTGTACAGACCATTCTCAGTCACAAAGTTGACGGAACGTCTCTGGCCTGCTACTACCAAAGGTAGTTTCAGCTTTTCATCTTCCTCGCACATTTCGAGCATTCTCCACTCGTTACCGCTACTGTAGCCTATAGCATGACTAATATCTTTTGCCTTGAACAGCGGAGTGTCCAGATCTCCATACACATTAAGGCGCTTTCCTCCAAACGAAATACTTCCGGCAATTTTAATCTCTTTACTCATCTCTGTTTGTTCCTTTCTCTTTGTAATTTAACATCCATAGCCTTCTGCAACTCTTCTGGTGTAATATTAAAAATGGACTTAAGGAATTCCAGGCAAATATAAGCATCTGCCATCTCTTCCAAAAGCCCAATTCTGTTATCATACCCTCGAATCTGTTTACTGATTGCTTGCGTAAGTTCTGCGAATTCCTCCATAGCAATCGTACACTTTAATTTCCACGGCTGACTCTCAACGCTTCTTCTGATAATTCTTCGCCGCTCTTTATCCGACAACTCGATATGGTTTTTCATGCACTGGATAAATCTATTTCGATCCATTGGCTGCCTCCGTCCGAGCTTTAGCAGCTTCTTTACGCTCCTTATACTCGGCTTCATCAATTTCAGCAAAGCCTTTCGGAGCTTCTTTGAAATATCGGTTGATTGCCACCTTTTCCATAGACGGAGTGATTACGTATAGAATTCCGACGGTATCATAATCACCTTTCGCCGGATCTACAAGGAAATCCTCCGTATAAATCTTAAAGGCTCTATCAGCCGGCATATAAGGCATAGTGATCGGATACAGTTCGTCCATAACAGTATCAATCAGTCCACTGTGATATGGAGCATCCTGACAGTTGATGTTCACGCCATGATAGCGATCCACATCTCTGTACTTAACCGTGCCGTCAGCATACACGTACTTAAATAAGGAAGACATGCGTTTGCACTGATAGTTACGCTCTTCTCCCTTCAGACCACTCATATCAGAAATATCACTCCATACCTCGTCGGTATCATCAATCGGAAGAAGCGGCTTGTTGTTGATGAGACGGTTCAGAATAGCCTTAGTCAGACCAATACTGAAACCAGAATGACCGTCCTCACACAGAGAGCCAAAGGCTTTCAATGCACTTTCATAGCAAGCACAACCATAATCCCACTCCCCGTCTTTTCTGTCCGGCTTCTCTCGACGGCAAGCAATGGCAACCTCGTTTTCAGCCCAACGCTCCATGCTTGATTTTTCACGGCAGGAACCGATAGAGCGGTTGCGATCGTCTATGTACTCATTTGCAAATATCTTTCTGCAATTTCCGCCAAATGCTTCCACGATTTCCGGAAGATTATCATTTACAGCATCAAAGATCAGTCCGTACTTTTTACACCACTCCACAGCCTCTTTTGTCTGCTCTTCATTTCTGGATGTCCAAAGAATCAGCCTTTCTCCGTTAGCCTGTCTCTTTTTCAGATACTCGATGAGCTCCTCGTTCGGCATACCAATCCCCGGCCACTTGTTCTCGCATAAAGTTCCGTCAAAATCTACTGCAATAATATTCTGTTTCATTTATTTTCTCCTTTCAGTTTTCAATCCATTCATTATCGATATAGTAAAAACCAAATACGCATAGTCCGATAACAATTATCCAAATCACCCAGAATAACCATAATTCCCAATCGCTTTCCAAATAATCAACAGTTTCTCCAATGGTGCTGTTTTCATAAAATGAAGAATTATCAGATATGGTTTTATCCCGTAATTCAGTAAATATGGTTCCTATATATTCCGTATCAACTCCATAATACTTATGCCGGACATGACTTGATTCTTTTATAGTGTCAATATGTTCAGTATTTGGAAACTCTACCTTGTTCGATGGGAAGATGTGTCCTAAAAATGTAATTTCCGAACATCTTTGTTCTTCGCTTCCTGCATAGTCCCAAGACCAATAAGTTTCAGTTCTGGTATGCGTCTTTCCTTTAGAATCGGTTGTAGTGACGGTTCGTGTATGCATATTGTAATGTTCCTCTATTTTTTCTATATACATATACTCCCCGTTAATTTCTGGATATGAAACAGTATCCACAGCCTTCAAATCTCCATAAACGAACGCATAACCGACGTTTGTTCTCATCCCATATTCAAACAGATCAGAGCTTTCGATTTTAATAGCTTTATTGTACTTTTCGTTCCGATCCAGAATATAGTTTGAAATTCTACCAGAAATCACAAAACCAATAAGAAGCATCATTGCGATTATGGATATACTTGCCAGAATCTCACGCTTAGTAATTTCAAAATCTCCAAAATCAAAGCCTCTATTTTTCATGACATCAATCTCCAAATAAATTTTGAGGCGCATCTACAGGAGCACCATAATCAAGGTACTGATACTGCTGCGTTTCATATCCCAAAATATTTAAAAAGAATCGAGTAGGAAATTTTCTAACATAGCGATTGTATTCTTTAATCTGCCTGTTATAATTTTCTCTATACTCAGCAATTAAATTTTCCGTAATGGATAACTCATTCATCAGTTCCTTGTAATTTTCATTGGATTTTAATTCCGGATATGCCTCTGTAACAGCAGCGATTGCAGTGGTTACATTTTCTATACGGGTTGCTTTTTCTCTACCCTCGACAATAGCTGTAAGTGTTTCAGCCTCATGCTTATCGTATTGCTTGACGCAATCCGCAAGATTATAAACAAGATCGACTCGTCTTTTTTCCTGAACTTTAATATCCGAATCAGCAGTGTTGACCTGTTCCTCCAATGCGAATGCTTTGTTTTGTGCTCCCTGAATTCCAAAAATACCCATAAAAATAACCGCGACAATCCCAGCGGCCACGATAAGTACCAGTTTCCAATTTTCTTTAATTGTTTTCATCTCTACTTGTCCTCCTTAATAATCCCGATAAATTCCACTCGCTCTTCTGCCAGACTAACAAAATATCTTTTTCCTTTGTAGTCAACAATATCACCTTCATATTTAAAGTTTTTATCCGGCTCAGAAGCGTACGCCAGAATATTTATTTTTGTCGTTCTATTCATTATTTACCTCACACTTTTTCTTCATATTATCCGGTACATCTTCCTCGCCAAACATGCAACTATCAATTTCTCCAAAATAGTATGGACAGCCATTACATTTTTCGTAATTACTCACTTCTGTTCCTCCTTCTTTTTCTTTGTTATCAGCTTTTCATAAAGTTCTCTCGCTTCGTCTCCCTGAAAAGCATTGATAATTTCGACAGACTGATTCATTCGTTTTCTTCCTACGACCATTACTCCAGTGTCATTTTTGTTTGAGAAATCGACACTAACTAAAATACTATCTACCATTTTTCAGCCTCCTTCCAGTAAACAGGTTTATCCGAATTAGCATTCATTGGTTCTGCTAAACAGTCATTACACGGATCAAATTTTTCTTCGAGATCCTTATGTTCGCAGGTTTTGCAATAGGTTTCGAAATCAACCTCTTTGTAAATATTTTCCATTGGACACCTCACATGTAATATCTTAACAAAATTGCATATAATCTTTGTTGATAGTCACACTCTATTAGCAGACTGTAAAAATCTTCCGCAGACATACTTTTCAACTTGATAGATAAAATTTTTAAAAATATCCACAGATTATAGATCATTGTCTCCACTTAACAAACCTCGTTTCATTAAATGTTTTCTTGTCCTTCAATGCTTTACTGATGGCAAGATCAATACCAGACCTGGATTTCAAATGGTAGTAATACAGATCCGTATATGGTGTATTCATCCTGTCTATTCGACCAGCAGACTGTGCCATGATCTTATACGAATAATTCTGAGAATAGAATATAATCGTGTCTGTCGTAATACAGTTCCATCCTTCAGCCCCGGCATTGTACTGAACTAAATATAGCCATGTATCGCTAGTCGGCACTGGCTGATGTTTGTGGCCGTTCCACTCTCCGACTTCATATCCAGAGAATATCTCTTTCAGAAGATCAAGCTCATAATCGAAATTGTAGAATATAATCGCTTTCGGATGCTTCTCCACAATTTCAAGTAAAGCTATTTGTCTTGACTGATCGATGTTTACAATTTTTCTCCATACATAGCACAGACCAGCAGCATTGATAATTGGTTCTTTTTTAAACGGGTCCCATCTGGTTTTTCCGACATCTTTATACATTTCGATATTGTACTTGACATAAATATCCTCATGGTGCGAAACTGTCTGGCGCTTAAAATCCATATTCACCAAGATTTTATTTCGCAATCGAATCAATCTACCAGTATTCAAATATCGGTCAACTTTAGGAAATTTGCTGAATCGACTATAGACTATATGCTCTCTTGTAAATTCGCTTCGGTTTTTATAAAATCCGTTAGCCACAAACACCGGAATATAATCCTGCCACGTATCACCAGGAGTTGCGGATAGTAATATCCACTCGTTTACCTTGGCGATTTTCAAAAATGCTTTAACCCATGTTCCAGAGCCTATGACACGCTGCTCATCGAATATAAAGAAAGCATCTTTGACATCTGCATACTTCTTGATGTTGTTCCAGGAATCAATCACAACCTTATTGGTATATAAATTTTCTTTCTTATCTGTTGATAATAGAAATGGCGAGAGTTCTTCTTCCCATTCGAAGGTATCTCGTTTCCTAGCAGTTGTGATTATGTACAAATCCTTAATATTCACATCGTCCATAGGAACATATTCATTTGTTCCGAGCTCACCACCATTTCGAACATAATAGTAGGCTAGTGAGGTTCTTGATTTTCCACTACCAACACCACCACAAAGTATGCAGCCGTTTTGCATTCGTCGTACAGCCTCTTCCTGATAGTCCCGTAATTCTACGCCAGCCATCACACACCTTTCGTGACGAATCCATCTTCTGCCTCAACTTCATAGCCGTCGCCCTCCAGATCTGCTTTTGGACCATACAAGAGCATACAAGTCGTGATAGTTTCATCGCTCTGATTCTCTGAATGATAAAATTCATACAGGCAGTCCAGCACTTTTTTAGTGATAGATAATTTACGACAATCGTACACAACCTTGCTTAAATCTGAAACGCCCATGATTTTAGCAACATTGTCATAAAGCTCACTGATGCCGCACGTACACTGCTCTTTTGGAATAGAATATCTTTTCTTCATTCGTCATCACCCTTTCCAAATAACTTGTTAATCTGACGGAGCATTCTTCTTGTGCTCCATACATCTGAGAAATACATAGGCGTGTACCAATAATTTTCAGATGAATCATCCGTAGACATCGGATCAGTTATCGAGTTACCTATTTTTATAAATCCTGCCAATCCAAGAAGCGATATTTGGATATAACACATCAGTCCAACAATTTCATCAACGTCCTGTGCGACTACTAAGATATGATTCTGGTAGTTCCTCGGCGGATCGCAATGCTCAAGCTGCTTTCGTATTACATGCACACCAGCAATCAACGTCGCTCCAGCACCGCAGCATGGATCGTTAATCGAAATATAACCATACTGCTCTATCTTTTCTAAAGCATTGGTCGCCACCACTTCAGCCATAAGTTCACACACATGATATGGCGTGAAGAATTGACCAGCCGAACGAATTCCCAGATCCAACCGCATAAACATTTTTCCGAGAAAATCCTGCTCTTGATTCTGATCCAGGGCCATGGTTGTATATGCTGCTAATTCTGGAAATATAGCTTGCTCTTCTTTTGAATACTGATGAATAATTTTTAGATACCGCTTCTCTCTTTGGTCGTAGTTGTCCTTGTCCAAAACATTCGAGATTGAACATGCATGAAGTAAAATATAATCTCTCCACACATCCCATGCCCGACGTCTATATGTAAGTTTCTGAAAAGATTTTAAAAACTTATCTTCCCAGTCAATTTTTGGTTCGGATTTCGTAGTTACTTCCGGTGGTTTCTCATCCTTCTTTTTCGTTTCGCCGAAAGTTGGTTGCCACTTAGGTGGCGGTTCTTTTGCTTTGAATGTTTTAGGTACCGTAGTCTTAATCTGTGGTTTCGACTTCGGTTTTTTCTTATTCCAAAACATAATTTTTCTCCTTTCATAAAGTAAGAGTGCCGGCTTTGACACCGACACCCTCAAAATATGATTTATGCGAACGGCGGTTCCTCTTCATCCGCATATTTCTCAGCAAACACATCCTCTTCAATCGTGACGTACATGGTCTTCAGATATGCCTTGATGCCAGATTTTCCATTCACTTCCCACTTTGACGGGCTGATGACCAGATCAACATTTCTGATTTCAGCATAGTCAAGAGAAGATACAGACTCCTCATCCAGTTTTGTTTTAGCTCTCCTGGTAACCATGTATACATTCGGCGGAATATTATCGAACCGAACAGCTACCTGAATATAGTGAAGAGGCGCTTCATCCTTGTCTCTCGGCGGAAGGATTCTCACATTCCATCCATCTTCGCCGAGTTTCTGTGCCTGGTCTGCATCCGGGATCACAACGCAGAAATTACGGTTGCCAGCTCTATTGTACTTAGTCTCCTCTCCTCTGAAATTTCTGAACATAATACGAGCATTTTCAATAATCAGCTCATTTACATTTGCTCTTGCCATGATTAAATTCTCCTTTATTTTTTTTTTAATTTTCCGGTGGATTCATTGCATGCTTCATCACAATATCTGAAATATCATAATCAAGGTCACAGTCCATATGGAAGTTATCATTGTTGAAATGCGGGCAGTCGAAGCATATCCGATACTTATCCTCTCCGCAAGGCATCGCCCATGGAACAACACAATCTACATCGGCGTCATTTGCACCAAGCTCCGGAACATATGGGTCATCAGATACAAACCATTCAAAGTCTCCGTACTGAGAAATAGTTTTTACAGCCTCATCAACTAGTTTGTCGTAGTAGGATCGGTCAATGCCGTCTTCCTTGCCAAGTTCTTTGACCATCTCTGATTCCATCCAGCGATAACCTTTGGAACCAGTTGCAGCATAGTAACGACCGTCTTTTTCTCGCATCAGAAGTCCAGCTCCATATCCATCTTTCATCGGACAGAACTGACCAACCTTTCCAATAAAGTGATAGTCGTGTCCTTTTTCGATCAATGGAGTAAGCTTATGGCATGTGGATTCAAAAGTTGTATCGGATAACAGTCCTTTCTTATAGTCACTCTCTGCCTTGCTGAATTCTTTTTCTTCCTTGCTGACATCCGGTAACTCCTCATTCAAATCCAAATATAAAGAGCTGCTCACAGATTTGGTCTCGCACATATCTTCAAATGCGATGTCTTCTCTGCTGAACAGCTTCTTAAATACATATGGAATCTGGAACTGAGTACCTGTTGCCGTCCATTTTCCACCTTTCTTTTTGTTGTCGCCAGGGACATAACCATACATCTTCTGGCATTCTTCTGCTGATTTGTACTTTGCGATATATACAGCATCATTGACCAAGCACATACGATCGTACGTAGCCTCGTGCTCAAACGTGTATCCGTATCTCTCACCAAATTCCATAACGAACTGAATAATCTCTGGCGTTGCATCTGGGATCTTAATAGAGTCTGTCTTAATATGAGCAACCTGGAATCCGCGCTTCAGAACCTCATTCTTAAGGTCGATCATGAATAATGCTCCACGTTTCGCCACAATGTTATCGATGTTTCTTGGATCACGGAATGGATTATCAAAGGATGCCGATGTGAGACCGTATACTGAATTGATAGCCGTCTTCAGTGCATTGGCAAGATCTTTTGATGTCATCTCGCCGTCAATAACTCTCTGAATATACGGAGTAAGCTTGCCGTCCAGCATGGTATTAACAATATCCCAAGCCTCATGTTTAATGCTTACACGACCCTCAACAATATCACGGAACGCCTTCGTAAATCTCGGTCCAAACAGAACCTCAGCAATAGCACTATGCGGATGCATTGATGAAATATCCAGAAGTGCTGCATTTCCATACATTCCAGGAACGCCCTGAGCAAATCCGCCCTCGCCCACTTCTTCTCCACGATATGTGGATTTTCCATGGTCAAATACATACCCAGGAAAATATGGAAGAATGCTGTGAGCTTCGAATGGAACCTCATCCTTATCATTGTACTTCCAACCATAGTGAGGCTCTTCCATCATCTTAGGGCATGCTTCCTTAAGGAAGTCCATACTCTCTTTATCCAGCGACTCTACTGGCTCTGCCAGATTTCTGTAATGGAATTCTGACTGTGGTTTCCGGTTGGTTCCAAATATAATTCTGGTTGTAAGAGAGTTTGTAGTATCATTAACAGTCATCTCTGCTAAATCTGCCAGAATCTGTCGTGCGGTCCAGTCAGCCTCAAGATAATTAAAGGCCGCCTCAGTAGCAATAACATCGTTATCACAATACTCAGCGACCTTAATCCAAAGCTCTTCCGGAACCGGTTGGTCCCATGGAAGACCAAGCTCCTGGTGATGCGTTCCAGCTTTGATGATTCTTATTTTTTCATCGGAGAATCCTTTTTTCTTAAGATCGTCATCGGTAAGGTTTCCCATCTCGATTTCCAATTTCTTAAGACTCTTCTTATTACCAGCCGAAGCGAAATCGTACACATCCGTATAGGATACGTTATATGCCTCTCCAAAGAAACAGTTTGGACTTCCGTTAATGATTTTCTGCGAAAGGTTATAGAGCTGTTCGTTTGTATAACCCATTAACCTTGCATACAGAATATGGTTATCATATCTCCGACAGTTGAAGCCAACCAGTCTGAACCGCATCAGCTCCTCGATCTCACTCGGAGACGGGTTGATCATTCTTACAACAGGCTTTCCCTCGCCCTCTATTTTCCAGTTTACAAGGAATAAGTTTGGAAAAACCTCAATATCATAGAATACCAGCTTTGCGTCATCATTTTTAACCGCTGTGGACGGATCTGCGGATTTAAACTGCATTTTGTTGACCAACTTAATACAGTAATCTGCCTGATGAGTGCTATTCGCTGCAAATGCTAATACTGCATTGCGCATGTCTGTTACGTCGTACTTCAAATCGCTTCCATACGCATCTTCCAGTATCTTGTAGATAAAATCGATACTGGGCTTAGTTCCAGGATGTATCTCTTTATTAAGATTCCGTTTAATCAGTGTTCTAAGCCCTTTCTCGCTTTTAATCGCTTCAAAATTTACCATTTTTTGTTCTCCTTTCAGCGGTAAACCGGAGCTAATTGTTGCGATAGGCAAATGGTTACACTTTGACAGCATACGCCGCAAAGAGCTTTTGCCCGTGAACACCTTAACTTCAACATGGTCGTCATACACTCTGCTAAGTTGTGTCGGATCGCCGGTATAAATATAATGAAGATGTATACCTTGTCCAGATTTACTAAGCTCAGCATAGGTCGGAGGCCACTTGCTTGCTTCTGCTAAATTCTTTTCAAATGACTTGCTTCCAGATTCGTCTGGAATGTCAAAGTCGATCACAATATGATTCTCTGGAACTTTCACATAATGGAGTTTTTTCGTATCAATTCCAGATAATTTCGTGCGAACAGAATCCCATTTTTTCTGAGGTGTTTCGTTTTCCGAAGCATACTGCGCGGGGCATTCCGAACACACATCATCAAATATAGATTCAGTGCTATCGAATTGGATCAGTGCCGGTTTGACTACTTCCGGCTTTTCCTCTACAGTCTCCTCTTCAAATTTTTCTGTTCTGAACCCAATGTAATAACTTCTAACACGGGTTCCATCATCCAGATTGAACCGTTCCTGAAAATCATGAAAATAGTTTTTAAGTTCCTCTTTAAATACCCTCTGCGAGAACGGGAATCCAACCTTGGCATCGTCACAGTAAGTTTTGTACATCTCCCATGCAGCTTTCAGAGTTGTCCCGTTTTCTTTCTTAAATACATGGTACGAATCGATGATAAAGTTGTAAAAATCATTAGATGCTCCAAGCATCGTGATCGGAATATAATCGTCATAACGACCGGGATTGCTCAAATATACTTCCTGGCAATGATAAGCGATAGCTCCCAACTCGAATTCTACCTGCTTCACAATCGTTTTGTACTCTTTTGGATTCAGCTTATTTCCAGACGGCGATACATCGATCAGTCTTCGAATCAGACCAGACTTCGCATCTGTAATCTTGACCGGCTTATTCGTTCCCATAAACAGGAAACATTTGAACCGGTTTGAGTATGTGGATTTGAATTTTTCATTCACAGTCATCAACTCATGAGATACTAAACTGTTTAATCTAGTGTTGTCCTCAATTCTCGACAAATCGCCATCGTGTTGAATAGCAACCAGAGGGTTTGTTTTAAATGCTTCCAATGCAAATGAATTGCTGGAAGATCCAAGTGCTTTTGCGTCAAATACAGAATAGTATCCGTCGAAAAGCTGCTGAATAATGTTAAGAACTGTGGATTTACCTGTTCCAGCAGCTCCGTATAAAACCATAAATTTTTGCAGTTTTTTGGATTCTCCAGATACAATTGACCCTATAGCCCATTCAATTTTTGTCCGCTCTTCTTCTGAATATAAAGTAGACATCAATTTCTCATAGGCAGACAAATTGCCAGCTTCAAGCGGGTAATTCAACTTTTTGCTGGCGTAGTCTTTTTTATTAGTTTCTGTATTGGAAAATATAAGTTTGTCGTCCAACGTATGAAAGCTGTCCCTCATCTGTTTCTGACAATACTTATGCCATGAGTCGATCATACCCGACTCGGCATCCCACATATGCAGGACTTTAATATCGGAGTTAAAACGCTGGCGGTTCTCCTCAGCATATCTATCCAGTTCGCGGTCAATGAGCTGCAAGGCATCTTGCTCGTCCGTAGACCATAAACCACGTTCCTCAATCCAGATAGCATAGAAATCACCACCTCGAATCATTAGATCAGTGCTTTTTTTAATAATGAACTTTGGATAGATTTCTATTACTCCACGTTTCGTTGAACGTGTTGAAATCACCATAAAGTCGATCATCGCATTTTTTACTCTCCTTCCGGACGCTTAAGTTCCTCAATTTCCTTTTCCAGTTTTCTGATGCGCAATGCCTGATCCTTCTGCTCGATTTTCATAACAACCAGATTTGCAGTTGTCAAGGCAGCAAAGATTGTAATCTGTTTATTGATGCTCCGCTGTTTACTGACTGCCCTTGTGACAACATCCAGTCTTTTTTCCGATGACCGTAAACTGCTGAAAATATAAGTAAGCATTTCACCCATTATTTCTTACCTCCTTTTAATCCATTCATGAAGCTTTCAACAGTCTCAAACCGCCAATTTCCTTCATTGGTGAATGTAAATATAAATTCCTGATGGTTCTTCTGACGGATGCGAATACTGTTCTTTCCGTTCTGGAACCAGCTCTCCACTTTATCCCCAGCATACTGAGGAAAATATAACTCGAACCACTTATATACTTCGCTATGGCCCATAACGTCCTCCTATCTGACATTGTCGAGATACCAGTTAGCTTGATACCAGATCTCAATATCTCTCATGTCATATCTGCAATGCTCGATTGTGAATAAACCACCCTTGCCATCCCGTTCGTAGTCACGATTAAGGAATCGCCGAATAACATCGATGGCATAAGCCTTGTTAAATTTGGAATCATCCATAGAACCTAAACCAAGACTCACAATCATATCCCAAAACCACTGACCGGTTCGGTTACCGATGTCCGGATCATCCATGATGTGCTCTTCTAAGCGTATAGCAAGGGCAATAATCATTTCTAAAACACTGCACGGACGATTATCCAAATAACTTGCAATCATATTATCCCGGTATCCTTGCTCGTTTCCGAATCTATATCGAAGATCAATTCCATCGTCATAGCGGTTGCCATCAAGAGCAATCGTATACGTGAAATCTGTATCGTGAAGCAAAGATAACAGCTTACGATACGACAAACCTCGCGAATATTCATCGTCACATACGAGCTGGTACATCCAGTCAAAATATGCATTGTTCAGCTCATCCCGTGTCATCATACCTCCATCTGATGCGGCATATCTTCTACTACTTCAGAATAGGTCCTCTGATCAAGGAGAATTTCGTAATCGCACTTTCTTGCATCGTTACGAACAAAGACTGAGTCATCCTCATACTCTCCAAAATGATTCAAAGAATCAATTCCAACAGCATCTTCCACATCCTCAATTACTTCATCATTTTCATCAGCCAACACACCATCTGCATAGTAGGTAAGACTAATCTGTTCATGCTCTTCATTATCGCCAAATTGCTCCGGCGGAATCACATACGGACCGGCTTCAGAAACAGGCTTTTCTTCCTCATCCGACCCAAAATCGGAATATCTGGTATACCCTTCTTTTTCTAATCGTCTTGCATACTCTTTGAGATCCGGTTTTTCTTTGTCTGCATCTTTAATACCTTCAGCAACAGTCTTTTTTACAGACTGATCTTTTAATTCCTGCTCACGTCTTGAGAAAACCTCCTTTACAGAGTCAATTTCTTCCTGTGCAAGAGCTTCGTATTTATCTTTAAGCAGATACCATGTCACTATCGAACCAGTCACAGTGCCGATGATAAATGCCAAAGAAAACAGAGCTTTATTACTCATCTTCGTCCTCCTCGTTCTGAATTGTCATAACAGTGAGAGCAAGCCCACCAAAAAGTAAAGAGGCACTCAACAGAATGCCTCCTGTGATATGTCTTTTTCTCTTAGTATCCAGTATGTAATCCATCATGGATATAAAATTTCCAATGCCATCCATCAGTGATGCTCCTTTCCGCCCATAAGAACGGCTAGACCACTAACAAAGCAAATGCCAGCAAATGCTGAAAATGTTAATCCCATGAAACCTGTCATAGTTTAGGACTCCTTTCTATTCATAACTTGAAAAATAATGATTACCTACTTGAAACATTGGTGTTCCGTATTTTCCATATCCGCCAGCAGTGAAGAATATCGTATCCACATTGGTTCTGGATTGCAGTTCCTCTTCAACTAACTGGCAAATATCATCGTCCACAAAACACTTATCGACTCTCCCATTCCACATGGATGAAAACTGATTTGCCTGATATATAACGCCATGCACTGTATCCGGGAAATATACAGAATCTACACGATTTAAGATGGTGTCGATCACTAATCGTTTTCCTTCCTCGCATTCGCCCTCAGCTTCTGCCATAGTTACAAGAGCGATTAGCTCAATATCTTCCTGCGGCAATAGCGTATCCTCCACATACTCTTCGATTTCAACTGCCGACACCGTTTCCTCTAAGGGTTGCTCAGAAATAATTACAATAGGATCAATAGGTTCAGCTTTTAAAGTCGGCTGCATTTCGATATACTCGTACTGATTTACCCGTTCTGCTGAGCAGACAAAACCTGTGCAAATAATCGCAAATACGCAAAGAGTAGGAAGGATTACCATACGAATACAATTTCGCATATGTATCCTCCTCACAAAATTAGATCAGATCGAGAATCGGTCCGTCTACATTGAACTCCATAAGAATAGCTTTCTCGTAACCGCCATCCTCAGTTTCACGGTTGGTTTCCAGAATACCGAAATCAACGAAGTTGTCGCCGTTTTCATTTCCCTCCGGTTTATAAATCCAACCAACAGTCTGGCTCATCTTAGTACGCTTAATACCGAGCTGATCGTATACATCGCTAAGGAATAAATATCCATTAGCCTTGAGCTTGTCGTTTGCCAGATTCTGCTGAGAACGCAGATACATAAGGTTGTAATCCATATTGGATTCGTACGCCTCACAAGTATCGTCAAAGAAACGAGCATAATCGTTCGTAGAAGGTGCTGCTACATCTACGGTAGACTTCACCTTTTTCTCTTTACCACTGTCTGGATCAGTTACAGTTTCCTCAAATTTCTTTGCTTTGATGTTGTAGCGAAGTTCTTTATCAACCTCCGCGCCAAAGCGCTCAACCACCCGATTTCTGTACTCCTTGAAAGTCTTATCCACAGTTGCATAAGCGGCTGCCAGTGCTACATTTCTCTTCTTGAGAATATTGTGAGATGCAACAATACTTGCGATAGATAATGTTCCAAGAGCAACAGCAGGAGCATAGAGCTTAGCGACTTTTACACCAGCCTGTACATAAACGATAGTCAAATCTTTCTTTGCGTCGTCCTTAGAATACTCCGCCGCCAGTTCCTCATTTTCAGCACATTTATGAATGGCATCAATATCTTTCTTGGACTTCTCCAATACGCTGTCCAACTTAGTTGTTGCATGGCAAGCCATAACAGCACTTGCAACAGTGCCAACAACACCAGCCACTACCAGAATCTCAGGGCTATGCTTCTTAAGTTTCACACTTACTTTGCTGAAGGTCGTGGAAACGTTCTTAATGATTTCTTCTTTCTTCATATCAGTTATTCTCCTCTTCAATTTTTTCTTTCTTCTCTAAATGATCGATCAAGTGCTGCGTGTACCACATGATCTTTTTCAAATCCTGAATGCCGTTTTTATTTTTCCAGCGGCACGCATACTTGATAATGTTACCAGTATCGGTCGCTTCGATACCTTTTAAATCGAAAGTGAATGCCTCAATAACATCGATCACTTCCAAACCTGTTTCTGACTGATAATGGCTCGGATGAGACACCATTTTATCATCTGATTCGTACATAAATATCCCTCCTAGTTCAACGGTAATGCCTTCGGAAGTTTAATCATGTATCCGTCTCTTACACGAATTACAGATGCATTCCGAATATCGGTCCAACCGTATTTATTGTCTGTATAGTTGCCAGAAACGCCAACCAGATCATAGAAGTCAGCAACACTAACTACCTGGTATGTAGCAATAAGCTCGTCCATTCTTTCCAAAACGTCTTCTGCTTCACCACGAGATTCCAGAATGATATCATCGTAATCGTATCCAGTTCGTGTTCTTGATACGTTTCCCGAATCTCGTCGATCCCGATCGTCATAATACTTACGGTAAGAAATCTTGGATGACGTTGACGATCTCCCACCTCTTGAGTTTCCGCTAACACCAAGGAATGCTCTGACAGCATCCAAGATAATGTCTTTTACGGCCGGAACCACGATATCTTCAAAAATATAGCTTTTTACATCATCTACGTCTTCCGGAACAAATACGTTTGTAATCTTCTGAAGACCATTCTTTTTCTTCGATTTGACAGAACCACTGACAACCTTTTCAACTCTTTTCTCCGGAATATCATCATTCTGGTTCTGTCGTGATTTATGGGAATTGGATTTGTATTCCTCCATCTCTAAATCTCCTTTCAATTAACCGTTACCACTTTTCCAGGGAGGGTTATCCTCGTACTTGGAATACGGTTTGTTTTCTTCTTAAACTGATACACCAGATTACTCCTGGCTTTCTTTTCGGATGCCGCGTATGTAGAACCCTGCCATCTATTCGCAACGCAGGTATCAAACTCCATAACCGGTCCATCATACATATACTGATTCATAGGACACCCCCTTAAAAAAGCAAAAGGGAAAGCACCCTGTTATAGGTACTCTCCCTCTGTCTGAATCATCGATTCAATTCTTATTCAGAATCCTCTTCTGTCTCTTCATCGATATCCGTAAACTCTCCGTCGACGATATCGCTCTTCGGCTGAGTTACAACCGTCTTACAATTCTCACGCCAGTTCTTGAATTTTGCTGCTGCCGGAACGACTACGAATTTGTAGGTTAATGCACCTGCAATCATAGCCAATCCGATAGTTGTTGCTTTCTTCATACCGCCGTTAGAAGCCGCCTTTACGATCTCCTCAGTAGTTGTTTCGATAACCTCTTCGTTGTTGTTCATGATTTCGTTGTTCTCCATAATATGTTCTCCTTTCAGATTTGAAATATGTGGTTCTTCCATAATAGTGTTTGTAAATTCTGCGAACCTTACATTAAGCCACGGAAGTCATACCTCGGACCATAGCCATAATCAATAACCAGACACGGTGTTCCATCCGTAGCAAGCTGGGAACTGAATCTCAGATCGATATATCCATTATCAATATTCCAGCCAAGATCATCGCCAAGCTTAATAGGCTCTAATCCGACCTCATAATAGAAATCATTAAGTGAAATATACATTTCATCTCGCATTTGACGATTTAATTCATTCTCAGCCTTTTTTAATTTGTCGATGTCCGATTTAAAATATCTTCCGGATACAGCATCGAAACATAAGGTATCGCCTTTTGCTGTGACGATAACTTCTTTGTTTTCAACTGGATTTTTCTCAAGACGTTCCTTAGCAACGGCATCCCTCACAGTCTGTTCTTTTTTCTCGCCGATTGTTTCTACCACCTTTTTCTGATAATCTCTCAATGTCGATTCGGAAATGGTATACGCTGCGGTCAGTGCTGCGTTTCTTCTGGCATTAACAGAACTTGCTCCAATAAGACAAGCTACTGATACTGTTCCAGTAACTGCCGCTGGAATATAGCATTTCCAAGCAGTTTTAACGACATCCATCGGTTCCAGTTTATTTGCGTGCTGACGTCGCTTTTCTTCATCCAATAATTGGATTGCTTTAGGAGTAGCTCGTACAGCCATTACGGTAGTCGTAACCATTCCAGCAATTCCAACTCCTGTGAGGATTTCAGGACTATGTTTTACTGTAGCTGTTTTTACACTTCTACAGATCTTAGTCAAATTAGGTTTCTGCATTTCAGTCTATCCTCCATAAAATATAAACGGGGCACAAGGCCCCGCGATTTATCTAACCAACCAGAATTCCGGACGAACCCCACGAGAGTACGAAGCGACGAGGCAGTTCGCATTGCCAATGCCGACCACAATGGCAAAGGCAGCCGAAGAAAAATTCCTCTTTGTAGCATTTCTGAGCCAGCCCCACTCGCAATCATTCTTGTAATAAGCAACGCGGTTTCGTCTCTGTTTCATGAGAGGAAGCTGTTCGTCTCCATCTGCTTCGATGTGGTCTCGATCCCACTCATCACCCCAGCCGCAAATCTCTCCCAGAGTCGGGATTGATAAACCGGTCATTCTCTGCTTAAGAACCGCAGGAAACATATTGTACAGCTCGGTATCAATCCACTTTTTCAGATCAGACATATCATATCCACCAACATTGCCACCATCTTCGTTCATCGGGCGCTTAGCAACATAATCATCAAAAACGAACAATACTTTATCGTTCGTAACTTTCTGAACCGTTGCTGTAAAGTTTCCGAGTTTTCCTAAAGGAACCATCAGTTTATCACCAACTTTAATATCTGTCGGAAGGATGGAATACGGATTATGTACCGTGTCTCTAAATAAATTCAGAGTTGTCTCAACATCAGCTCGACAATAACGAGCCGTATGACCTCTGCCGAATATAGGCTGCAAATCAACCATATATACCCCATCAGATTTTCCTTTTTCGTCAAGACCAATGTATTTTCTATACATCCTCTCTACCGTCGGAATATCGATTCCCTTTCCAGCCAGATTGATAATTTCTTCTCCTAATGTCATTTCTCTTGTACACATAGTACGTTCTCCTTTCAGAATATAAAATTTTATTTGGTAACTACGAAATTAGCAGGTCTATAATCCACTCAAGCATGTCTTTTGCACAAGAAAAAACATAACTTGTCCTAGGATTCACACATGAATATGAATCACATTCGTCTCGAAACGATTCAATCACGATCAGCGGTGGTATCTCTGGATGTTTGCAGAGTCGTATTAACACTTCTCTTCCAGCCCATCTCATATAACTTGCCTGCTCAAAGTTATATCCACGCTGAATTACAGGCATTGTTGCAATAGCATAACGGACAGTATAAATGGCTCTTTCAGTCGGTGATTCCATTTGTCTCCTCCAAAAGAAAAAGCGAAAGAGTCTTGTTAGGACTCCTCCGCTTCATCTTTGTCTCTCCGGGCAAGTGCTTCACTGACCTTTTCTTCAATTTTTTCATCCATTTTCTGTTCATTCACCCAATCGGTAATAAGGTTTACGCCCACACCGATTACGGTTGCTGCTACTCCAATAGCCTTAATCCATTTACTTTTATTGTTCATAATGACACTCTCCTTTCCATAATAGTGCTTGTGATTTATGCGAATGGTTCATCGTCCATCCTCGGGGTATATACAATATCCACCACATAAACTTCAAGACCATCCTCCAACACAGTTTTTCGATGGTTAAAATCTATCCAACTGATTCCATCTTCATAAAAATAAAACCAGCTCAGATAATCACCTCCGTCTATAGGCTCTATTCCGAGAAAATTGTAGAAGTCATTTATACAGACATCGCCGCCAAGACTCAAATTCCTATTCAAGTGATACTCAGCTTCTAACACCTGAGCAATCGTACTCTCAAAGTATCTTCTTGAAAAAGCATCATAAAACAGACGCATATCATCTGGGTTGCGCTCATCAAAAGATAGCGAAGTTGATTCACAAATTCCATCAGCGGTAATATATACATCCTTAGCCTTTTCCGCTGCAATAGCATCAATAATTTTCTGATGAGCTTCTTCACCGTACAATTCCTTTAATTTATCCTTATAATTGTTATAGGAATCATTCAATAATGCATAAGCACTGGTTAGTGCTGCCTGTTGATGTTTGCTCAGCACATTCGCTCCAAATATACAAAATATAGTTGCGGTTCCGCTGATTGCTGCCGGAATATAGCAGATCCATGCCGATCTAACCGCTTCGAGCTTGCTATAAGCCTCCGGATCACCATCGTGATTTGCTTTGCTGTCGGCTCTAATTTTACGAAGAGCTTTCGGTGTTGCACGTACAGCCAATACTGATGTTGCAATAACACCAGCCGCACCAAGCCCAGACAATATTGTCGGTGATGCTTTTCTCAGATAAATTTTTGACCTCTGAGCGAGTCTTTGAAGATTTGGTTTCTTCATCATGTTCTCCTTTCGTTTTTTATTTCATAGCATGTAATAAATCCAGGACATCTGTGGATATGCCCACTGCTACTGAAAACATAAAATTGTTATCCGGATTGATTTTTGAAAACCGATTCATCATTCGCCGGAAGTCACCAACAAATATGATGAAATCTTCAACCGATCCAGATTTCTTTGGATAAAGTCTACCGACGATGTATCTTTTCAACTCATCAATAGCCCATACCGAATAGCTCGATTTTTCAAGCTCTTTCTTCCATTTCCAACCGAATGGAAACCACGCATCCATCTGATACGTATCGCATAACAATAAGTCAAGTTGTTCGATAGACATCCGTTCTCTCCTTTCTGCAAAAATAAAAGAGAAACAGGATGGACTCGAACCATCGACTTCGGGACTTTAATCGTCTCGCGCTCTACCAACTGAGCTACTGTCTCTCATAATATGCCTTGCGAATTTTGCGAAGTAAAAGGAAAGAGGCTTTGTATTCGCCTCTCTCGGTTAATTCAAACCAATACTCTTTAAGATGCTTATCAGCTCGTCTTTATCGAGTTCTGCATCTACATCCAGATGAAGATGGGTCTTTCCATCACTTATAGTGGTAATAGCCTCATTTAACTGAATATCAATGTTGTATCCAGTTTTCTTGCGTATTACCATCTTTATTGCTTTGGAAATGATTCCTCTCGTGAATTTCGATACTATTCTCATTTCATCCATGCTCCTTTTACCCCTTTCAAAGCTTCAGTTTTTCATAAAAGGAACTGCGATTTTAGCGAAAAAGAAGAGACGTTGTTAGCGTCTCCGTCTCTTTTGGATATGTAACTCATAAATCCCCAAGGTCAGCACAATAGTTGCTACTATTATACCTAAGATGGCAACGATCATACCGACCGCACTCAAAAATATCCACGCCATCAAAGCTCCGATAATACTAATCAGTAAAATCGAACTTGCTGTAGCGAAATACTTAAGAACACCAATCGCATAATCAGTTACTTTTCCGATAGATACATAAGTTTCAATCATTTTTCGTTCTCCTTTATGTGAAATTATTTAGTTCCTTTTCCATAAAAGTCTTTGTAAAAAGTGCGTTCAAATTTCACGCCTATCGAAACATGTTTCCCATCGTTGACGCTGTATTGGCTTCATTTTTAATGCCCACATTATTTGTCTTATAGTGACTGTCGGATATAGTCCGTCCGTACACTCCCCGGAGCGGCTATCAAAATATTCCTTGAATTTTGGATGTAAATACAAAGAGTCAGTCAGCCACGAATCAACCTCAGTCCAATATGTACTTTTTGTATCTGCACTAAATCGCTGCTGAATCACTGCGAGACCTTTATTCCCTATCGTAAATAGGGTGCAACGATCATACACAGGATGATTGCAAATATAAAGTTCACCGTACATCGACAAATAGATGTCTGGCTTTTGATAATGGTACCGCATTTCTATCTCCTCATAGCAAAAAGAAAAGAGCCTTAGATTTCTCTAAGACCCCTCTCGTTTTAGCTAATATTCAAACTTATTCGTCTTCATCGGCAATGCCTAAGACGTCTTCTCTGGTTGGGTATACGTTTTCGTACTTTTCATCCCCTTCACAGCCATACTCATCTAAATCAATGCTGTGACCACAGTGCGGACACACCAAGGTATCCTCCCACTCGTCTTCAAACTCCATTACACTCCCACACTCAGAGCAAATATATCTTCCGCTCGTCATTGCCTTAATCTGATTTTCGTTAAAAATACTCATGCTAAAATCTCCTTTCAAATTGTACGATCGTCACACTCGTATATTAAGTATAACGACCATAGTTAATCTGTTCAAGAGATAAAGCTTTATTCTCTCATAAAGAGCCATGTATTTTTCACGCAAAAATGAAAAGGAGATGCAAATAAATCACATCTCCAAAAGCTCCATTACCATTCTACGATAACAATTCGATTCTCTTTGCAGAAGAATACGTCAATTACTATATCAGCTTTTAAATCTGATTGATCGATATGATACTCGAACCTTGTTTTTCTGTCGTTTCCATTCTTTACAATTTGACTTTGAATCGATGGTTCTCCACCGTCATCACAGTTATTATCCATAATGGTTACGATTCGTTTTTGCAAGTAATCACTCTCTTCAAACATGACTGTAAACTGCCATAAATAATCTTCCTCCTTTCCACATGGTACACTTGCCGTTATCATGTCTGTTGTCTTAGGAACTTCGATATAGATTTTACTCATATTTAAAACTCTCCTTTCCATAATAGAAATTGTAAAATACACGTAGAAAAACGAAGAGGACATGCGTCACACACGTCCCCAACGTTTCAGAATTTCCCCTCTATTTCTTTGTAGGTCTAAAACGGTTGATTAACCCTTTGAATGTTGAAGATGTGAAGGTTCCAGTTTCTTCAAACTTAAATCCTTTATTCATCCAGATACCATAGCACATCAACGGAATCAATAATTCTGCTGCTGCAATACCAACTCTGAAATATCGGTCCTTAACCTGCTCTGCGATCTGCCGCTCTTTGAGGTCACTATCTTTTGTAACGGACTCTCCGTCCATAATACGCCGATTGTATTTCTCGTCAGCATCCCACACGCTCTTGTTCTCTTCGATTCTCAGCTTGTAAAGCTTCGTCAGATCATCAATCGCTGTTGATTTCTCTTTGGTTCCGGACTGCAAACCAGATAAAGCCTCAATCTGCGCTGCAATCTCCTCATTTAATAATTCTTCGATGTTTTTTTCTTCCATTTTGTTCTCCTTTCAAATAATTATTAAGTTCATTCCATAATAGAGAGTGTTATTTATGCGAAATATAGTTTTTCAGCTCTACTCGCAGCCGTACATAACGCTGTTTATAAATTGCATCCGCACCGGAACGATCCAACTCGAGAAATAAATAAGGTCCGCTATCTGGATCTGATTCATCGACCCTAAGCGAACCAACTGGCTTTTCTCTGAATATAAATCGCGATAATAGCACTCCTGCCACTATTCCAATCAATAATCCAATTATTAAGCTCACTTCTGCTCCTCCTTCCAAAAATGATTTTCTGAAAATTACCATCCGGCAATTTTTCAAATATCAAATTAGCATGTTTTCCGGTAACCTTCGTCCTGTTTTCTAATCTAGGATAAAAAGAAAGAGCCCTTGTTAGGACTCAATCTTTACGAGCATATATGTCTCGTCTTCCAAGAATTTCTCAAGTTCATGAAACATTAAATAATCCAATCGTTTAGAACGGAATACATAGTTATCTGTATTGTTTCTAGTTTTAGATATCACTAAGGTCAAGAAATATACTTTATTATATTCGTCCATATCTAATGATTTTATTGTTTCTAAACTTTTTTCTAATTGAATAATCTTCATAAATCATTACGCTCCTTTCATAAAGGACAATGTAAAACTTGCGTATCACTTCCGCTCTCGATTCAGCAGCCAAAAGAATCGTCTGTATAATTCGTAATAAGTATCTTTGCAACACGGTATCCCTAATCTAACTTTCAAAATATCATAGGACCAGCCCTCGGTGACAGCTTTTAAAATATATGGGGCTAATTGTTGATCTGTCTGCTCAGCCACCCTTTCGATCATATCGGTTCGCTCTGAATAATACGCACGTGCTATTCCGACTTTCGCTGTCTGATCGCCAAGCGTGCTGGTTACTATGAACATCGCCCAATCTGCTGGTTTACTGCTGAAACTATTGAGTGATGCATAAGCCTTTCTCCAAATCGGGTATTGAAGACAGAAGTGTTTTAATTCGTAGTAGCGATGTTTCTCAATCCAATAAGGATTTTTTTCGGATAATTCCGGTCTGATTGTGGTTGCCATAATGTATTTCCTCCTTGTGAATTCTATTCTAGGTTAGAAATAAACAATAGTAAAAACAACCTCAGTGGAATGACCGCAAAAAAGAAAGAGCCGCTGTTAGCGACCCATTCTCATATTCTTAAATCTAATTCTCTGTAGTTGAATACGCATGTCAGATATTTCTTTTCTGATAGTTTCAACTTTCTGGTATTCATATCCTTTACATCTGAACATCATGTCCTCGAAATAAAGAATTTTACTCTCCAATCTTTGTTCTTCACTACTCATACTGCACCTCCATAAAATATGTATTCATTTCATAAAGGGAGTTGTATATTTTGCGTTTTCCATCTAATCATCGTTAATTCGCAAGGATAATCTTCGAAACCAACGGTATCGCAAGTTATTAAACCTTCTATAACCCCGTCTATAATTTCTGATTCGTATTGTTTATATGGGTAAATATAATCCGGCAAGTATCTCCGAATGCATCTACAACCAACACATTGATACCGTGGTACTATGATCCATCTGCTTTTTCGACTCTTAGTGCGTACAATTCTACGAACACTATCATAATATTTAAGTTTGTCCCCGCACATCAAACAATTACCGACAGTCATATAGAAAATTCCTTTACCTGTTTTCTTTAGGATATATGAACATCGGTAACAATTCAATATTTGGGTAGACATAAAAATACGCCCAGATGACCAGGCGTAAAATTATAAGCAATGTTCTACTGTACCATTTTCTGTACCATTTTTGAATATAAAGACGCTTTCAGATGACTTCAGACGAAATAATCGGTTTCAAAAAATCCAGTAAAATCAACGGTTTGAAGCTTGATGAAACTTGTCGAACTCCGAATAGCTATTTCAAGTCCCGAGTGCTAAAAAATATATTAAATAATCATAAAATCCATAAACCGGCTATTACAATTTACCACCCTTAGAACCGCCAAAGCTTGCGGAATTCAGGATATTGGTGTCAAAGGTAAAGGTCAGTCTCTCCTCAGTGCGGGCTCTCTTCAAAGACAGCTGGATCATACGATCCAGAAGCTCTTTGTAAGGAACTCCTACCGGCTCCCACAGATAGAATGCCAGTGATCCGGGGATGGTATTGATCTCGTTAAAATACAGCTTACCGTTGTCCTCATCGATCATAAAGTCGATACGGGACACACCGTTACAGCCCAGTGCTTTAAAGGATCTGACTGCCAGCTCCCGGACTTCCTCCCTCTTCTCCGGAGACAGTTCTGCCGGAATTTTGCGGGATACGCTGGCCATGCCCTTGGAGCCGCTGCCCTTGGCATTGCTGACGTATTTATCTTCATAACTTAAGATATCTTTGGTGTGCAGGGGTTCTTCGCACTCGGAAGCAATAGCGTCATTTTCATCTCCCAGTACCGAGCAGTTGATCTCACGTAAATTGGTGATGGCGTGCTCCACCAACACTTTGGTCGCATACTTGAACGCATCATCGACGGAGTGCGTCAGCTCCACACGATTTTTAGCCACGCTGATACCTACGCTGGAACCTAAGTTGACCGGTTTTACGATCACCGGATATCCCAATCCTTTTTCCACTTTGTCAAGGAGGTTTTCTATCTGTGCATAATCCGACAGCGTATACAGCTGTGCATCCAGTACCGGAACATCACACTCCTTTAATACTGCTTTCATGATGTATTTGTCCATGCCGATGGCAGATGCGGTCACATCACAGCCCACGAAGGGGATGCCCATGGTCTTCAGGTAACCCTGGAAAGCGCCGTCCTCCACATTGGTACCGTGGACTACGGGGAAAGCCACGTCGATCTCTACCGGTTTCTTCCCGCCGAACAGCTTCACCGGGAACGGCGTCAGGAATACCTTTCCATCCTCATTGGTCATAATGACTCTCTGGGATTTTTTCAACAGTTCGTCGATATTTTTATAGGATTCGATCTTGTCGATCTCCTCACCGATGTACATTTCATTACGCTTGGTCATATAGACCGGGATCACTTCGTATTTGTCTGTGTCCATGCTCATGACAGCCTGGATGCCGGAGATCACGGATACCTCGTGTTCTACACTCTTGCCGCCAAACAGCATTGCTACTCTTGTCTTCATTTATTTTCCCTCCTGAATTTTCCTACTCTCTCTGTCAACGATCCGAACCACTTTCGCAAAATCGCCTCTGAACCGACTAATAGTTATCCGTCAGGTCATTCTCTAATAAAATATACTTATGTCCCTGCCCTTTGATGGCATAGGCGTAAGATACAGCTTCCTCCAGCTTGTCGAATACCAGGCATTTCTCTTCCGGGAATCCCTTCTCCAACACGCCCTCCCTGATGGGCTCGGTGTGCCGTCTGCCCACTAACAGGATGTAATCGCAGCAATCCGCTGCGTAGTTACCGAATTTATGATTGTATTCCGCTTCCTTGTCACCCAGCTCTACCATGCCCGGCGTGATCAGGATCCGGATACCGTCAAACATAGCCAGCGTCTCGACCGCTGCCCTGGAACCTACGGGATTGGAATTGTAAGCATCATCGATGATCGTCACCAGACCGTGCTCCCGCATCTGCATACGATGGGGCACCGGCTCGATCCGGCGTACCGGGATCCGCAGTTCCTGCAGCGTCATGCCCATTTTATGAGCGACTGCGATAGCCCCCACCACATTGATGACATTGTGGGCACCGATGAGACGCATTTGGAATCTCTCGCTCTCGCCGTCCGGGGTCACTACCGTGAACTCCGTACCTAACTGGGATACCTTCACATCTTTGGCACAGTATCCTGTCCCTTCCGTCTCAGAATAATAGAAGATCTTCTCCGGGGTCTGATCATACGCGGGAGAAGCTGCCTGCTGCTGAATATAATCGTTGTCACCGTTCAAGAACAGCATGCCGCCTTCCGGCAGGGCATCCGCCAGCTCGAACTTCGTCTTCTGAATATTCTCCATGTTAAAAAAGGTCTCTAAATGCTGCGGTCCAATAGATGTGATCACACCGTGATCGGGATGCACCATATCGCAGATCTCCTTGATATCGCCCACATGGCGGGCACCCATCTCACAGACGAAGATCTCTGTGGTGGGCTTCAAGGAGCCTCGGATGGTCCGCACCACTCCCATCGGAGTATTAAAGCTCTCCGGAGTCACCAACACATTATATTTTTCCTGCAATAATGTCTGCAAATAGAACTTTACGCTGGTCTTGCCGTAGCTGCCGGTCACACCGATGACGGTAAGTCCCGGGACGCTTTTCAGCTTTCTCACAGCATCATTGATATAATGCTGATTGATCCCCGCCTCCATGGGATGATTGATGACATTAGCCACAATATCCAGAAACAGATTCACAGATACCAGGATCATGCACAGTCCCGGGATCCGCTTCATTCCGCCCAATCCACACACCAGAGCGAATACCGCAGCCGTAAGGATCAGCTCCGTAGTGAGCAATCTCTTGACCCGGGCGGTATACACCAGCTTTTTCTTCGTGTTCATCCGCTTCATGGCACGATATACCACGATGATCACGAGCAGTACCAGATACTCGAAGATTTCAAGGGCAAGGTATGGGAACACACAGGTCACAATGCCCAGTGCCAGGCCAAAATAGAGAATCCATTGCAGCCGGAACTTCTTCTTCAGCCAGTGAAGGTGTTCTTTATTCTTATAGCCGTTCTGCTGGAACATATGAATATTATACCTCATGGTATAAAAATATGCCGGAACAGCAAGCACGACCGCTATCAGCACACGTATGATCATTTCAGATATGCCTCCATAATTCCCCGGAACTGTGCCGGTTTCTCAAGGAAAGAAAAATGACCGGTTCCCGGGATCACTGCCAGGCCGCAGTTGGGTATCTTCTCTTCCATAATATGTGCATCCCGGATAGGAGTTGCCGTATCCTGATCTCCCCAGATCAGCAGTACTTCCTGACGGATCTTCGGAAGCAGCTCCGTCAGATCCTCATTCACCGCCTTCACCATACACTGACGCATCATGGGTGTCGCATTGCGGTAGTCTGCCGATCCCTGTCGGCTCCTCCAGTCATCGATCACCTCCGGGAACATGGCATAGATCAGCTTCATGTTCAGGAATTTCTTCAGGATCTTGTATTTGCGGATCTTCCATTTCTGCGCAGTAGTACGCACCGGCAGGACACCGGCGCTGTCGATCAGGATAATATTCGTGATCTCAAAAGGGATGCTCTCTCTGGCTGCCAGCTTGATGATCACTCGTCCGCCGTAGGAATGCCCGATGAGGGTGGCCTGCTTTACCTGCATTACTTCCATAAATCTGCAGAAAAAGTCCGCAAATCCGTCCACATCCCAGGGTTCCTTCGGTTCATCGCTGCCGCCGAAGCCCGGGAAATCGAACTGGATCACACGGTACCTGCTGCCGTCAATCACACCGGCTACGGAATCATACACTCCCAGATCCGTACCCCAGCCTTGTAAGATCACAACCGTCTTATCGCCGGTACCGGTTGTTTTATAACATATATTATATCCGTCTACTACTATATTCATTGAAAACCTCAATTCAGTGTCATTGCTGTTACAATCTTTTATTATAATCGGAATCTGCTACAATGGCAAGCCATATCCTAAGGATTCCGCATTCCGCATTCCAATTTGACTACCACTTTCATAATTCCATAAAATAATAAAAACTACCACTTTGAGCTGACGGTAGCATCAGTCAGCCCAAAGCGGTAGCTAGTTTATCCTTTATTTTATAATGAATTAGAATCGGGATTTCACACATTCTGCTTACTGCAGTTAGGGTATTCAATTTTCTGATGCAATAAAATATTTTGCGTTGAATTGCCTACACATATTTCAAAAATTCCGGGTTCCACACAAAAATCATGTTTCTTCTCATCATAAAATGAAAACGCCATACTATCCAAAGTAATCTCTACTCTGCATACACTCCCCGCTTTCAGCGTAATGCTTTTGAATGCCTTTAACTCTTTTTCTGGTCTGATTACTGTACACTCCTCATCCCTCACATAAATCTGTACAATCTCTCTTCCGTCTATTTGACCTACGTTTTCTATATCAAACGATATGCTCACTCTGTCTTTTTCATCATTATCTTGTTTCACCTGCAGATCGTGATACGCAAATTCTGTATAAGAGAGTCCATGTCCAAAGCAGAACATCGGCAAAATATCATTTTTCTCATAGTGACGATATCCGACCATAATTTCTTCTTCATAACAGACCATATTATCTCTCCCAAATTGTCCGTTATGACCTGTCGGTGTATCTTCATAAACACGAGGAAAAGTTTCTGCCAGTTTTCCACTGGGATTGATTCTTCCGGTGAGGATTCCCGCTAATGCTGTGCCACTCTCCATTCCGGCATAATAAGACCACAAAATTGTACCTGCTTTTTCTTCCCATGGCATCTCCACCGGAGATCCTCCTATCATAGTTACAATTGTGTCCGGTCTTACCTTTAATAATTTTGTAATCAATTCATCCTGATGATACGGAAGTTTCATGCAGGGACGATCCTCTCCCTCAATGTCATATTCATGATCCAACCCTCCTACAAACAGAACAATATCGCTTTCTTCAGCTAGCTTTAGAGCTCTTCTGTGATATTCTTCTTCAATTTCCGATAGGTCTGAATAAAATGCCTCCTTTTTTAATCTTCTTTTTTCTTCTCTCATCCTGCGGATCTGTTGTTGTATTTTTTCTTTGTCATCCACACTGGAAGCCTGCCAGTTTTCTCCGTTAAGCTCCTTTTTTTCCGGAATATAATACCCCGGTTCATATACTATTTCTGCATTACCTCCAAATTCCATTTTGATTCCAAGAAGCGGTGATATTTCATACAAAGCCTTAATTTCTGCACTACCTCCACCGCCCGAGTGAATTCGGTCTGCGTTACAACCTATGACTGCAATTTTCTTATGATATGTATTTCCAAGTGGCAATAATTTACTATCATTTTTCAATAAAATAACAGATTTTTCCGCTGCTTTTTTCAACACCTGCCGGTGCGCCATAGTATTATAGGAGCCGTTTTTTCGATGTACCGCTTCCTTTCCAATCATTTTTAACTTAAACATTACCCGCAAGATGTTACGCACCTTTGCATCCAGACACGCCATATCTACTGATTCATCCAAGATTCCTTTGCTTCAAAGGTTCTGCCAGACAATATTCGTCGAAATTATCAAATACTGACATTTCAATATCAAGTGCTACCTGCCCCGCATCTAACGTATTATGCACTGCTCCCCAGTCACTGATTACAATTCCTTCAAATCCCCATTGATCACGCAATACTTCCTTCAGCAACAGATTATTTTCACAGCAATAGGTACCGTTTAATCTGTTATAGGCTCCCATAACCGAATAAACATCTGCCTTCTGCACGGACTGTCGAAACGCCGGGTAATATATTTCCTGCAAGGTTCTCTCATTTACTTTAGTGTCCACATGCAATCGATTAGTTTCCTGATTGTTTGCCACAAAATGTTTTACACAGGCTGCCACATCATTCTGCTGTATTCCCTTTATCAAAGCAACTGCCATCTCTGCTGTCAGCACGGGGTCTTCACTCAAATATTCAAAGTTTCTCCCACATAAGGGACTTCGTTTGATATTAATTCCCGGCGCCAAAATCATGTCTTTTCCTCTGCCTCTGGCTTCCGCTCCTAGGACCTTGCCAACTTCATATGCAACATTGACATCCCATGTAGATGCTATAGCACTATTACTTGGAAGATAAGATACATAATCATCAGTATTGCCCAGGGGAATCCATTTATCATTTTGAAACTCATTCCGAACACCCATAGGTCCATCTGAAAATTTCATAGAAGGTATTCCCAGTCTTTCTACCCCTTTATTCTGAAACAATCCATTTCCATGAACCATCCCGATCTTTTCATCCAAGGTCATCTGTTCCAATAATTCAGTTATTATTTTTTCTGTCTTCAATGTAAAAATACGCCTTTCTCTTCTGCTTCTTTTTGAGTTTTCTGCAACATTTTTCTCCTTTCTTCTACAGAAAATGGAGATTTCATGCCACTGTCCGCTACCTGTTTCACTAATTCGTAATCAAACTTCTCTCTTACCTGCCATTTATCATTGTCGATAACCATATAATTTTCTGTCTCTTCTGTACAGGCCGGCCAAGCAATCGTTTCATCAATGAATGGAATTCCTGTTTTAGCAAAATTCACCCATGCCTTGCACATTTTTTCTTCTAGTTTATCCGTGACTCCCGGCATATTAGCCACGGGAACCTTATCTGTATTGTGAAATACAAAAGCCAGATCAGAACAATGCCATGCCGGCTTTCCATCATCCAGAGGAAATTCAACAGCAAAGACATATGCATATATATTAGATTGTTTATATGTCTTTCTCTTTTTCACAAAATCAATTACCGGTTTCCTGAAAAAAATATCATATGTAGTTAAGTCTGCAATGCTTCTTCCCGGGTATGCCTGCGCGTATGCCTGAATCACAGACTGAGTATGTTCACCAAATCGTTTTTCGACAATCCTGATCAATTCCTCTTGTGTCATTTGATTCCTTCCGATCAGCCCGGGTGCAAATCCCATCTCTCCGAACACACTTCCTATTAACACCGGCACCTTTTGGGCATATTCCGAAAATCCAATTTTTAAGGGATCCCCCATGTAATAAGAGTTCCGAATCGGATGTCCTCCTATATAACCACCTTCAGCCAGTACTTTATCGGATACTTTATTATAAGCATCTGCCAGTTCTCTGTAAGGCATATCCTCCCATTTCTCAATATCCGATTCTTCCATATTAAGCTCCTGCAGCATTGCTCGGATCAGTGGTTTGGCATCTGTATTCTCTTCATCAATAAAATCTTCCAATACGCCGCTCTGAATAATCGCTTTATGATACAAGCCATCAGCCTCCGGTGTCTGCATCAGCGTCCATATTTTCATGCCTCCTCCGGATTGCCCGAATAATGTTACATTTTGAGGATCCCCGCCAAACGCTTCAATATTGTCTCTAATCCAGCGCAATGCCGCTACAATATCAGCATTTCCAACATTTCCCGAGTTCCAATATTTTTCTCCATATTCTGACAAATTCAAATATCCCAAAAGATTTAATCTATGATTCAATGATACTACAACCACATCCCCAAATTGGCTTAAATTTGTACCGTCATATGCTATCTGTTCGATAGAAGATCCTGCGTAGAATCCACCTCCATGAAGCCATACCATAACCGGTTTTTTTGCCAAAGTATCCAACGTCTGCGTCCAAACGTTCAAATACTGACAGTGTTCATCCATGGGCCAGTATCTATGAGGAACCATAATTTCACCGTTGGGAACATCCTGGGTTAACAATGGACATACATAGCCATAAGAAGTAGCATCTTTTATCCCATCCCACGGCTGAATTTCCTCCGGCATCTGAAATCTTTTTGCATTTGCATACTTAATCCCTTGAAATGTATATGTTGTATTCCACAAATATCCCCTTATTTTTCCTGCTTTTGTTGTCACAATCGGTCCATTTCCCGAACATTCAAAATAACTACTCATTTAGTTTCTCCTTTGCTTTTTTTCTATAATCTTTCGGACTACATCCCAACACTTTTTTACATAATCTTGAAAAATATGAAAAGTTATCATATCCCACTTTCATAGCAATTTCATTAATAGAGATTTCACTGTATTGTAACAGTTCAGACGCCTTCTTTATCCTCATACGAATAACATAATCGGTAATAGAGATTCCTTCTTCTTTTTTAAAAAGTCTTGCCAGATAATCTGCATTTAAATATACAATTCCTGCCAGCTCATTTCTGGAAATTTCCTCATTATAATGTTCTTCAATATATTTTTTAACTACCTCTACAATAGATGTATTTTCTCTTACGTAGGCAATATAGCTATATGCTTTTTGCAATAAATATTTACAGAATTCCATATAGTTATCATAATTCTTCAATGACATTTTCCGATAAGTTTCATATTCCGTATTTACAAATAGCTCATGGGCTTCGATATTGTTTTTCATCAACACAGTATTCACCATCTGAATCAGATTCACCTGCATAGCTTTTAATTCATACGCTGTTAACCCATGATGTCTCTTTTTCTCTGAGAAATAGTGATCGATTTCATCTAAAATCTTATTCACCGCACCTGTGTTCAGATAAATCTCCCATTCTCCAATAGCACCGAATGAATATGTATTTTCTTCCCTTTGGTATGTCTGCGCCCAGAATATCTGTACATCGTTGCTGATATTTTCATTCCAAATATGAATCAACCTTTCAAAACATTCCTTCACGGTGAGCAGAGGACATTCAAGATCATAAAATACACGCATTCGACAATTGAGATGGATATCACACTGCATAATCAATTTCTTCAGTACCATCTCCGCATTTTCTTTTAGATTACGGGTTACAATCACATAGGTATCCTCTCCATACTTCACTATGGTCTCCATATTGCACATATCGCTAAAAATTTCTGTAACGACATTTTTAATAATAAATTCGCTCATTGTTGAAGTCAGATTCTGAAAACGTTCCTCTTCTTCATATGCATGTAGCAAAAAAACATCAAACAACTGCTCAGTGTCATATTCCAAACGATTGTCTTCAATCAATGCATTTAAAAGTTCTTCATCCGGAATTGCCAGCGGAAACATGATATGCTCCCAAAAATGTGCTTTTCTGTTTTTTACATCATCCAACCAATACACGCCATACTGATAATATGTTTTCTTCCTGCTCTCTTGTCTGACTTTTTCTACAGCCCTAGATATTATTTTTTCAAAATCGTCAAAAGAAATCGGTTTCAGATAATAGTCAAAACATTGAAGTTCCACAGCCTTTTTGGCATAATTAAAATCTGCATAACACGTGCAGAATATAGTAACCACGTCTAAATTCTGTGTTTTTGTCCATTTTAACAATTCAATTCCCGATTCGTTTGGCATTTCTATGTCTGTTACCATAATATGGATCGGTACATTCTTAAGTATCTTTTTGGCATCCGCAGCATTTTCAGCAACGTAAATCTTTTCTATTCCCAGTGACGAATATGCAACCCCAAACTGCAGACTTTCCAGCACATTCACATCATCATCTACTAATAGAATATTCACTCTTTTCATCTCCGTTTTGATACGGAATTATTATTATAACTTCCGTTCCCAGGTTTTCACCGTTACCTATCATGAGACTTGCTTCCGCCCCATAAAGCAGTTGAAGCCGATCTTTTGTATTGCGTATTCCAATTTGGAATCTGTCATCATTTGCTCCAAATTCATTCTTTCGAAATTTTTCTAACACATTCTCAGGAAAACCCGGACCATTATCCGCTATACGAATTTGTATTTTTTTCTGTTCCTCATCCAGAAAGCTTCCTTCAATGCTAATTTCTATCTTTCTTTTGCTTCCTACCGTGTACTTCACGCAGTTTTCCACAAAGACTATCATTATCAACGGTGGAATCATTGCCTGTTTCACACGCTCATCTACGCAGATATGACACTTGCAATCATAGCGGTATAAAATATTATGGATTTTTACATAATTTACAATCTGCTGTAATTCTTCATCCATTAAGATAGGCTTCGTTCCTTTGCGGAAAATAGATCTCATATATCCGGATACATACAATGCCAGTTGCTGGATTTCTTCTGTATGTTTCAACTGCGCCATACTGTATATGCTATTAAGACAGTTAATATAAAAATGGGGCCTGATCTGTAATTGTAAATAATCTATTTTAGTTTTCTGTTTTTCCAGCTGTTCTTCATATACCTGAACTTTTAATTCCTGAATTTCTTTTTCCAGATTTCTCCAGATTTCACCTACATTTTCGAATTCTTCATAATAATTATTTTGCTCTAATTCTCCAGTTTCCTGAAATTTTCGTAGATTCTCTTCAAAAATGTATAACGGTTTTTGTACATAGTGCCTGAAATAATAAAAAGCTCCAATACACATAAAGCAAATCAATACTGTGGTAATTCCCATCAGTATTTCATAGGTTCCAGCACTTTTCTTTATTTTGTCGCTGACATCTATTCCTATAGATACATTTGCATTTTCAAATTCGTATTCCCAATAATGCGAGCTACTGTTTTCCTGAATATTTTCATTTTTCTGAAACATACTTCCGGATGCACTGCTATTCTCCAAATAATGTACCCCGGTGCTCAAATCTCGAATAAAAAAGGAAAGTGTATCTTCCTGTGTTTCTCGAAAAGAAGCGCATATTTTCTCAGGCCGTATCCAACAACCCACATAATTATTTTTCAAGCAAAAGGTAGTTGTAAGAAACAACGTTCCTTGAACATCCTGCACAAACCATTTTCTCTTTTCTGTTATAGGAATCTGTTCTTCGGAAGCCACTGTCCTAATATATCCTTTAAAAAGTTCCTTTTGAAGGTATTCATCGTCTCCCGTAATCAGAAAAATATCTTTGTCTTTGTTATAAAACCAAAAATGGTATTCGTCCCCATAATTAATTGCCATTGCCTGAAAATATTGTTTCAATTCATTTTGCTCCGCAATGCTGTAAACCACAGAGTTATCCTCTGTGTTCAAATCCATCTCTTCTATTTCTCTGATAGATTTATTATTCAACAACGTGTTTACAAGCTGCGTATTAATGCCATTCATTTTTTGATCCAATTCATTCCCGTAGAAATCAAATGTCCTGCTGGCTATATTTGCTATCTCTTTGACATATCCACGGAATAATATCATACCAACACCGTATACAACAACAATTGTCCCGATTAATGCGCACATGATCAGAGTAATATTTTTTCTCAAGACCTTCTTATGTTTTCTCGACATTAATCGGGACCTCCTATATTTATTTATTTCTGTTATTCACAGCCACATTATAACACATTACTTTTGATTTTCCAGCCACTCGTTCAATTGTTTCTGCTTCTCGTCCATTACAGTCTGAAGACCGGCTGCGTATAACTTCTCATTAAACTCCGGAATGGCCGTGGTAGGATCAGCTGCGCCACAATCGATAGAAGCCGAATACTCACTAACCACATTGTTTAGTGCTGCAATCTCATTGCTGACAGATGTACTATCAAACATGAAACCTAATGCTTTTGACTTATTTGCAGTGGCATTCATCTCTTTCTGCGCATCCATAATCTTTCTGGAGCTTCCCTCCCATACATGGATCTTGTACTGGTTCGGAAGTTCCCATCCCATATTCAGATTGTATTTTGCATTAGAAGCATCTACCCCATCCGGGAATCCAATCACATCATTTTCAGCATCTTTTACGACATAATGAACACCTTCAATACCCCAGTTAAACAGATTCATTAATTCCGGATCACCGTACATGTAGTCCAGCACTTTCATTGTCATCTCCGGATTTTCACAATTCTGACCAATTCCCCATGTAATTGCGGCAACAGCATTGGTATAGCAAAACGCAGGAGTAGGGTTGATTCTTACAGCCACCAGTTCATAACCGGTATTCAGACTTTCCTGTTCCGCAACGCCCGGTTTATAAGGAGTGGCAAAGCAGAATGCATTTCCGGCCTTCAGGATTGTGGTTCCGGCATCTGTAGATGTTGCCATATCCTTGTCGATATAACCTTTTTCATAATAATCATGAACCGTAGCAGCCAGATTCTTGTAGTTATCCGTCTCATAGTAATTCACAATCGTAGTATCAGCACCGCCATTATCCAATACTCCAAAACGATCGGAAAGTACATCGGCAAAATATATGTTACCGATCAAACCATCTTTAGCGCCTACAAGAATTTTCATATCAGGTTCATTTTCATGAATCGTTTCGAAAATCGGTGCACAATCAGCCAAAGATTTCACATTAGACACATCCAAATTATATTTGTCCAAAATGTCTTTTCTCATTACCAGACAGCTGTCTGCATACCATTCTTTTTCCACCGGCACACCATACACATAGCCATTCATATTAGCAATTTTGAGAATATCCTCACCCAAAGCTGCTTTCATATTAACGCCATACTGGTCAATCAAATCAGACATATCCAATACCTGACCGCTGTTTACATAGGTACTCACGTTATTATACATTATGGGGACCAAATCCAGTTTTTCCGCACCGGATAACATAAGTTGTAACTGCTGCTGATATACTCCCCATCCCAATGTGATTACATCAATTTGTGCACCAACCTTTTCCGCCAGGATTTTATTCATTTCTGCTTCTACAAGATCCATGTCCTCCTGATCATTTCCAATCACAGCCATTGTGACCGTATACATATCTTCCGGATTTTGAGGTATTTCTGTAGAAGCTGTTCCACCGGTTTCTCCACCACTACTTGGGTTACTCCCGCATCCCGTAAAGCAAGCTACCGTCAACACCATACTGAGTAACATTGATAAAATTTTTTTCTTCATTTGTTATCCTCCCATATATTTATTTTATCTTGTAAGGGCAATGTATTAACCCTTTACTGCTCCTAATGCAATTCCTTTTTGGAAATATTTCTGTAAAAACGGAAATACTACAAATATCGGCAGCATTGCTACAACCGCAATCGCCATACGTACACCTACTGTAGGTAATTTTGCCATTTCCGAAGAGGCTTGTGAAGCCATGGACGAATTAGAAGACAATACCTGTATATCTGTAATCATTTTATTCAACAGATTCTGGATACTATAATATTTAGTATCCGTAAGGTAATATAAACCATTTGTCCAGTCATTCCAGTAACCCAGACCGGCAAAAGTTCCCATCGTTACAATAATGGGTTTAGACAAAGGAATCACCAGTTTAAAAAATACTGTAAATTCTCCTGCCCCATCTACCTTTGCAGCCTCAAACAATGCTGATGGTATACTTGTTGATATATATGTACGTATTAATAGCACACTCATTGCCGACAGCAACAGGTTAGGAACAATTAAAGCCCAAATTGTATTTTTTATATGAAAATAATTACTGTACAACAAATAGGATGGTACCAATCCACCGCTAAAAAGCATCGTAAAGAAAAGGTAAAAAGTTATTGCTCTTCTTCCAGGCAATTGCTCAAGAGATAACGGATAGGCAATCATTGTTGACAGCATAACATTGACAGCTGTTCCAACTACTGTGACCAAAATTGTAATTCCATAGGCCCTCATTATCTTAGACGCATTTTTCCATATGTAAGCATAGGCTCCCAAACTGAATTTTTCCGGAAAAAATGAATATCCGTTTCTTATCAGTGTACTTTCCTCCGTAAAGGAAGACATAATCAAAAGAATAAAAGGGGTAATTACAAATATGGTAAACAGAATCAGTATAAAATTCGCTAAAATCTGAAACCGCATATTCGATTTTGAACGGATCATTTTTCTCCTCCTAAAACAGTGCGTTTTCCTTACTTACTTTCCTAACGATCAAATTAGCGGTGAGAACTAAAACAAATCCTACAACCGACTGATATAGGCAAGCAGCAGAAGACATTCCAACATTTCCCAGTTTAATCAGCGCTCTATATACATAAGTATCAATTACATTTGTCGTAGAATACAATGTTCCGGAGTCCAACGGTACCTGATAAAACAATCCGAAATCAGAATAGAAAATTCTTCCAATCGATAACAAAGTAAGTGTAATCACCGAAGGGACTAAGGATGGAAGCGTAATACATCGAATCTGTTTCCACTTACCTGCTCCATCTAAATTTGCAGCTTCATAGTAATCTTTGGGAATACCATTGATCGCCGAGATATAAATCAAGCAACCATATCCGACTCCCTTCCATACATTCACAAGTGTCAAAATAAACGGCCAGTATTTTGGTTCCGCATACCACGAAATCGGATTTTTCCCGAATGGAATCAACAGTGAATTATTCACCATTCCGTTTTCTGTTGAAAGAAATGCGAAAACAATATAGCTAATAATTACAATTGACATCAGATAGGGGAGCAATACCGCACTTTGATAAAGTTTTTTTAATTTTTTGCTCACAACGTCGCATATAAAAATTGCAAGAATAATTCCAACCACTGTATTAATCACTATAAAAGCAAGATTATACAATAACGTATTCCTTGTAATTACCCAGGCATCGTTTGTGGCAAACAAAAATTTGAAATTTTTCAGTCCTACCCAATCACTCCCCAAAATGCCTTTCTGGTAATTGATATGTTTAAAGGCAATAATTGTACCAAACATAGGAATATAATTATTGATAAAAATATAGATTAATCCAGGTGCCATCATCAAGTAGAGCGGTATCCATCTTTTCCAATTGTGTTTTTTTGTTTTCATCTCTCCACCACCTTTTCTATGTATTTCCATTATATCAGTTTTCAAGATTCTTTCTTGCATTCAGGCGACTTCATAATGGCACTGAATGGTATATCTTTCATCATATAATGTTATGTTTCCTCCATTCCTTAATCTGTTCCTCGGAATGTTTCAGTAACCCGCAGAATATTTCCTCATTATGTTGTCCGAGTGTTGGTGCCGGTTTACTGATCTCAGGCATATTATCCATCAACTTAATAGGATTGCCATTTACTTTCATTTTCCCAATCACAGGGTGTTCTATCTCCACAAACATTTCACGTTCTATGGCGATATGTTTATCTTCCGTGATCTGCCTTACATTATAGATGGGGCCTGCCGGAATTCCTTTTGCCAATACATTTTCTACAATTTCATTCACAGTATATTGCGTTGTCCACTCTTCAATATATTTCTTTTGTATTTCGTTATTCTGTACTCTCAAAGAAACCGTAAGAAAGCGTTCATCCGTTATCATCCATGGCATATGAAGAACTTCGTTGCAAAGCTTCTCATATAGCTTTTGATTTCCACATGCTATAATAACCTGACCATCCTTCGCCTGATAACTATCATAGGGTGCAATAGATGCATACGCATTTCCATTTCTTACAGGAAGTTGCCCCGACTCAAAATATCTTGTATATGCATTCTCCAGGCTGGCAACTACAGAATCTACCAATGATACATCTACCTTTTGTCCTTTTCCGGTGAGTGTTCTTACGTTCAAAGCCATTAAAACACCAATCACAAGATTCATACCGCCCAGTATATCACCCATGGCATTTCCGGAACGCGTAGGATCTCCGTTTTTTGCACCGGTAACGCTCATAAGACCTCCCATGGCCTGTGAAATAATATCATAACCCGGTCTGTCAGAGTACGATCCATAGCAGCCAAAGCCTGACACTGCTCCGTAAATAAGGCGTGGGTTTTTTTCTCTCAAAACTTCATATCCTAATCCCAATCGTTCCATAACCCCAGGTCGATAATTTTCCAAGAGAATATCTGCCTTATTCACCAGTTCCAGGAAGATTTTTTTCCCTTCTTCCGTCTTCAAATTCAATGTAATTCCTTTTTTATTGCGATTCAGGTTCGCATAGTAAACACTTTCTCCATTTCTGTAAGGACCATAGCTTCTGGCATCATCACCTTTTCCCGGCACTTCGATTTTTATTACTTCAGCACCGAAGTCTCCCAATATAGAGCCTGCATAGGGTCCTGCTACTACTCGGGTCAAGTCAAGAACTACCAAATTCTGTAGTGCTTCCACTTTTTCTAATCCCATAAGGTCTCACCTCCGATCCCCTTATAATTCCTCATCTTTTACATGAATCTTTAATCTCATAATGGCACTCCCCATAGATTTTCCAAGGCTGTCCAACCGCAAGCTCATGGTTGCACCACCTCCAAGTGCATGTTTGAGTACAAAATTAAATCCTCCAAGGCTGGGAACTTCATATCTTATAATTTCGCCCTTTACCATGTCGCCGAAAAAATCATGTAGTCTTTCGGGCGTTACTTCTCTTTTAATAATTTCATAATATTCAGGTTTTCTGGCAAATACACAGATATTGCTGGTATCTCCCTTGTCACCGCTTCTTCCATGAGCGATATCATTCAATAATATTTCTCTCATAATCTTGTCCTCTCTATGCAAAACTATATTGTAATAATATGGCTCTTGATCTCTACTGCCTCTCGTGGAACAGATGTCGGCCACAGTGCCATAACTTCCTGCACACGAGCCCTTCCTCCGAAGAAAGATGCTCCGGGAGGTCCGTTTAACTGCATAGGGCTGATTTCCGGGATGATCTTCGCACATTCATTCTTATCCTCTGAAAATACAGCAATGCGCATTACACACTCGTTCAGATTTTTCAATGCTTCTTCACTCATGTCAGCCACATTAAGATGAAGGCTGTTCAGACCAATAAAACTGATATGAACATCATCCGCTTTCATTCCCTTTTGCTTCATTTTCTTCATGATAATGTCTGCACAATATCGGGCTTTTTCATAAGCATCAGGCCATGCAAAGCTCAACATTGAAACCGTCTTCCACCCTTTATGATACCCAACACACAATTTCAACGTATCCGGTTTCTCTTTACCATGAATATGATCAATTCTGACGCGATTATCACCAACCTGTGTAATAGTAGCATTACTAATATCCACATTTACATCAGGAGTCAGATAATTTGCCGGATCTAGCACTTCATATAAAAATTGTTCCTTACAACTTTGCTCGCAAATGACTCCTCCACAATCAGGTGCCTTAGTAATTTCAAATGTTTTATCTGTCAACTCTGCAATAGGAAATCCGAGATTTTCCATCTGAGGTACGCTACGCCAATCATACATATAATTGCCGCCTGCTCCCTGTCCACCACATTCCAGTAAATGTCCTGCCATAATTCCTCTTGCAAGGTTATCCCAGTCATTGTCTTTCCAACCAAATTCATAAGCCAACGGAGCCAGGAAAAGTGCGCTATCAGCTGCTCTTCCGGTGACTACAACATCTGCTCCGTCTTCAATTGCACTTTGAATGCCTTCATGACCAATGTAGGCATTGCAATTATATATTTTATCAACAATATCCGTGAAGTCGCCTTCGTAGTCAAAATTCGGAAATGTCCATCCATCCTTTAACAGCTGCGGGATTTTTGATTTAATGTCGTCCCCTGTTACATAACCGATTTTATACCCTTTCATATTTTCTTCAGTTGCATACTGTCGAATAGCATTTACACATCCTGAAATATTCATGCCACCTGCATTTGTCAAAATTTTAATATTTCTTTCCCAAGCAGTTTTTCCTGCTGCTTTCAACAATCTTGTCACAAAATCAGGAGCATAACCTTTTGATGGATCTTTTAGTTGTTGCTTTGCCATAATGGACAGCGTCAGTTCTGCCAGATAGTCACATGCAAGATATTGAATATCTGCATTGTGAATCATATGGATAGCAGCATCTGGAGAATCTCCCCAAAATCCCTGTCCTCCGCCAATTGCTATTTTTTTCATCCGTTTCCTCCTTAACGTGCCTTGGTAATGCGGCTTTCTATGTCTGTTTATTTTTCATATTCTAATTATAACAATTCTCCACATTCTTTCTTGCATTCATCCGACTTAAAAATGTCACTCAGCGGTATATATAAAAATCCCTAAAAGTTAGTTTTTGCCTAACTTTTAGGGATTGCTATATATAAACAGTTAATTATTCTTCCATGGCATTCAGGCGGTCCACCAACTTCTGTACATCTGCCATGCTGACTCCGCCGCCGAAACTGACCGGTCCGCGCAGGGGCATATACTGAAGCATCGCTGCATTCATCTCATCGCTGATGGCTTCCTTCGCGGCATCGCCGCCTTCGCTGACCTCGCTGTCATGACCGAACATTCCTTTGCTCAGAACACTCTGTACCAGTTTCCAGGCCTCCGGGCGGCTCATGATGTCGCCCATTGTCGTATCTGTGGTATAGTGGAAGGGAATCTTCACGGTGGATTCTACAGTCACGGTATCTCTGAGAGCAATGTCTCTGGAAGATGCTCCTATAAGGATCTCGAACTCTCCGGTCTCCACCTGCCAGTCATGGATCTGTACATCATAGTAAGCAAAGGCTCGCTTTCCAAGCGTAAAAGTTACTGTCTTTGTCTCTCCGGGTGCCAGTTCGATCTTGACAAAATCCCGCAGCTCTTTCACCGGTCGGATCACAGTGCTATCTTTATCCGCCACATAGAGCTGTACAACTTCCTTACCTGTTCTGTCTCCGGTATTGGTCACATCCACAGACACCGTCAGTTCTTCTGTGTCTTTCATTGTCTTTTTGTCCAAACACAGATTGCTGTAGGCAAATGTGGTATAGGACAATCCGTAGCCGAAGGGGAACAATACATCCATTTTCTTCTTATCATAATAGCGGTATCCCACGAAAATGCCTTCCCGGTATTCCACGTGGTCGCCCTCACCGAAGCCGGCAAGATAAGAAGGATTATCTTCCAACTGCTTCGGGAATGTCTCCGGAAGCTTCGCACTGGGATTCACCTTGCCGAAGAGGATGTCATACTCGGCACCTCCCACAGCCTGTCCTCCAAGATAGGCTTCCAGAATACCTTTCACACGATCTGCCCAGGGCATCTCCACCGGTGCACCGTTGTGCAATACGACTATGGTGTTAGGCTGTACCGCTGCCACTCTTTCGATCAATTCGTTCTGGCAATCCGGCATCCGCATATGTTTACGATCAAAGCCTTCGGATTCAAATGCATCCGGCAGTCCTGCGAAAATCACGGCTGCCTTTGCCTTTTTAGCTGTCTCCACGGCTTCTGCCAGTAGTACCTCATCCGTCTTGTCTTCTTTGTCATCAAATCCCTGGGCATACACAATATGTGTATTGCCTGCTGCCTCTGCCGCATCCAGGGCTCCTGTGATCTTATGACTGTTGATATGGGAACTGCCGCCGCCCTGATATCTGGGCTTTTTCGCATATTTTCCGATAAAGGCGATCTCTTCGCCCTCTGTCAGCGGCAGCACATTCTCATTCTTCAACAATACAATGGTCTCTTCCGCCACTTTCTTCGCCGCCTCATGGTCGTGATCCAGATTAAACACCGCTTCGGTATCTCGGTTCTCGGTATAACGATATACGATGTTCAGAATACGTTCCACTGCGGTATCCAGTACCTGTTCCTCCAGTGTTCCGTTCTGTACCGCTTCTACGATCAGCTTATCATTGACTCCCATAGAGGAAGGCATCTCCAGATCGAGACCTGCTTTTAAGTCTTCCACACGGTCATTGACTGCGCCCCAGTCACTCATGACATAACCGTCAAATCCCCACTTATCTCTCAGGGTCTCTGTGAGATATTTGTGATGAGCCGCGGCATAAGTACCGTTGATCCTGTTATAAGAGCACATAACTGTCCAGGGTTTTGCCTTCTTCACCGCTCCCTCAAATGCTGCCAGATAGATCTCGTTCAGTGTTCTCTCGTCAATGATCTCATTCACGGACATTCTGCGGGTCTCCTGATTATTCGCCAGAAAATGCTTTAAACTGGTTCCCACATGCTTGCTCTGCACACCGCGGATCAGAGAGCCTGCAATCTCACTCGCCACCAGGGGATCCTCTGAATAGTATTCAAAATTACGACCGCACAGAGGAGATCGTTTGATGTTCACAGCCGGCCCCAGAATGACACTGACGCCTTCTGCCTGACACTCATTGCCCAGTGTCTCGCCCATATGATACAACAGATCTCTGTTAAAGGATGCAGCGGTTCCGCATCCTGCCGGGAAACATACTGCTTTAATACTCTCATTTACTCCAAGATGATCCGCCTTGTCATCCTGCTTGCGCAGACCGTGAGGACCGTCGGATACCATACTTGCGGGAATCCCCAGTCGCTCGCAGCTTTCAGTATGCCAGAAATCTGCTCCGGAACACATTGCCGCCTTTTCCTCCAATGTCATTTTTGCTATCAGATCTTTGATTTTTTTCTTTGTCATGTTGCTATAACCTCCTGTCATTCAACCTTGTCCACTTGCTCTTTCTGTTTACCAGTTTAGCAATTTTTCACATTGATTCCTATATCTGATTATGACTTCTTTTTAGGTCAATATTGACTTTTTCCTTCTTTTTATTCTATGATATAAATATATCGCGGGAAATAATATAATTTCAGAAGGAGGCTTTGCGATGCCGCAATTTCCACACGAAGAGGTTGCTTTTGAAAGCGGAATCAACGTCCGTTTTGCAATCTATAACAGCAATAACGATTACATACCGGAACACTGGCATCGAAGCATGGAAGTTATCTATATCTATGAGGGTTCCATGGAACTCATTGAGGGACAGCGGGTTCTGTTGCTGCATGCCGGAGATTATCATGTGGTAAATTCCGCCGCCGTCCATGCTACCCGGACCACGACACCGTCCCGGGTTCTGTTATTACAGATTCCTTATGCGTTTCTCATAGGTGCCATCCCAGAATATGAAAGCATCCGTTTTCTGTTCTCCCGCAGGGATTTTTCTGCCGATGCGCAGATTCAGGAGATTCTGACTTCCATGGGCGATCTCTATACAAAAAAACCGCAAAGCTATACTTTGCGGTTTTCCGGTCTGCTTTATGATTTTTTATACATCCTTATGACCCACTATAAGGTCACCGTCGACAATACTTCCCGGATTCAGAGTCAGAAAAATCTGCATCGCCTCGAACCGGTGATTCAGTACATCCAATCCCATTACGCCGAAGCCATTTCTCTGGAAAATGCAGCCTCCCTGGCTCATCTGAACCCAGAATATTTCTGCCGTTTTTTCCGACGGAACATGGGAACCACCCTCACTTCCTATATCAACAGCGTGCGTCTGACGCATGTCTGCAAGGATTTAAAAGACACCGATCTGAACATCAGTGAAATACTGGATCGGCACGGAGTCACGAACTATAAATTATTCCTGCGCACCTTTAAGCAGGTATACGGCTGTGCTCCGAGGGATTTCCGGAAGCAGTGAGGAATGCTTCGTCTCTTGTAATGTATTCCATGTTATTACCTCCCTGTCCGGGCAAGCGTTCCTCGCAGCCGTAATCACCGTCAAAAATCTGTCGGATCTACCATGTCGCCATCATCCTCTTCTGTATCAATCCCCAGTCCCTGCATCAGAATACGATTCCACTCTGCATTATTGCTTTCCAGTTCTTTCTTCTGCATAATGCGATTGCGGTCACTTAAGATCGACAGCATTTCGTCCGCGATCTCCTCCGGCGGCAGATCAGAATAATGACACAGATAACCGATCATACGGCTCGCCGTAAAATCCGTATTCAGATTCTTCGTCACCAGATCACAGAACGATTCCGGGTAGCCGCGGGATAGGAGCATTTTATATAATTGCATACTTTGGGGAGATCTTGGTTTCATTCTGCCTTTACCCTTTGCATCCTATACTTAATATCAATTTCATAACAATTCATTAATCATTTTTTCAACTGCTGCGATATAATCGTCCATTTGTTTTCTCTTATAGACACATATATATGATGGATGATGAATTGGAACATAATAGGTTCCATTACATTCTGTATAATGATATTCGAAATCATTCCACTTTTCAAAATCTAAATGTAAATGCCTTGCGACAGAAGAATAAACTTTTTCTCCCAACAAAAATACAATTTTAGGTGACATCGCATTAATTTCACTTACTAAATTGTCAAAACATTTATCCATTTCTTTTTTGCTGGGATAACGCAATTTCTGTTGTTCCGTAAGCGGAAGACACTTTACCAGATTGGTTTTATAAGTACTCACTTCATTACACATCTCTTCTATCTTTTGTATCAGTTTTCCAGTATTTGTCTGCTCTGATAAAGGTGTTTCCTCTTCAGATGTAATTTTTTTAGCAGACAGTCCAACCCAAAAAACCTGACACGGTCTTTCCGAATCCAACAATGGTCTTTGATTATTGCATAATCCGCATTTACTACACATCCGTATATCTTCAAGCATTTCCTTCCCCTATCTCTTGTGTTTTGATAATATATTGGTTCAAAATTTCATCTGAAACTTCGCTATAGTTACCAAAATCAAAGTTAAATTGGTTTCTTCCCTTGAATTTACTTATTATGTCATTAAATTCACATTCATGGACAATTCCCTTCTCAGACACAATGTCATTATACAACTTTGTTCCATGATATGGTCTGAATTGAAAAACACTCGTCCTAAAATTGCCCTCTGTTGTCTGTGAAATATTGCTAATTTTTCTTGCCAGTTCAAATGTTTGTTGGAAATCACATTCCGTCTCTTGTGGAAAACCATAAATGAAATATCCTTTTAAGTCAATACCCTCCTGCAAAATTTTTTGAGCCACTTCTATAACATCTCCAATACTTCCTACTTTGTTGATCTTTTTTCTCATGGATTCTGATCCGGATTCTATTCCCATAAATAGTTCTCTGCAATTAGCCCCTTTCAGTTTTTCTATATCATCTAAATTTGGCTTTAAAGAAAGCACATGCGCCATTCCTCTCCAACTCAACTGCGGATATTTTGAAAATACATGTATTGCCTGTTTAATACGCTGTTTATTACTCAGAAATAAATCATCCAAAACCCTGATACTTTTCACCTCCGGATACATCTTTAATATATCGTTGATTTCATTCACAATGCTTTGTTCTGATCTAATTCTGACAGGAATCCCTCCGTTCACACTTCTTGCCCCTCCGCAAAAAGCACAGTTGTAAATGCATCCTCTCGATGTTACCATTGCTATTTCTCTTTCGCCATAATGATTTTTTATTATTTCATCGTGGAAAAATTTTCTATTCAATACAATATCTGAAATATCTCTTGGAAAAAATTCTGATTCTGCATCTACTCTAAAAACTTTTATATTTTCAATTTTTTTAATTGGTTCTACCTTTTTGTTATCTAAAATAATTGTTGGAATAATATATTCGCCATCACCTATAATAATATTCATTCTGTTCTTAAGATTCCATTTTACAATTTCCTCATAAATGCTGCCCACTACCAGTCCACCAATAAACCACTCACATTTCACCTTGGTCTGCTCGCAAATAGCCTTTACCAATTTATAGTTTTGGGTAAAAATATTTATTCCGACATAATCCGGCTGTTTCTCCTCTATATATTTAACAATATCTTCTACCGACTTTCTTTGTTTCACAGCATCCAGTATTTCAACCTGAATCCCGGCCTTCTCTACATATGTAGCTATATATCCAAGTCCAAGCGGTGAAAGATAGTTTTCTCCTTCTGCGGCAGCATCCCAAAATATAGGCGAATTAATAAGAATACATTTTTTCATTTCCTTTTCACCTCTTTTACAATATGTTCAACGATAGTATCTACATTTTTATCCAATTCGGTACAGTTATTTATTTCTAAAACCGATATTCCATTTTTCTTCAATATTTCTATTCCTTTTTCCATATAATACAGTTCTTCATCCGATCGATTATTCTTTTCAAACCTTGTTAGTTCAGCACGATCAGATAATCTTTTCTGAAGAGTCCCCACATCAGCCATAATCGTAACTTGAAGATCCGGACGTATTATCAGTGCGTTTAAATCCATTATATAATCAGCATTCACTCCATCCATTCTTTGCAATATCAATGATGATAAAATATAACGGTCTGTAATGACAATGTTGCCATCATAAAGCATAGGTTCAATTTCATTTTTAATATGTTCGTATCGATCTGCCGTTACCATACATGCAGTGCTTAATCCCTTGTGTCCTTCTGCATATTTTCGCACAAATTCTCCCAATATAGAATTTGTCGGTTCCCTCGTCACTTTTACTTTATACCCCATCAAACCCAGTTTTTCTGCTATTGCATTAATTACTGTGGTCTTTCCACTTCCATTAGGTCCATCTACTGCCACAAAATAACCAGTATTGTTCATTCTGCTTTGCATTAAATTTTCCTCCTTCGTTAATGTACTTATATAATATTTATGGCTGAATATCTGTAATTCTTACAAATATTGCTTCCGGTCAAATAAGGTCATTTTTCAATAAAAGTTGGGATTAAAAACTCGAATCATACATATATAAGAATTAATTAGATGCATAAAAAAACTTCTATGCTTTATATCCACAATAGCATAGAAGTTCTTTGATTGCAATTACATTTATTGGCAAATTATGCCTTTTTAATATGAAAGATCACGCCGCTCTTGGGGTAGATCCACTCGTCCTTGATCGCAATGTCATAGAGTCCGGCTCTCTGGATGCAGGCTCCGACATTGGCAGTGCTTTCCTTATTGAGATAGGAATACATAGTGACATCCATTCCATTCTTGTATTTCAGCTTGATATGGGGCTCCTTGGTCGGATCCACCAGAGTCACCTCGAAAATAGAGTTCCATACCCGGGGCATCTTGAAATAGATGCTGACCAGATGCTCCCCGCTTGCCTCATTCCGGTCAAAATCCAACTTGAATTTCAGGATAAATCCGTTGCTCTTTCGCTCTACTTCGAACTGCGCTTCGTCGTCATTATCTCCGCTGTTGTCAATTCGCAAAATCGGCATGAACAGGTCATTGATCACATCCCGGACCTTGTCCGCGGGAATACTGTTGATGAAGTCCACGGCTTCCGGTTCCACCACCAGATCCTCATTGAAAATGCTCTTGGTGAAATCCGCATCCTGTCCGGTCTCCAGCAATCCACCATCCAGACTCTTTTTATCATAGGCGAAACCGAGTCTGATCACATCGCCCGTGTAGTTCTCGTCTGTTCCTCCCAGACACTTTACGCTGAACTTCAATTCCTCATCGATCAGGTAATACTTTCCGTCTATGGCTCCGGGGAAACCGGCTTTTACATATTCCTCTGTCAGATTCGGCTCCAGATTGATCGTGTAATCGAACATTTTCCGAATCCTGGCGCCTCTTGCCCTGTCAAAATATTTCTCCATATTGGTAGATAGCATATCCACCGCATCTTCATCCTTTATCATGGAGGTAATGGTGGATTTCAGGAAAGTCTTTTTATCTTCATCGCTGAAAGAATCCAGGATCTCCGGCTCTCCCATCAGCGTCTTGGTGATCTGCTGGGAGGTCTCTCTGGCGTAGGCATCCTGGGTCAGCTTGTTGTTCAGTATATCGAATAACAGAAATGCCGCCAGCACACCGATGAGATTCCCCACGATATTGTCGATCAGGTCATCCAGCGTGTAACCGTTCTTCAGTGCCAGATACGTATATCCAACAAACACCAGCAACAGTGCGATCAGCACCAGTACCATAGTGGCGGACAGCGTGTCCATCACACTTTTTTTCTTCTTTTGTTTCTGATTATCCATGAATTTCCTCCCTCGTAAATACGCCCTCATAGATTGCGGGCTTCCGCATGTAATATGCCCAGAACCGGTCACCGTAATCATAATGCCACCATTCCGACGGCAGATTGGTAAATCCCGCATCTATCATAGCATAATAAAGCAGACGGCGGTTTTCACGAACCTGCTCGTCCAAAGCACTCTGTACATGCTCCGGTGCCTCAAAATACGCTGCACAGGTCTTATCCGTAAAAGCATCGAATCCACATCCCATAGGAAGCTCTCTGCCCTCCGGATCCAGAAGCGTCAGATCAATGGCTCCTCCGGTGGTATGGGCGGGAGGCACCTTTGTATCCGGTACCGGGTCCGAGACAAATTTGCAGATCGCAGCTCTCCTTTTTGCCTCCGGCAACTCTTCTAAATGAAAATCCCGGATGATGTCCACAGAATACTTTTCAAACAATTCATGCTGCAGCGCAAAGGGGCGCCAGGCATCCCAGATGCGGAACCGGTAACCATCCGGCAGATTCCCCGCCGCCTTCACCAGCCTCTCATACATCTCCTTACGGACGAAGCACTTCTCTTCCGCATGGTCCATATGCAGGATCGGATACAGCATTTTCACATCCCACAGATCACAACTTTTCAATTCTATAAACGCGGAATCCACAAACGCACTGTCTATATAGCGCTCCGGATCCCCGATCACCGGTATCGGCCTCATGGGATCAGCCTCCTTATTATTTATATTTATCATAATACCCCTTTTCCAATAAATATGGCAAGTGTCTGGTGCATCAAAAAAGAGACTGCATATCAAAATAGCAGTCTCTTTTTTATGTTCGTTTACAGATTTTCACCGTTCGATTCAATCACCTCGCGGTACCAGTATGCGGAGTCCTTAAGGATCCTCTTTTGAGTGGTGTAATCCACATAGATTAGTCCGAATCTCTCCGTATAACCGTTGTTCCACTCCATGTTATCGATAGCTGACCAGGCAAAATAACCCCAGATATCAGTTCCCTCCTCTGCCGCTTTTTTCAGACAGCTTAAATAGCGGTGCATAAAGTCGATTCGCATAGGATCATGAACCTTACCGTCCAGGAATACCCAGTCGGGACAGGACAGTCCGTTCTCCGTAATTACGATGGGAAGTTTGTATTTTTCCTGCAGGAACTTCGGTACATAATACAGACTCTCCGGTGTCACCTGCCACTTCATTGCAGTCACCGGTGCTCCGCAGGGATTCTTCGCCTCGCGATATCCCCCCTGACCATCCGATTCCACTCGTCCGCTCTGGTAGACATTGATTCCCAGGAAATCCAACGGTTCCGAGATCAGTTTCAGGTCTTCCGGATTCCGTAACTCCTCCGGGCAATTCTCGCCATAGGCTTCCATGCCTTTCTCCGGATAATGTCCTAAAATGACGGGATCCAGCCACCAGGAGACTGCCCACAGGTCCTTCGTATCTTCCCGCAGGGTGGCAATTCTTGCTGCTTTCACATCCTCAGGTTGGTTGCTTACAGGCACCGAACTTCCGAAGCAGAATGCCACACCGATCTCGGGCTTTTTCTTCGCGTATTTTCGGATGACCTGCACCGCTCTGCCGTGGGCTTTCAGGTGATTATGGATTGCCAGCAGATACTCCGGCTCGGTGAGCCGTAACTTCGGAGCACAGCTTCCCTGCACGTGTCCGATAATCAGATGGCACTGGGGCTCATTTAACGTCATCCAGTGGGACACTCTGTCGGAGAGTCTGTCCACGATTACCTTCGTATATTCTGCAAACCACTCGGGGCTCTCGGGATTCTGCCATCCCCCGCGAATCTGTAATTGCTGGGGAAAATCCCAGTGAAATAAAGTAACCCAGGGTTCAATTTCCGCCTCTAGCAAAGCATCCACCAAATCACTGTAAAACTGCAGTCCTTTTTCATTCACCCGTCCCGTACCGTCTGGCAATACTCTGGACCAGCTGATGGAAAAGCGGAATGCTTTCAGTCCCATATTCTTCATTCTCTGAATGTCTTCCTCATAATGATGGTAAAAATCACAAGACACATCACCTGTCTCTCCGTCTAAAATATTCTGTTTTCCTTCTGGGTTCTTACGCGTGTCATGGCAATGCACATCCCAAACGGATTCTCCTCTGCCGTCCTCATAAGCGGCTCCTTCAATCTGGTAAGCTGCTGTTGCCGCGCCCCAAACAAAATCTTTGCGAAAGCTCATTCCGTTTCCTCCTTATTTATCCTTTTACTGCTCCGATGACAATACCTTTGACAAAGTACTTCTGGAAGAATGGGTAGACACACATGATAGGCAGTGCTCCCATAACCGCCACTGCCATACGAATGGAAATGGAGGGCATCTTCATGGTACTTGCTCCGGCTGCGGAAGCCTTTTTTATCATCTCAATATCATCCATCATCTTCTTCAGCAATACCTGAATACTGTACAGATTATCCCGGTTCACATAGTACAGACCATTCAGCCAGTCATTCCAGTAAGACAGTCCGATCAGCAGTACCAACGTCACGATAATGGGTTTTGACATAGGAAGCACTACTTTAGTGAGGATGTAGAGTTCTCCGCCACCGTCGATCCTTGCCGCTTCGAGGACTTCCTCCGGGATGTTTGTCGTAAAGTATGTACGCATCATAATGACATTAAATGCGTTTAACAACAAACCGGGAACGATCAGAGCAAATATCGTATTTTTAATATGGAACATCTGTGTCCACATCATGTAGCCAGGCACTAGTCCACCGTTGAACAACATGGTAAAGAAAATATAAAAGGCAAAAATATTTCTTCCTGGCAGATTTTTTCTGGACAACGGGTAAGCGTATAAAGTAGTCAGCATCAGGCTCGTCAGTGTTCCCACAATTGTCACGAAAAAGGATATTGCGTAGCCTCTGACAATGGAGGTACTGTCCATCAGCAAATATTTATAGGCGGACAGGTCGATCTCCGTGGGCCAGAACCGGTAGCCTGTCTTCACCAGTGCTGTCTCTGAAGTGATGGAAGAACTGAGCAACAGTATAAACGGCATGACACACATCAGAGACAATATAATTAATACGGTATTGATCACGACCTGGTATTTGGTATCTTTTATAACCATAATCTCATCTCCTTAAAACAGTGCATTTTCACGGCTGACCTTGCGGACGATCATATTGGCGGTCAGTACCAGAATGAATCCAACGATGGACTGATAGAAGCCTGCTGCCGCCGACATACCCACGTTGTTCAGTGTTGTTAGTCCACGATATACATAAGTGTCGATCGTATTAGTCACATCGATCAAGGCTCCGCTGTTCATGGGTACCTGATAAAACAGGCCGAAGTCTGAATAGAAAATACGTCCGATGGACATCAGCACCAGCGTGATGATTGTGGGTTTCAGACTGGATAGTGTCACATATCTGACCTGCTGCCATCTGGTAGCTCCGTCAATCACCGCCGCTTCATAATAGGTCTTGTCGATTCCCACCACCGTTGCGAAATAGATGATGCTGCTGTAGCCGAAATTTTTCCATAGATAGACAAATGTAATAATAAAAGGCCAATACTTTGGCTGTGAATACCAGGCGATACCATTCTTGCCCAAAGGCTCCAAAATAGAGTTATTAATGAATCCGTTCTGTGTATTTAAAAAGCCATATACAATATAGCTGACGATGACTGTGGAGATCAGATAAGGGATCAGAATCAGCGTCTGATATATTTTTTTCTTCGTCTTGGATCTCACGTCATTTAACAGAACTGCTACCGTAATGGCCAAGATATTCCCCAGGATAATAAATACTGCATTATATAATAATGTGTTTCTGGTAATATTCAGTGCATCTTTTGTGGCAAATAGATAAGTAAAGTTGTCAAGTCCGATCTTCGGGCTCTTAAACATTCCCAGTTTGTAATCATATTTTTCAAATGCCATGATTAGTCCCGCCATGGGGATATAGTTGTTGATAAAAATGTATACAACACCGGGGATCAACATGAGATATAAAGGAAGATAACGTCTCCATTTTACGAAAGTACTCTTCTTATTCATGAGTATTACCTGTTCCTTTCTTTTGAAAGAGGTCCCACTAAAGAACTGGCGGGACCTCTTTTGGCTTCAAAGCTTATATTTTAGGTTTGGACGATTATTTTTATGATTTGTAGTGCTTTAGTTCTGCTCTGCAAGCCATGCATCCAGCTGTGCCTGTTTTGCTTCAATGATGGTGTTGATGCCTGCTGCTTCCAGTTCCTGATTCATCTGGGGGATAGCTGTCTCAGGATCCAGACATCCGGTCAGCAGACCTGCACGATATTTCTCTACTACGTTGTTGCATGCGGTTACTTCATTCAGTACTCCGGAGTTATCCCATACAAATCCTTTTGCAGGAGAGGACTGTGCGTTTTTGTTGAACTCACCCAGCTGTTCCCATACATCGGGCTCATCACCTTCCCATACATAGGTAATCTGTTCATTAGGCCAAGCCCAACCTACGGAAGAGTATGAAGTATTGGAAGAATCCACACCTTCTGGATAGGTGATCACACCCTTGCTCTCATCTGCAAATACCCAGTTGTCGCCTTCGATACCGTTGACTAACAGGTTGGATACTTCGGGGTTGGTGTACATCAGATTCAGCATCTGCATTGCTTTTTCGGGGTTCTTGCTGTTATTAGCAATACACCAGCTTGCATTTACCATGCTTGTGGTAGAATGGGGTGCACCGTTCTCCATCTGTACTACTACGATGTCTTTACCGCATTTTCTGGTCTCTTCTGCTTCAAATCCTGCCTTGAAGGAAGTGAAAGTACCAAAACCGACACCTGAGTTGAAGAATTCCTGATACCCTTCTGTGGTATTGACTGCATCCGGCATCATCAGACCTTCCTGTGCCCATTGGTATACCCACTTGCAATATTCCTTGAAGGAATCTGTATCGTAGAAATTCACTACCTGGGTACTGTCGGAAAGTGCATTTTCCAGTACGCCCAGATCATCGCTCAGCACGTCACATGCCCATGCCGGATAGATCATTGTTCCGCCGTTGGGAACCAGGGGATACATATCCGGATATGCTTCTTTTACTTTTCTCAGGTTGGCATCCAGATCTTCGTAGGTCCAGGGAGTGGAGTAGTCGATTCCCAGTTCATCCGCAATGGATTTTACCATTTCAAAACCACGGCCCTGTGCCTTATCCTTATTCATTGGCACTCCGTAGATACTTCCGGATACGGTAGAACACCGCCAGTCATCCTCGGAGATACCGGACAATACATCCGGTGCATATTCTGCTAACAGGTCGTCCAGTGCAATGATCTGGTTCGTAGCTGCCATGGTGGACATTGATACCTGCCAAGGCATTGCAAAGAACAGATCCAGGTCTTCTCCGGAAGCCAGTGCCAGATTCAGTTGCTCTGAGCTTACGCCGGTCAGAAGGTTTACTTTTACGCCAATGGCGGGCTCTGTGATCTCGCTTACCGCTGCTGCAACCTTTTCCGCAGCCTCCGTGGTGGAATTGTTGTACGCATAAATGGTAATGGTGGTCACATCGTCATTTGACGCTGCTACCTGTGTGCTTCCTGCCGCACTGTCTGTGCCTGCGCTCTGTGAAGCGTTGTTATCTGCGGCAGATCCGCATCCTGCAAGAGTCGTTACTGCCATCGCGGTAGCAAATCCTGTTGCCAATAACTTTTTCATTTTCATAAATTTCCTCTCCTTTCGTAGGTCTTCGTTGATGATGAATTCATTATAAAAAAATCCCACGATCGTATCTATCTGTTAAAAATGTTGTTTGTGTCAAAAAAATATGTTTTTTTACTTTCCGCCTTCCAGAATATCAAAAATGTCACATTCTATTGTAAAAAATGTGACATTTTGAAAAACTATTCGGTTGTGTGCCCAGTCTCTTCCCGATCCTCCGTAGGTGAGACCCCGTTGATCTTCTTATAGCTCTGGGAAAAATGGGAAAAGTTGGTATATCCCACTTTCATGGCGATCACACTGATGGGTAACGCCGTCTCCCGGACCATGTTCCGGGCAAGCGTCATTTTCTCTGAGATAATATATTCTTTTAATGACATTCCCGTTTTGTTTTTAAACAACGCAGAAATATAATTGGCATTCAGGTGCACCGCATCGGCAATATCATCCCTCTTGATATCCTCATCCATGTGGCTGCGGATGTATTGGAATATCTCATCGATCTGAGTCTCCTTCCCCGACTCCGTATTCCGCAGTTCATGTAGTCTCGCCGTTACATATTTTACCAGCCATAACGTATCTTCCGTGTATGTATAGGCGGACATGACACGCTGCATGGTCTCTTCCTCCGGAAACAACTGCTCCATATCCATATTTAATTTCTGGAGTACCAGATAGATCACACCCATGATCTTCTGGTAAAACCGCATTAGATTTTTGGAATTCAGCTGATCCTCCGCCGCCAGTCTCTGTAAGGTATCCGAAGCATCCTTTACCACGGTATCGTACAGTTCATTTTCCAGAAGTTGTACCCAGTTCCCGCAGTAGTGTTCCTCGGCTTCCCGTTCCTTCTGCTTACTCTCCTGCACATTGTAGATTCCTTCTTTGCGTCCCACATTGTTCTGGTCGGCTTTTTTCAGGGCCCGCACTAGCTCCCGGACCGCCTGCCGATTCTCCAATGCGCCGTAATATATGGCAAAGCCACAATCGAAAAATTTCTGAAACATGATCTGAAAACGCTCCATCTGATGATACATGGATTCTTCATTCAACTCTGCCGCACTGTCAGTGCACAGAAGCACATAATAGATTCCCTTTTCCTGCTGACAAAGGAGTGCTTTCCATGCGTAAGGGTAGAACAGTTCCTCCAGCACATTGGAGATCGTATCATATAACAACGTCTGATCCCAGTTCTCCAGTCCCTTTCCCCAACGAACCACATCCATCAGGCACAGTCTGGAATTTTCCGCCACACGGATCCCCATTTCTCCAAGGTTCCGCATTGCTATTTCCACGTCATCCTTCTCCTCCGAGAACAGATCCGCTAACATTGCCCCCAGGACAAATCCCTTTTTGTTCTTCAGCAGCTGTCCGTAGCGGGAGTCCTCGTTGACCCGCTGTTTCATCCGGATCTTCTCCACCGCTCTTCCGACGGCATCCTCGATCTCTTCATATCTCGCTGGCTGTAAAATATAGTCAAAGCTCCCCAGCGCCACGGCCTCCTTGGCATACAGGAAGTCCGCATGTGCCGTCAGAAAAATGGTCTCCACATCCATTTCCTGCTTTCTGCACCAAGCCAACAGGCTCAGCCCGTTTTCCACCGGCATTTCAATGTCGCACAGCATGATATCCACCTGCTTCTCCAGCAGTACCTGTTTTGCTTCATAGGCATTATATGCCTTGTATACCTGCGAAATCCCCAGACGGTCCCAATGCACCCCAAACATGACACCGCTTACCACATTGATCTGGTCATCTACTATTAATACATTCATCTTTTCCATAGGGTAAATACATCTCCACGCAAGCTCCGTTCGAGTTGCTGTATAATATTGTTGCTTTTTCCTCATAACGTATTTTCATACGTTTCCAGACATTCTGAATACCGATCCCCGAGCTCTTCTCTTCCGCGAATTCTCCCTTGTTCAGAACATGCAGCACATCTTCCGGGAAACCGGGACCGTTGTCCAGAATCGTAATACACACATACGTATCCTCCGGCGTCTCTCCAGGGAGTAGCGATACCCGGATACTGATGAGCAGTGTTTTTTGGGACTGTACACCATATTTCACTGCATTCTCCACGAAAGTCAGCACCGACAACGGCAGGATCTGAAATTCTTCCAGTTTTTCGTCCACGGCGATGCTGTAATTCACCGGTACGGACAATCCCAGCTGTGACAGTTTCAGGTAGGATTCCACGCTCTCCATCTCTTTCCGGACACTGATGGTATCTTCCTCATAAGCGATCACTTTTCTGAGATAAGAAGACAGCGCCAGAGTCAGTTCCTGAATGGAGCGGTATTCCTTCTGCTCCGCCAGCGCATAGAAATTCTTCAGGCAGTTCAGGAAAAAGTGTGGGCGGATCTGAATCTGTAAATACTGAATCGTAGCATTCTGAATCCTGCGCTCCTGCTCATAGGCATCGATCTTCAGCTTCTGGATCTGATCCATCATGTGATTAAAGGTGGTCGCCATCAGGCGGAATTCCTCCACATCGCTGTTTTCCTCCGCATGAGCGTTCAGGTCACCCTCGGCGATTTCTTCCATAGTAGCCTTCAGTCCCTCTAAGGGTGCTACGAAGAAACGGTACATATAAAAATACAAGATCGGGATCAGCAGAATAAAAATAAAGCTGCAAAAAAGCAGGAACCACTGCAAAGCTCCCATATAACTCCAGAAGCTTCCATAGGGACTGATGTAATACTGCAGCAGGTCTCCATAAGGCAGCTGCTCATACACCACAAGGTATCGTTCCATTCCTTTTCCCGTAATGTAATAGCCCTTGGAATTCTGTTTCAGATCGATCTGTTTTTCTTCCAGCAGATTTTCCTGATTCAACGCCTGTCCGTCCTGCGTTGCATAGACCAGATAAGACGTGCTTCCCCCATCTTCCGCGGAGGGCTTCATAAACTGGTCAAAATCCATGACCGCACCGACATACACAGAACCGTATTTCAGAATCCGGATCAGGAAATAATCATCCCCCACCGGAATCACATACCAGTCATTATTCAGTTCCCCCTGCTTCATCTCCTCATATACGGCCCGGCGTATTCTGGACTGTTTGGTCTGCTCATAGCGAGTACCTGTGGCATGCTTGATCCGGACCAGATCATTACTCTCCGAATAGAATTCCAATGCCACCAGTCCATCCACATCCGAAGTCAGATATTTTGTAAAATCTTCCAGAATGCTCTGCCCACACAGATAGGCCTGTAATGACTCCAACGGATAATTGAGTCTCCGGAAATCATTTCCCACCATTTCCGAAATCATATAAGACTCGACCGTTTTAATATCTTTCTCATAAAACTGTTCGTAAATATAGCCGGTACCGGCTGCGCTCTGGGCAGCCTGCCGGTTCAGCGCTGTCATAGAATAAATATTATATATGATCAGCGTCACCGCAAGAGGCAGTACCATAGCGCATACGGTCAGCATTAAACGTTTTCTTACTCTTTTCATTTCTTTATAATTTTATACTTTTATCTTCTCATCACGGTCTGACCGGCGTGCCATCCGGCAGACGGCTGAACAGCCAGCCAAAATTCACATTTTCGTTTGCAGGATATTTTTTTGCTAATTTCTCATCAAATCCGGTTCCGATTCCAGGCGCACCGCTTAAATAAGCGTAACCGTTCCGGACTTCGGGACAGCCGGGGAATACTTCCCGCTCCGCATCCTCAAAGCCGGAGAATTCCTGAATACCAAAATTAGGCATCGCAAGATCCAAGTGCATCTGCGCCGCCATTCCGATCGGCGACAGATCATTGGGACCATGCCATGCAGTACGCACCTGATATACATCTGCAAAATGAGCCAGTCTGACAGCAGGAGTGATGCCTCCGATATCACTTAAGTGTACCCGGATAAAGTCGATCCACTGGTTCTGAATGATCGTCCGCCATTCCGTCTGGTTAGTGAACAGTTCCCCGATTGCCAGCGGTACACTTGTCTGTTCTCTCAGATATCTAAGATATTCTCCCTGATCTGGTCTCACGCAATCCTCCAGGAAGAACAATTTGAATGCTTCCATCTCTCTGGCAAATGTCAGAGTATCTGCCAGAGATAGTCTCTCATGGACATCATGCATGATCTCCAGATTCCATCCGAATTCCGTTCGAACCTTGTCCATAAGCTCTACAACGCTCTGCATATACAGTCTCGGGTTATAATAGGCGCCTTCCGGTGCATTTTCCGGCTTTACCAGCACCTGTCTGCTGTCAAGGTTACCACCATAGAGCCCCATGTGACAACGAATATATCGATATCCCTCTTCCACATAACCATAAATACATTCTCTGACTTCTTCCCAGTTTTTTCCGTCGGCATGCCGGTACAGGGCAATTCCTTCTCTGCATTTTCCCCCGAGCAGATCATAGACCGGCATTCCCGCCAGTTTGCCCTTGATGTCCCACAATGCCTCATCTACTCCGGACATAGCGTTGTTCAATACCGCACTGTTTCTCCAATAGGAGCTGCCCATCATAGACTGCCAGATTTCCTGGATGTTCTGTACGTTTTTTCCCACAAACAGAGGCTTCAGATACTCCTCCACTGCGGTTACCACCGCTTTGTGTCTCCACGTAAAAGTGGCACAGCCATAGCCGTACAGCTCCGGCTCCGATGTTTCTACCTTCACAACCACCAGGTTGATCCCCCTGGGGGCGGTGACAAAAGTTTTCACATCTCTGATTACAATTTCACTCATAAAATTCCTCCTTCTGTATCTTTCCGATACGAAATGATTCCTTTTATAAGCTTTGATGCCAAATATCGTCCAGCATCAGTTTAGCATAAGACCACACAAATAACAAATAAAATATTCCTATTTGCCATTTTCTGAAAGGCTTGTTAAAATCCCATCTTTGACACTTTATAGAGCCAAAAACAGCCATGCCCCCCAGTGTTTATCTGTGGTATGGCTGTTTTGGTTTTTGCATCGATATGTACTATTTTTGAAATTGTGCTATTTTTTTCTGTTTCGTTTCTTTGATAATCGCCCGCATATCTGCCTTTGAGATGAATTCGTAATCCGTTCGGAACCCGAAGGCTGTGTGCAGGGCGTCTGTCAGTTTCGTGCGTTTGTAGGAGGGAATGTAGCCACTGTCTTTGGACAGCAGGGTTACATTCATTTCCCGGAGGGCTTTCAAAATTTCGCTGCAGGTGAATCCTTCTCCCAGTTTCTTTTCCAGCAGACGGTAAACCAGAAGGCTAATGTAACAGGTTATAAAGTGGGCTTTTATACTGTCTTCCCGCCTTACAAAAACAGGTCTTGCTTCGAATTCTGTTTTCATGATCCGGAAGTTTTCTTCAATCTCCCAGCGGCGTTTGTTGATGTTGATAATCTCTCGGACATCACCGTCCAGGTTTGTTACAACAGCATAGAAACCATCATACATGGCCTCTTCACGAATGCGTTCCTCATCCAACTGGTAAACCTGCTTCTGTGCGATTTCACCATCGTTGGTAACTGCTGTTTTTTGAATGAAACGGGAAGGATCGTTTGGATTTTTCCCTTTTCTGGCTTTATCCGGGGACTGCATGATCCTGATGGCGCGTTCAATCTGACCGGCCCGGATTCTCTGCTGGTATGCTTTGTATTTCGGAGAGTAGGTGATGATAACAGTTTCGTCCATATCTCCCGTGACAATGGGGTATTCTTTGTAATAAACGGTGTTATATACTTCGGGGTCGGTTTCATCCAGCGTGGATATGTCTATGAACTTGTCTGATCCCGGAACCTTGAACTGTGTTGGAAGGAGCGCCAGTTCACGTTCTTCCTTTTTCATTTTTTTCAGGGAATACGTGATCACATAAGACCTGTTTCCAAAGCTGTTAAAAAAGCGGTTGCCCTTACTGCCAAGCCCGGCATCGGAGCAGAAGATAAACTCGCTGCAGTTAAAATCCCGGATCACTTTCGTCTCCAGAGGCTTCAGGGTAAGCTGCTCGTTCTGGTTTCCGGGATATAGGTCAACGGAAAGGGGGATGCCGTCTGCATCCATGAAAAGTCCCATGGTCACGATAGGATTTGGTCTGTGTTCCTTGCTTTTTCCATACTTTTTCATGCCATCTTCCGCTTCAATCTCAAAATAATAGTTGGTGCAGTCGTAGTAAAGAATTTTTGAGTTACGCGGATGGACAAAGTTGGAGTTCTGGTAAAGCTCTTCCTGAATGTAATCCGATTCTTCTGCGAGAACGGAAAGGGAACGGTAAAGATTCTGCAGGGAATACTTTGGCGCTTCCAGAAGGGACTGGCAGTAAGAGAAACTGCTGAGCTTGCTGGAAGGGGAAAGGATCCTTGCATAGATCAGATCCGTAAGGATAGCATGGAAATCGTAAGTAAACCTGTGATGGTTACGGATATTTCTGCAGATGTTGTCGAGCCGCAGTTCGGTGCAGAGCTGCTGCAGGAACAGATAGCCGACGTTGAAGAGCCGCTCTTCGTCCAGTGGGATACGGGCAAGCGCGGAAAAGGAAACCGTAACTTTTTCCCTGCGTTGGTTGTAGAGCAGAGTTTTTTTCGCTTCTTTTTTCGCCCAGTCCATCATGGCGGCTTCGTTTCCGGAAAACCGTGCCAGAAGATCATTGTATTTTCCGAGTTTTTTGTAGATGCGGGAAGAAGTTTTACCGTTGTCTTTGAAGTAGGACTGTGTAATGTAAACATCCTTGTTATCTTTACTGCCTGTAATATTGATATACATAAGTGAACCTCCCAGTTAATTCTAACTAACTATAACCAGTACAAAAAAGCACGTATAAAATCATAAAATTTGACAAAAAAATAAGCCATAAATGGCTTAAATAAAGGATTTACATCAGAACGCTAAAAAAAAGAAGTGTCAAACTCCCGATAACTATATCAAACATTACTAAACATTACAACAACATTACAATTACATCATAGGTGAAAATTTATTTGCATTTCTGCCTATGATACACTAGGATAAGGACTTTAAATAATATATGACATTATATAAACATTATTACAACATTACTGAAACATTATTCACTATAATGACAGGTACAAGTCCCATTCGTATATTAAATGCAAAAACAGCATGCGAGTGCCTATTTCTCATAGAAATTTTAACATTTGCCATTTCCCGCAAGGCTTGTTAAAATAAGGATATGAAAAAGAAAAATTTATGTAAAACGTTATTAAAAACCATGTGTATCGTGCTGGGGATCCTCATCCTCGCACTGTTGGCTTACATCGTCTACCTCTATGCCAGTTATTACAGGATCGAGGACAATCAGGAACTGGTGGTGGAGGCACCGGTCGACAATACTACCACAGGTGCGGCTGCGGTGCTGGCTACGGATACGGAATATTCCGCAGTGACCTACAACATAGGTTTCGGTGCTTATCTGCCGGATTATAGCTTCTTCATGGACGGCGGTACCTCCTCCTGGGCGGAGAGCCCTGAGACCGTACAGTATGCCATAAACGGTGCGGGAGAGCTGGTGAAGTCATTAGACCCGGATTTTGCACTGATCCAGGAGATCGATCTGGATGCCACCAGAAGCTATCATACGGATGAGTACGAGATGCTGCGCAACATTCTGCCGGAATATACTACTGTATTTGCGCAGAATTATGATTCCGCCTTCCTGTTCTATCCGTTTACACAGCCCCACGGCAGCAGCAGGGCAGGACTCGGACTGTTCTCGAAATATCCGGTGTCTTCCGCCCTGCGCAGAAGCTTCCCCATCTCCACTTCCTTCAGCAAGTTCTTCGATCTGGACCGTTGCTACAGTGTCTCCCGGATCCCGGTGGACAACGGGAAAGAGCTGGTGATCTTCAATCTGCATATGTCCGCTTACGGCAACAGCGATGAGATCCGCAAGGGACAGACTGAGATGCTGTGCAATGATATGGCAAAAGAATACGAAGCCGGCAATTATGTGCTCTGCGGCGGCGACTTTAACCACGACCTGAAGGCTTCCGAAGAGGATGCGGAGAGCTGTGAGTCCTGGGCATTTCCTTTTCCCAGAAGTGAGCTTCCAGAACATTTTACCTTCTGTCTGGATCTGTTGACCGAAGAGGAGCAGGCAGCCCTTTGGAACAGCGCCCGTAATGCAGATATGGAATATGTTCCGGGTGTTACTTATACTGTGACACTGGACGGATTCATTATCTCCGACAATATCGAGTGCCTGTCCTACGAGAATGTAAACACCGGCTATTCCTACTCCGACCATGATCCCGTGAAGGTGGAGTTCATGTTAAAATAGTGTCAAGATTTACAAAGTCTGTTGACAGTGCTTGTCCTTTTTTGTAGAATGAGGGCACAGTTAAGAGGGAGTAGTTCCCGGATGGTTTCTGATAGAATGGTAACTGAATGATACATGAAGCTGTCCGGAATGATAATCGTCATCACGTCCATCGGACCGGTTATTATTGTAAGCAACGAGACTTTTATCGATCATTTTTGATGCGGTAAGAGTCTCTATTTTTATACTTTTTTATTTTTATACTTTTTATAAGAATACGTGAGTCACCGCTGGAAAGGACAGCTTATGGAATACATATTGTTACTCGTAGGATTTATACTTCTGATCAAAGGTGCAGACTTTTTCGTGGAGGGAAGCTCCTCCCTGGCGGGGATCCTGAAGGTCCCCAGCGTCATCATCGGACTGACCATCGTGGCCATGGGCACCAGCGCGCCGGAGGCTTCCGTCAGCATCAATGCTGCCCTGGCTGGCAGTAATGATATCGCCATCAGTAATGTCGTCGGCTCGAATATCTTCAACGGGCTGGTGGTCGTGGGTATCTGCGCATTCCTGCACAGCTTTATGCCCCACGGAGAGATCCTGAAGCGGGATATGCCGTTAAATATCCTGGTAACCGTCGTATTATGTCTGATGTTTTTAGATGGCAGCTTAAGCCGCATTGAAGGCGCTGTCCTGTTGCTGGGCATGATCATATATCTCGGATTTATGATCTATTCTGCCCGGAAAAACAGAGAAGAGGGCGAACCCGGCAAGATCCTCTCTCTTCCCCGCAGCCTTTTGTATATTGCCGGAGGTCTGGCTGCCGTTATCTTCGGTGGGGATCTGGTGGTAGATAAAGCCTGCATCATAGCTACGAATTTTGGTGTCAGCCAGAATTTCATCGGACTGACCATTATCGCCATCGGCACCTCCCTGCCTGAGCTGGTGACCTCCATCGTTGCCACGAAAAAGGGAGACAGCGGGCTGGCGCTGGGCAATGCCATCGGCTCCAACCTGTTCAACATCCTGTTTATCCTCGGAATGTCCGCGGTGATCAGCCCTCTGCATGTCCTCGGAGAGTCCGTCATCGACACCGTACTGCTCCTTGGCAGTGCCATTCTGCTCTTCGTATTCGCCCGTACCGGCAGACGCATGACCCGCAGTGAGGGGGCTGCGTGCGTGCTTCTGTATGTTGCATATACGGCTTACCTCTTCGTGAGGTAACAGTGCGGCTATAGACGCACAAAAAAGCGCACCTGGGGGAGGTGCGCTTTTTTGTGCTAATATGTTCTTTCTAAAATCAATTTTGGTTTTGCATCTACCAACATATGTAATACTCTCAGTACATATACTTTCTTCGCTGATTCATCAATATAAAAGTATATTTTGTATCTTCGGTAATAGCATTTGCGAATTTCCTTTATTGCAAGTTCTTTATCGTCATCCAATGCATGCGCTTCCGGCATAGATTCAAGTTTGGCAATTGTCTTATAAAATCCTCTTGCCAATTGCAATGCCGTTTCCGGTGCTTTTTTAGCAAATGCTATATAGTCTGTATTAGCACAAATATCCTCTTCCGCCTTGGGAAGAATTTGCACTTTATACATTATTTTCCGTTATACCTGCTTTCCAACTCTGCGAAAAAAACTTTGTAATCTCTACCTTTTCCGCTCAACATATCTTGATAGCTATCCATTACTTTTTGGCGAACTACATTATTATCTACTTTGCTATCCGAATCGACAATATGTCTGTTCCCTTGAGCCATTACTTCCATAGCCTACATCCTCCTTACCTTAAAATCAAATCCGGTCTAATATGTTCAACGGTATTCTCACACATTCCGATTTTATTATATCCGACTCTTCACGTTTAATCAACATATAATCACTGAATTCAGATCTCATGTAATACAAAAGAGCACTCCCGCATGGGAATGCTCTTCATTATTTGTGGCAGATATCTCTCCACTGGCAGTCTCCGCAGATGACCTTGCCATATCCCGGCTGCAGAATCTTCTCTTCCACGATCCGCTCAAATTCCGCAAAAGTCATCTCCTGCCCTGCCTTTAATCCGGTGTATTTCAATACACCCGCATCATATCGGTCTACCTTCTCCGCAGACTCGCAGCTGCCACCCTTATTATGAGGGCAGGCGCTGCAGATCTCATCCGTCGCTCCGACCAGCTGCAGGGATGCCGGTCCATTTTTCCCCAGAAGCCATTCCTTCACCTCCGCCATATGCTTAGTGAACCCTTCACTGTATCCCTTCCCTTCGAAAAAATACAGGCACATGCCGTGGTGCGGACGGATCCGGTAAGTTGTTGTTACTTCCATATCCGGTGTATCCTTTATTCCTGTCCGTTCAGCTTCAGAGCCTTAGACAGTCTCTTGCTCAGTGTCAGTGCCAGTGCGATCTTCACCAGATCCGGAATGATGAAAGGAATTACACACCAACCCAGTACGGTAGCCAGACCGACAGCTCCGGAATTCTGCGCATATACAACCATGAACCACACCGTTCCGATAGCATAGCACACGATCAGACCCAGTACCATGGACACACCAAGCACCCATGTCTTACGTCCGAACAGCTTCTCGATCAGCCACATCAGCAGTGCGGAGAATAAAAATCCGACAATGTAACCACCGGTGTTGCCCAGCAGAACACCGATACCACCGGAGAACCCGGCGAATACAGGAATGCCTACCGCACCCAGTAAAATATAGATCAATACCGCAAGGCTTCCTCTCTTACCACCCAGTACGCCGACTGCCAGGAATACTGCAAAGGTCTGTAATGTAAAAGGAACCGTCATCGGGATGGAGATCCAGGAGCAGATCGCGATCAGAACCGCAAATACCGCAATGTACACCATGTCATAAGTCTTGCTACGAGTTGTTGTCTGTGTTGTCATAATAAAAAACCATGCCTTTCTGTCAGATGTCTTTTGTAAAAACCTCTGTTAGAATAGCATGGTGTTTTTCAATTGTCAACCTTTTTATAATATGGTTAACAATCGAGTAGATTCTCTGGTCAGGACTGCTTCATCGCCTTCTTATTCCGGTACATATCCTCATCTGCACGCTCACGCACCTTCTCCGGATCCGTATCATCCTCCGTGAATACAGCATACCCATAGGCAATTCCCACAGGAACGGGAATGATGTTCTTATGATTCAAGATCTCTACATCCTGATCGATCTTATGCATCACACGTTCTATCTTAAAATATCTTCCCTTCGGAATGATACAGCAGAATTCATCTCCGCCAATGCGATAACATTTCCCATAGCGTTCAAAATTGTCCTCTATGATATGTGCCGCGTTGATAATATACTCATCCCCTGCCCTATGGCCATATTGATCGTTACACTGCTTAAGATTATTCAGGTCAAAGGTCACTATGACATACCCTTCAAAATCCTTCTCATTTTTCACAAAATAATCATAAGCATTTCGATTGTACATGCCGGTCATGGAATCATTCAGGGCAAACTGTTCCAGCTCCTCCACTCTGCGACCTTTTTTCAGCCGGGCAACCGTCTGTCTGGCGGATTCTATTCCCAGCACCACAATAAAGATCAAGAAAGAGATTCTGCCAAAGACACCTACATCATTGCTAGTTTTATAATAACCACTCACATCTACAATGGTAGCAAAAAATACAAGCAGCAGTGCCCCTACACATGCCTTCAGCCTCTGATCCAGCTGTCTTCTGGCAATTTTGCTACAGATGACCACCAGCAGGTATAGAATCATCAGAATGATCAACGCATGCGTCATCCACAGGCTTCTCCGGAACTCATATATCTCTGTTGCATTCAGTATATGCGTCAGGACGATCAATGCCAGATTAGCATTACAGATAATTCTACAAAACCGGTCATCCCTGATCTCCAGAAAGCTCTTCACAAACAGGATAAAGGACATCGGCAACAGCATGAGCGTAGCAAATGCCAGATAAGAGCATCCCTGCCTGTTGGTCAGGAGCAGCGTTGCCACATCCGTCTCATTGGCCGACCATGTTCCCAGCAGGATCGAAAAAATACCCAGATACAATAAGGTTCCGTCGATCCGGCTTCCGCAGCGGATAACGATCCAATAAATACTAATATACAATCCTATCAGTATCACCATCATGCTGATGAGAAAGGCAGGCATTGTCCGGCGCATCACCCAACGATAGATATTATAGCCGCCATCGATATAAAACGTCTTCTGCTGGCCTGCCGTTTCCGGATAACAAGGGGTGAACTGTACCTGCAAGCTGCTCACATTACTTGAAAACCTGACAATATTCCAGGTCCAGCCCGGAGTATTTCCCCATATGCCGGGTACAGCATCCAGCTGATAGATCAGCTTCCCATCTGCATACACCACAATCTCCTGATGTGTCGAATAAAACACGATCGAGTTCGTCTCATCATCGTTTTGATCCAATATAAAATCGTACAGCTCCCTGCCGTCATCCAGGACGCTGACTGCTTCCGGCGTACATGCCCGCAATGACTTTACCTCCGGCACACTGCCTGATGTACAGATCATGCACAGAAGCACCATAGCAAATACCACTGATACGATTATAATAAGCTTTCCCTGTTCCTTCTCCATTACTTCCCTCGATATCCAACTGTTTAGTACTATGGTACTAGCTTTCTTACCATTTGTCAACACAGGGTCGTATCAATCTCATGTTTGAAAATATTGTAATTCCGCTCATCCCGGGGGGAACAATAAATGGCCAGCTCTATCGTCTTGAAACACCTTCTGTATCGAGCGATCACATGGGAAAACGCAGCTGCCACAGCCTCCGGATCATTCTCAAAAGCTCCACAGCCGAACGCTCCCAGAATAACCACTTCATTGCCGCCCGCCACAGCCACATCCAGGATCCTGGTCAGACGCTTCTCATGCAATGCCTGCTGCTGTGCTCTCGTCATCTTCACGGTCTTATTACCGTCTCCGGGATTCATCCCATTGGCCGGGAGCAGACGCAGATTCGGTGCTGCACAGGTGATCACATTCACAGAATACCAATCTGATTCCGGAAGCGGTGCCGGTGTCGCAGTATCGGATTTGAATACAATGACTTTCGGCGTATAGATGCAGTCATCATTGTGGATCGGATCCTGCGCATATCTGTGTGGAGAATAAAAGCCTGCCCACATTTCCTTCGTATTCAGACAAAAATACAGGGTGGAACAACGGCACAGGCATTCCTCCTGGGCAGAGCTTCCCTTGGTCACACCACCTCCGGGATTCGTCGCTGATGCAAAATTGTGAACACATACCCTTTCTCCCGGATACCCGGCAGCTGCCTCATAGCTTCGCTTCTTCGACACTATGATTTCCGCATCCTTCTCATATCTGTCACGATTCTGTGCAAGCTCCGGCATCAGGCCCGTGACTTCCATCATCTCCGGGATCAGCACCTGCTCCGCCACGGAATGCTTCACTGCCTCCTGCAGTCCGGGATCTTTCTTTACCCTTTCTTCTGTATCCTGAAAAATTTTTACATTCTCATCTCTTGCCATGATTCGTTTCTCCTTCTGTCTGTCCCGGTACCGGCACCGCATTCACACTTTCCTTCTGCTCCAGCGGCAGTATCGCATAGTATACCAGCGTGTGCTTGTCATCTGGCTGACAGTCCCGGTGATAATGGCCGAAATACCAATGCCTGTAATGCAGCTTCTGTTCCAAAGTCCCCAGATAGTCCGTCAGCAGATCCGGGGCACAGGAGCGTCCCGTCCCGGCATTGATCCGGTCCTGCAACGTGCTGGCACAGCAGTGTGTGATCACATAATCTACCTCGTAGTGATATCGTTCCAGATTGCGCAGGCCCTCCTGCAGTTCTCCCTCTGTCGGCAGCTCCTGGGGCCACCAGCTTTCCTGAAGGATCCGGTAGGGAGGATAATTCCGGTCTGCCCTGCGCTTCTGTTCTGCGAAATCCACCGTCTGACGATCCAGAATTCCTCCCTGAATGTCATGGGAAGATGCCCCTCCGAAGGTGAAAAAGGTCTTGCCGTCAATCTCGAAGACCTGTCCCCGTTCCAGCAATATCACCTTGTCCCGGATAATGTGCCGCACCTTCCCGCCATGCCACTCTTCCAGCGGATATTCCCCGATCATATCGTAATTCTCATGATTCCCCTGTACCCACAGAATCGTGTAGGGTTTCTCCTCAAAATTTTTACAATGATACTCAAAGGTTTTATCCTCCGCCCAGCACAGTCCAAAATCTCCGCAGATAATGATATAATCCTCCTGCGTCAGCTCCATGCCGGCTTTCCGTAATCTTTTCGCGGAAAATCTTGTGAAATACCCGTGGGTATCTCCCGTTATGTAAATCATACTGCTCTTCCTGTGCACCTTCTCTTCCATTCCGCACTATGCGGCATTTCCCCAGATATGACTAGAAGAGGGCACCAGGTCCTCTTCTACCAAAAGCTCCATCGGGCTTACACGATACAAAATAGCTAAAGCAATCAAATTGTCGGCCTGAGGAAAGCACTTTCCGGCTTCCCATTTATACACGGCCTGCGTGGATTCAAAGCCCATGTATTCCATGACCTGCTTCACGGAGATCTTCCGCTCCTGACGGATTGCTCTCATCCGTGCGCCGCTGGCCACAATGTCAAAATGCGGTCTTTCCATCATACGCCTCCTTCCGATGCCATACAGCATCCAGTTGCATATCAGTCTTTCCGTAGACTTTTACTATAATACAAAGAATCTCTTTTGCCTATTAACCGTTGGTTAAATTATCACAAAATTTCCTACCAGTACTGTTCTCCCCAGTATCTGGCCAGAATCCTCTCCATGTTGGCTCTCCCCACCGGGTTGGCCGTATGGATCTCCACCGGATAAAAGGTCCCACGTTCTGCCAGCCAGTCCAGCAGCCGGATGGCATCGCCGCCCTGATCCGCATAATCTCCCAGATCATGATCCAGATCCAGAGCCTCTATTTCGATTCCATTGTGCTCCGCCTCCTGAATCAGCTTTTTTGCTTCATTTACCGATTTTGCGCCCTCATACCCGTAGGGCACCGGGCGAAGGTCATCCAGCCATAGTTTCATGCTTTGCCCACCTCTTTCTGCAATTATTCCACCAGCCCCTGCTTCTTCAACCGGGCCTGTATGGCACCATAGGTTCTGTCATGCTGTCTTGCAATTTCTGCTATTTTCATCCCGGAATCAAATTCCCGCTTAAGTTCCTCATCCTCCGCAGCATCCCAGGTGCGGCCGGCTCCCGCCGGTCTGTTATGTGCTCTGTTATACTCTGTCCGGTCGAAAGCCCCTTTCTGCGGTTCTGTTTCCGGTAATCCTGCGTTCTCCTCTTCTGCGGTCTCACAGATTTCCCTGTCTCCGTGTTCTTCCCGGTATTCCCTGATTGCTGTAAGAAAACGCTGTCCGTATTTCTCGTATTTTGCCTGTCCCACACCGGATACATCCAGCATGGTACCACGATCCCCCGGTAACTTCACGCACATATCTATCAATGTTTTATCACTGAATATAATGTAGGGAGGCACCGCCTCTTCCCTCGCGATCTCAAGCCGCAGTCCCCGCAGAAATTCAAACAGTTCAAATCCTTCCCCGGTAAGCATATCTGTACTTCTGCGCCTGCTGCCCCTCTGCTGTCTGCGTGAAGGTTCTTTTTCCTCATACATTTTCACCAACATCAGGGCATTTTCCAACTCCGATGAAGTCTTGTTCCCGATTTTCAGAACGCTGTACTGGTCTTCTGTCTGGCATAAATACCCTTCCAGAATCATCTGCCGGATCAGTGCCTTGATTTCTTTTTCTCCCAGATCTTTAAGACTTCCGTAGGATTTGTAATGTATGGTTCCCAGTTCCTTCAACCTTGCCCAGCTGGCTCCCGACAATGTCCCGACGACTACCGCCTGTCCGTATCTGCCCCTCGTCTCACAGACACAGGAAAGCACCGCCTTTGCCTCCGCGGTCATATCCACCTCGTGATACTCTCTGTGGCAGTTTCCACAGTTATCGCAGGGAGTCGTCACCTTTTCTCCGAAATAGGTAAGAATATAATTTCTAAGGCAGGAAGTGGTCTGGCAATAACCTTCCATGATCTGGAGCCGTCTGGCATCTCTCTGTCGGATCAATTCGATATCCTCCGGCGGGATCTCCGAAAAGTCCTTGTGTTCCAACAGGAACTTATCGATCATAACATCCCGGGCCGAGAACAGCAGAACGCATTGCGAAGGTTCTCCATCTCTCCCGGCACGTCCGGCCTCCTGATAGTAATTCTCCATGCTCTGGGGCATATTGTAGTGGATGACATATCGGACGTTGGATTTATCGATGCCCATACCAAAAGCATTCGTGGCCACGATCACCGGAAGTCTGTCATAGATAAAGTCCTCCTGGCTTTTCTTTCTGGCCTCCGTGTCCATTCCCGCATGGTATTTTACTACCGGAACCCCTCTCTTCCACAGAAGTTCATACACTTCGTCCACATTTTTCCTTGTGGCACAATAGATGATTCCACTCTCCTCCGCGTGGTTTTCTACATATTCCACAACAAAATCGTCTTTCTTCCGGATGTTCTCGACCCGATAATACAGGTTCTCCCTGTCAAATCCCGTCACCACGAGCTCCGGATTTTGCAGGCCCAGCACACAGACAATATCCTCCTTGACTTCTTCCGTAGCCGTGGCCGTAAATGCACTGAGAATCGGCCGGCTCTCCAGTCCGTTCACAAAATCAACGATCTTCAGATAGCTGGGGCGGAAATCCTGTCCCCATTGGGAAATACAATGCGCCTCATCCACCGTGACCATGGAAATCTCTGCCTTTGTGACAAACTGCCGAAACTCCCATGTTTCCAATCGCTCCGGTGCCACATAGACAATCTTGTAGACACCTTGTGCCGCATAATTCAGTGCCTTGGTAATCTGCGTTTCCGTAAGAGAGGAATTGATATATGCCGCCCGGATTCCTGCCGCATTCAGTGCTTTCACCTGATCCTGCATCAATGAAATCAGCGGTGAGATCACAATTGTAATCCCCGGCAACATCAATGCCGGCAGCTGGTAGCAGATGGACTTGCCCGCACCGGTTGGCATGATCGCCAGAGCATCCCTTCCGCTCAGGATCGTATTCACAATGTGCTCCTGCCCTTCCCGGAAGGATGCATAACCGAAGTATTTCTTTAAAGTCTCTACGGTAGTCATTCCGTCATTGTCCCCTCTTAATCACATTTTATATAACGATTCCGTTACAATGATCCACTTCATGTTGGATGATCTGGGCTGTCCAACCGGTGTATTTGCCATGCTGTTTTCGGAAATTACTGTCCAGATAATCTACTTCGATCTCCTCGTATCTCGTGCAGGGTCTCACACCTTCCAGCGACAGGCAGCCTTCCTCCGTCTGGTACGGGCGCAGCTTCCTCGTGATTACCGGATTGATCATGGCAAACTGAAACGGACCTGCTGCCACTACGATAATGTTCTTCCGGACCCCTATCATATTTGCCGCCATTCCGACACAATGATCCAGATTCGCTCTCAGAGTATCCAGCAGATCTGTCACCACCTGTGCGTCCGCCTCCGCGGCATTCTCGGATTTCTGTGCAAGAAACATCGGGTCTCTCATAATTGTTCTAATCATCGTCATATCCCTTCGTATTTCCTCAGTTCCAGCCTTTCCATATTTCCGGCCGGTAGCCAATCGTAGACTGTTTTCCGTTTCTGACAACCGGGGTGCGGATCACCGACGGATTCTCCAACACCTTTGCCAGCTTGTCCTCCTCCGCAATATACCGGATAAGTGCCAGCATATCCTGATCCTTGCCTTCCCAGTTAATCATGTTCTCCAGACCACCGTTTGCCTGCGCAACGGAAGTAAACTCTCCCTTGCTCATGCCTTTTTCTTTCATATCGATGAACTGGTATTTGATACCGCGCTCCTTGAAGAAACGCTCGGCTTTCCTGGTATCGTTGCACTTTTTGGTGCCGAAAATCTGAATATTCATTTAGGTCTCCTGCTATTTTATTCCATACTTCTTCTGCATTGCTTCCATTACTTCCGGATCATTCAGCATTGTAATCTTGTCCGCATCGCCTCCGGCACTCATTTTCGCAATCAATGCCAACAGTGATTTTCTCTCTTCTAAGCGTCCCTGTTGCAGCCCTTCCTTCAGACCTTCTTGTAAACCTTCTTCCCTGCCACACTCCCGTTCAGCCTTACGAAGCTTCTTTTCTTCTTTTTCCTTGTCATACTCAAATATACTCACCTTGTATACCTCCGCCCGATTGTGCTGTAAAAATTCCGCAAGGATTCCCTCGCGAATGCATTCGGTTATCGCAAGTTCCACCGCTTCATTCAGCGGCAGTTCTGCTGCGTACTTTCTGACTCTTGCCACATACTGGGCATACTCCCACAAAACATGGCAGTTTTTCATTAACTCTTCGTTATGTCCGGCATTAATGTTTAACATCGTAACTTTCAGTTCCAGTGCCGGGTCCTGCGTCGGATTCTCAAAAGCATCCGACAGACGCAATTCTGTCCGATCCGGAACATTCCGGTCTGTTCCATTATAAAACACCAGAAAGTTCGGGGTCGGAATCTTTTGAATTCCGGAGGAATATAGGGACTTTTCATCTACCAGATCCTGATATTCACTGGCTATGTAAAACAAATCTCTCAATGGAATATTCGGATTATAGGTAGACTGATGTTCATACAGATACAATCCCATTTCCAGTACAAATGCCAGGTCATTCTTCATCCCCATATAGATGGCATTTTCCAGAGTCACGATATCCAGATCTTCCGGATTCTGATAATTCTTCCCTGTCACTGCATTGTACAGAGACAGCAGGTTCTCAATAATCGAAAATATCCATCGGAAAATGGTATCCTTATACTCTCTGTTGGGCATAGGCAGTTCGTAGCTGCGTTTCTTCATAGTGTCCTCCTGTTCTCATAGCACCTGAAATCAAGAGGGCACACTTCGGCTGTCCTATCCACTTGTCATTCAACGTACTATGCTGTGCATGGTTAGTGTGGTATAAAAGCATAGAATTCATTGAAATGATATAGATGTGTGGATCAGCTCT